>Ga0137415_10002461_pt1 | contig 18430 bp, 15 predicted proteins | sample CZODoug3_1_1_16f_FD_183082 | JGI IMG/M metagenome (GOLD analysis project Ga0137415, IMG submission 183082) | Vadose zone soil fungal communities from Angelo Coast Range Reserve, California, USA - CZODoug3_1_1_16fungal (Hybrid Assembly) | ecosystem: Environmental > Terrestrial > Soil > Vadose...
CCGGCGTAGCCGCGCCCATGCGGCCGGTCGCCACTTCCACGTCAGCCACCGCGCCCGCGCAGACCACGCGCCAGTAGCATTTCGCGCATCACATACTGATATGGGCTTCCTCAGGCATTTGGGTTGTGTTCGTCATTTATGGCCAACCATTCCACTTCCCGATGAATTAGCGACGGGGTATTCTGATTATCGATGCCACCTCCTACAACAAATCCATTCCTTCCACGTTGCATGCGTCAGAAGCAAAAGGATTTCGAGATTGCGAATCACCTCTCCCCTAACCTGGTCAGAACGCTTGTCCTGCTATTTGCTTCGCTTTTGATACTCGCACTTGGGGCAGTGGCCCAGAATTCCAACGAGTCGCTCCTCACCACAGACAATGCCTACAATCCTATCCCTAGCCCAGATGGCAGGTATGTCGCCTATGTCAGCACGGGATGGAGACGGGAGGGAACGATTGGGTTCGGACGCAGTAGTCTTGTTTCTGATATCAACATTGTAAGCATGAGAACTACTTCCACTCCGAGAATTTTGGCTAAGGACTACTTCCTGTCTGGCTGGACGCCTGACAGCACTCAACTGGTGTGCTATCGAGACTGGAAATACGCGTTGGTCTCGACGGATGGAAAGCGAATCATGGAGGGGCGCATTCCAAACGATCCGAACAAGCACCCAGCAACGGAATGGGTGGCATATTCGCCATCCCTCGCGACGATCGTTTGGAGCCGACTTATCGACAACTCTCATGGAGCGATTGAAACGCCCAGCCGCACAGTCGTGAGAGAAGAAATGTTTCGACAGGAGCGCGTGGTTCCGTCGCCGGACGGTCGATATCTGGCCGTCTTTGGCGAATTCCCCCAGGCAGATCTCCGCGTCTATGACCTCCGTTTAGAGTCGTGGACAGACTTGGGAACAATCAGCATCCATCCAGATAAGGACTGGTGGTACATCCAGCCAGACTGGACCCCGTGGTTCGCCGATGGCTCGCAGTTGGTCTTCCTCAGGGATTCCACGCTCGTGATCACCACTCCTGACGGCGGGCAGAAAACGGAGATCAAGATCGATGGTCCAGCAGGGTTGCCAGTGCCATCACCAAGCGGGCAATCTGTTGCCTATGTGACCTTCGAGCCCCATCCGAGCCAAGGGCGTCCCGATCTCCAATTTTGGGGAGGAACCACGATCCTGGTGGTTCCAGTCACCGCTGGGGCCAAGAGTCGCATGGTTACCCTGAAGAACCCCGATGAAGTCTACGATTTGAAATGGCTGAGTAACGATACGCTCGTCTTTGACCGCGTTGCTGATGAAGTGTTCTATCGACATGCACGCATCTGGAAAGCCGCGGTTCCTCGTTGGATCAAAACGAACTGTCGCAAAGTTACAGTCGGCTAGTCGCAAACTGATACTACCGGGCGGCGAATGTCGTTTGCATTCCATCCAAAACTGAATTAGAACGCTGGACCAGCGCGCGTTTGCTTTGCGCGCGGGGGACGGTTCTCATGCGCTTTTTTCGGATCGCCGTTGCGATGCTGCTGGCGCTCGTATCAACGAACGGTTTAGCTCAGGAGAGGCCTGGCGGCAAGAACATCAAGGCCGTGCGCTTCGGCAAATTGTGGGATGCCAAAGGCAAAGTTTGGACGAACGCGATTGTGATCGTCAACGGCGGCAAGATTCGCTCCGTCACGACGGACGCGTCCACAATTCCGGCCGGCGTCGAGACGATCGATCTTTCCAAGTACACCGGTCTGCCGGGTCTGATCGATGTACACACGCACTTGACCATGTATGCGGAAGAGGCCCGCGGCCTGCCTATGCTCAAGCAGATCACCGATACGCCGCCGGCCATGGAGGTGTTTCTGGCGCGCAAGGGCGCGATGCGAACGCTCGAAGCCGGCGTCACGACCGTTCGGGACTTGAGCGCGGAAGGATATATGGATATCGCCATGCGCGACCTGATTAACAGCGGCGAAATGATTGGTCCGCGCATGTTCGTATCGGGTTACGGCCTGTATGCCACGCAAACGCCTTCCAAGAAAGAGCCCGCGATTCCAGGGGCGGTGTTCGCGGACGGCGTCCCCGAAGTGCTGCGCGCCGTGCGCCAGCAACTAGCGGCCGGTACCGACTTGATCAAAATGTACGCGTCAACCGGCACCGACGACGACGCCACCGGATTCGAGACGTACACCTTCGAAGAAATCAAGGCGGCGGTAAGCATGGCCCACCAATTCGGCAAGAAAATCGCCATCCACTCCTACGGTCCCGATGGCGCGCGCGACGCCGTGCGCGCCGGAGCGGATTCCGTCGAACACGCCACGGACATGGATGACGCCACAATTCAGGAAATGGCCAAGCGCGGCACTTTTTACGTCCCAACTATTGATCACAACCGCTACTACATCGACAACGGAGACAAAATCGGTTACGCGCCGGGATACAAAGAGCGGCTGCAAGCGTTTGTCCCGCGCAATCTCGAAACCGCGCGCAAGGCCTTCAAGGCCGGCGTGAAAATCGCCATGGGCTCGGACGCGATTTACACCATGTTCGGCGAAAACACGCGCGAACTAGGCTGGTTCGTGAAAGCCGGCATGACGCCGGAGCAAGCCCTGCGTACGGCGACCACCAACGCCGCGGAGTTGTTAGGCAAAGAAAAAGAGTTGGGCGCCGTCGCTCCGGGCTATCTTGCCGACCTGGTAGCGGTGGAAGGCGATCCGCTCGCCGACATCAACGCCGTTTTGAACAATGTGAAATGGGTGATGAAGGACGGCGCCATCGTGGTCGACCGCAGGAGCGTTCCTCCGAGGTAAGCCTCCGACCGAGCGCGCAGCCTCCGCTTTTCAGCACCATCGCTACTTCGCAGACTCGATTTTCGCAAAAAAGAGGGAGCCGGAAGATGCAGGGTGCACCTCCCGGCCATGTGCCTAAGGAGAATCATTGTCGGCTAAGACTGCCTGGCCAACGTATTTATTCCCGCCGCGTTGTGGGAAAAGAATCGCCCCCGTGGCGCTTCGATATTAGAGCGCCTTGAAGAAATGAGCGACTTTGTGGCCCGCCTTCTCGGTGTAGTAAACGGTTACCTTGCCTGATTTTTCGGCGCCCTCGCCGATACCCTTTCCGGCATCCTTCGCCGCATGATCCGTCAGGCGGAAAGTTTCCTCAGTTCCAGCTGCCGTCTTGACCACCAGAGTTTTGCCTCCGCGGTCAATCTTCGAGACCGTGCCCTCTGTGACCTTGAGCCCGTCCTTCCCAACGCGATCTATTTCCTCCGCAGTCTCCTCAGTGCCTTTCTTGGAGTAGTGCACTACCACCTCGGAGCCTTCCTTCACCCCGTGAAAGGTGTCCTTCGCGCCCGCGGCGCTAGCATCCGCGCCTTGGACGGTGGTCCGTTCAGCGAAGTGAAACGTATGCTCCGTTCCGTCTGCCGACTTAACGACGACCGTCTTCGTCGCGGAGTCAACTTTCGTGACTGTTCCCGACACCGCGCTCACCACGTCTTGCGCGACCAAAGCGGCGGCGCCAAATAGGCCAACTAGAAATGCCAACCCGATTGCAAGAGTTCTCCTCACGTTTATCCCTTTCCGCTTCAAGAATATTTATGGTGTACCGAGGCATCTGAATCATACACCGGGCCCTGGCGATTACCCTGGAACGCCGGCGTAGTTCGATGCGACCACATGTCGTAAAGTCGCACACTAATTTGACGACTCCGCAGAGCGACTGTACAATTTTCTTTCCACGCGGTAGTGCCCGCGTTCAAGCCCTGCAAAGGATCACAGCTCAAGCACAGCGTTCCAGGAGGCAGTATGGCCACGGCAGCGGCACCACGTGTTTACAAGAATTTCATCAATGGGGAGTGGGTGGATTCGCGCAGCGGCAGCGCCTACGAGAACCGCAACCCTGCCAACACCGACGAGCTGATCGGCATGTTTGTCTCCTCCAACGCCGAGGACGTGGATTTGGCGGTAGATGCCGCCAACCTCGCCTACAAGAAGTGGCGCCTCGTCCCGGCGCCCAAGCGCGCCGAAATTCTCTTTCGCGCCGCGGAGCTGCTGCGGCAGCACAAGGAAAATTTCTCGAAAGACATGACCCGCGAAATGGGCAAAGTCCTGGCCGAAACCCGCGGCGATGTGCAAGAAGCCATCGACATGACCTACTACATGGCCGGGGAAGGGCGACGCTTGTTCGGGCAAACCACACCCTCCGAGCTGCCCGATAAATTTGCCATGAGCATCCGCCAATCGATCGGCTCGTGCGGGCTGATTACCCCGTGGAATTTTCCCATGGCCATTCCATCCTGGAAAATCATGCCCGCCCTCATCAGCGGCAATACCGTGGTGCTGAAGCCGGCGGAAGACACGCCGCTATCTTCGTACAATCTGGTGCAAATCCTCACTGAGGCCGGGATTCCCGAGGGTGTGGTGAACCTGGTCAGCGGCAACGGACCAAACGCAGGAGCGCCTTTAGCGGAGCATACGGATGTTCCCGTGGTTAGCTTTACCGGTTCGACCGCGGTAGGACGGCTGATCGCCGAAGCCTGTGCGCCCGAATTCAAGCATTGCAGCCTCGAGATGGGCGGCAAGAACATCATCATCGTGATGGAAGACGCCAACCTCGACCTCGCGGTCGACGGTGCCATCTGGGGCGGCTTCGGCACCACCGGACAGCGCTGCACCGCAGCCAGCCGCATCGCGGTGCACAAAGCTATCTACCACGACTTTACTTCGCGCTTTGTTGCACGCGCCAAAAAACTGAAAGTTGGCAATGGCCTCGACCCCGACACTGACATGGGTCCGTGCATCAACGAGCAGCAACTCAAAACCGTGATGGACTACGTACAAATCGGGCAAACCGAAGGCGCCAAGCTCCTCACCGGCGGCCATCGCTTGACCGATGGCCCCTACCCAAAGGGCTGGTTTCATGAACCGACCGTGTTCGGCGACTGCAATCCGCGGATGCGCATCGCGCAGGAAGAAATCTTTGGCCCGGTGGTTTCGCTGATCCCGATTTCCAACCTTGAAGAAGCGATCGAGGTCGCCAACGGCGTTCCGTACGGCCTGTCCGCCTCGATCTACACGCGCAACGTAAATCGCGCGTTTCAAGCCATTCGCGACTTGTTCACCGGCATCGTCTACGTAAACGCGCCGACCATCGGCGCGGAAACGCATTTGCCTTTCGGTGGCACCAAGAAAACCGGCAACGGCCACCGCGAAGCCGCCATCGCCGCCATCGACTTCTACACCGAATGGAAGACCCTATACATAGACTACTCCGACAAGCTCCAGCGCGCCCAAATCGACAACGCCGAATAGATGTCTCAATTCTTTCGACCGGAACGCCGCCCACTCAGCAAAGAAGAGCGAGCTTTGCTCGAATGGCTGATCAACAACGGAATTCCGGACGCTCAGAAATACGCCTCACAACTCAAAGATGTCATTGTATTCGGCGGATGTACTTGCGGTTGCCCCACAATAGATTTGGCCGTAGGGCAGAGCGAAAACCGAAAAACAGGAGCATCTCACCTGCTGGCAGATTTTCAAGGGAGAACGCCTGAGGGAATCGAAGTCGTTGTGATACTTCATGCACGAGAGGGTAAGCTTTCCGAGCTTGAAGTCTACGCAATACCTAACATGAAGGAGCCATTCAACCTGCCAACGATCGAGTCCCTAAGGTAGTCTCAACGCGAAGGCAGCTTGGGGAAATCACGGCGACGCGCGTTGACGCTACTTGACAGCATTTCTACAATAATAGTGAGCCCGAGGGAGTAGAGTAGTGCTATGAGGACTGCTGCGCTACAGGAACGCCGTAACCGCCAAATCCTGGCGGACATCGTGCGCACCTACATCGAAAGCGGCGAACCCGTTTCGTCGCGGGCGATTTCCGCGCGCTTTGAGGAAACCCTCAGCACCGCCACTATCCGCAACATAATGGCGGACTTAGAGGACGGCGGCTTCCTGTATCAGCCGCATACCTCCGCCGGCCGCGTTCCGACGGCGGCGGCCTACCGCTTTTTCGCCCAGGAGATTGCCTCCCAGGCCACCATCACCGCGGTCGACAAGGAGTGGATCCGCCGCGAAATGGGCACACCGACCAACGCCGCGGAAATCACCGAGCGCGCCGGACACGTTTTAGCGGAAGTCTCTAATGGCCTGGGAATCATCGTATCTCCACCGATGGGCAAGACCGTGCTCGAGCATGCGCGCATGTGGCTCCTGCCCGACGGCCGCGTCGTCGTGGTGCTGATCTCTTCGGGCGGCAACACGCGCGACAAAGTGCTGCGCCCGAGCCGCCACTTTTCCCAGGCGGAGCTCGATGCCACCGCGGACTTCTTGAATCGCCACTATTCCGGCTGGACGTTGGAGTCGATTCGCGAGGATTTGTTGCAAAAGCTGGCCAACGAGCGAGAGCGTTACGAAGGCATCGTGCAGAGCGCGCTGACGCTTTGCGACCCGGCCGTCTTCGGCGACGATCTCTCGCGCGAGGTGCACGTGGAAGGCACCGCGCAGATGGTCGGCGCCGTCGACTTCGATAGCCAGGCGCAGTTGCGCGACCTGCTCGAAGCCATCGAGGAGAAGCATCGCCTCGTGACCATGCTAAACGCGTGCATCGAAACTCCCGAGCCGGTGCACGTGCAGATTGGCGTGAAGGAAATTTCCGAGCAAGGGGAAAATCTTGCGCTCATCAGCGCGCCCTACATGAGAAACGATCTCGTGCAAGGCTCGCTGGGCGTTCTCGGCCCAACGCGCATGCATTACGAACGCGCCATGACCGCGGTGGCGTACGTGGCCCAGCTTTTCAGCGAAGCGCTGAGCAAATTTTAGTTTATTCCCGGCAGAAAAGAGGCACACGGTGCTGGACAAGGACTTTGATATGAAAATCGATCGTGACGAGCCCGGCGGGCTCGACGAAACTCCAGAGGCCAAGAGCGTCGCCGCTGACTCGGCGATCGCAGACGCCGAGGTCGCCAAGCTAGCCGCCGATTTGCAGGACCTGCGGCAGACGCTGCTGCGGCGCCAGGCCGACTTCGACAATTACCGCAAGCGCATCGAAAGGGAGCGCGCCGAGGATTCCAAGCGCTATACCGCCCGGATGATCGAAGCGCTCATTCCGATCATTGACGGTTTCGAGCATGCCCTCGCCGCGCACCGCGAGCCAGCCTACGAAAATTACCGCAAGGGTTTCGAGCTGATCTACAAGCAGCTCCTCGACAACCTCGCCAAGTTGGGTGTCGAGCGCGTCGAGCCGGTCGGCCAGCATTTCGATCCGCATCTTCATCAAGCGGTCGATCGCACGGAGACCAACGACGCCGAGGACGGCACCATCCTGCAGGTGTATCAGCCCGGTTACGTATTCCACGGCCGCGTGCTGCGCCCCGCGATGGTGCGTGTAGCGGTACACGCTACTCCGGCATCTAAGGGTAGCGTGCACTAGGGCAGTTCTTAGTGATTAGCTTTTAGTTTTTCGTAGGAGGAACGGCGCCGCAGCTGCGTGACTCTTACGATTCTTGCAAACATCCCCTTTTGCACGGCAAGTGAGGTTCAGTTTATCCTTGGTTCTCGATAGTTTCGGCCAATAAGTACAAACGAACTATTTTCTTGGATTCACGTAGTTTTGACTAACAACTAAGAACTACAAACAGAAAAATGGCAAAGACCCATCAACGTGATTTTTACGAAGTGCTAGGCGTCGCGCGCACCGCCACGGTAGAAGAAATCAAAGCCGCCTATCGCAAGTGCGCGCTCAAGTGGCACCCGGATCGCCACCCGGAAGATAAAGCCGAGGCAGAGGTGAAGTTCCGCGAGAGCACCGAAGCCTACAGTGTGCTCAGCGATGCGCAAAAGCGCCAGGTCTACGACACCTACGGTCATGCCGGGCTTTCCGGTGTAGGTGGTGGTGTGGACTTCAGCGGTACCATCTTCCAGGACTTCCACGATATTTTTGGCGACTTCTTCGGCTTCGAGGATCTCTTCTCTGGCGGACGCCGCGGCCGGCGCGCGCAGCGCGGCTCCGATCTGCGCTACGACATGAACCTGACCTTCGAGGAAGCCGCAACGGGCGTCAATACCAAAATCAAAATCCCGCGCCAGGAATTCTGCGGCGCGTGCAATGGCACCGGCGCAAAGACGGGAACCGGCGTCGTCGCGTGCCAGACTTGCGCCGGGCGCGGCCAGCTCGCCTATCAGCAGGGATTTTTCACCATCACCCGCACTTGCCCCGCCTGCCAGGGCGCGGGCCAAATCATCAAGGAGCGCTGCACCGAGTGCCGCGGGCAAGGACGCGTCGAGAAGGAACGAACCATCGACCTGCGTATTCCACCCGGCGTGGATACCGGAACGCGCCTGCGCGTCCAAGGCGAAGGCGAACCCGGCCCGAATGGCGGACCCACCGGCGATTTGTATGTCGTCCTTGACGTGAAGGAGCATCCGTTCTTCGAGCGCCGTGGCGCGGACCTGTACTGCACCATTCCCATCAGCATTGCGCAAGCCACGCTCGGCGCGGAGTTGCAGGCGCCCGGCTTGGGCGGCGAGGAAAAACTGAAAATCCCAGAAGGCACGCAAAGCGGAGCGGTCTTTCGCGTGCGCGGCAAAGGTTTGGCGGATCCGCACGGCGGCGGCAAGGGCGATTTGTACTATCATGTGCGCGTGCTGACACCCACCAAGCTCACCCGCGAACAGCGCAAGCTCATCGAGCAACTCGGCGCATCGCTCAAGGTAGACAACAAACCCGCCGAGCGCGGCTCCTCGCTCTTCGACAAAGTAAAAGACATCTTCGGCTGATCCGCATCGAGGTGCTTCCGCGCATCCATGTAGCTCAGGTTTACCCTGAGGTTCGATGGGTCCGCTTTTTCGACCCGAGGCTTTTCGCCTTCGTGTACTAGGTCACTGTTGGGATAGAATTCCCGCGTGCGGCGACGCTTTTTCGTTGAACAATTCACCGGCAACACCGCGGCGATGGAAGGCGATTCCGCCCATCACCTCGGCCGTGTGCTGCGCGCGCAACAAGGCCAGCTCTACGAACTGAGCGACGGCCAGCACGTCCGGCTCGGCCGCATTGAGAAGGTCGCGCGCGACCGAGTGGAGTTCACGCTGCTCGAGGAAATTCCCGCACACCAGCCAACTCTGGACGTAACGCTGCTTCTCTCTCTCGTGAAATTCGACGCCTTCGAGTGGGCCATCGAAAAAGCCACCGAACTCGGCGTAAGCACCATCGTGCCCCTGGCCGCCGCGCGCAGCGAAAAAGCTTTACTCGCCGCGGCAGGGAAGCGCGCCGAACGTTGGAAGAAAATTCTAGCCGAAGCCTCGCAACAATCGCGCCGCCTCCGCGTGCCCATGCTGGAAGGTTTGTCGCAGCCTGCACAAGCGTTCAGCACACACGCCGCCCCCGTAAAAATCATGCTCTCCGAGCGGCCCGACGCACCCTCGCTTCGCAAAATCCTCCTGACCGAGCCAGCCCAGCAGGCTATCCTCGCCATCGGCCCCGAAGGCGGCTGGACGGATGCCGAACTCGCCGCCGCGCAAGCCACCGCCTTCCGCGAAGCCTCGCTAGGCAAACTGATCCTTCGCACCGAAACCGCCGTAGCCGCAGCCCTAGCCTCCCTCAACTACGCCCTAAGCGAATGACAGGCGTTGTAGGGGCTGCGCTTCAGCGCGTCCCAGCGAGCCAGGTTCACCGGCGAGGCTTTTTTTCCTAAACCTGCGATCTTTGCTTTATCCTGCGCCCACCCATGCGACCGACCGAGCCGTTCACAATGCGCTCCGTAGCGGGCAACATTCCACCCCGCCCAAGAATCCAATCAACAACGTCAGACATCCGATGGTGTAGCAGAGGGCACCACCGCCGGAAACCAAATCTAGCGCGGCGCGTAAGCCCCGTGCTATAAATACATGGCACCCAAAAATGGATAGCGCGGAAGAGAAACTACCTCCGACTTCAGCGATTCCGGAATCTCCTGATCCGGCTTCGCCCTCTACTAAGACCTCGCCCTCGGGGTCGCCGACCGCGCATTCCCTGCGCAACGAAATTCGTGTCTGGACGCGCGACTTGCTCATCGCCATCGGACTGGCGCTGGTCATCATCGTGTTCCTCTACCAGCCCGTGAAGGTCGAAGGCACCAGCATGGCGCCGCTCCTCTCCGATCAGGAGCGCATCTTCATCAACAAATTCGTCTATCGCTTCGAGCCCATCGAGCGCGGCGACGTGGTCGTCTTCTGGTATCCGCTGGACCGCACAAAATCTTTTATCAAGCGCGTCGTTGGGTTGCCCGGCGAGGTGGTCGAGATTCGCCAGGGAATCGTGTATGTTGATGGCGCGCCGCTTGCCGAACCGTATGTGCCGCCGCAATACGAGGACTTGAGCGATTTCGGTCCCCTACGCGTGGCGCGCGACAGTTACTTTGTGATGGGCGACCACCGCATCAGCTCGAATGACTCGCGCGTGTTCGGCGCGGTGCCCAGCCGGTTTATCTACGGGCGCGCCGTGTTTGCCTATTGGCCGGTGGACCATTTCGGCTCGCTTTCCATGACCTCGACCACGGAAGCGAAGACGAAATGAGCGTACAATATCTGCCGATGCGTTCGGGAGGACACACTGACGGAAGTTCCGCACCGACCTGCGATTCTCGCGCTGGAAGACGGGCGCGTATTTAATGGCCGCGCGGCCGGCGCGATCACGCGCCGCGGCGGCGAAGTCGTTTTTAATACCAGCCTCACCGGATATCAGGAAGTATTCACCGACCCAAGTTACGCGGGGCAGATTGTCTGCCTCACTTACCCGCACATCGGAAATGTTGGCGCGAACCTCGAGGACGAAGAGTCAGAAAAGCCCTACATCGAGTCCTTAGTGGTGCGCGAATTCTCGCAAGTAAGCTCCAACTGGCGTTCGGCGGAAACCGCACAGCTTTATCTCAATCGCCACAAAATTCCCGCGATTTGGGATATCGATACGCGCGCGCTGGTGCGGCACATTCGCAAAGTCGGTGCGCTGCGCGGCTTTGTTTCCACCGACGGCACGCCCGCGGATCAGTTGATTCATGAAGCCAAGCAACTGCCGAGTATGGCCGGCCAGGAGTTGGCCAGCCGTGTAAGCTGCGCGAAAACGTACATGTGGAACACCGGCTCGATTGATTTGGCCACTTCCCCTTGGGCCGAACAAATGGGCGAAGCGGGAGCCGGCGGAGAAGCGCGCACCTTTCGCGTTGTCGCGTACGATTTCGGCATCAAGCAAAATATTTTGCGGCTGCTGGTGGACCATCACTGCGAAGTGGCGGTGGTCCCCGCGCAAACCACCGCAGAGGAAGTCCTCGGCATGGGCGCCGACGGCGTGTTTCTATCCAACGGTCCAGGCGATCCCGAGCCGGTGGATTATGCCTTGGAAAATATTCGCAAGCTAATCGGGCGCATCCCGGTATTCGGCATTTGTCTCGGCCACCAACTGTGCGGTCTCGCGCTAGGCGGAAAAACCTTCAAGCTGAAATTCGGCCACCACGGCTCGAATCATCCCGTAAAGAATTTGCTGACCGAGCAGGTGGAGATCACCGCGCAAAATCACGGCTTCTGCGTAGACCCCGACTCGCTCCCTTCAAAAGATGTAGAAATCACGCACATAAACCTGAACGACCAAACCAACGAAGGCATGCGCCACAAATCCCTACCGCTCTTCAGCGTGCAATATCACCCAGAGGCCAGCCCCGGCCCCCACGATTCCCACTACCTGTTCACGCAGTTCACCGACATGATGAAAGAATTTCAGCAACCAGGGAGCTCGCGCAAATGAGTAACCCGAGCGAAGTGAGCGAGGATTTTCGTCAGGGCACGGCTTCAGCCGTGCCGGAAATGGGAAGAGAGGAGACCGGCTTTAGCCGCTGAGGGTATGGCTGTTCCAAAGCGTCACGCACAAGTTGCCGGCACATACTTCATAACCTCTCGAACATGGGAGAGTCGCGCTCTCTTTTTCGCTGAGCAAAACTGTTCGCTCTTTGTGGAAAGTTTGCTCCATTACAGAGATCAAGGCACATTCGCGCTTCATTCTTTTGTGTTGATGCCTGACCATTTTCATGTATTGCTAACGCTGGGTACAAACACAACGCTGGAGCGTGCTGTCCAATTTATCAAAGGTGGCTCTGCACATCGAATGCGAGGTGAGCGCTCGTCAGCCTTTCCGATTTGGCAGCGCGGCTTCAGTGACCATCGCATTCGCGACGCCGGCGATTATGCCAGCCACGTTCGTTACATCGAGCAGAACCCGGTGCGCAAAAGACTGGTTGTGAACGCTGCCGATTATCGCTGGTCATCCGCATCCGGCGGCTACAAAGTTGATCCAATCCCTCAGGGGCTAAAGCCCGCGGAGAAAGCAGCGACGGTCGGCACGGCTAAAGCCGTGCCCTGACGAACACCTATGCCGAAGCGTAAAGACATCAAGAAGATTCTGATTATCGGGTCGGGGCCGATTGTTATTGGGCAGGCTTGCGAGTTCGACTATTCCGGGGCGCAGGCTTGCAAGGCTTTGCGCGCGGAGGGCTACAAGGTCATCCTGGTGAACTCGAATCCGGCGACGATCATGACCGATCCGGAGCTGGCCAACCGCACCTACATCGAGCCGCTAACCAAGGAATATCTCGAGGAAATTATTGCGAAAGAAAAACCGGACGCGCTGTTGCCCACTGTTGGCGGGCAGACGGCGCTGAATCTTGCGGTGGAGTTGAGTGAAGGCGGGATTCTCGAAAAATACAAAGTGGAGATGATTGGCGCGTCGCTGCGCGCGATCAAAGTCGCGGAAGACCGCCTGTGGTTCAAGGACGCTTGCCGCAAGATTGGGCTGGAAGTGCCGGCGTCGGCGCTGGTGAACAACGCGCAGGACGCGCTGCGGCTCTGCGATCAGCTCGGATTTCCGCTGGTCATCCGGCCGTCGTTCACGCTCGGCGGAACGGGTGGGTCGATTGCTTACAACCGCGAAGAATTTGGCGAGGCCATCTCCCACGCTTTGGACATGAGCCCGGTGCATGAGGCGCTGGTCGAGGAGTCGGTGCTCGGGTGGAAGGAATACGAGCTCGAGGTGATGCGCGATTTTCGCGACAACTTCGTGGTCGTCTGTACCATTGAAAATTTTGACCCCATGGGCGTGCACACCGGCGACTCCATCACCGTGGCACCCGCGCAGACACTGACCGACAAGGAATTCCAGCGTATGCGTGATGCGGCCGCAGCGATTATTCGCGAGGTGGGCGTCGAAACGGGCGGGTCGAACGTGCAGTTCGCGATCAATCCGGAAAATGGCCGCATGGTAGTGATTGAAATGAACCCGCGCGTTTCGCGCAGCTCCGCGCTGGCCAGCAAAGCGACGGGTTTCCCGATTGCGAAGATCGCGGCGCGGCTTGCGGTGGGAATGGCGCTGGACGAGATTCCCAACGACATCACGAAGAAGACTCCGGCGTGCTTCGAGCCTACGATTGACTACGTGGTGGTGAAAATTCCGAAATGGCAGTTCGAGAAATTTCCCGGCGCGGACACTACGCTCGGCACGCAGATGAAATCCGTCGGGGAAGTGATGGCCATCGGACGCACGTTCAAAGAGGCGCTGCAGAAGGGGATTCGCTCGCTTGAGCCGCACACTCCCTGGCGCGCGCCGGCGGAAACCCCGGATTCGCTGCTGCGCGAAAAATTATCAACGCCGCGGCCGGACCGCATTCACTGGCTACTCACCGCGGTCGAACGCGGACTGCACGCCGAAGAGATTTGCGAGCTGACGAAAATCGACCCGTGGTTCATTCACCAGCTGGAAGAGCTGAATGCGATGAACCGGCGCGCAGCGGGCGTAACCGTCGAAACGGCCTCGAAGGAATTGCTGCGCGAAGTGAAGCGCCACGGAACCAGCGATGAATATTTGGCGCAGATTTGGAAGACGACGCCTGCGGCGGTGCGTCTCCAGCGCGCGCGCTACGGCGTTGCGCCGGTTTTCAAGCGGGTGGACACGTGCGCCGCGGAATTTGAATCGTTCACTCCTTACATGTATTCGACGTACGAAGATGAGGACGAATCCGACGCACAGGCGCGGCCGAAAATCATGATTCTGGGCAGCGGGCCGAACCGCATCGGGCAGGGAATCGAGTTCGATTATTGCTGCTGCCATGCTTCGTTTGCGCTGCATGAAGACGGCTACGAAACGATCATGGTGAATTGCAATCCGGAAACGGTGTCCACGGATTACGACACTTCGGATCGCCTCTATTTTGAGCCGCTCACGCTGGAAGATGTTCTGGCGATTGTGGAACGCGAGAAGCCGCAAGGGGTGATCGTGCAATTCGGCGGACAGACGCCGCTGAACCTCGCGCTGGAATTGAAGCGCAATGGCGTGCCGATCATAGGCACCACGCCGGAATCGATCGATCTTGCGGAGGATCGCCGGCGCTTCGGCCGCTTGCTGGACGAGCTGAAAATTCCGCAGCCGCGCAATGGCACGGCGTTAATTCCGGAAGAAGCGGCGCGCGTGGCCGGCGAGATTGGCATGCCGGTCTTGGTGCGGCCGAGTTATGTGCTGGGCGGGCGCGCGATGGTCATCGCGTACGACGTGAACACGGTGCAGGAATATGTGGCGCAAGCGGCGATGATGGGGCCGGCGCGTCCAGTGCTGATCGATCAGTTCCTGGAAGAAGCGACGGAAGTTGATGTCGATGCGCTTGCCGACGGCACCGATGTCGTGATCGGCGGAATCATGGACCACATCGAAGAAGCCGGCGTGCACTCCGGCGATTCTTCGTGCGTGCTGCCGCCGGTGAGCTTGACGCCCGCGGTGCTCGAATCGATTCGGGAGTACACCAAGCGGCTGGCGCTGGCGCTGAAAGTGGTCGGGCTGATGAACGTGCAGTACGCGATTCAGCGCGACACGGTATACGTGCTGGAAGTAAATCCACGCGCTTCGCGCACCGTTCCGTTTGTCAGCAAGGCGACTGGCGTGCCGCTGGCTAAAGTCGCGGCGCGTTTGATGGCCGGCAAAAAGTTGGCGGACATGAATCTTCCGCTCGTGCGGCACGGCGGCGTTTCGGAAATTGCCGTGCACGAATTTTATTCCGTGAAGTCGCCGGTGTTTCCGTTCAACAAATTCCGCGGCGTGGATACTATTCTCGGACCGGAAATGCGTTCCACCGGCGAAGTGATGGGCATATCCAGCTCGTACGGGCAGGCGTTTGCGAAAGCGCAGCTTGCGGCGGGGCAGCGCTTGCCGCGCAAAGGCACGGTGTTTCTCAGCGTGAACGACCGCGACAAGCGGCACGTTGGGTCGCTCGGCAAGGACCTGCTGGCTCTGGGATTCCGTTTGCTGGCCACGCGGGGAACTTGCGCGGCGCTGGAGGCCGCGGGCGTGCAGGCAGAATCAGTCTTCAAAGTGAACGAAGGCCGGCCAAACATTGTGGACCTGGTGAAGACGGGAAAAATCGATTTGATCATCAACACGCCGTTGGGCCGCGAGTCGTTCTACGACGAGAAATCGATTCGGCGCGCGGCAATTCGCTACAATATTCCGTGCATTACCACCCTGGCGGCGGCGCATGCCGCGGCGCGCGGGATTCGCGCGCTGGTGGAGCAGAGCACGGAAGTGGCGGCGCTGCAGGATCTACACAAGCGCAAAGTAGCGGCCTCCGGCGGATCATCAGAGGCAGGAGACTGACGATGGATTTCAGCGGAGTGTTTGCGGCTTTGACCACACCGTTCGCGGCAGATGATTCCGTTGCGCTGGCGGACCTGAAACAAAACATTCAACGCTACAACGCGACGGCTTTGGCGGGTTATGCCGTGCAGGGTTCGACTGGGGAATCGGTGCTGCTTTCGCGCGCGGAGTGGGACAGCGTGCTGGTGGCCGCGAAAGAAGCGGCGAGTCCGCAGAAACGTTTGCTTGCGGGCACCGGCGTCGAGTCCACGGCGGAAACAATTTCGCGCAGCAAACGCGCGGCGGAGCTGGGTTATCACGCGGCGCTGGTGAAAACTCCTTACTACTACAAGCCGATGTACAAGCCGGAGGTTTTCATCGCGCATTACCGGCGCGTGGCGGACGCTTCGCCGATTCCGGTGCTGCTGTATTCCGTGCCGCAATTTACGGGGATTTCGTTGGAAGCGCCGGAAGTGGCGGTGCTTGCGGAGCATCCGAACATTATTGGGATCAAGGAGAGTTCGGGGCACGTGCAGCGCGTGGGAGAGATGGTCGCGGCGACACCAGCTTCCTTCCAGGTTTTGACCGGAGGCGCGGGCGTGTTGCTGCCTTCGCTGACCGTGGGTGCGAAGGGCGCGATTCTGGCGCTGGCGAGCGCGCTGCCGGAGAAGTGCGCGGAGCTTTATGAGGTGACGCGGCGGGGACAGTTGGATGCGGCGCGGGAGCTGCAGAAGAATTTGCTGCGCGCGTCGAAACTGATCGTTTCCGAGCTGGGGATTCCCGGCGTGAAGTTTGTGATGGATCAGCGCGGATATCGTGGGGGCGCGCCGCGTTCGCCGCTGCTGCCGCTTGCGGACGCCGCCAAGCGCCGCGTTCTGGAGCTGCTTGCCACTTTTGAACCTGCGGCTGCGCGGGCTTAGGCAGGAAAGAAAAGACTTAACACAGAGTTCACAGAGATGGGAACACAGAGGTCGCGGAGACCCTGTGAGGTGCGCTACCGTTTGCTCCTTCTCTTCGTCCAAGAGGGGGACACTCCAGGTTCCAGGCCTTCTGATTTGGTGTCACCAACGAGCGTGTGTATCATCTAAATGCCCATGGGCTGTGTCTCTATACCTTTTCGGCGCCTGCCGCACCAGCCCAAGCTGTTTGTCCGCCTGATTGATGACTACTCCAGTGTGAGGCAGTTTTACGCGCATCCGCCGAATATGGATGCGGTGAGGGAAGTTGCGTCGAGGCTCGATTACCCCGCTGAGCGCCGGAGCGAAGTCGCTCGCATTTTGCGCGAGCAGAACGCTGCGTTCGGCGCTAGCGCTGCGACGACGAGTAATCTTGAGAAACTCGAGCGCGGCGCCGTTGCGGTGGTGAGCGGGCAGCAGGTCGGTTTGTTTGGCGGGCCGGCGTATGCGATTTACAAGGCGCTCACGGCGATTCGGCTGGCGGAGGAGCTTAGCGAAGCGGGCGTTCCGGCCGTGCCCATTTTCTGGATGGCCACTGAGGACCACGATCTCGATGAAGTGCGCCATGTGACCTGGTTTGATTCCGGCAAGCTGGTGAAATTTGAACTACCGCCGAGCGAAGGGCCCGGGCGGCCGGTCGGCAACGTGCGACTGGGCGCTGCGATTGAAGAAAAGGTGAAGCAGGCTGTGGCGCTGCTGTCTGGGCCCGCGAGCGAAACGCTTTCACGGATTCTGGAACAGAGTTACGAGCCCAAAGAAACCTACGGCAGCGCGTTCGGAAAATTGTTTGCGCATCTTTTTGCGGGGCAGGGGCTGATTTTGCTGGATCCGCTGGACGCGCGGCTGCATCGGATTGCTGCGCCGCTATACAAAAAGGCGATTGAAGATCGCGACGAACTGAACGACAAGCTTTTGCAGCGCGGCAAAGAGTTGGAGCGCGCCGGCTATGACGTGCAGGTGAAAGTGACGGCGCGGAGCACGCTGCTTTTCACGATTCGCGATGGCATGCGGCAGCCGGTGGCGGCGAGCAACGCGCATTTCAAGAGCGGCGACGCTTCGTGGACGCGAGAAGAGGCGCTGCGCCTGGTGGATTCCTCTCCGGAAACGTTCAGCGCCAATGCGTTGTTTCGCCCGGTGGTGCAGGACTACCTCTTACCGACTGCGGCGTATCTCGGCGGACCGGCCGAGATCGCGTACTTCGCGCAGTCTTCGGTGATTTACGCGCATGTGCTGGGACGGATGCCGGTGATCCTGCCGCGCGCGGGCTTCACGATTCTGGATGCCAAAGCGGAAAAGCTTTTGCAGAAGTACGGCCTTTGTATTGAGAATCTCTGGGCCGGTCCGCAGGAGCTGCGGCGGAAGATGGAGTCCGTCTCGGTGCCGGAAGCACTGGCACAGGGCTTCGACCGGGACAAGACCGAGATGGAGAGAACACTGGCGGAGCTTGGGGCGCAGATCGAGAAGCTGGACTCGACGCTGGCCGGGGCGGTGAGTACGGCGCGAAACAAGATCGGCTTCCAGTTGGAAAAGCTGCGGCGGAAAACGGGCCGGGCGCTGGATCAGAAAAGCGGCTTGTTGGCCGAGCACGAGCGGTTTCTGGAAAATCTTCTTTATCCTGATAAGCAATTGCAGTCGCGGGAGTTGTGCTTCCTGCCGTTTCTGGGGCGGTGGGGCATGGATGGGCTTAGCGAGTTGCAGAAGCTCTCCGGCAGCGACACCCTGGGCGAGCACCGGATTGTGCGGATGCCGTAGGCACGCCTTACCCCCCTCCCCCTAGGTTTTTCACAAGTGTTGATTCTACAGGTAGTTAAAGTCCTTTGTTTTGATACACTTTTGCAAGTGTTGAT
>Ga0137415_10002462_pt1 | contig 18428 bp, 8 predicted proteins | sample CZODoug3_1_1_16f_FD_183082 | JGI IMG/M metagenome (GOLD analysis project Ga0137415, IMG submission 183082) | Vadose zone soil fungal communities from Angelo Coast Range Reserve, California, USA - CZODoug3_1_1_16fungal (Hybrid Assembly) | ecosystem: Environmental > Terrestrial > Soil > Vadose...
TGCATCCCGTCCGCGGGAAGGGACGATCCCACCTGAGCTGTTTGGCAGTTCCGAACATCAACCTCACTTCTGCCCGTCATAGCGGACACGGGGCGACAAGAAGGAGGAGTGATGTCTCGCCAATTACCCACAAAGCCCAATCTCGAACATCTCAAAAAACAAGTCAAAGAACTCCTGCACGATTTCGAGCTGCGTGAGCCTGCCGCTATTGAGCGCTTCCGTTCTCTGGCTTCGCGGTCGGCATCGGCCGCTCCAAAACTTGCGGACGCCCAACATGTCATTGCCCGCGACTATGGCTTTGCCAGTTGGCCGAAGCTGAAGGAGCACGTCGAAGCTGCGACACGCATGCTGCAGCCTATGGAACTGCTGTCCGCGGCAGTCTGTGCCAGCGATGCTAATAAGGTGTCCCGAGTGCTCGAGCAGCATCCTGAATTGAAGGCGCAGATCAACGAGCCCATGACTAACTATGGCGCCGGCATGCAGGCGCTTCTTGCAGCCGTGCAGAGGAGTGATCGAAAGACAATCGATGTGTTGCTCCGGGCGGGCGCGGATATCAATACGAGAAGCCGGTGGTGGGCCGGAGGCATCGGGGTTCTTGACGAGTGTGCTCCTGAAATGTCCGCATTCCTGATGGAGCATGGCGCGGTCGTAGATGCACACTCAGCCGCACGCCTGGGTATGTTCGAAAAGCTGCAGGAACTGGTAAATGCCGATGCTGGCATCGTCCACTTCCGCGGCGTGAACGGCCAAACCCCGCTGCATTGCGCTTCAACCATTGAGATCGCCGACTACTTGCTCGAACATGGCGCAGACATCGATGCGCGCGATGTGCAGCATGAATCTACAGCGGCACAGCACATGCTGCGCGTCGCTCAGGCTCGACATTACCCTCGGGACCGCCAGCAGATCGCTCGCCATCTCGTAGCCCGGGGTTGCGGGACCGACATCCTCATGGCGGCCGCTCTCGGCGATCTCGAATTGGTGCGTCGGCATCTCGACACCGACCCCGTCTGCATCCGAACGCGTGTCTCTGAGGCGTATTTTCCCAAGCAGAATCCTCAAAGCGGCGGCACGATCTACAACTACCTTTTGGGACGAGGTAGAACGCCGCACCAAGTCGCCCGCGACTTCGGCCATGAGGAGCTTTTCCAATTTCTCATGCAGCGCAGCCCTGAAGACGTAAAACTGGAGCAAGCCTGTGATCTTGGCGACGAGCAGATATTTCGCGCCTTGCTGGCCAGCCGCCCGAATTTCATCTCAACACTATCCGATGTCGACCGCCGTCGCCTCACGGATGCTGCCCAAAACAACAATACGGATGCGCTGCGGCTCATGCTGGCGGCGGGCTGGCCTGTGGACGCCAGGGGCGAGTATGACATGACGCCGCTGCAGTGGGCGGCGTGGCATGGCAACACGGAGATGGTCCGCGAGATTCTGCGCTATCATCCCCGGCTCGAATTGAACGACAACCAGCATAAGATCGCGGCCCTGGGCTCAGCCCTGCATGGCTCCATGAATAGCTGGCATCGCGATACAGGAGATTATGTCGCGACGGTCGAGGCGCTGCTTAGCGCGGGAGCGAAGGCGCCAGAAGTGACCGACGATCTGGAAGCCAGCGATTCGGTCCGCGATTTGCTGCGGCGGCACGCAGAAGCTCTATAACGATTGGACACCCCCTCGGAAAGGATTGGTTATGCCTCCTACATTTGCGAACGGTAAGATTTGCTATATCGAAGTGCCCTCCACCGACGTTACACGTTCGGCCGATTTCTACAAACGGGTCTTCGGCTGGAACATTCGGAAACGCGACGACGGCAGCATCGCTTTTGATGACACTGTGAACGAAGTGAGCGGCACTTGGGTCAAAGAGAGACCGCCTCAAGGCAATCCCGGTCTCATGGTTTACATCATGGTGGACAGCGTGGCTGCGACCGTTGACGCCATCGTGGCCAACGGGGGCGAGATCGTGCAGCCGGTCGGTGCGGATGCGCCTGAGATCACTGCCAGATTCCAGGACCCGGCTGGAAACGTGATCGGCCTGTTCCAACAGGGCTGATGCGGCGCTCTTAGAACTCCGGGCGGATTCACGATCCGGGGGTGAGAACACAATTCCGCGAGAGTGCTGTGCTTTTTGAAAGCCAATTTCCTGTAAGCGCTCCGCAGGCAGTCGATGGGATAGAATTCGTCGCCTCAAACTTTCATGCGTGGACGAGCTCGCGACACTCTAGCGTGGGAACTGCCTTGATGGATCTTCCTAGGCTCCTGGGCGAACCACCGAGCCCGCAGGTCCGTAGTCAGTGGATTCAGCCAAAACTAAGCGCTCGTGCCAAGGGAATGTGCGCCGCGCAAAGGGGTCCTAGTGACTGTACTCGCCATACCGGCGTCACCTGGGACCGAGGACCGAGCATGGGCGGAGCGTTATTGCACTAGGTCCAGCGTGATCACTGACACGGAATGCTGCGGGAGTGTTACCGTGAACGACGTGCCCGCACCAATCTTGCTGATCGCGACGTGCACTGCGTCTGGGTGGGTGAAGTCATTGGAGGTCGCCAGGCTTTCGCCGCTTACGGTTTCTATTTGTGCCTGCCGCGCGACAAGAACTCCCGTTAGAGACACGTCGGTAGGGATGGCGCTTGCCGGGTCGGTATTGACGGCCTTGATGAAAATTTGCCTGCCGTCCGCCGAGCGGCTCGCAACAGCGTCAACGGTTGGAATCGCCTTACCTTCAAGCGTGGAATCGAACGTCGGCCCCAGAAGTGTGCTCGACAAGCGATCACGTCCGAGGTGGGAGGCGTAGAGCGCATTCACCAGGTAGGTCGGCGTAATGAACACTGCGTGGCGACTGGCCTGAATGACGCCGCCGGTCCACCCATTCACCATATCGGAAACCGCGCTCATGTGGACCACATCGCCGGTGCGCTCGAAGACATTCATCAAACGTGCTGCGTAGAGCGCCGATTCCATCGAGTGTTGCCGCGGCAGGGGAAGCGTCGTGTTCCACTCATTGACCGCCAGCTTGATGTCCCGGCCGGGCGCCAGCTCCCGAATCATCTGCTGCATTTGGCGATAGAACCGCTCGTAGTGCAGCGGACGAGCCCAAAGGTTGTTGACATCGCCCTTCGTCTCAGCGTCACCGTAGTAATGGTGGACAGCCAGGAAGTCGATGTTCTTGCCCGCAATCGTCAAAATAGTGCGGTTCCATTCTGGATTATTATCGCCGGTGGCAATGATCCTGATGGAAGGATCAACTCCTTTCATTTTCTCAACATAGCGATTCAGATTGTTCGCATAGGTCGCGGCATCGCTGTGGCCGCGAACCCAATCCCCCCATATCTCGTTTCCGATCTCCCAGTAGTGCACCTGAAGCCGCTCGGGACTGCCGTTTAGCGAGCGTAGAGTCCCAAATTTGGACTGCGGAGATCCGTTACAGTATTCAACCCACTCGGCCGCTTCGTCGGCGGTCGCCCCACGGCCTTCCACGTTCACGGTGAGCGAGGGTTCAGCTCCAACTCGCCGAGCGAATCGGATGAATTCGTCCGTTCCAAAGTCGCTCGGCTCCAGTTCGTTGCTCCAAGCCGCGTTGACCCAAACCGGTCTCTGGTCACGTGGGCCGACGCCCCATGCCCAGTGATAATCCTGCGCGACGTTGCCGCCGGGCCAACGAATGAACCCGGGATGCAGCGCCGCAACCTTCTGCTCAACATCGTGGCGAACTCCATCTGCGGCGTTGCCTGGCATTAAAGACACCTGATCAACCCACAGTCGGCCCCGACCATTGAACAGAATCGTGATCTTCGCCAACGGATCGGACTTCGCTGGAACCAACGTAAAGGGGTACTGCTTCCAATCGCCGCCGAGATTCGCTAGCGTGGCACTGGCGTATCGCTCGCCGCCCGTTTGGTCGGCTTCCAGAGCGACGGTCATGGTGCCCGTATACTCCACGGTCTTCAGCCACAGATAGCCGTGGTACTCGAGTCCCTGGCGAATTGGGATCCATCCCTGGCGAATGCCGCGCCGACGCTCCTCGTCGCGCTCAATGTCGACTCGAAGGGAATGTTGCGCGGGAAGCGTGTTTGGGTCGCTACGCACCGGACTGTAGACGCTGGCATCCCAGGCAAAATGCAAGGCGTCATCGTCGTCTCGATCGTCGGGATCACGCTCCCAGTGCCGCGGCAATCCCAGCGCGTTTGGCGCTTCGTCGAAGCCGCGATCGCGCACCAGTTCCGCATGCAGGCCGCCTTTAATATCCTCGAACATGAATTCGGCGAACTGCCCGTACAACGTCGGACTGATGACGTTCTCGATCCTGGCCGCATCAATAGCGAGAGATGCCTTCATCCCTGCCTGTGCAGGCGCACGGACACACAGCCAACAGAGCAATAAGACGGGCAAGATCCTCCAATGACTTGTTTGCTTGCTCACTGTTCTTGTACGAGCTCCACGTTCAGACTGATCGGACGGCGACTCACCACTCTATCGCCCAGCTCAACGCCTTGGGTCGGCTTCATCGATCGGTGCCTGGGCTACGGCAGAGCCGCAACCCCACCGGCGGGTAGCAAAGTGTAATCGTTTATACCCGAATGGGTGTTTCTTTCAACACCCTGTTTCGGGGCCCACCGCATGTGGTAAGTTGCATGGCGCACACAATCACTTGCAGATCCGCGATGGCATTCGAACGCGAAGGCATTTATCGACTGGACAGGTGGATCATGGTTTCAAAGCTACGCCCGGCTGTCCGCCCGGCTCTCATTTTCGTCGTTTCCATTCTTTTGGTGGCCTCAACCTCCCTGCTTGCTGAGACATCCCGCTGGACGGAGGAGAAAGCCAGAACCTGGTACGGACAGCAGCCCTGGCTAGTCGGTAGCAATTACATCCCTGCGGACGCAATCAACCAACTTGAGATGTGGCAGGCGCCGACCTTCGACCCGGGTGAAATCGATAAAGAGCTGGGGTGGGCGGAGGACGTGGGGATGAACACGATGCGCGTGTTCCTGCATGACCTGGTGTGGCAAGAGAGCCCGACAGGTTTCAAGCAGCGCATCGACCAGTTTCTTGAAATTTCCTCCCGGCACCACATCAAGCCCCTGTTCGTGCTCTTTGATTCGTGCTGGGATCCAAACCCAAAGCTCGGCTTGCAGCATCCACCTGTCCCTGGTGTCCACAATTCAGGCTGGGTGCAATCCCCAGGAGCGGCGGCCCTGAAAGACCCTGCTCAGCAGGAGAGGCTGAAGGCGTACGTGGTGGGAGTAGTTGGAGCGTTCGCAAACGACTCTCGCGTGCTCGGGTGGGACGTATGGAACGAACCTTCGAACACCAACGATGGCAGCTATCGTAAGCAAGAACTGAAGAACAAAGCGCAATTTGTGGAAGAAATGCTACCGAAGGTCTTCTCCTGGGCGAGGCAGGCGCATCCATCACAGCCCCTTACCAGCGGCGTTTGGGACATCGATTTCGCGACCGGCACGCCACCCACGAAGACCCAGCAGATCCAGTTGGAGAACTCCGATGTGATCACTTTTCACAACTATGGATGGCCAGAAAGCTTCGAGAACGAAGTTCTGTTCCTGCAGAGGTTGAACCGCCCGGTGTTCTGTACCGAGTACATGGCGCGCGGCGCAGGCAGCACCTTTGACACGGTGTTGCCCCTCGCGAAGAAGTATCAGGTCGGGGCGATCAATTGGGGCTTCGTCGCGGGAAAGACGCAAACTTATTACCCGTGGGATTCTTGGCGGCACCCGTACATCGTGGATGAACCGGCTGTCTGGTTCCACGAAGTACTCCACCCAGACGGAAAACCTTATCGCGAAGCCGAAGTTAAATTGATACGTGAGTTAACGGGCCGAGGAAAGCCCTCCAGTTCGAGCTCCGAGGTCCGTTAGCAATCATTTTCCGGACCGTCAGGACTGCTCATAAGGGGATCCAAAAACTGCATCGATGATACGTAAACACGCAAATGTCAGTAAACGATTGCTGAAAGCGCGCTATAATTCCGCCCCGGTCCCATGACTGTCGCGTCCTCGACTGCTGCAAACCTACAGGAGAATGGCAAAGATGTTTTCCGATAAAAGACGACACTTCTTGCAGCAAGTCGCCGGTGCCGGGATGGCTTGCTCAAGCAACCTCCTCCTCGACCGTCTCTCGTTCGCTCAGACGTCCTCGGCGGCTTCGGGCGATGTCACACGTATTTATCTGGACTCCCGCCGTACGATTTCGCCTCTCGACCCGAACTTGTTTGGTTCGTTCCTGGAGCATCTGGGGCGTGCCATCTACGAAGGTATCTACGATCCGGGTTCGAGCTTGTCGGACAGCAACGGATTCCGCAAGGACGTGATCGACGAGGTCCGCCAGCTCAGGGTTCCGATTATTCGCTACCCTGGCGGTAACTTCGTGTCCGGCTACAACTGGCTGGACGGTGTCGGGCCAAAGAAAGACCGCCCGCGCACGCTCGACAAGGCATGGAACACGATTGAAACCAACCAGTTCGGCACGAACGAATTCATGGCGTGGTGCAAGCTGGTCGGGGCCCGGCCTCTGATGGGACTCAACTTGGGAACGGGAACTCCAGAGAAAGCTGCGGCCTTGGTGGAGTACTGCAACGTGGAGAAAGGCACAAAGTGGAGCGAGCTGCGGCGCAGTCACGGCATCGCTCAGCCCTACAAGGTCGAGCACTGGTGCCTGGGTAACGAAATGGACGGTCCGTGGCAAATCGGACACATGACGGCAACCGAGTACGGCATGAAAGCGCAGGACGCCGCCCGGCAGATGCACTATGTGGATCCCTCACTGAAACTCATCGCTTGCGGATCGAGTCATCCTGGGATGCCGACCTATCTGGAGTGGGACCGTGAGGTTCTCGAACAGTGCTATGAGCATGTCGATGGGCTGTCGCTGCATCGCTACTTTGGTAACACCCAGGAAGAGACCGGGGGCGACAGCACGAAGTACTTGGCCATGAACTTGAGTATGGAGCGCCAGATTGCGGAATCGCTTGCGGTGTGTGATTTAGTGCGGGGCCACAAGCGATCGCCCAAAAAGCTCTGGCTATCGTTCGACGAATGGAATGTGTGGTACCGCGCCCGTAGCGGCGACGCGGTGAATGGTCAAGAGCAAGAGGCACCGCATCTCTTGGAAGAGGTTTATAACCTCGAAGATGCCCTGCTAGTGGGCGGGATCCTGAATACATTGATGCGTAACGCCGATCGGGTGAAGATCGCCTGTCTGGCGCAACTCATCAACGTAATCGCTCCCATCATGACGAACCCAAAGGGTTCACTTCGGCAGACTATTTTCTATCCCTACAGTTTCGCATTGCAATGTGCGCGCGGCAGCGTGCTGAACTTGCAGGTCGAGTCGCCCACTTATGAAGTTTCTCAGATGGGCCAGTTTCCCTACTTGGACGCGGCTGGAACCCTGAACCACGAAGATGGAAAAGTCTCAGTTTTTATTTTGAATCGGGACCTGAATAAGGCTCGTGCCGTTGAGATCAATTGGCAAGATAGAGCGCCGAGCCAGGTCCTAAGCTCCACGACGCTGACCGGTAGCGACTTGAAAGCCTTCAACAGTTTTGATGCCCCCAAGCGGGTTATGCCCCAGGCAGTAGACAAACCTTCGACAACGGGCGGGCGTACCAAATTCGAGGTGCCCGCACGTTCCTACACGGTTATTCAGTGGGCCGGGTAAATTGGTCGGGCTCTCTCCGGAGAGAGATCGTTGAAGAGGCGTGGTGGCGGTTGATGCCTCGCAAAAAGTCTGCCACCGAGATTCAGGGCGCGAGGAATTTATCCCTCTCCGCGGGAGTTTGATGCGGCCTTTCTCTGGCCAGACTGCTGCCGCAAGCCAGTCGGCCAGATGCATGGGCGGCAGAGAGCCAGGCGAGGCGGATAGCTAGAAATCGTTTACGCTCATCCCTTTCGCTCGGGGACGTCTGGGCTGGGGCCTAGGCCCCCTCACCGCATCGAAGATCCCGATGGTTCTGCCATCCGCGGGGGGCAAGGCTGAATCAGAAAGCTAAGCAAAACTATGGGTTTAGCCGGAGCTCGGCCAGCCCTCCTAGTACCAAACTATTAGATTTTTCTTGACAGTGAGTTAGATTCGGGCGTAGCGTTGGCGCCCAGACAGCAAGCGTTTACTCGCACGGCGCGGGAAACGCGCATGGGGGCGTTACCATGAAATCCTACCTTGTAGTCGGGCTGTGTATTCTAGCTGTCGCTCTCTGTCTGGGTCTGGCAAATCCTCTTCTTGCGCAACGGTCTGACCGCGGAATTATTACCGGCATCGTGACGGAGGCAACTGGCTCCGCAGTTGTGGGTGCCGACGTTCGAGTGCGTAACGAAGGCACAGCCATCGAGACGACGCTGACGACCAACAGCGCGGGCGCCTACACCACCCCGCCGCTCGTGCTGGGCACTTACACGGTCACAGTCAATCACCCTGGCTTTAAGACGTCCGTGAATTCGGGAATCCCGCTTCAGGGCGCGGAAACCATCCGCAGAGACGTCGTTCTGACCGTCGGTGCCGTCACTGAGTCGGTGGAGGTCAAGGCGGAGGCGGAACTCAACGTCACTACTCCCGACATAAGCCACGTCGTCGACGAGAAGTACTACCAGGATATTCCGACCATCACGGCGTCTGATGTCCGTCTGGCGGAGGCAGTGCTTCAAATCCAGCCCGGCTATCTTCCCATGAAGCCGAACGGCGACCCCATGTTCCGCGGCAGCCAGTTTAATTCCCGCATCAACGGCGGCCAGGCGATGGCGACCGAAAACTTCTTTGATGGCGCCGCCTTCGGTTACGCCGTGGGACACCAGCAGAGCCAGGAGAGCGCGCCCCCGATCGAGAGCATTCAGGAAGTGAAGGTCATCACGACCTCCTTCTCTGCGCAGTATGGCCACACCAGCGGTGGATTTATCGAGTACACCTCCAAACCTGGCACCAACATGCTGCACGGAAGTGCCTACGAATTCTTTGCCAACGATGCGCTCAATGCTCGCGGGTTTTTCGACGCCGACTGTGGTGCAAGCGGGTGCACGCCGCGCAAGAAGACTCCACTGAAGAACAACAGCTTTGGATTTACTTTGGGCGGACCTGTCGTAATCCCGCATGTGTACGACGGACACAATAAGACCTTCTTCTTCACGAACCTTGACTGGACTCGCCTTCGTTCGGGTGTTCTGCCTGGATTCGGCAATACCACGCCGATTGACGCCTTTAAACAGGGAGATTTTAGTTCGTATCTGGGCCCCCAACTGTTCCAGGCGGATGGTGTAACGCCGGTCCGGGATGCCAAGGGGCGCCCAATGTTCAAAGGCGAAATTTATGACCCCGCCACCCTTACAACGGTGGGCGGGATCCCCGTGCGGGACGGCTTCGGGTTTGATCCCGTGACCGGACTCCCGATTCCGGGGCAAGCCAACATTGTTCCCTCGAATCGATTCAGCACGGTCGCCACCAGAGTCGCCGCCCTCATGGTTCATCCAGATCGGGCAGGTTTTAGCAACAACGTAGCAGGCAACCCGGCGGGCGACCAAACATGGCTGCTGAACGCTCGAACCATCGAGTTCCGTGTTGACCATTCCTTCACTCCGAACTTCCGTATGAGCGAGAGCTTTTATTGGGGCCACAGACCGTCGATTCGTAACTGCGGTGAAGTGGCGGGCTGTACCACGCAGTTCAGCGGCGAAACGGAACCGCAAAAAAACACAAAATACTACGGAAATGGCTTCTACCAGCGCATCGCGACGCATCATACCCATACGCAGTTCGATTGGATCATCCGTCCCAACCTCCTGAACCACACCACGATTGCATGGGACCGCTGGTTCATGGGCGGCAATCCTCTTTCTGCGGGCGCGGGCTGGCCGGGCATTCTGTGGGCTGGGACCCCTGGCCAATCAAACTCCCTGGGGAACGGTGGGCTTCTCGATCAGACAGCTGGACCACCACTTCTGGATTTCGCCGGCAACATCCCCTACAACTCACTCGGTCAATACGGTTGGGGAAAATTTGGATTTCTTACCAACAATCGGTGGCAGTTCTCCGACGACCTATCATGGGTGAAGGGTAAGCACACCATTAAGGTTGGCTTTGAGTACCGGTGGCATCAGTTCCCATTTTCTGGTTGGGCTAACGGGAATCAGGGAGGCGAATTCCGTTTCGACCGGCGTGAAACGGCTGGCTACGACGGTACAGGCAACAATCAGTCCAGCACCGGGGAATCATTCGCCTCGTTCCTGCTGGGACAGGTGGATTCGTCCACCCAGAACATTCCGTTTCACCCGATGTTCTACGAAGCCTACACATCCCCATGGGTCAACGACGAGTACAAGGCTACGAGCCGCCTGACTCTGACCTTTGGTCTGCGCTTCGATTACCAGTTTGCACGCACGGAGACGCAAGACCGGTATTCCAGCTTCGATCCAAGCACGCCTAATCCTGGTGCTGGGAATCTGCCGGGCGCGCTGCTCTTCGCCGGAAAAGGCACAGGGCGCACAGGACACCGCACGTTCGAGCATCCGGCCCACGACGCGTGGGGGCCGCGCCTCGGCTTCGCCTATCGGGTGAATGACAAGACCGCCATTCGCGGTGGCTATGGCATCTACTATTCCGGCATTTCGTTCGACCAATTTATCGGGCAGCCGACGATCGGCTACGTTTCCAACCCGACGGTTTCTAATATATCGAACGGAGAGTCTGCCGCGTTCTCTCTCGATAATGGCTTCCCGGCAAACAACCCGGCGTGCGCCAATTCGAATTGTGTCAATCGTCCTCCGTTTATCGATCCCTCGTTTGCCAACAACACGTCACCAATCGCAGTTGCCAAGAACGGGTTGACTCTGCCGCGATATCAGAACTGGTCCCTTACCTTTGAGCGGCAGCTTACCGATAACGTGCGGCTGGATGTTTCCTACATTGCTAACCGGGGGACCCGCCTGACCGCGGATTGGCAGAAGATGGGTGTGGGCGCCAACATGAATCCTTCCAGCATCCTGTCCATCCCGAACGCGGCCTTGAAGGCCAACTGCAGCTCCGCGACGGCGGTGGGAGGGAATTGTGCGGGTGGCGTCCCGCTGCCGTATGCCACCTTCAATGGCTCGGTAGCCCAGGCCCTGCGCAAATATCCGCAATATCAAAATGTCCTGTGGCGTGACGTGCCGATCGGTAGCAGCAACTACAGCGCTTTGGAAGTTGTCCTGGAGCAGCGCTACTCGCACGGTCTGGGATTCCGCGTCGGCTACACCTACTCCAAGTTGTACAACGACGGATCCGAAACCGGACAAGGGGGTGACGGTGCCAATGGCGCTGTGCAAGATCCATCCTGCCCACATGTTTGCGAGTGGGGCCTCAGTCGTGATGACACGCCCCATGTGTTTCTCGTGGGCTTCACTTGGGAAATACCCTTTGGCAAAGGTCTTTCCTCGCGAGCCGGGCGGCTGGCGCTAGGCGGCTGGAACTTCGCCGGAGCGTTGCGTTATGAAAGTGGCCGACCCATGAACATCACCATGGATAACCCTCTCGGCGGTCTGCTGTTCAATGGCCAGAGACGGCCTAACCGCATGAAGGGCGTGAGTGCGGTCAAGCGTGGGAGCAACTTTAATCCGCTTACCAGCAATTACTTTAATGCCGCAGCTTGGGCGGATCCGGGAATCGATCCCACCACCGCAAATCCACTTCTCGGCAACGCACCCCGGCGCGACGGCTCGGTTCGTGCGTTCCCGACCTACAACGAGGACTTGAACTTGTTCAAGGTATTCCCGATCAAAGAGCGACTGAACCTCCGGTTCGAAGCTCAGTTCGGGAATGTCTTCAACCGTACCGACTTCTGCGATCCCAACGCTTTCTTCGGTCCAGCGAGTTTTGGGACTGTTAGCACCCAGTGCAACCAGCCGCGTTCGATTCAGTTTGGTTTGCGGTTGAATTACTAAATGATTCGGCCCTTCCTGATGAAAATCGGGAAGGGCACGGCTTTCACAACCAGACGTCCGAATGCTCCCTCGGATGGGGCTTCGGCCCGCTCGCGTGAGGGTTGTGGAGCCGATACAATAGAAACCCGGCTCCAACCTTTATCCGGGGGAGCCACGGCGGCCATCAGTGATCGTTGGTTGTGAGAGGAGCTGCAGGTTCAGGCAGAGGGGGAGGTGTCCTCGGGCACCGCTCTTCTGCCTGACTGTGTTTTTGTGCACGGCAGTAGCTTTCACAACGGATTCGCGTCAGGCTCTACAGAAAGCCACCAGTCTAATTCGGCAAGGGAAGCTGGAGGAAGCGGACCAACAGGCTCAGTTAGCTCTGTCAGATCCGCAGACTCGTGCTGCAGCTTGTTCGGTTTTAGGCTCTATTCGACTCCAACAAAACCGTCTTCCGGAAGGCGCCAGCCTGCTCAAAGAAGCGATCCGGCTGGAGCCGCACTTGGTGGGGGCGCATCTCAATCTGGCAGAACTCTACACGGTTCAGGGAAAACCAGAGTTGGCCCTTCCACTCTACCGGCATGTCTTGACGTTGGATCCCTCAAATGAAGCAGCGCGACTGGCGCTGGCGCGTTCGGAAACCGAGAAGGGGAATTACAAGCAGTCCCTGGAAGTAGCGCAGCCCGCACTGTCGGCTCTCAAGCAATCTCCCGACGGCCTGTTTGTCCTTGCGACGGATTACCTGAAGACTGGCGACCACGACGCTGCAGCAGTCCTTGCGCACGATTGGATGCGACTGCCGGACATGCCCCCGGATTGGTCGATGAAATTTGCGCTCCTTCTTGCACGGGAGGGCGTCGTGCCGGAAGCCATCGATATCCTCGAGGGAATCAAACAAAAAGGACCGCTTTCGTACGAGCTGGCCTTCAACCTTGCGGGCACGTATGTGCTCGAGAAACACTGGGCCCTGGCTCTCGATTCCTACGATCAAGCGCTAAGCATGAATCCCAAAGCGGTTCCTGCTTTGCGTCAGGCCGCGGCGATCGCTGAGCAGCAAGGCCAACTCGAGCGCTCTCTTGCATACTGGATGCGGGCGAAGAAGATAGAGCCTGATGATCCCGAGATTCTCGAGGGCTACGGCCGAGTCTGCTTGAAGATGGACCTGCTAGAGGATGCCGAGCCCGCGCTAATCAAAGCAGCCGAGATCCGGCCTGATGATGCCTCTTATCAATACACCCTTGCAGCGGCGAAGGTAGGGAAGAAGCAGTTCGAAGCTGCCCAAGGACTGCTGGAAGGACTTCTTAAACAAAAGCCAAGCAGCGCACAACTCCAGTATGCGCTAGGGTCGGTGCTCTATTTGCAGGGACAGTTGGACGGCGCGGCCAAACATTTGCGGGAGAGTCTGCGCTTGCAGCCCGACCAGCTCGCACCCTACTATTACTCGGCCTTAATCGAGAGAGATCGGGGGCATGACGAGGAAGCAATCCGAATGCTGCAGGAGTTACTCCATCGCTATCCGGATCACGCGCCGTCCTGTGAGGCGCTGGGGGGCTTGCTTATGAACGCCCATCGCTATTCCGAAGCGGAGGGCAGCCTGGAAAATGCCGTCCGCCTGAACCCCAGCTCCGTGAAAGCGAATTACCAGCTGGGTTTGCTGTTGACGCGCATGGGTAAAAAAGACGAAGCGGAAAAGCGCCTTGAGCTTGCAAAGTCCCTTCGCAGCCAGGATGAGACAAATTCACGGCTACAGCTTCGACTACTCGACCCTGACCAATGAACAGGACTCAGACGCCCGCTCGCTGGACTCTCATCGCTTTCATCCTTGGTTGCGGGTTGGTGGCGGGGGCTCAAAAAGCTGACAAACCTCCCGCATCCCTGAGCCAGATTGAGGCTTCGATCAAGCGGGATCCCAAAAATCCCAAGCTCTACGTGGCTCTCGGCTTGGCGTATTGGGATCGGAATGACTATCCACATGCGCTCGAAGCTTTTGAACACGCTGTAAAAGTAGGACCGTCGTCTGCGGAAGCGCACAATTGGCTGGGGGTCGCCACCATGGAGAAGGCGGACCTGCCCGGCGCCATTGCGGAGTTTAAGAAGGCTGTCGCACTCGATCCGACGTCGGCGAGAGCACAAACGAACTTAGGTTCCGCGCTTGCCAAAAGTGGCGAGATCGGAGAAGCGGTTGAAGTGTTCAAGAAAGCCCTGGCGCTAGAACCGGGCAACTTCGCAGCGCAGATGAACCTGGGCGTAGCCTTGCGAGAGAAGGGTGACGCGGAAGGGGCGCTGGTCTACATGCGGCCTGTGGCTGAGCGCGAGCCGGGCAATGCCAGCGTCCAGTACGAGTTGGGTCAAACGCTGCGTCAGAGTGGCGATCTCGCCGGTGCGATCGCGGCGTTCGAGAACGCTCTCCAGATCGATCCCGAGCTACGCGAAGGCTACTACGGCCTCGGACTGGTCTTGAAACAGCAGGGTGCTGCAGTCCGCAAGTCGTTGGCGAGCGCGCCGAGCCCAGCAGACGAACCTTATAAGAGTGCGCAAGAGGCTGCCGCACGAGGTGATTTGAAGACGGCGCGGGAACATGTCACGGAGGCTCTTCGCTTAGACGAAAGTCACGCCGAGTCACACAGACTGTTGGGTTTTATCCTTGGCCAGCAGGGGGACCTCGCCTCCTCGCTCGTTCATTTACGGCGTTCGGTCGCGCTGCAGCCGGATTCTGCTGATGCACACTACAACCTGGGCGCTGCGCTTTGGTACAGCGGCTCGCAGAAAGAAGCAATTTCTGAGCTGAGGGAAAGCGCCCGGCTCGATCCCGCGGCCGGCGCCAGCCATGCGTTCCTCGGAACTGCTTTGCGTGAAACCGGTGACTTGCCCGCAGCGCGGCAGAGCTTGCAGCGCGCGATCGCTCTCCTGCCACCGTTGCCCGCCACCTATGTCGATCTCGCAATCGTCTACCTTCGCCTGGGCGATCTCGATAAAGCTCTCGGACAGCTCGAAGCCGGACTGAACGTTCCGTCGCCGTTGCCTCCCGTTCCGGACTGGGATACTGCGATTGCAGGCCTCCGGGAAGCGCTGACCAAGGCCCCGGATCGGGCGGACGCGCACAACATGCTAGGCCTTCTGCTTGGACGAAAGGGCGCCGACAGCAATGCGGTTGTGGCTGAGTTTCGCGAAGCAGTTCGCCTGCGCCCGGACTTTTCCCAAGGCTACAACAACATTGGCCTGGTCTTGACACAGGCGGGCGACGACCAACCGGCCGTCGCGGCATTCCGTGACGCCATCCGCATTAATCCAGACTACGCAGACGCCCGCGCCAATCTGGGGGCGGCGCTCACATCCACCGATGTCGAGCAAGCCATCAGCGAACTCGAAAAAGCAGTGGCGCTGGCTCCGGACTCTGTGAAAGCGGAATTCAACTTGGCGGTAGCCTATGGAGCTAGCCCAAATCGAGGTGCGAAAGAGATCGAACAATTGCGCAAGGTGATTGCGATCGTCCCAACACACGCGCGTGCGCACCTGGCTTTGGGCAAGGCTCTCATCCGCGACGGAAATATCCCGGAAGCGGTTCAGGAACTGCAGGAAGCCACGCGTCTGTCCCCTGAGAGCGGTGAATCCCACTATCAGTTGGGACTTGCATTGACGCGCGCGGGACGCAAAGACGAGGCGGCAGTGGAAGTGAAGAAAGGTAGAGAACTCTCCGCCGCTGATGACCGCAATCAGAACGCAAATCTGGATATCGCCGAAGGCCAAGCCGCATTCGACAAAGGCGACATGGAGCAGGCCGCCGCCAAATTCCGGCATGCTATCAGCCTTCAACCTGAGTCCTCGGAGGCGCAGCACTACCTTGGCGTGGTTCTGGAAAAGCAGGGCAACAAGGAGGGTGCGTCCGCTGCGTTTCGCAAGGCCCTGGAACTCAACCCGGGTGACGTGGATGTGCGACAGAGACTTAGCAAGCTCAGTGCGGCGATCGCAGTTGACGATCCTGCGAAGATCGCGGAGTTTGAAGAGTACATTCGGGGCAGCCGGTTCAAGGAGGTTGAGCCGCTTCTGACCGACTACGTCACGCAGCGTCCCAAGTCTTCGTGGGGTTGGTACGCTCTGGGCTACAGCCAGTTCGCCCAGCAGAAGCTTGGCGAGTCGATTAAGTCGCTGTCGAAGTCTCTTCAACTCGATGTCCGGAACGCCGAGGCGCACAAGATTCTCGGTCGGGACTTGATGATCATCGGAACATTCGACGCGGCACAGATTGAGTTCGAGCAGGGAATCCGTTACAGCCCGCAGTCCGCTGAGATCCACTATGATCTGGGGAAGCTGTTTTCGATGCAGGACAACTGGGAGAATGCGCGGAAGGAATTCGAAGCAGCGCTTGGGGTTGAACCGTCCTACGTGGAGGGTCTGGATGCCTTAGGGCTCGCGCAAGAAGCATTGGGCGACGACGCCAGTGCCGTCGCGAACTATGAAAGGGCTGTCGCGCTGAACGATGAGCGAAAGGGTACCTTCGTTTCAGCCCACGTGAACCTCAGCGCCTACTACAACCGCAAGAGCGAACCCGAGAAAGCCCTTGAATACGCGAATAAGGCGCTCGAACTCGATCCCAAGTCTGACCGGGCGTGGTTTCAGAAGGGAAAAGCTGACGAAGGATTGGGGCATCTGAGGGACGCGGTCGATTCCGTGAACCGAGCTATCTCGTTCAACAGTCGAGCTTCCTCCTATTATTACGTTCTTGCTGGACTGTACCGCAAGCTCGGCAAAATGGAAGACAGTCGAAAGGCGCTCGACTCGTTTACCCGCCTGGACAAGGAAACGAGCGAACTCGAGAAGATGCGGCGTAGCGCAAACCGCCATGGCGGGAGCCCGCCCCACCCCGGGGGCGAGCATGATTAGCGGCTTCGGCCGCGTGGAATCACGTCGTGAGTTTTTGAGGATGCTGGGCGGGACCGGTGCCGCGATTCTGGGAGGAGTTAAGGGTCTCGGTGCAATTGACACCCCCCTTCCGGTTGTTTTCACCGACGTGACGGCCCGGGCTGGTCTGCTGCGCGCTAAGAATATTTCTGGCAGCGTCAGTAACAAGCAATTCCTACTGGAAGAAATGGGCTGCGGTGTGGCCTTCTTCGACTACGACAATGATGGCTGGATCGACATTTTCCTGGTAAACGGTACGAGCCTTGAGCCTGTTCCGCGAGACCGTCGCCCCACGAGCTATCTATTTCACAACAATCGCGACGGCACCTTCACCGATGTTACCGAGAAGGCTCGTCTGACTCGCTCGGGCTGGGGGCAAGGATGTTGCGTCGGTGACTACGACAACGACGGCTACGACGATCTGTTTGTCAGCTATTGGGGACACAACGTCCTCTACCACAATAATGGCGACGGAACGTTTACTGATGTTTCGGAAAAAGCCGGTGTAGCTGGCTCTGAAAACTCGTGGGGCGCAGGATGCTGTTTTCTGGACTATGACCGCGACGGTCATCTCGATTTGTTTGTCGCGAATTACGTGAATTTCGACCTGGCTCGTGCTCCCAAGCCGGGCCAGGCGATCTACTGCAACTACAATGACATTCCGGTTCCCTGCGGCCCCCAAGGTTTCGCAGGCGGAACGAACGTTCTCTATCGCAATCGCGGGGACGGCACCTTTGCCGATGTCTCTCAAGAGTCTGGTATAGCTCGTCCAAGTGGGCCTGCCTCGATGGTTTTTGTTAGCCGGAACTGGCAGCCCGCTGGGTCTTACGGTATGGGAGCAGTCGCCGCAGACTTCGACAACGATGGATGGCCGGATATCTACGTCGCATGCGACAGCGCTCCGAGCCTGCTTTATCGCAATAATCGTGATGGAACATTCCGGGAAATAGCGGTCCCGGCGGGATGCGCACTGGACGAGAATGGCGTTGCCTTGTCGGGAATGGGCGTGGCAGTGGCCGACTACGACGGGGACGGCTGGCTGGACCTCGCGCGAACGAATTTTTCTGAACAGGTGACTACGCTGTACCGCAACTATGGCAATGGCGCCTTTGAAGATGCCAGCATCAAGGCGGGCCTGGGAGTGAACCGCAAATATCTCGGATTCGGCGTGGGCTTCTTGGACTTCGACAACGACGGCTGGAAAGACCTCTTTGTCGCTAATGGCCATGTGTACTCTCAAATTGTCAGCCGAAAATTACATGTCTCCTACAAAGAGCCGAAGGTCCTGTATCGCAATCTCAGGAATGGGCACTTCGAAGATGTTTCGGCGAAAGTGGGACCCGCACTCAGGGCGGAGAACCTTGGCCGCGGTTGTGCCTTCGGGGACTTCGATAACGACGGGGACGTGGATGTGATCGTCAATAACCTGGGCGGGCCGCCCACCTTGTTGCGCAATGACGGAGGAGACAAAAATAACTGGATCATGATCAAGTGCATTGGTACCCGCTCGAACCGGTCAGGAATCGGGACTCGCGTGAGAGTGACCAGCGGTGAGCACAGCCAGATCGATGAAGTGATGAGTGGGTCGAGTTATTACTCACAAAATGATTTCCGCCTCCACTTCGGCTT
>Ga0137415_10002463_pt1 | contig 18425 bp, 18 predicted proteins | sample CZODoug3_1_1_16f_FD_183082 | JGI IMG/M metagenome (GOLD analysis project Ga0137415, IMG submission 183082) | Vadose zone soil fungal communities from Angelo Coast Range Reserve, California, USA - CZODoug3_1_1_16fungal (Hybrid Assembly) | ecosystem: Environmental > Terrestrial > Soil > Vadose...
GGCGGCATGCACGACGAAGCCGAAATCCGCGGCCACCGGCGCACGTACATCGGAGCATTGCCCGGACAAATTATCCAAGGACTAAAACGCGGCGAAACGAACGATCCGGTGATGATGCTGGACGAGGTGGACAAGCTCGGACGCGATTTCCGCGGCGATCCGTCGTCGGCACTGATGGAAGTTCTCGACCCAGAACAAAACAACTCTTTCCGCGATCACTATCTGGATGTGCCGTTCGATCTCTCGAAGGTGCTTTTTATCGCCACGGCCAACTGGATGGACCCCATACCGGAGCCGTTGCGCGACCGCATGGAAATCATCGAGCTCCCCGGCTATACCGGCGAAGAAAAGCTGCACATCGCGCACAAATATCTGATCCCGAAGCAGGCCAAGGAACACGGCCTAAACGTGGGCGAGCAGATTGACTTCACCGACGAGGGGCTGCGCGAAATCATTCACAGCTTTACGCGGGAAGCGGGCGTGCGCAACCTGGAGCGCGAGATCGCCACCATCACGCGCAAACAGGCGCGGCGCATCGCCGAAGACAAAACGGAAAAGATGGTGGTCATACCGGAAGTGGTTCGCGAATTCCTGGGCGTGCCGAAATTCCGCACGGAAAAGGAAGTCGAGGAACGCGTCAAGCGGCCCGGCGTCGCCGTCGGATTGGTCTGGACGCCGGTGGGCGGCGACATCATCTTCATCGAAGCGACCCGCATGCGTGGCGGCAAGCAGTTCACCATGACCGGGCATTTGGGTGAAGTCATGCAGGAATCGATGACCGCGGCACTCACCTGGACGCGCGCGAATGGCGAACGCTACGGGATCGATCCGGACTTCTTCCGCAAGCAGGACATTCACATCCACGTGCCTTCGGGCGCTGTCCCGAAAGATGGCCCGTCCGCGGGAGCGGCCATGGTGACCGCCCTGGTGAGCTTGCTCAGCGGACGCCCGGTGAAGGACCGGCTGGCGATGACCGGCGAAATGACGCTCTCGGGCGTGGTTCTGCCCATCGGCGGCGTGAAGGAAAAAGTGCTCGGAGCGAAGCGGGCGGGCATCAAGGAAGTTCTGCTGCCCGCGGACAACGAGCCGAATGTCGTGGCGGATCTTACGCCGGATATTCTCGGCGACATCAAGATTACCTACGTGCACACGCTAGACGAAGTGCTCGAACATGCGCTGCAGAAGGAAGCGGTAACGCCACCGATCGTTCCGCAGCCTGAGCCAAAGCAGAAACGTGCTGGCCCGGATGTCCCGCGGGCGATTCACTGAAAAGCAAGTAAAGAAGGAAGAACGCCCCGACCCAGTCGGTGGGCGCCCCTACAAGGCGAAAACAGGAAGGCCCGGTGAAACTTGCCGGGCCTTTTCATTTTTAGCGACGCCGAGCAGCGCGGAAACAAGTCCTGCTAACATGTGTCCTCAAGAATGCCGCGCGAAAAACCAAATACGACGGATGCCGCGGGGGCCCTCGCCAAGCGAATTTCGGAAGCGCTGCTGCGAGAGCGCGTTGTGCCTCGGTTTGTGGATTCCTACGTCGTTGAGAACAGCCGCCATGCGCTGCAGGTTCACGCTTCACTCTACCGCGATCTTCTGACGCTGTTGCAGCGAGAGGCGCTGCTGGCATTGACAGTGCGGGCCTTGGAAATCGTTTGCAACGAGCCGCAGCCTATGGGCAAATCCAAACCTCGTCCCATGCCGCGGCGGGACGCCACTCTTTTCCGCAGGAAATTCCTGTCTACGCTGGCGCGGCAGCAAGGCTGGACCGCGGGCGACGCCCTCGATTTTCAGCGGGACCTGCAACTCTATGAGGAGTTGCTGGCGCGGGCGGCAACGAAGCGGCGCACGCGAAAGCCCTTTGAAGCGGCGGACCATCCCTTCGTCGACCGTTGCGCCTTTCTGCTGGACTCGTCGTTCATGGAAAATGCGCGGCTGGCCGCCAGCCGAGTGCTCACGGGGATTGAGGAGCTGGCGGCGCAGCTCACCGCACCAACCGCAGCGGAGGCAAAGAATTCACGCGTACATTGAGCGAAGCGTTCATTTCAATGGCCCTAGTGGACAGACACGCCAGCGGCTAGGAAATTCGCTCCACCTGGACGGCCGTGCCATAAGCGAGCACTTCGGTGACGCCTTGCATCACTTCGGTGGCGTCGTAGCGCATCCCGACGACGGCGTTGGCGCCGTGTTCGGCGGCATGCTGCAAGAGCAGCTCGAAGGCGTCTTCACGCGTCTTTTCGCAGAGGTTGGTAAGGATGGTGATGTTGCCGCCGACAATAGTTTGAAGCGCGGCGCCGAGATTTCCGATGACGCTCCGCGAGCGCACGATAATTCCACGCACAATGCCAAAATTCCTGATGATCCGGTAGCCGGGCAGTTCAAACGCTGACGTCACCATTCCTGCATCCACTCGTGGCATTTTGTTCTCCTTGGAACAGGCATTTACCGGTGCGATTCTAACCGTTCGAACGGCGCTCTGCGAGCAGTGTTCCTCTGCTATCCTCCAAGCGTGGAGACACTATTTTATTTCCTGGCGTTCTTGCAGATTTTCCTTGGGGCGTACCTCATCTGGCAAGCTGTGCAGTGGCTCGGCTACGTACGGCGGCGCCTGCACACCGATTCGGGATTCTACGCGCCGCGTGTGGCCGTGCTTTGCCCCTGCAAAGGCATCGAACCGGGGCTCGAACGCAATCTTCTGTCGCTGACGGAATTCGAGCGCCAGAACTACGAGATATTTTTCATTCTTGCCTCAGGCTCCGATGCGGCACGAGGCATCGTCGATCGTGTAGCCGCAGGTTCGAAAGTGAAAGCGCACGTGATCATTGCAGGCAGCCCGAGCAATTCCGGCGAAAAGGTGAACAGTTTGCGGGTGGCAGTGGAACAACTGTCGCCGGAATTTGAAGTATTCGCCTTCGCCGATTCCGACGGCCGCCCAGGCAAGAACTGGCTGCATAACCTTGTGGCCCCGCTGGGAGACGTGAGAATCGGCGCGACAACCACGATGCGCTGGCTGATTCCCAATCGCGGCAATCTGCCGACTGCCCTCCTGGCGGCCTGGAACGCGCCGATGGTCACCATGCTCAGCGAGAAGGGGAGAAACTTCTGCTGGGGGGGCGGCACCGCCATTCGCCGAAGCACCTTCGAGCAATCCGGTGTCATGAACGAATGGAGAAACTCGGTCAGCGACGATTATTCCTTGACGCGCGCGCTGACGCGCAACAATCGCTCGATTGTTTTCCTGCCGGAGTGTCTGACGCGCTCCTACGTCGAGACCGATTTCCGCGGGCTACTGGAATTCACGAACCGCCAGGTCCTGATCACGCGTGTGTACGCCGATAAAGTGTGGGGACCGGCGGCCCTCACGCACCTTCTGTACTGCATGACGCTCCTATTTGGCGCGATTCTGATCTTGAGCGACTTCTTCGAGCAAAGGCCCGCTTTTCATATCGCCACGCTGACTTTTCTGCCGATTCTACTTTCGTCACTTCGGAACTCCATCCGGCTCATCGGAGTGACGGAATGCCTCCCCGCCGAGCGATCCCAGATTATGGGACAAGCCTGGATTTACATTCTGTTAACGATTCTTCTCCCATTCTTTTACATCATGAATTTCGTGAACTCTCTCGTCACACGCAAGATTCGTTGGCGGGGAATGGCCTACGAATTGATTGGGCCGGAACAAACGCGCATCACCAAGTCTTGAAGCTGTTGATTGCGCGGGGTTGGGCTTCACCGTTTTCCACAGGGCACAGACAGAGGGTTCCTGCTCTTTGAGATTTCTTCTCCGCTATCGTCCCTACGTCGCGCTAAGGGGAATTATTGCGCTCACTGTGCAAATCCTACCGTGAAATGTGTTGGGGGGGTGCTCAAACACGGACGTAAGCCCTCAATTTCTCAGTAAGTTGCATATCGCTCCGTTCGGAAGAATATTTGCAGCAGCCCGAGCGTTCGGTTAAATCAGTGGAACTGTCTCAGGCGGACTTTCAGGGAGTCCCTGCCTACGCCTGGCAGTTGCTGATTGGTGGGTAAGAGTCGCTGAGCCTTCAGCCCTCTTTTTGGCTTCTTGCCTTATCGTCTTACCCATCTGGGGAGTGCGCCTCGTCGAGGGGCGAAGAAAAACAAAACTAAATAGCTTCGGTTCCGTCACGAGGCTGCATTCTGAGGGGGTGCACGTGAAGGTGATCCGCAGAAATGAACATCCGCAGCAACAATTGACAAATTCCCGCCCGTCCTTTCCCCGCGACGTCTTCTTTTTCTATGAAAAAAGCACTGGAGTGGCCCACTTTCAGGTCCAAGCCGGACCAGACGGCAGGTTTCCCGTGGATCAAGCCGCCGGTCTGCTGGCGATGCACTGCATGGTAAGGGGCCAGTCCACGAGCGACTACGTTGTGATGGTGCAGGCCGAAGACGAGATTCTGGAAGGCCTCAAAGAGAAAGCCGACAAGCTGCTGGAGGCGGGGAAATCGGTCTGCAGCCAGGTGAAAATGACGCGCCGGGAGGAAGAAGTTCTCTCGGGGCTGATGAAAAGCCTGGCCAACAAGGAAATTGCCGCAAATTTGAATCTTTCCGAGCGCACTGTAAAATTCCATGTCTCTTCGCTGCTGGCGAAGTTCCGTGTACGCGGCCGCATGGAGCTGGTTCGCGAAGCTTCCCGGCAAACGGGCGGGGCGATGGCAATGCCCATGGCGACGCGGGAGGCACGCACGTTTCCGCCAGTGGCGAGGAATTATTCCGAGGGGCGGCGGGAGGTATCGGTTGTTCCGCTGGCCAAGCGGCAATTGATGGCTTAATTCGGATTTCATTCTTTTTTTAGAGGCAAAAGAAAAAGCCCCCGAACGGTTCGGGGGCTTTTTCTTTCGTAATTTTACGAAAGGGGGCTACTTCTTCGCCGCATCGTAAAGTTCGGCCGCTTTGTCCCAATTGACGACATTCCACCAAGCCGCGATGTAATCAGGGCGGCGGTTTTGATACTTCAAGTAATACGCATGTTCCCATACGTCCAGCCCAAGGACGGCTTTGCCGCCGCCCGCGAGCAGATAAGGAGTGTCCTGATTCGGCGTGGAGTCGATGGCCAGTTTTCCATCCCGCAGGACAAGCCATGCCCAGCCGGAACCAAAGCGGCCCAGCCCGGCGGCCGCAAATTTTTCCTGAAATCCAGCAAAGGACCCAAACGTGGAATTAATGGCAGCCGCAAGATTGCCCTTCGGCTCTCCGCCGCCACCTTTCTTCATTAGCGTCCAGAAAAGCGTGTGGTTCCAGTGGCCGCCGCCGTTGTTGCGGACGGCGTTGCGAATATTCTCCGGGATGGAATCGAGACCTTTGAGAAGATCATCGATCGACTTCGCTTGCAGACCGGCTTGACCTTCCAGGGCCTTGTTCAGGTTGGTAACGTAGGCGCCATGATGTTTGTCATGATGGATCTCCATCGTCTTGGCGTCGATGTGAGGCTCGAGTGCGTCGAACGAGTACGGCAACGGGGGCACTGTAAAGGCCACGGGTTTTTCCTCCAGAGTGAGATTTGAATCCGATTTGCTAGCGGCGCCGGTGCGCAAGAGACCAGGTGCGGCATTTCCTGACCCAAGCAATCCCGCACCGACGATACCGGCATTACATAAAAAGTCGCGGCGATTCATGGGAACCTCATCAGCGCGGAGGGCAAATCGACCTGCGCGTGGGATTATACCGCTAGTGCCCACGAGATGGTAAGTAAAGCCGTCCGACCCCAGATCTCCATACTTTGTGGGCGACGCCTACCGCAGCCTGTCGCTCCAAATGGCTTTCCTCTTACGCTCTTATTGGATGCGCGAAAGTGCCCAACGGGCAGATTCGGCAAGGACGTGATCCTGCGAATCTGCGAGCCGCTTCAACTTATCGCAGATTCGAGCGTGATCCGCCATGCCTGGGCGCAGGCCGGAATTTCCGACCGCGATGCAGCAGTTGCGTAGCAGACCGCGCCACTTGGTGCGTTTGAGCGCGCTTCCACGAAAGAGTTCGCGAAAGCCGGCCTCGGTAAGACCAAGGAGCCACTCCAGTCTTGGAAGATAAAGCGTCTCGTCTTGCGGCGGGCCAGATGTCTCGGTGCGGTCTTCTTCCGCCGCAGGAAGAGCTCTTGGCTGGAACTGCGGCATCGCCACAATGGGTGCGCGCCGATTCCACGGACAAACATCCTGGCAAATATCGCAGCCAAAGACATGATTTCCCATCGGTTCGCGGAACTCTTCTGGGATAGAGCCTCGCAGTTCGATGGTCAGATAGGAAATGCATTTACGGGCATCCATGACGTAGGGTTCGACGAAGGCCTGCGTGGGACAAGCGTCCAGGCAACGCCGGCAACTCCCGCATAAATCCGGCGGCGGCAACTCGTTCTCCCCAAGTGTTGGTTCGAGATCGAGCGTGGTGAGGATGACTCCGAGGAAAAAGAAGGAGCCGAGCATCTGGTTGAGCAGGAGAGTATTTTTCCCCAGCCATCCCAAACCGGCATATTTCGCGAGCACTCGCTCCTGAACTGGTCCCGTGTCCACGTAAGCGCGCGCCTCGAATGGTCCCGTGAAGCGTTCGCGTAGAGATCCCACAAGCGCGTCTAATCTTTCGCGCAGCACATCATGATAGTCGTTGCCCCAGGCATAGCGGGAAATCCACCCCGTCGGCTGGGCGTCATTGATGGGCAGTGCAGGATCAGTGGAAAGCGGGCGCGCGGTGCTGTAGTTGAGCAACCCGACGATGACACTCCGAATTCCTGGCATAGCGGCTTGCGGATCGGATCGCCGGGGATCGGCGAGATATTTCATTTCGCCGGCGTAGCCCCGGGCAAGCCATTCCGAAGTCTGTTCGAGTTCCGAGAATTTTTCCGCACGAACTACACCGCAGAGATCGAATCCCAGAGTTTTCGCCTGGTCCACGACCCAAAGAGTATCGGCGAGGGGCATCATCCTGGAGATTGTGCCGCAGTCCGGCGAATCAGGCGAGCCTCAGGCAGGAGAGTATTAGGTAAAACTTCGAAGCGCGGTGCTCTCGTCCGTGAATACATCAAAGACGGTGTAGAGCTTAGTGATCTGAAGAAGATCGCGGACTTTCTTGGTCAGGTGCAGCAGCTTCAGGTCTCCGCTCTGGTTTTTCACCGCCGTGTATCCGCTGACCAGCTCGCCGATTCCCGAGCTGTCGATATAGTCCACGTCCGCGAGATTCAAGAGAATCATTTTCCTTTGATCCTCCAGAAGTCCACGGATCGTCTTCCGCAGCAAAGCGCTGCCGTCTCCGAGGACGATCCGGCCGCTCAGGTCTACAACGGTGACTTGGCCGGCATCGCGATGCGTCGCATGTAATGACATCCGTTTCCTTACGCTTCCTGTTGCGGCGTGGCGTTTTGTCCGCCCCGGCCATTCGGGGAGGCGCTCCCCGGGGCGGGCAGTTTCTTGGACATCACGATTTCCGCGCCGCCGGTTCTCCCGGGAACCACATCGAACTCGTCCATGAAGGCGCGCATCAGGAAGATTCCGCGGCCGGACGTACTGAGCAGATTTTCCTCGGCAAGCGGGTCCGGAACATCGGAGAGCTTGAATCCAGCACCCTCGTCCAATACGTGAATAATCATCTTGTCGGCGGTGAAGTCCACGGCAAGGTAGATTTTCTTGTCGGGCCGTTCCTGGTTCCCGTAGTGAAAGGCGTTGATGACGCCCTCGCGCACGCTCATCCCGATGCGGTAGCAGTCGTCCTCACCAAACCCCGCCGCTTCCGCTACTCGGAGACACATCTCCTCGGCAAGATTGACGCTCTCGACTTGCGTCTCTAGCGTCATTTCAAGGTGCTTGGTGTTGAACGCCATCTTTTGCGTTGCTTCTGCCCCGGGTGCCCCTAATAGGAGCGCTTTATGGGTAACATAGCCAAGGAAACAGAGTCAATGGAGCAACCCGGCCATCTCCTACAAAGATTAGATGCAGTGTGCAGCAACGAGGAAACTCAAACCTGGCGGACGCCGGCTGACAGCAAGAGATCAGCAGGTCGACAGCCTCAAGCCCAGTAAGAACGATCCAGCGTTCGGTACTGGATGGCTTCGCTAAGATGGCGCGGCTCGATGCTTGATCCGCCGTCCAGGTCGGCGATCGTGCGCGCTACTTTCAAAATGCGGTCATGGGCGCGCGCAGAAAGCCCGAGCCGCGTGATGGCGTTTTCCAGAAGTTTTTCGCCTTCCGGCGAAATCGCGCAATGCTTGCGGATCATCTTCGGCATCATCTGCGCGTTGGCATAAGTCTTTTTCTCGTTCTGGAACCTTTCGAGTTGCCTGTTTCGCGCGGCAATCACCCGTTGCCGGACGGAAGCAGAGTCCTCCGCGGAAGACGGCGCCCGTAGTTCTTTGTATTTCACGGCGGGAACCTCGATGTGGATATCAATGCGATCCAGAAGCGGACCCGAGATTTTTGAGACGTAGCGCTGAATCATGGGAGGCGTGCAATGGCACTCCCGCGTGGGATCGCCGAAATAGCCGCATGGGCAGGGATTCATCGCCGCCGCTAGCATGAACCTCGACGGGAACGTCACCGAAACCGCCGCGCGCGAAATGGTCACCGCCCCATCTTCGAGCGGCTGCCGCATCACTTCCAGCACATTTCGCTGAAATTCCGGCAGTTCATCCAAAAAGAGCACGCCGTTGTGCCCCAGGGAGACTTCGCCCGGGCGTGGCACGGCGCCTCCGCCAATCAACCCGGCATCACTGATCGTGTGGTGCGGCGATCGGTACGGCCGCGTGCCGACCAAACCGCGGCTGTCCTCCAATACGCCTGCTACGCTATGGATGCGCGTCGTCTCGATGGCTTCCTCGAGCGACATGGGCGGCAGAATCGTCGGGATGCGCTTCGCCAGCATGGTCTTCCCCGCGCCCGGCGGCCCGATAAACAAAATGTTATGCCCGCCCGCGCAAGCCACTTCGAGGGCCCGCTTGGCGGCCTGCTGTCCGTGCACGTCACGCAAGTCCACCGAGTACTGCGCGGCCTCAGAGAGCATCTGCTGCGCGTCCACTTTTACCGGTGTGAATGACTCGGGCGAGTTCACCAGGTCCACGGCTTGCGGCAGCGACTTCAATGCGTACACGTCCACGCCTTCCACGACCGCCGCTTCTTTCGCATTGGCTTCCGGAACGGCAAGCGACTTCAACCCGAACTCCCGCGCCGCCAGCGCCGCGGACAGCGCTCCGCGCACCGAGCGCACGCTCCCATCCAGCGACAGCTCGCCCAGAAACATCATCTTGTCCAATTGTTTGCCGAAAAACTGTCCCTGGCAGCCCACCAGCCCCAGTGCCATGGGCAGATCGAACCCCGATCCTTCCTTGCGCACATCCGCTGGCGCCAGATTGATCGTCACGCCTTGCCCATGAGGAAACTCGAACCCGCAGTTTCTTAGCGCGCTTTTGATTCGTTCGCGGCTCTCTTTGACTGCGTTGTCGGGCAGCCCCACCACGTTGAAGTCCTGCATGCGCGCGGAACCCACGTCCACCTCCACCTCCACGAGGTAGGCATCAATCCCATAAACCGAAGCGCTTTGCGTCTTGAAGAGCATGGTGAAGATAGGCGCCCCGGCTCTATCGGGGCTTAAGGGAAGCGGTAATCTCCGCGGGCAGCATAAATCAATCCGGCAAGATACGCCAGCGATACTCTTGTGCCACGCGAAGCTATTCGGCTTGCCGAGACGCCTGCGCTCACCGCGACGCTCCGGGCAGCAGCCGGCATCGGCCGCAAACCTCGCGAGCCGCTAGCCCCCCAGCCGGTAGCAGGCGAGTTTCCGATTTGCCGAATTCATTCAAACAAACCAGTCGCTAAGTAAGATGTGAGTGCTGAGTGTTTCGGCTTTCCTGACATTGTTCCAAATGGGATAGGTTTCCCGCATGTCTTGTCGCACCCTGTACCCGTGAGAATGAGAGACCTGACCCCCGAACAGTTATTCTCCGTCCCCTGTCCTACATGTGGTGTCGCTGCCGGGAAGCGTTGCCTGCTGCATTCAGGTGCGTTGCGCTCTGAATCACACGTTGACCGGAAGCTTTCCGCGGCTGAGACCATTGAAGTGAAAAGATACCGACGCATTCAATCCCTCGCGAAAAGCGTGACGTATCGGGCGGGTGGCCGCCACGCGATCCGCCAAACCTCCTTGGGTGGCCCATACTTTTCTGCGGTTTGTGCAGAAAGGGATGGGCTGCCTTGCGCTAGCCGCCGTTTTCTCTTGACGAGCCTCTATTCCTCTGGTACAGTAGCTTCTGGGTACAATTACAGCTAATTCCTGTCCTCGCCTGTGCCCATCTACCCCTCGCAGCAAATGTGCACAATTTTGGTGAGATATAAGTCCTTTAGATGCAACACTTGTGAGCCCCTCGTATGTGTTGCAAACAAAGGACTTGCGCAATGCTTAAGTCCCGTAGATGCAACACTTACAAAAAACAGGGCGTGGTACAGGGGGGCGTTATTGCCGGTCCAGGGTTCCACGTGCCTCAGCTATTGCGCTGCAATCCGGGCCCTTTAGAATCAATCGTTTATGAAATGTAATCTCGTAAGCCCTTTGTTTTGACATTCATCTGAACTGGTGGGGGGTGTACCCACTCAGGACCCCGCATCCGAAAGATCAACGAGTTTGTTTATTGCCAGCCGGCGAGGGGCCGATCTCCAGCAAGGCGCTGATGGCCTTCGCGAGCGCCGCGCCGCTTGCGCGCAACTCGCCGATACGGTCTCGCGCCACCTGCTCGAGCAGCTTCTCTCCCCGCGGCAGCAACGTCACCAGGACGCGTCTGCGGTCGTCCCGGCTGCGGCTCCGGCGCACGTAACCATGCGTCTCCAGCCGGTCTATCAACTCAACGGCGCTGTGATGCCTCAGCGCCAGCCGGTCCGCCAGCGTGCGAATGGTCGCTTCCACGCCAGCCGGGAGCCCGCGAAGCGCCAGTAAGAGCATGTACTGCTGCGGTTCGAGGCCTGCGGCGCGCGCCACTGCGTCTCCTTCCCTGACGAACTTGCGAATGCGGTAGCGCAACTCGGCAAGGGCCTGATACTCGGCCGAGGTAATTTCTTTGGCCATGAAACGATTATATCGCAATGCGATATATGCTTCCACTCGGCGCTTGCAGTGATTCACGGGAGTAACCACGAGCAAATCTGTCATTTCGACCGGAGGGACAGCTGTTTTTGCCATCCCGGAGCGGAGACCTCTGCCGCAGCACGCGCTCTCTTCGCGGTAAAATCTCTCTTCAACTTCGGAATTCAGGATTACAGCGGTTTGCGGAACGATTTCTGCGTTTTGTAATGCTCGTAGCCGTGGCGTTCGTAGAACTGGTGCGCGCGCTCGCGGATCACGTTTGAACGAACCGACATGCCCTTGCAGCCATGCTTGCGCGCCCAATCTTCGGCGGCAGCCAGCAGCTGCGCTCCGGCTCCGAGGCTGCGCTGCCCTTCGGCAACGACGAGCCCGTTCACTTCCGCGCGGATCTCAACCTCGAGCAATGGCTGCCTGCTCACATGCACCCAGCCGATGACACCATCATCGGGCGAGTCAGCCACGAATACGGCGTGCTGCGAGGCAGGCTTAACTCCCAGCAATCTCTGGCGCATTTGCGCCGCGGTCGCGGGATACCCGAGTTGGCTGGAGAGTACCGCGATCCGCGGCGCGTCGGCACGCTTCGCCGGCCGGATTTTCATTTCTCCATGCATCGTTCGCTTGTCATTCCTTCTTCTCTGCGATTCCTCAGCGCGCTCTGCGTCTCTGCGTTATCCTTTCTCTTCTCTGATCTTTCCGACTCTAGGACCCTTTGCGCCGCAGTCGTGCCTGCACGGGGGCGCTCTTCAATTCGCGAAGGGCATCCGCAGCAATCCACCGCGCGGCGCGTGAATCTTGCCGCCGGATTCTCTCCGCGGAGCGAATCGTCTCCCGGTTGAGCCGCGCACTTCTTTTCCCGATGTTCCGCAAAGCCCAGTTGACCGCTTTCTTCACAAAATTTCTCTCATCATGCGCCTCGCGCTCGATCAGTCGCAAGAATCGCGCAAAACGCGCATCTGGGGCGGCTTTGTCCTTATAGCTCAGATACGCAATCAGCGAAAAACTGGCGCGCTTCACGAACTCTTCGGGGCGCCGGCTCCACGCGGCAGCCTTGCTCCAGGCAGGTTTTGCGTTCGCGTAAAGATAGCAGCACGCCGCATCCACCACATCCCATGAGTTGAAATCCCGGGCCCATTGTTCCATCTCCGCCGCGGTGACTTTTTTCGATTCGCCAATCAGCGTTGCGAGGATTCGCGCTTCATGAATGCCGGCCGCCCAAAGGTCCTGCGCCAGGCGATGATCTTTCCCGATCCGCTTTGCCAATGCGTGCAACACCGGAGTTGAGATGCCATGCGCCTTCGGGACGTTCACGCCGAAATAAGCCATCTTTGCGCGTACCTTCGGGTCCGCCAGCGATTTCAATTCGCGCAGCACGGCCGCTCTCGTCCAACGTGCGGAGTTCCGCCCGTTGCCGGGATTAGAATGTTTTGTCGGAATCGAGGAGGATCGTGACCGGGCCTTCATTGACCAACCCCACGGACATCATCGCTTGAAAGATTCCTGTCGCCACGGTCACGCCAAGCTTGCGAAGCGCTTCGCAGAATTCTTCGTAGAGCGCTTTGGCTCGTTCCGGCGGCGCCGCCGAAATAAAGCTTGGCCGCCGCTGCCCGCGCGCATCGCCATAAAGCGTGAACTGCGAAACGACCAGCGCGCTGCCTTTCACATCCAGCAGTGAACGGTTCATCTTACCCTGGTCGTCCTCGAAGATGCGCAGGTTCGCGCACTTCTCCGCCATCGCTCCGGCGATCGCGGACGTATCTTCGCGGCCGACACCGAGCAGAACCATCAGCCCGGCGCCGATTTCGCCCGTCACGCGTCCTTCGACCGTCACTTTCGCGCGGCTGACTCTCTGGAGCACTGCTCGCATGCAACCGGATCAGTTCCCGCCCTGCTTCGTGGGCTTGCGTGGCAGCATTTCCGGAAGCTGGGCGACATTGTACGCAAACACCGCCAGCACTTGCGCCCCTTCCATTAGGTCATCCCAACGCACGCGGTCGAGCGTGTCCGCCTGGGAATGGTGCGTCTTGTCATAATCTGCGTTCTCTTGCACGCACCAGAAGCCCGGCACGCCAGCCTGGTCGAACGGAACGTGATCGCTTCCCCCCTCGGAACGAAGCGTGGGTTCCGCTAATCCGATTTCCTTGACCCGCGCCAGCGGATAGAGCGCCCGGTCGACGGTTTCTCGCGTCGCGTAATTGCCCATCAGGCCAATGGTCAGCACTTTTCCGGTGCCACTGTCGTGCACCAGCACGCCGGATATCTTCCCGAGCTCGTTTTGATGTGCCTTGACGTAAGCCTTTGATCCGTTCAGCCCTTGCTCTTCGCCGGTGAAGAGCACGAAACGGATGGTCCGCTTGGGTTTGACTCCCAGCTTTTGCAACGCGCGGGCTGCCGCTAGTACAGCCATCGAGCCCGTGCCGTTGTCGGTTGCACCGGTACCCAAATCCCACGAATCGAGATGCGCGCCAACGATCACAACCTCATCCGGCTTCTCGGCGCCCGGAATCTCCGCGACGGTGTTGTATACCTCGACCGGCTTCCCGCTGAAGCTGCTCCCGATGTTCACTTCCGCTTCTACAGCTCCGGCATCCAGCAACCTCCAAAGCAAAGTGAAATTCTCTCGCGAGATGTAAGCGGTCGGAATCATGCTCGGTGCGTACTCGCGGCCGGCAGCGCTCATGTTTAGCAGGCCGTACCATTTCTCGGAACCGCGCAGGACAGCGTCGACTCCTTCTTCCTCAAAGAATTTTGTCTGTGCCTGTCGGACTCGCATGAACGCCTCAAAGTCCACCGGTTTGTTGGCGTCCATTTTCGGCATCGCCACGGGGATGGTTTCTTCACCCCACGGCGTCAATAAAGGATTTCCGGGCGAGACCATTTCCACCGGGCGCCCGACAATAACAATGGCGCCCTTCAATTTGCCTTTGTACTGCTGCAGGTCCTCCGGTTTTTCCGCGGCAATGCCAATTACGGGACCGCGCAGTTCGCCTTTCGTGGCCGCTGACCATCCCGCGGTCTCCAGCGTCAGCACATGCCGCGATGGAGAAATGACCTGGCCGCTCGCGGGGCCGCGCGTCCAACTGTTTGCAATCGTCCATGGTTCCAGTTTTGCATTCGAGAGCCCGGCTTCCTTGAACCGTTCCATCGTCCAATGGCTCGCTTTGTCCAGTTGAGGGGAACCGGTCAAGCGCGGGCCGATGCGGTCGGCCAAGTATTCCAGATTGGATTTCAGTTCCGCCTCGCTCGCTTTCACCTGTTCCACAATTTTCGTATCCATTTCTGAAATCGGATCGGGCTTCGGCGCCTCTGACTTTGCCCCCGGAGTGGAAGGACGATAGGGCAATGGCCTGCGCGGCAGCAGAACGGGCAGTTGCGCTGTATTGTAGGCCCACGCCGCAAGCACTTGCGCGCCCTGGTTGAGCTCGTCTTTCCACACTTTGTCGAAGGTGTCCGATTGGCTGTGATGCGTCAGGCCGTACTCGGCGCCGTCCTGAATTACGAGGAATCCGGGAACTCCTGCATCATCGAAGGAGGCATGATCCGTTCCGAAGGATCTTCGCATTGTGGGTTCCAGCAACTTCAATTCTCTCAGCGGGGCCAGCACCTGATCCACGATCTCGCGGTCCTGATAATTGTCGTGCAGTCCGAGAGTCAGAACACGGCCCGTGCCGGTATCGTGGACAAGCACCGCGGAGATTTTCTCCAGCTCATTTGTATGCGATTCCACGTATTTGACGGATCCAACCAATCCTTCTTCTTCTCCGCTGAATAACACAAACCGGATGGTGCGCTTCGGCTTTAGGTTTAGCTTCGCCAGCGTCCTCGCCGCTTCCAGGACCGCCATCGATCCCGTGCCGTTGTCGGTCGATCCCGTCCCCAGGTCCCAGGAATCAAGATGCGCTCCGAGAATCACCATCTCGTCCGGCTTTTCGCTCCCGCGAATTTCCGCCACTGTGTTGTAAACATCCATGGGCTTGTCGCCGAACGAGTTTGTCATCTCGATCTCAACTTCCACTCTTCCGTGCTTCTGCATACGGAAGAGCATGCGATAGCCTTCGCCCGTAATGAACGCCGTGGGGATTGCGCCGATGTCGAACTTCTCGCCGCCAATGCCGGTCATGTTCAGTAGGCCGTGCGGCTTACCTGAATCACGCACCACTGCCGCGACCCCTTCCTGCTTGAAGAACTCGTTTACCGCGCGCGCAATTTCCTGTTGCGCGGCAAACGGCGAAGGCTGCGCCGGCTGTCCCTTCAGCGGCGGAGGCGCCTGCATCGGACGAATTAATAGCGCGTTCGGATTTTGCGGCTTCGGTGGAGAAAGGCTCTCGGGCTCCTGGTAGATAACGATCGCGCCTTTCAGCTTGCCGCGAAATCTCCCGAATTCCTCCTTCGTTTTCGCATCGAAATACACCACCGGGCCACGCACCGCCCCGTTTGTTCCGGGCGACCACCCGGCCGACGCGATAGTCAGCGAATGCGTCGCGGGACTCACAATGCGGGCACGCGCCGTCCCGCGCGTCCAGGAATGCGTGATCGTCCAGGGTTCCAGCTTCACGTTGGTCAAGCCGTACTCGCGGAACTTCGCCGCCGTCCAATCGTTGGCCTGTTTCAATTGCGGCGAGCCGGTCAGCCGGGGCCCGATCTCGTCCGACAGGTACTCCAGGTTATCCATCGCCTGACTGTGATCGCGGATTTCGCTTAATATCTGCGCGTCCGCAGCCGCGAATGCATTGGTATCGTCCGGCGCGGGCTTCGCTGCTCCCGCCCGCACTCCGGCCAGAACCAGGGCCGCAACGCACACAAGCATTGCCACTCGACGTGAGTTCATTCGATCTCCCTAGAATTCTTCAGCAAGATTTCACTGAAAGAGTTTCGTCACCCTTGCGCAACCAATCCGCCCGCCCGCCGTTATGGTCTTGCGGCCGTTTTATGACTTGTTCCTATAGACGCGCGAAACCTCTCAACCGGTTTCGTTTTCTTGATCCCGCACTCTGCCCGGTATTCCGATTTTGTCGTTGTCTCTTCTCTGCCCGCGGCGCCTGCCCGAGCCCTGTCGGGGCGCCCCTGCGTTTAGCCTTTCTTCTATTTGTCCGAGGCAGCGGTAGCGCCGCGAAACCGCGCGGTGACGGCTGGCACCTCGGGCAGAAATAACTGCTGCGCCCCGCCACAATCGCGCGACGGATTGGCGTCTTGCACCGATAGCAGTTTTTTCCCTCGCGTGCGTACGCTCGATGGTGCCGCTGATATTCTCCCGGCTCGCCTTCAGCGTCAAGAAAATCGGATACCGACGACCCGCGCAACACAATGGCTTTCTGCAAGATTTCTTGCAGCGCGCGGCGCAGCGTTTCCGCTTCTTTCCTGCTCAACTTGGCTCCCAGCCGCGCTGGATGAATTTTCGCTTTCCACAGGCTCTCATCCGCATAAATATTGCCAACGCCTCGGAGTACGGCCTGGTCCAGCAGGAGCGCCTTAATCCGCGCGCGCCGTCCGCAAATCCGGTCTGCAAATTCGTTCTCGCTCACTTCGAGCGGATCGGCGCCGAATCCCGTCAATTCTTCCGCAAGCAAATCTTTCGTCAGATAGGCAATGCGCCCGAAACGACGTGCGTCTGTGTATCGCAGTTCGCGCCCGTCATCCAGAAGCAGGCAGACGTGAGTGTGTTTTTGCAGAGGCTGCCCCGCCGGGCTCGGCGCGAGCTGCCCGGTCATCCCCAGGTGGACGAGAAGCGAGGCGGGCGCCGCATCCCCATTTGTCGCCGCACTGGTATTCCCGTTCACTGCCGACAGCCGCAGCAGCATGAATTTGCCGTAACGCTCGACCGCTTCGATCTGGCGGCCCGGCAAGTCTTGCTCGAGCGCGGCAGGATCGTCGATAAAATCCGTTTTGCCCAGCGTGACGGAAAGAATCCGCCGGCCGAGGATCGTCTGCCGCAATCCGCGCGCTACTGTCTCGACTTCGGGAAGTTCGGGCATCAGAGAACCGACCCTTCAAAATAGCACACCGGGGCAACCGCTTTTCGTCGTCGCAACAAACCGATTTGACCTGATTCAGAATACGAAGAACAAAAATCGCGCCAGATTCACGGCAGGAGTGCGAAGACTCGCACTGCTCCGCCTGAACCGCCTTCCAGCTTGATGGGCGCCACGATGAGAAACGCCCCTATATCCGGCAACTCGCTCAGGTCTGACAGATTTTCAAGGTGATACAAACCTGCACCCAGCGAGAGGTGATGCACGGCAAAATCACTCGATGCGCCGTAGTCGATGCTCAGTGTATCGCACCCCAGGCCGCTTACTTTACGCTCGATCAGCATTTTCGCGGCCTCTACTGAAAACCCTGGAAAATGCATTTTGCCCGTTGCATCCTGATTCCGGTACCTCTGCACATCGGGCCAGCGTGACGCCCAGCCGGTCCTCAAGAGCACGATGGCGCCCTCGGGAACCCGTCCGTGCCGCTGCTCCCAGTCCGCAATGCGCTCCGCGGGTAGCAGATAATCCGCGTCCTTGGCGCTCTCGGTGCGCACGTCAATGACGACGGCTGGCCCGAACAACTGCTTCACAGGAATTTGGTCAACGGTCGTCTTGCCTGGCGGAAAATGCGCCGGCGCATCCAGATGCGACCCGTAATGCTCCAGCATCCAGAAGCTTCGCGTGAAGTAGCCGTTTTTCTCAATCGTGGCATTGACCTTGGCTTCGAAGAACTTCGCATCTCCGGGCCACGGCACCAGCTTGTCGTTGATCGCATAACTCAAGTCGAGCACCGGCGTCTTTCCGGTGGGAATACCTTCAAGGATCGAATCGTGGTGCGCGTTCTGGTAGAAGAGTGCGGAAAGACCGGCAAGACAAACAACAAGAATACCGGAGCGGCCAAAGGAAGCCATCTCTCACCTCAATTCATTTACGGAGCAGTCGCCGCCCGCGCGCATCTCATCAAGGCAGCGGAATACCCGGCGTCGCGACGATCCCGGCCATGCGCAGGAGTTCCTGATACTCCTGGTCGGTGAGCAGTGAAACGACCAGCCGGACATTCTTCAGCAATTTCATCTTCCTGAGCGCCGGATTCGCGCGCATCTCAGCCAACGTCACCTGCCGAGGCAGTTTCTCGAAAGCGCGCAGGTCCGCCACCAGGTTTTTTCCCTTGTGGTCGTGCGGGTCCGGGTAGGGGTCTCGTGTGACTTCGGCGATCGAATACAGCGTTCGCTCCGGGGCCGAGTGGTAGCACAATACCCGGTCGCCCTTGCGCACCTGTCTCAAGGCGCGAATTGCGTCGGGCTTGGACCCGGCGCCGTGCCACATCTCCTTGCCCTTTACGAAAAGAGTGTCCCAGTGATAGTGGTGCGGGTCGGCGCTGAAGATCCAGTAGTGTCGTTG
>Ga0137415_10002464_pt1 | contig 18423 bp, 21 predicted proteins | sample CZODoug3_1_1_16f_FD_183082 | JGI IMG/M metagenome (GOLD analysis project Ga0137415, IMG submission 183082) | Vadose zone soil fungal communities from Angelo Coast Range Reserve, California, USA - CZODoug3_1_1_16fungal (Hybrid Assembly) | ecosystem: Environmental > Terrestrial > Soil > Vadose...
CTGACGTTCGATAGAGGCGGGATGGTGTCCGTTTTACTCGCACGGTCCTGTCCGGCAAGTCCATAGATCGATCAAGATCAGCGCAACATCTCCCTGAGCTGCCGCTGGCGCGTTGTGGGACCAAATGCAGGAACCGGAATTCTGGGCCGGATTTGCCGAGACCGTCCGCCGGATCGTGGTGGGCTTCGCCCTCGCCTCCCTGATCGGGGTCGCCGTCGGGTCTGTGATCGGATTTTCGGCATCCTTGCGCGAGTACGTCGAGCCGACGCTCGAGCTGATCCGGCCGCTGCCGACCTCCGCCGTGATCCCGTTATTCGTCCTGATGCTCGGCCTGAACGAGCGCATGATGATCGCGGTCATCGCCTTCGCCTCGCTCTGGCCGGTCCTGCTCGCGACGGTGCATGGATTCAAGACCGTGGAGCCGCGATTGACCGAGGTCGCGCGCATGCTGCAGCTCACACGGTTGGAGCTGATCTTCAAGATCGCGCTGCCCAATGCCATGCCCGATATCTTTGCGGGATTGCGGCTCGCACTCACGATTTCGCTGATCCTGGCGGTCGTGACCGAAATGCTGTCCGGCATGAACGGGCTCGGGCACAACATCATCACCGCCGCGCGATCTTTTCACAGCGCCGAGCTCTACGCGGGCATCATCGTGCTCGGTGCTTTAGGATATCTGACGAACGTCGTCCTGGAAGGCGTGGAGCGCCCTGTCCTGCGCTGGCGCGCGTGAGAAGGCGGGTACGCCAACCGTACGACCGACGAGCTGCTTGCGAGGGCTCGGACATTCCCGTCTCCGCCCTGCCGCCGCGCCACCTGTCGCATTTTTCCTGTTGCAATGCGGTGTCAGCGCACTTATCGCTGGCAAGAACGTCCGCCGCGTCGGGCGGTTGGGCGGCATGGGACCGTGGCCACTCCCCGTTTTCAACCGCATGACCGCTGCGAACATGTCTAATCGTTTGAAAGGACGAGCCGCAAGCGAGCCACCGGCGCGGCACGTCAGATGAGAACAGAACATCGCAAGAAAAAGCCGAGATCCCGCAGCGTGCCAAACCAACCCCTGAGCCCCGCGCTGCCGATGCGATTGCTGCAGGCGCGCGAGGCCATCATGCAGTTGTTTCGACCGCGGCTGCACGAAGCCGGCCTCAGCGACCAGCAGGGCCGCATCCTACGTGTATTGGTCGAGGGCGCCGAACTGGAGATGCTGGAACTGTCCGCCCGAACCGGCATTCTGCCGGCAAGTCTTTCGCGTATGATCCCGAGCATGGCCAAAAAGGGTCTCGTGCGACGCACCAAGGACCCCACGGATGGTCGGCGCGTCTCGGTCTCGATCACTCTACGGGGCCGGCAACTCTTCAAGAGCATTTCACGAACGCCCGAGAAAATTTACCGGATCCTGGCCGTCGAGCTCGGCGCCGCGCGCCTGCAGGAATTCAATCGCTGCATCGACGACCTGATCGAGATTCTCGGCCGACCCGAATCGGCCGCCGCGGTGAAGGATTGACGGCGTCCGCCGTGTGCGGACGCCGGTGGACCAAAATACCGCAAGCGTGCGACGCGCGCAGCGGTCGGGGTGATGGTGCGAGATAATGACGCGCTTGAAGCGCTTGCCGGTGACCTGCTGACCTACGGCGATGAACCGCTTCGCCTGGATCGGCGCGGAGGTCGCATCGACGGCCAGAAGGGAATCGGCGCCCGCCACAATCCCGCAATTGCTGATCGAGAGATTGCTCTGGCCCACGGCTTCCCGCTGCACATAGGCATAGACGTTGGGCGCGAGCTTCTTGAGTTCAGCCGTGATGTCGGTCGCATAGGTCGGCCCGAGCGCGCCCTGCGCCCGGGCCCTTGCGCCGTCGCCACCGTACAAAGCGGCGGCCGCACCGGCGCCTCCCATGAGCGCGAGCATGTCACGGCGGTGCAGCCGCATGCCGCCGGCATGGGCCGTGGCCGCGACTTCGTTGTCCCAACGATTGCGGATTGTTCCGGCACTGGCTTCGTCCGGCATGAGATCAGCTCCCTGTTGAACGGGTTTTTCGTTGGGTCATTTCATTGACCGCTGCAAAACGCGCCGCCGTCTCGGCGCATCTGACGTTGCTGAGGGGCGCATCACAATGCAAGGGAAAAGTCGGTGGACTCGATCAAAAAGGACCTATCGTCACTTGCCCGAGTTTGCCCGGTCGCTTCCAATTCACTATCCCTCTTCGGGAACGCGCGCGCAGCGCGCATTGAGGGCACCATGGCGAAGGCGAGAAGACTGTCCGCCACGAAGGACCGGCGCACGCAAAAACTGATCAAAGCGACCCCGATCAACGAGAGCGCCGCTGCGGCCTCGGTGCGCCGGCCACGAATCCGGCCCCATGCGCTTCGCGGTCCGCGGCTCGCGGACGCGACGAGCCTCACTGCAAGATCCTATGATTCCTGCACGACCGGATTTCGCAGTGTTCCGATCACATCGACCGAGACCTCGACCACGTCGCCGGGTCGCATCCACAAAGGCGGTTTGCGGGCCGCGCCGACGCCGCTCGGAGTCCCGGTGACGATCACATCGCCGGCCACAAGCGGCGTAAAAGTCGATGCATACGCGATGAGCTGGTCGATGGTGAAGAGCAGGTCGCTTACATAGGCATCCTGGACGATTTCTGCGTTGAGGCGGGTGGTCAAGCGAAGCTCGGCCGGGTGCGGGATTTCGTCGGCGGTGGCCATCCATGGACCGAACGCGCCGCTGGCGAGGAAGTTCTTTCCCGGCGTGTACTGGTGCGTATGCCGCTGCCAATCGCGAACCGAACCGTCGTTGTAGATCGAATAGCCCGCGACGTGGTCGAATGCCCTCCCCGCGGGAATGTGCCGCCCATCCCGGCCGATGATCACGGCAAGCTCCCCCTCATAGTCGAATTGCTCCGACACCTTCGGCCGCACGATCGGCTGAAGGTGGCCGACATGGCTCGACGGCAGGCGAAGAAACAGCACCGGTTGGTCTTCGATCTTGCGACCGACCTCGCGGATGTGCGCCTTGTAGTTGAGACCGACGCAGATGATCTTGTCCGGATTCGGGATCACCGGCCGCCAGCCGACATCGCAGGCCGGAATATCCGCAGGCGTTGCGTGCACGATCTGCGCCGCGGCCGGCAGGCCGCCCTCGGCAATGAGCGAGCGCAGATCCCGGTAACGGCCACCCAGGGCGCGGCCCAGATCGACGATGTTCGCGCCGATGACGGCGCCGTAGCTCTCCCGGTTGTCTTCGCGAAAGCTCGCCAACTTCATTGATTGTCTCCCCCGCGCCGGATCATCGCGCGACACCGCATGCGCCGCGCACATCCTCGACATGTCCTTAACATATCAAATAACCATGGCGCTGTCCCGGCACGATGGCTAAGATGCCGTCCAAATTCCATGTTCGCTTCGAATGCTGCCGCCGGGACGGAGATCGACATGCGCAATTGCAAGCCGGGACGGGTCGCAGCCTCGATAGGCCTGATGCTCGCCGCGTTCGCCCTTTGGCCGGGAGAGGCCGCGGCCGAGAAAATCAAGGTCTGCATGCTCAAGGTGGCGGGGGCGGCCCCGCTCTTCATCGCGGCGGAGAAGGGATACTTCAAAGCCGAAGGCCTCGAGACCGAATTCATCTACCTCGACGCCGGTCAGCCCACCGCCATGGCGGTGGTCGCGGGCTCATGCGACGTCGGCGTCGCCGCGCTTGGCGCCGGCATCTATGCGCTGGCCGCCCAAGGCGGCCTCAAGATCATCGCGGCGCAGGCGCGCGAGGTCCCTGGATTCCCGAACGGCACCTACATGATCTCGAATCGCGCCTACGCGGCCGGGTTGAAATCACTGAAAGATCTGCCCGGCCACTCCGTCGCGATGACGATCGTGGGAGGCCCCTTCCACTATTCGCTCGGCCTGCTTGCCGAGAAGTACGGCTTCGAGCTGGCGAGCCTCAAGCTCATGCCGATGCAATCGATCGCCAACAACATCTCGGCGGTGGTCGGCGGCTCGGCCGATGTCGCCATCGCTCCGCTGGCGATGGTGCAGGACGTGGTTGCGCGCGGCGACGTCAAGGTCCTTGGCTATATCGGCGATGAAACGCCGTGGCAGCTGTCGACGGTGTTCATCGCGACCAAGTCAGCCGACGAACGACGCGACATGGTGGAGCGCTTCCTGCGCGCCTATCGCAGGGGTGTTCATGATTCCTACGATGCATTCACCGAAGCCGAAGGGAAGCGCAAGAACATGGCGACCGCTCCGGAAATCCTCGCGATTCTCTCGAAGTATCTGGGCCATCCCGCGGACACACTCACCAATGCCGTTCAATACATCGATCGCGAAGCCCGCCTGGACGAAAAGGACATCGCGCACCAGATCGCGTGGTTCAGGGCGCAGAACCTGCTGAAAGTGGACGTCGGCGTCGGCCAGGTCGTCGACAAACGCTATGCCGTCGCGCTGCCGGAAAAGTAGCGCGACCACTCCCGACCATCGCGCGCGACGGCGCGACGGGGACAGAGCCGAGGACAACAATTGCCGCCTCCGACAACCGATAGCCCGCACGTGGCAACCCGCAGCCCCTCCGGACGCATCGTCGAGATCGCCAAAGAGAACATGACGGCCGAGCAGCTCGCGGCCTACCACAAGGTTGTTTCCGGCCCGCGCGGGCGGCTGCCGACGCCCTACAAGATCTGGCTGCACAGCCCGAAGCTCGCCCACGCCATGGATGACATTGGGACCTATCTCGCCCAGGCCTCCTCGCTCACCAAGCGAGAGGCGGAAATAGCGGTGCTCGCCATCGCTCGGCATTTCGACGCGGATTATGTCTTTCAAGTCCATTCACGCGAGGCGCAGGACGCAGGACTGTCTCGCGGCGTCATCCGCGCCATTGCCGACAAGACAGCCCCTCCTTTGACGGATCCGCGTGAACAGGCCGTGTTTCGCGTCGCCGCGGCGCTGTGCGACGCGCCGCATGTTGCGGATGAAGTATTCGACGAGGCCGACAAGATACTGCGACAGAACGGAATCGCCGACGTGCTCGCGCTGCTTGGCTACTTCGCCTCGGTCGCATTCGTGGCGAAGTTCTACGCGGTGCCGCCGCCGTCCGCGCCAAACAATCGAACCCGACAGATAGAGGACGCAAGCGCCGTACCATGATCGTCGATACGCATGTTCACGTGGTTTCCGACAATCGCGAAAAATATCCTCCAGCGGATAAGGCTCCCGCGTGGCCGCCTACGACGGGTGAGAACCTGGTCGCGCTGATGGACGAAGCCGGGATCGACCACGCATTGCTGGTGCAGTCCTATTTCACCTACCGCTACAACAACGTCTATATGATGGACGTCGCGAGGGCATACCCTGAACGGTTCCTCAGTGTATGCGTCCTCGACCCGCTGGCATCGACGACGCCCGACATGCTGACCTACCTGGTCCGGCGCCGCGGCGTGCGCGGCATTCGGCTCATGAACGATCGCGCCCACAATATCGTCAGCATCGACGACCCGAGGACATTCCCCTTGTGGGAGCGCATCGCTGCACTCGATATTCCGGTATGTATCGCGAGCTTGATCGATGATGTCTCGCGCCTCAGCGTGCCGCTCGGGCGGTTTCCGGATGTCCGAGTTGCCATCGACCACATTTGGGGATTGAAGGTGGATGCGGGCCCGACGTTCAACCGCATCAGGCCCGTTCTCGAGCTCGCGCGCCACCCGAACCTGTATGTGAAGATCGCGCCCAACAATTCATTTGCGGTGCGGGAGGCGAAAGCGACGCCGCGCGACTTCTATGGCCTGCTTGTCGAACGGTTCGGTGCAAAGCGCCTGATGTGGGGAACGAACTATCCGGCGCACCGCGACGCCTATGGCTCGCTGAAGGAACGCATGGAACTCGGAATGCAGGACCTGTCGTTCCTGGATGCGCAAGAACGCCGCTTCGTCTTCGGGGAGACTGCGCTCTCGCTGTGGCCCGGATTGCGCCGGCGTCAAATCGAGAAAGAGACCGCTTCATGAGCCTCGAGATGCTGTTGAAGAAAACCAGATTGTCGCTCGCCGCGGCGCGTCGCATTGCCGACGCCGCGGAAGCGGCGGCAAACAGCAAGAGCCTGAGCAACGCTGCGATCGTCATCGTCGATGAGGGCGGATATATCGTGCACTGTATACGCATGGACGGCGCGCTACCCGCTTCCGTCGACATCGGCATCGCCAAGGCACGGGCCGCGGCGCTGCTCGGCCGTCCGACAAAATTCTGGCGCGAAACCCTCAACGGCGGAAATTTCTGGCCTTTGGGCATGCCGAACGTGGTCTCGGCGGAGGGCGGACTCCCGCTCGTCGTCGGCGGCGAAGTCCTGGGTGGAATTGGGATCGCGGGTGCCTCGGGCCAAGAGGATCGCATGCTGGCCGACGCCGGAGCGGCGGTCCTGCTGGCGGCAGACCTGGACTAGTGCGGTGGATTTGAAGTTCCTATCAAGCTCGCGGCGGGACAATGGCCTTTGAGCTCGTCGTCTCCAACATCGAGCATCGCTACGGAGCGCTCGCTGTGCTCCAGGGCATCAGCTTTGCCATCCGGCAGGGGGAAATCCTCGCGGTCGTCGGGCCGTCGGGATGCGGAAAGTCGACCTTGCTCGGCATCGTCGGCGGGCTGATCAAGCCCAGCAACGGTACGCTGCGCATCCTCGGCGAAATGCCGGAACACAGCCTCAATCCCTTCACCTACATCTTCCAGGATTTTGCGCTGCTGCCGTGGCGCAGCGTCGCAGCCAACGTCCGTTTGCCGCTCGAACATCACGCAATGTCGACATCCGAGCGCTCGGCCCTGGTCGCGGATGCACTCGCGCGGACCGGGCTTGCCGACTTTGCCGATGCCCTGCCGAAACAATTGTCCGGCGGGATGCGGCAGCGCGTCGGCATCGCTCGCGCCCTTGTCGTGCGCCCCACGGTCCTGCTGATGGATGAGCCGTTCTCCGCGCTCGATGCCCAGACCAGGGACCTTCTGATGGATGACTTCGAGGCGATCTGGGTTCGCCACCAGACGACCGCCATCTATGTCACGCACAATCTGCACGAGGCGTTGCGCATGGCCGACCGGATCATGATCCTGCAACGCCGTCCCGGGCGCATCAGCAAGATCGTGCCGGTTCCGCTGCCGCGGTCGCAGCGGTGCGGCATAGACGCCGAGCGTCTGCTCGGCGGCCTTTACGATGAACTATGGTCGCACATCCGCCAAGAGGCGTTGATGGCCGATCGGGAGATCGCCGATGCCTGACGGAGCGCCACGCGAAACGACGATCGTGCATTTCCGCGGCGGCGGCTTCGCGCCGAAGCCGCGCCCGTGGGCGTCGTGGCTGTTTTTCGCGGCGCTGGCGGCGCTGTGGCAGGCCGCGAGCTCCGCCGGCTTGATCAATTCACTGTTTCTGCCGAGCCCCCTGCGGATCGCCGCCGCACTGCAGGAGATCATCGTCAATGGAGAGCTGTTTCGCCATCTTGGCGCGTCCCTGTTCCGGATCGGCGTTGGCTGGCTGATCGGATCGATCGGCGGCATCATCCTCGGCGGTGCGATCGGGCTGTCGTCGCTCGGACGCTCGGCCGGCCTGCCGTTCATCTCGGCATTGTTTCCGGTGCCGAAGATCGCGCTGTTGCCGCTGCTCATCCTGTGGCTCGGCATCGGCGAAGCTTCGAAGATCGCGACCATTGCACTCGGCGTGTTCTTCCCGATGGCGATCAGCACGTATGCCGGGGTCGACAGCGTTCCGCGCAATCTCATCCGCATGGCGCAAAGCTTCGACATTCCGGTGCACGCGATCGTGCGCAATGTGATCATCCCGGCCACCATGCCCTCGATTCTTTCCGGCTGCCGCATCAGCGCGTCGATCGCGCTCATTCTGGTGGTCGCGGCGGAGATGATCGGCGCCAACGTCGGCATCGGCGCGTACCTTCTGACCGCCGGCAACCTGATGCAAACCGATCAGCTGATGGCCGCGATCGTGGCGATTTCGGTGCTCGGACTGATGATCGGCGCCTTGATCAGCTGGCTCGAACGCGTGCTGTTGCGCTGGCGGTAGCAGCGCTGGTGGACGCTTCCTATTGACGCCGGGTCATCATTGCGCCGCGAGGTTCGCGGCCTTGATGATCGGCCACCATTTCTCGATTTCGGCCTTGTGATAGGCGCCGAGCGCCTCCGGCGTCCACTGCTCGCGGGGCGGAAGCTCGAGCCCGAGATGGGCCAGCTGCCGGCTCGTGGCCGGATCGGCGAAGGCAAGGGACACCGCCGCATTGAGCGTGCCGATCACATCTTTCGGCGTGCCCTTGGGGGCCCAGAGCGCATACCAGGACGACGCGTAGAATCCCGGCACTCCCGCCTCGTCGACGGTCGGGATTTCGGGCGCCGCCGCCAAGCGGTGCTTCGCCGTAACGGCGTAGGCCTTCACGCTGCCGGCACGCACCTGCGGCAAGGCATTGGCGGCGCCATCGATCAGGAAGTCGATCTGTCCGGACACCAGATCCTGCATCGCCGGTCCGAGGCCACGATACGGCACGAATTGAAAACGAGTCCCGGTCATCCTCTGGAGAAAGGCACCGACGACATGCGGTCCGCTGCCGATGCCCGAGCTCCCCAGCGAAGCCTTGTCAGGATTCGCCCGCAGCCAGGCGATGAAACCCGACAAGTCGTCGGCCGGGAACGTCTTTCGCGCGACGATCACGAGCGCATGGGATTCGACCAGCGCCACCGGCTCCAGATCATTGAGCAGGTCATATTTGAGCGGATAGACCGCTCCGTAGACGACGTGCGTCGCCCAGCTCCCGAGGCAGAGCGTGTACCCGTCCGGCGCCGCGCGCACGACGCGGCCGGTTCCGATGCTGCCCCCGCCGCCGCCCACGTTGTCGATGATGACGGGCTGACCGAGCGGGACGCGCATGCGGTCGGCAAGGATGCGGGCGATCGTATCGACTGCGCCGCCGGCGGCGAACGGCACGACGATCGTCACCGGCCGCAAGGGAAAGGCCTGCACTGCAGCATGGCCGAGCGCGCCGACCGCGGCCACAAGGCTAACAACGAGGCCGCCGGCAAATCGCTGCGTCCTGGTCACGGCACCTGTCCCGCAGATCGGATCGAGGGAAGTTGTCGCATCAAGCGCCGCTTTCAAGGCGAGTTCGGCCAAGCCATATCCTATAATTAACATGTTAACTAGTTCTTTCAATGGCTTGGCGAGGTGCCGGCGCGCTCTCCAACGACGCCGTCGTACACTGCTTCGCAGGTCGACCGAGTGATGTTCCAGCAACACGTTCCTGAAAGCTGCAGTGCGGGCTTTTCAAAATGCCTCAGCTCGGTTGCCTGAATTTTATTTAACATATTAAATAATGTGCGGGACGGCGCGGTCATTGCCAGTCGCTCGTGCCGGTCGATCCTGGCACAGAAAAACAACGAGAAGAGCGTCTGGTGAAGGGAACTCAGGGGGCTTTCCGTCTTGCGCAGCGCCCGACGGATACCGAATCCCCTACAGCAATGGAGGTTGAGATGAAGATGGTGAAAAGTCTTCTCCTCGGCACCGCCGCGGGGTTCGTCGCGGTTGCCGGGGCGCAGGCCGCCGACATGCCGGTCAAGGCACAGCCGGTGCAGTATGTGAAGATCTGCTCGCTGTACGGCGACGGCTTCTATTACATCCCAGGCACCGACATCTGCTTGAAGATCGGTGGATTCATTCGCATCGACGTCAGCGAGTATGGCGGTGCGAACGTCACCAACGGGGCGTTTGCAGGACCGGGCATCGGGATGCAAACGCGCGTCAACGGGCAAGACTTCACCTATCGGACGCGCGCCTATTCATGGTTCGACAGCCGGCAGCAGACCGAGTACGGCACGCTGCGCACCTTCCTCAATATCGGCGTGATCTACGACAGCCCGCAGGCCACGACGACGAACTTCAATGCCAACCGGGCGTTCATCCAGTTCGCCGGCTTCACCATCGGCACGGCGCAGTCGTTCTTCGACTTCTATTCGCTCCCCGCGAGCAGCTACATCGGCGCCAATCTCATCGTGAGCGACACCGGCGACGGCGGCTGGAAGGTCGCCGCCTATACGGCGCAGTTCGGCAACGGCGTGTCGTCCACGGTCTCGATCGAAGAGCCACGACAGCAGTCCATTTGGAACACCAACACCGTCGTCGGCGGCACGGTCAACACAGTGGTCCTCGGGGCCGTCCCGCCCGGCGACGCGGTCAAGCAGCGATTCCCGGACATCGTGACGAATTTGCGCGTCGACCAGCCCTGGGGAAGCGCGCAGGTCATGGCCGCCGCGCACGACGGCAGCGCCGGCTACTACGGCGCCACCCTGACCGGCTCGGAGGTCAATGGTCATCCGGCCGACAAGGTCGGTTGGGCCGCCGGTGCCGGCTTCAAGGTCAACGGGGTCGGCGGCGACTACTTCCAGCTCCAGGCCACCTACAGCCAGGGCGCGCTCCGCTATGTCATGGGCTCACCCGCGGCCTTCACGACGAACTTGTCGCAATTCACCGGCAACAATCTCGGCTACGGCATCCTGGTGGACGGCGTGTTCAACACCGCCACCGGCGACATCCAACAAACGACGGTCTGGGGCGTGGTCGGAGCCTACGACCACTTCTGGCGGCCGGACCTGAGAACGTCGCTCTACGGCTCCTACATGTCAGTCAACTACAACGGGGCCGCGAACGCGTCGATCTGCGCGACGCAAACCGCCGCTCCCAACGCCGGCAGCATCACGTTCACCGCCGCGCAGGTTGCGGCAGGCCAATGCAACAACAATTGGGGCTTATGGGGAATCGGCTCACGCACCCAGTACAACTTCACGCCGTGGTTCTACGTGGGCTTCGACGTGTTCTATTCGAGGCTGCAAACGGCAAATGCGGGGCAGGTGGTCGGCTTCAACGCGCTGGCCGGCGGCGCCAAGCCCACGGGCTTCTACACCGTCGCCAATCAGAACAACCTGCATTTCCGGGTCCGCTTCCAACGCGAATTGGTTCCGTGACGGTGCAACTTCGCCGCTGATCCGCTTCGTGGCCGAGCCCCCCGGCGATGCGCGCAGGCCCCCTGCGCGCATCGAAGCGATGTTGCCGGCTAGACCGTCCGCCCGCCGTCGATCGGCAGCACCACGCCGGTGAGGAAGGCGGACTCGTCGTGTGCCAGATAAACGCAGGCAGTTGCGATATCGCTCGGCTTCGACAAGCGTCCGAGCGGAACGGTCGCGACGAATTTTTCCCGATTTTCCGGGGTATCCTCTTTTCCCATGAACGCCTCGAGCAGGCCGGTTTCGCCCATGACCGGCGCGATGCAATTGACGCGGATCTTGTCCGGCGCAAGCTCAACCGCCAGCGACTTCGACACGAGATTTACGGCACCCTTGGTCGCGTTGTACCAAGTGAGGCCCGGCCGCGGGCGGATGCCGCCGGTCGAACCGATGTTGATCACGCACCCCCCGCCCTGCCTTCGCATCAGCGGCACGATCGCATTCATCATGTGATAGATGGATTTCGCATTGATGTTGAAGACCTTGTCGAACTCCTGTTCGGTCAGCTCCAGCGGCGGCTAGTTCCGATAGGTCCAGCCGGCATTGTTGACGACGATATCCAGCCGGCCGAATTTGTCCGTCGCAACTTTCACGGCGGCGTCGAGATCCGATCGCCTGGTGACGTCGCCTGCGACCGCGACCGTCCCCTCGCCTCCTTCGGCTGCGACCTTCTTCGCCCCCTCGGCGTTGAGGTCCAGCAGCACGACCTTTGCTCCCTCGCGCACGAACCGCCGCGCGATCTCGGCGCCGTAGCCGGACGCCGCTCCCGTCACCAAAGCCGTCTTTCTGTTCAATCGCATTTCAATCCCCATGCAGCTGTACTTGATTGTTCATCGAAAGCCGAAAGCCTCAGCAGGAAACTACACAAAGCGCAAGGGTGCGCTAGCTATCGAGTATGCGGCGGGGCCTCGGTCGCCCGCTTGCGCCGCGCGAACCGGCGCTGCTCCGGCTGGCGCGGCAGCGACTGCTGCGCATGGCTGCGCAGGACGCGGACGAAATTCTCCAGCGAAGGCGGCGCCGTGCGCGCTTGCGCCCTGATCATTGCGATATCGCGGCTGATCACCGGCGCGACCAGAGGTCGCGAGACCACGTTGCAGAAGCGCGCGAAAGTCCAGGCATAGGTCGGCAGCACCGCAACGCCGAGATCCTTCTCCACCAGCGCGATCGCGGTGGTGATCTGCGAAACCTCGAAGGCGATATGCGGTGCGAGGTCCGCCGAGCGGAAGCCGAGCTCGACCAACAGGCGAATGCCGCTGTCGCGGGTCAAGGTGACGAGCGCAAGACCCTTCAGATCGCTCCAGCCGACCTTTGCTCTCGCCGCAAGCGGATGGTCGGCAGCGCAGAAGACGAGCAGCGCGTCGCGGGTGAGCGGGACGAGCTCGATACCGTCGGTCTCGGGAGGAAACGTACCGATGGCGCAATCGGCCTCCCCGGCGCGAACCTTGTTGATGATGAGGTCGGTGCGGGTGTCGATCAACACGACGTCGATGCCGGGAAACCGCGCGCGGAAGTCCGCGATCGCCGCCGGCATGATCGCAGTGGCAAGGAGCGGCGGCGCCGCGACCACCAGCCTGCCGCGCTTGCCTTCCGCAAGATCGTGGGTGGAGCGGACCAGCCGATCGAGATCGGCAACGATCTTCTGGGCGGCGATGCGGAATTCCCGCCCGGCCTCGGTCAGCTCGAGCCTTCGCGTGGTGCGATCGATGAGGCGAACGGAGAGCACACGCTCGAGCTCGCGCACGCTCAGCGACAAGGCCGGCTGGGCGACACGCAGCCGGTGCGCGGCGCGGGTGAAGCTGCCCGCCTCGATGACGGCGAGGAAGGCTTCGAGCTGGCGGATGGAGACATTCATAAGGCAGATATATCAATAAATAGAAATTAGCGGTATTGTCGAATGAATGAATTTGCGCTCTGCTCGGTGGCTTGAGCGCGGGGTGTCCGGCGCCGCAGCTCGGCGGGCCGGGCGGTGACCCATGTGCGAAGCCTTTGCGTCGTGCGGCCCGAAGGTCGACAATGACCTGTCGTCGGCCGCCTGAGCCGCAGACGAGTGCCCCATCCCAGGAGACCACCATGCTCCATTCCGGCTTCAAGGCCTTCAACTTCCAGCAATGGATCGAGGCCAACCAGCACCTGCTGAAACCTCCGGTCGGCAACAAGATGGTGTTCGAGAAGACCGGTATGGTGGTCCAGGTCGTGGGTGGCCCGAACCAGCGCGTGGACTTCCACGACGATCCGGTGGAGGAGTTCTTTTATCAGCTGCGCGGCGACATCATCGTGAAGATCGCCGAGAACGGGAAGATCTACGACGTGCCTATTCGCGAAGGCGAAGTCTTCATGCTGCCGCCGCACGTGCGGCACTCGCCCCAGCGCCCGATGCCGGGCTCGGTCGGGCTCGTGGTCGAGGGCACGCGGCGCGCCGACGACCGTGACGGCTTCGAGTGGTTCTGCTTCAATTGCGGCGCGAAGGTCCACCGCGTCGAGATCGCGGTGACAGATATCGTGAAGGACCTTCCCCCGCTCTACGAGCAATTCTATGCCGAGCCGAAGCTGCGCACCTGTCCGAAGTGCGGCACCATCCACCCGGGAAAGACCCCGCCGGCGGGCTGGGTGGCAATGTAGGGCCGCACGCAGCGGGATGGCGCGGTTCTTGCTCCTTATCTTTGGCGCTTCTCCAGCTCAGGCAGACATCATGCCACGTATCCTTCTTGCTCTCTCGATCGCGGTCCTCGGCATCGGTGCCGCAGCGGCACAGACGCCGCTGAAGATCGGCGTGATTACCACGCTGTCGGGACCGGGCGGCTATCTCGGCGCGGACATTCGCGACGCCATCGAGCTTGCGATCGAGCTCGAGGGCGGCAAGCTCGGCGGCTGGCCGGTCCAGACCTTGGTCGAAGATGACGGCCTAAAGCCCGGCCAGGGCAAGCAGATCGCCGACCGCTTCCTCAAGAGCGAGAAGATCAAGCTGTTCACCGGCATCGTGTTCTCGAACGTCGCAGGCGCGACCGTGCCCGACATCCTCGATGCCGGCGGCATCTATATCAGCCCGAACGCCGGGCCTTCGAACTTCGCCGGCAAGGAATGTCACCGGAACTACTACGTGGTGTCCTGGCAGAACGACACCCTGCACGAAAGCGCGGGCCAGAACGCGACCGACCTCGGCTACAAGCGCGCCTTCATCCTGGCGCCCAACTATCAGGCCGGAAAGGACGCACTGGCCGGCTTCAAGCGCTACTTCAAGGGCGAGATCGCAGGCGAGGTCTATACCCGCCTCGACCAGACCGATTTCGCCGCCGAGATGGCGCAAGCGCGCGCGGCGGCGCCGGACGTCGTGTTCCAGTTCCATCCTGGCGGGCTCGGCATCGCGTTCCAGCGCCAGTACCAGCAGGCCGGCCTGCTCGGCGTCATCCCTATGGTGGTCGCCGCCCCCTCGATGGACAGCGTGATCCTCAAGGCGGTCGGCGACGCTGCGCTCGGCATCAACGTATCGAGCCACTGGAATAGCGACTTCGACAATCCCGCCAACAAGCGCTTCGTCGCGGAGTGGACCAAGAAATACAACCGCACGCCCACCTCCTACGCGAGCCAGGGATACGACACGGCGCTTGCGATCGCGGCGGCACTCAAGGCCACCCAGGGCAAGGTCGACGACACCGAGGCGTTCCGCACGGCCATGCTCAAGGCCGATTTCCAAACGGTGCGCGGCGCCTTCAAGTTCGGGCCGAACCAGCATCCGATCCAGGATTGGTGGGCGCTCAAGGTCGAGAAGGACGAGCAAGGCGCGTTGGCCCTGAAGACCAAGGGCAAGGTGCTCTCGAACCATAGCGACTTCTACGCATCGCAGTGTAAGCTCTGAGCGGGGTCGGGTTCACCCGGCGATCCGGAATGCCAAATCCGGGATCGGGTCCGGGATGACGCTTCTGCACGCATGACGCTCGTTCTGGAACAGTTGCTCAACGGCGTGCAGCTCGGCGTCACGCTGTTCCTGCTGGCGGCGGGCCTCACTCTCATCTTCGGCATCATGGGCGTGATCAACCTCGCCCATGGCTCGCTCTACATGGTCGGCGCCTATGGGGCGGCGCTGGTCGCCACCAAGACCGGTTCCTTTCTGCTGGCGGCGTTCGGCGGCCTCGCCGCCGCTGCGATCACCGGCATGATGATCGAGTTCCTGGTGATCCGGCGCCTCTATGCGCGCGATCATCTCGACCAGGTGCTTGCGACGTTCGGGCTGATCCTGTTCTTCAACCAGGCGATCGTCCTCCTTTTCGGCCGCCAGCCGATCTTCATCGGCATCCCGCCGCTGCTTTCGGGTGCGGTGCAAGTCCTGCCCGGCGTGTTCTATCCGGTCTACCGTCTTGCCATCATCGTGGTCGGCATCGCGGTTGCCTGCGCGCTCTATCTGATGATCGGGCACACCCGGCTGGGGATGCTGGTGCGCGCGGGCGCGACCCATCGGGAAATGGTGCGCGCGCTCGGCGTCGATATCCGCGTGCTTTACACCACCGTATTCGGCCTCGGCGCGCTGCTCGCCGGCCTCGCCGGCCTGATGGCAGGCCCGATTCTTGCGGTGCAAGTCGGCATGGGCGAGCAGATCCTGATCGTGACCTTCGTGGTGGTCGTGATCGGCGGCGTCGGTTCGGTCCGCGGCGCGTTCTTCGGGGCGCTCATCGTCGGCGTGAGCGACACGCTCATGCGCGCCTTTCTGCCCGGCCTCCTGCGCGGCGTGATGACGGGCTCCGAGGCGGACGCGCTCGGCGCCGGCCTGTCCTCGATGGGCATCTATCTGCTGATGGCGATCGTCCTGCTGGTGCGGCCGAAGGGACTCTTTCCCGCCCATGGCTGAACGTACGATGGCTGAACGCACGATGGCTGAACCGACGGTGGTCGACCAGAACATCGCTGAGGCCGTTGCGAGCGCGAAGATCGGCATCGGCGGCCGCGACGCCGTGCAGCTCGGTCTCGTTCTCATCGCTCTCGCGTTCCTCGTCTCCCTCCCCTTCATTGCGCGTGCGCTCGACGCCTCGACGCTCGTCACGCTCGCGACCCGCATCATGATCTTCGCGATCGCCGCCGCGAGTCTGAACCTCGCGCTCGGGATTGGCGGCATGGTCAGCTTCGGGCACGCCGCCTTCTTCGGTATCGGCGGCTACGTGGTGGGAATTCTCTACCGGCACTTCGTGTCCGGAGAGGCGCTGTTCGGGTTCATCTCCGGCACCAACCAGCTCGTCATCACGGCCGCCGCCGCGATCCTGGTCAGCGGGCTCGCCGCAGCCCTTTTCGGCGCGCTGTCGCTGCGCACCAGCGGCGTGCAGTTCATCATGATCACGCTCGCTTTCGCGCAGATGCTGTTCTTCCTGTTCGTTTCGCTGACGGCCTATGGCGGGGACGACGGCCTCATCGTGCGGCGTCGCAACGTGCTGCCCGGTCTCGACACCCGCGACGACGCAACGTTCTATTTCATCTGCCTTGCCGTCGCGGTCATCTTCTTCGCGCTGCTTCACCGCATCATGCGCTCACGCTTCGGCGTGGTGCTCGGCGGCATCCGCCAGAACGAGCGCCGGATGGCCTCGATCGGCATCCCGACCTATTCCTACAAGCTCGTCGCCTTCGTCATCTCCGGGATGGGATGCGGGCTTGCGGGCGCATTGATGGCGAACTTCGCGCGCTTCGTGAGCCCCGACATGCTGCATTGGATGCAATCGGGTGAACTGATGATCATGGTCATCCTGGGCGGCGCCGGAACCCTGTTCGGACCGGCCTTGGGCGCGGCGCTCTGGATCATCCTCGAAACCTCGCTCGCGGCCTGGACCGAGCATTGGCAATTCGTGCTCGGCCCGGTGATCATCCTGATCATCCTGTTCTTTCGCGGCGGCCTGCACGGCATCCTGACGACGATACGTGGGAATGCGCATGGCTGAGGCACTCCTGAGCATCGACGGTCTCGTCAAACGCTTCGGCGGCCTGATCGCGTCCGACCACGTAAGCCTCGACGTCAGTGCTGGCGAGGTGCATGCGCTCATCGGCCCCAATGGCGCCGGCAAGACCACGCTCATCAGCCAATTGATGGGGGAGCTTGCGCCCGACGCCGGCACCATCCGCCTCGCGGGCGCCGACATCGCGGGGATGAGCACCGCGGCGCGCGCCTACAACGGCCTCGCGCGCACGTTCCAGATCACGCAGCTGCTGGACGAATATTCGTCGCTCGACAATGTCGCGCTGGCGGTGCAGGCGCGCGCCGGCCACAGCTTCCGCTTCTGGTCTGATGCACGCCGCAGTGAGCCACTGCGGAAGACTGCGATCGCCCATCTGGCGCAAGCGGGCCTTGCCGCACGCGCCGACGTGCGGGCCGCCAACCTCGCCCATGGCGAGCGCAAGCAGCTCGAGCTCGCCGTCGCGCTCGCGGCGGCGCCACGCATTCTCCTGCTCGATGAGCCGATGGCCGGGCTCGGCATCGGCGACAGCCAGCAGATGATCGAGATTCTCCGGGGTCTCAAGGGCAAGCTCGCGATGCTCCTGGTCGAGCACGACATGGACGCGGTCTTCGCGCTCGCCGACCGGATATCGGTCCTGGTCTATGGCCGCGTGATCGCGAGCGGAGATCCCGAGAGCATCCGCGCCAATGCGGAGGTGCGCACGGCCTATCTCGGCGAGAGCGAGTGATGCTGCGCGTGCGCAATCTCGAGGCCGCGTACGGCGCGAGCCAGGTGCTGTTCGACATCGCGCTCGACATCGCCAAGAGCGAGGTCGTGACCCTCCTCGGCCGCAATGGCATGGGCAAGACCACGACCATCCGCGCCATCATGGGACTGACGCGTCCGCGCGCCGGCACGATCGAGCTCGACGGCGCGTCGATCGCTGGCCGCACGCCCGAGGCCATCGCGCGCCGCGGCATCGGCCTCGTGCCGGAAGGCCGCCTGGTATTCCCGACCTTGACGGTGCGGGAGAACCTCATCGCCACCGCCGCCAATCGCCTGCGCCGCGGCGATCCCTGGACGCTGTCGCGCGTCTACGCACTGTTTCCGCGCCTCGAAGAGCGGCAGAACCAATACGCGCGCACGCTGTCAGGTGGCGAGCAGCAGATGCTCGCGATCGGCCGCGCATTGATGACCAATCCGACGCTCCTCATCCTCGATGAAGCCACGGAAGGGCTCGCGCCGGTGATCCGCGCCGAGATCTGGCATTGTCTCGCCGCGCTCAAGCAGAAGGGCCAAGCTGTGCTGGTCGTCGACAAGAACCTCACCGCGCTGCAGCGGCTGGCCGATCGCCACTACGTCATCGAGAAAGGCCGCACGGTCTGGTCGGGAAACGGCGCGGACCTTGCACGCGATGCAGACCGGGTGCACCGCTACGTCGGCGTCTGACACCCGCCATATCCGGCAAGCGCGGGTGACGGATGGCAGCTTTGTCTTG
>Ga0137415_10002466_pt1 | contig 18421 bp, 15 predicted proteins | sample CZODoug3_1_1_16f_FD_183082 | JGI IMG/M metagenome (GOLD analysis project Ga0137415, IMG submission 183082) | Vadose zone soil fungal communities from Angelo Coast Range Reserve, California, USA - CZODoug3_1_1_16fungal (Hybrid Assembly) | ecosystem: Environmental > Terrestrial > Soil > Vadose...
ATCGATCGAGACGTGCATGTTCAGGAAGTCCACGCCGAGCTTCTCGAGGTCTTTCGCGCGGGCCGGCTTGTCGGCCACCCGCATCAGGTCGACCATGATCTTAGCGCCGTAGCGGCGCGCGGCCTTGACGGCCTCGAGGATCGTCGCGTCGTCGGTGACCCCCATCACCGTGACGACGTCGGCCCCGGCTTTCGCGGCGATCTCGACCTCGAAGGCACCGGTGTCCATCGTCTTCAGGTCCGCAACGATCGTCTTGCCGGGGAACGATTTCTTCAGTTGCCGAACGACCTCGATCCCCTCCGACTTGATCAAGGGGGTCCCCGCTTCGAGCCAGTCCGCGCCGCCGTCCACGGCCTCCTTCGCCGCGAGGAGCGCCCGCTTGAGATGCATATGGTCCAGCGCGACTTGCAGGACGGGCTCCATGGGCCCTACTTACCTCGCGCTCATCATAAAAACGTAACGACCCTCGCGATGAGGGGCGCATGGTACCGGCTCGTCCGGCTGCAAAGTCGCTTATACGCGCGGTCGGCATGGCGGCCGCATGAAAGTCGGGATCCTTGGAAGCGGCGAAGTGGGGCAGGCGCTCGGCCGCGGCTTTGTGAGCCGCGGTCACGATGTGAAAATCGGATCGCGAAATCCGAAGGCCGAGACCCTGGAGAAGTGGGTGAAGGAGCAGCGGAACGGGAAGGCGTCGGTCGGCACGATGGCCGAAGCCGCGAAGCACGGGGAGGTCCTCGTTCTCGCGACCTTGGGCGCCGCGCTCGAGGACGTCGTCCGGCTTGCCGGTCCCCCGAACTTCCGTGGCAAAGTTGTCATCGATGTGACGAACCCGCTTGGGGACCCGAGTCGGGGTCCGGCGCTCTTCGTCGGTGTCACGGATTCCCTTGGAGAACGCGTCCAGCGACTCCTCCCGGATTCGCACGTCGTGAAATGCTTCAACACGGTCCCGAACACCCAGATGGTCGATCCAAAGTTCTCCGGAGGCGCGCCCGATATGCTCATCGCCGGGAACGACGCGGCGGCGAAGAAACGCGTCGAAGGGATCCTGAAGGAGTTTGGATGGCCCGGGGCGATCGACGTCGGGGGAATCGAAGGGGCGCGTTGGCTCGAGGCGAGCGTCCCGCTGTGGGTCCTGGTCGGCATGAAGTTGGGCCGGTGGGATCATGCGTTCAAGATCGTGCATGGTTGAAAGGCAACCTTAAACAAGGTTAGCGCCGCGTCTCACAGACCGCATCGTCCGGTGGCCTACTTTCAGGACTGATACTCAGCGCGGTCATCTCATATAGCGTCCTCCAGGTTCGTGCCTCGAGTCGATGCCCAACAAGGAGCGCGACGACGATGAGCGGGAGCGATGCGTCACCGGCATTGACGCGATCGACCACATCCTGAACGGCGGAATCCCTCGCGGGAACACGGTCCTCATCTCCGGTTCCGTGGGAACCGGCAAGACGTCCATCTGTATCGAGTTCCTCATCCGCGGCGCGCTGGACGGAGAGAACAGCCTGTACCTGAGCGTGACCGAGCCAACGGAGAAACTCCTCGAGAACGTCATCCCCTTCGACTTCTTCGACGAGCGCCTGACGAAGCAAGGGAAGCTCCAGTTCATCGATCTTCCCAAGACCTACGAGAAGCTGGGGATCGACAAGGAGGACATGGACTTCGACCAGACGCGACTCCTCGCCGACACGATCGTGCAGGTCGTGGAGGACCAGAAGATTCGGCGGCTCGTCCTCGATTCCGTGACGTCCGTGTGTTATCGGATCAAGGATCAAGAGCGGATCCGCGACTTCCTCCTGCGCCTCGGGACCGAGCTGAGCGCCAAAGGCTGCACGTCCCTCCTCGTCTCCGAGATTCGATCCTCGGACGAGGGCTATTCGCAGTGGGGCGTCGAAGAGGCCATCGCGGACGGCGTGATCGTGACGGGGAACCTCGAACGGCGCGGGGACCTCCTGAGGACGCTGCAGGTCGTGAAGATGCGGGGCACAACCCACAGCCGCGCGAAGTATGTCCTCGATCTGACGACATCCGGCGTCCTCCTTGTGCCTCTCTTGAAAGGCGGGAGCGTGGCGACGGGTGGCTAGTGTGAGCGTCATCGCGGACGTCGCGGACAAACTGGCCTCGCTCCCCGATTCCTCGGCGGTTGCGATGCGGCTGAAGTCGGAACAGTATTTCGATACGATCCAAGGCATGCTCGACCGGTTCGCGAGGAAGAAGGACTTGGAGGTTGTCTACGTCACGACGACGATCCCGAGTCAGAGCATCATTAGCGCCCTCGAGGTCCTCGAGATCCCGATGGATCATATCTGGTTCGTCGATTGCATCAGCCAGATCATGATGTCGCAGGAGAAGCGTCATCCCCACGCGATCATCGTCGAGAGCCCGACGATGCTCGAGAACATCATGCTCAAGGTCGAGTTCGTCCTCCGCAAGCACCCGGGCCGCAACGCCCTCGTCATCCTGGACTCGATCAACAGCCTCGCGATCCACAACAACACGAAGATCCTGAGCGAATTCCTCCACATCCTGGTGAACAACCTTCGCTCGAGGGGGGCATACACGGTGATCTTCTCGATGCAAGAGTACGAGACGGAGGAGATCCGGAACATGCTCGTCCTCGTCTCCGACGAGACGATCGAGCTCGGCGGATGAACCGACGGACCTTCGTATCGGGAAGGCCCTTCACGCGAAGCTTATCATCGATCGTGGCTTTCCCGAACGTCGACGGGGTTCCTTTATGAAGTCGTTCTCAGAGTTGAACATTAACCACGACACGTTTAAGAGCGAAAAAACCCCCGTCAAGAGATTGGCGGCAAAAGCTGCCAGGAAGGACTGAACCATGAAAAGCGTCATCCACAAGGATGAAGCTGCGGTGTCTCCCGTGATCGCGACCATTCTGATGGTCGCCATTACGGTGGTACTGGCCGCGGTGTTGTACGTCATGGTGTCGGGTCTGATCACGCCTGTGGGCGGGAACAAACCCCTCGTCACGTTCAATGCCGTCACCCAGAGTTCGGGGAATGCGACAGTTAGTGTCGCAGGTGCGTCGCAGTCCGTGTCGCCGTCGAACTACAAGGTGAACTTGCAGGTTGCTGGCGTGACCGGTTCCGCACTCGCCATGCCCGCGCTCGGAACGGGCGTTAACAACTACGTGACCGTCACCGTGGGCGCGACGAACTACCGGATCTACTGGACCGACATCGGCGGCGAGAAGACGGTGAACTCGGGCGACAACTTCCGCGTGACGGGCGCCAACATCCCGTTGCCCGCGGCCTCGCAGTTCACGTTCTACTTGCTGTGGAGCGATGGAAGCTCGATCCAGTCCACGACGTGGTCGACGCCATAAACGAACCCTGACGAGGGCCCACCGGCCCTCCCCAACCCTTTTCCCTTCTCCGCCTTCAACGGATCTCTTGTGCAAGCCCTCACGCCCGAATCCTTTCACGAGCGTACAATAACCCGTTAATAGTGTGGCTCCTTCGAATGGCCGGGAGGAGGAAGGCGCCCTCCATACGAATGACGCGCCGGCGTTGTCGACCCTCTCCCTCCAACACGACGCCGGCGCTTTTCCGTTCCCGGGAGTTCCGCCGGTGGGTCCGTGGCTTCCGACCGCCATCGTGATTCGGTGAATGGATGGACGCCTTTCTGACCCGCTATCCGGACCGAAGCACTCGCAACCTGACCTGGATCGGCGTTGCGGCGGGCTGATCATCATCGCCGCCATCGTGTACCAATGGCTCGGACCCTGATCTAGAACGAAGTCGTCACCAGGTCCACTTGAACTCTTCAATGGGCAGGGCCAGCGACGTCGTGGCGTCCGTGACGCGGCTGAACTGGACCATGAAGTCCGCAGCGGTCGAGGCGTCCGGAGCCTCGAAGATCACGACCGCATCCGGCTTGCCGAGGAGGCCGAGAAACTCATGGACCATCACGTTGTTCGGGAGCTTGGGGTGCTTGAACAGGCGGGTCGCCTCTTCCCATTGACCGGGAATGACCTTCAGCTGCATCACGAAGAGCATGGCGTCACTCGAGGCGCATCACGAGCCGACGATATAACCGTGCCGCGGAGGTTATCGTCCACCCGCGGAGGGCGCGTCGAAGGAATGTTCTCGGACGTGGATCAAATGGGATTGGGCGACCGTGGTACCGAGGACGTTGTCGGACCAACGTTGCCTTGGATCGCCGTCGACCACGAGGCCGGCCAGCGTATCCAGGAGAGGGAACGCGAACCAGAACAGTTTCGGGATGTTTCGCACGACGGCCTTGGACAGCGTCATGGGCCCGCGAGTCGAGCGCACCTCGAGTCCGACGATGAACTTTCCAATGGTGGTTCGGAAGATGGCTTCGAGGAAAGTGGAGTACGCGAAGAGGACGATGCCTCCGAAAATCCCATACACCCAGGGAGCGCGAATGTTTTGCACGTACAGGAAGGACCATAACGGAGCGAAGACCGCCGCCAGATCGATGAAGTACGCGATGACCCGTTTGACCCAATGGATCTGGAACGTGCGGTTATGACCGATCAGATCGAAGCCGCTCACCATGAGCGCATCCCGCGCTTCCGATTGGTCTCTCGCTATTAAAACATCCGTCCCTGGCCCGCGGTCGGTTTGACAAATCAATGGCCACTCAGATCGCCCATCATTCATCACGGATCAGCGTCGGTTCAATCATCACGGTGGCGGTGGAGAAACTACGCTGTACAGGATAGGCTTTGTGCCGCGGTCGGGGCCGCGGAGCGGGACGACACCTATATGCCCGGCCTTGAATTCCTTCACCCACAAGCGCCTCCCAGCACGGCCAACGGAGTGGACACCTCGATGCGTGAAATCCGTCTTCTGGCATACCATGCGGGACAGTGCGATCCGAAGAAATGCACCGCCCTCCGGCTTCGGCGGTTCGGACTCATGACGTTCGTCCCGAGACCCTCGTCCATCCCGCGAGGGGTGCTGCTGCTCACACCGAAAGCGGACCGCGCCCTCTCGCCGGCCGACGCTCCTCGGGCGGAACGTCGCGGTCTCGCCATCATCGATGTGTCCTGGAAACGCGAGACGTTTCCTGCGGTCCCCCAGGCGGTGGGACGGGCGCTGCCGTACCTCCTGGCGGCGAATCCGGTGAATTATGGAAAGCCGTTCGTCCTCTCGTCGGCAGAGGCGCTCGCGGCGGCCCTATCGATCTTTGGACGCGCGGACGCCGCGCGCGCGGTCCTCGCCAAGTTCGCCTGGGGCGAACAGTTCTTCATCCTGAACCGGGAGCCTTTGGAGGCATACGCCCAAGCACGCGACAGCGCAGGCGTGGTGACGGCGCAGGGCGAGTTTCTCTAGAAGCCCACATCTTCGAGTCAAAAGCCCAACGTAAGAGATATTAGACGGCTGTGCGGTCCTCCGATTTGTGGTCGTCGTCGCAAAGATCGGAATCTTGGAGAAAACGGGGAAGGTCCGAACGCCGGAGGGCATTTACAACGTCAGTCGCGGCGCCGACGGTTGGTACACGGTCGCGGGGCCTGCCGTTCAGCAGCCCGGGCGCGTTCGGTACAACGATGATCGGAATCTCCTCGAAATCGAACGACCCGGGTTGAGCGTCTCGATTCACTTTCGGCCGGAACTGGAACGAACCACCTTCGAACTGAATGGACACGTCTACGAAGTGGGGACGATGGACTTCGGCGAAATCTCAATCAAAGAGGGCAACCGCCCGGTCGTCCGCGGCCATGGGACCGTCAGCGGTGTCCGGCTTCTCGAAGTCGCACCCGAGATCGAGGCCTTAGAACGCGAACTTGCCTACGGGCTTGCGCTTCGGAGTTTGGCGTTGGACAAAGATCTTTGGAGGGAGGACAATCCACTGCAATTCATCTTTCCAAGAACAAGATAACGATATCTTGCGGCGAGTTTTCGGCGCATGTGAAAGGATTTCAATGCGTTGCCAGTTCACTTAAAGTCGGGCGGCAAAAGGTCCGGGATTCCGTCCTTGATCTCGTACCGGTGATTGCACTTCTTGCAAAACAGCGAGCCTTCGAGGATCTCGTCCTTCTCGACATCGACGGCGAGGTCCAGGTCTCCCTTGCACACCGGACAGCACAAGATTTCCATGAGGTCCCGCTTCATCGAGCGCCGAAAGGCCGGCACCTGACTTAAGGCCATCGCGCGCCCCGTCCGATGTGCGTTCCAAAAGAGTCTTGGCAAGGCATCCCATCGGGAGGGCCGCGCCCTCCGTGCGATTGCCGACAATGCCTATATAGGCGGTCCATCATGGGCGCAACCTCCCGGAGGTTTGCACGCTCTTGGATGACGATAGAAGCTGGTTCCGCGCGCACTGGCGGACCGCCGCGGTCTTGGTCCTCATCTTCGGACTCGCGCTGTTCCTTCGGGTCTATTTCGTCTACGGCCTTGCGTTCCAACTCCCGCACGTGAACTGCGACAGCATCTACACGCCCACGTACTCGGGCGGGTCGGACTCGTACTATTGGGACCGCGCCCTCTGTTATTCGTTCCAAAGCGGACGCGACCTCGGCCTGGACCCGATGCTCAACTACCCGCTCGGGAACCAGAATCCCAGGCCGCCTCTCTTCCCGTGGTTCTCCCTCCTCGTCGGACGGCTGATCGCGCCGCTCTTCAGCACCGCGTGGCAGGGCGTCCTCTTCACCTTCCTCCTCAGCGCGGGCCTCTTCGGCTCCCTCACGGTCTTCCCGACCTACGCGCTCGGCAAGGAGGCGTTCGGCCGGAAGGCGGGAATCATCGGAGCCCTCCTGCTGGCCGTGAGCGTCGGGAACCTTCAGCGGAGCCAATCGACGGACGCGGACCATGATGCGTTCACGCTGTTCTTCGTCGTCTCGACGTTCTATTTCTTCCTGCGCGCCCTGCGGACGATGAGCCGCAAACGCTGGGTCGACAACTGGTTCCAGAAAGACTCGATCGTCACCGGACTCCGGACGTTCCTGAAGGAGAACCGGACTAGTGTGCTCTACGCGCTCCTCGCGGGCCTCTGCGTGTGCGTGATCGCGCTCGCTTGGCAAGGCTGGGCCTACGTGTCCGTCATCCTGATGGTCTGGTTCGCCGCGGAGCTGTTCCTCGGACGCTTCCGCAACGAGGACACGATGGGCACCTGGATCCTGTTCACGATCGCCCTCGCGACGCCTCTCCTGCTCGCCTTCCAGTGGTATCTGGTCCGCGGGCAGATCCGCGTCTGGTTCGACGTCCCTGTCTATCTCTTCCTCGCCTCGTTCGTCCTCGGGCTCGCCTTCACCGTCACCCGCGACTACCCGTGGACCCTCGTGATCCCGAGCAGCCTGGTCGCGGGCGCCGTCGGCCTCGGCATCGGGAGCCTGGTGAACCCCACACTCACGACCGCGTTCTTCACCGGTGCGGGGTACTTCGTCCAGGCCAAGGTCGTCACCACCATCGCCGAGGACCAGGCGCCCGGCATGTCCCAGATGATCCTGTCGTTCGGCCTGTTCACGTTCGGACTCACCCTCCTCGCGGTCGCGTATCTGGTCTGGCAGATCCCGCGCCGGCGGGATCCGGCCTACAACATCGCGGTGATCTGGGCCCTCGTCGCGATCTTCATGGCAATCACCGCGGCCCGATTCATCTTCAACGCCTCGCCCGCGTTCGCGGTCGTCGCCGGCTTCGCGGTCGATCAGGTCCTCCAGCGGGCGGATTTCGTCGGGATGCGACGCACCTACCGCTCCCTCTCCGGAGGCAGCTGGCGGAACGCCCTCCGCAAGTCGGTCAAGGTGCGCCACGTCCTCGCCGTGTTGGGAATCGTCTTCCTCGTCCTCCTGCCGAACATCTGGTGGGCCGTGGACGCGTCCATCCCCTTCGAGCTCAAGTCGCAATACGACAAGCAGCTCGGCGCCCTCCTGCCGAGTTTCCTCCGGTCGCCCGGGTACAGTGCGTCCAGCAACAGCCCGTTCTACTTCGGGGCGTTCGGATACAGCATCCCGAAGCCGACGGAATACTATCCGGCGGCCTGGCGATGGTTCGCGACGCAGGACACGGATCGTCCCGCGGAGTTACGACCCGCCTTCCTCTCCTGGTGGGACTACGGGTTCGAGGCCGTGGACCGCGGGGTCCATCCGACCGTCGCGGACAACTTCCAGAACGGATTCGCGCTCGCGGGACAGTTCATCACCTCCCAGAACGAGACCGAGGCGGTCTCGCTCATGGTGATCCGCCTCCTGGAGGGCGACATGAAGCTGCACCGTCCGAACTTCAGCCCCGCGGTCGCGGCGACCCTGACGGGAGCCGGCCTCCCGGTCGACGTCTTCCGCAGCGTGATCCTCCACCCTGCGGACTACATCTCCCTCGTCCTCTCCGATCCGGTCCGGTACGGCGCCTGGGCCCAGGACATGCAGCCGCAGAACGCGCAGTACGTGTTCCTGACGCACCTCCTCACGCGACAACTCTCCCTGGAGGACGTCGTGTCCCTGTACCGCAACATCCGCGATGTGACGGGCTGGGACATCGGCTACTTCGCGGTCGACTCGCGCCTGTTCCCGGTCAGCGTGCAGAACACGGGGATCTTCTACGCGCCCGTGAAGCTGGCGGACCACCGGATCCTCCAGCTCCCCGACGGCCGGGTCCTTCCGTTCGAGTTCTTCCAGATCTATGCGTCCACGAACCGCGGATCGAACATCCCGATCCAGTCCGTCGGCCCGGGCGACACGATCCAGAGCCAGACGATCCAGTACAAGCCCGCGTTCTACAACTCGATGTTCTACCGGTCCTACGTGGGATATTCGCCCGCGGACTTGGGCTCGAACGACACGGGCATCCCCGGGTTCGACCAGGCGCTCCAGGCCTTCCCGCCGGTGCCCGCCTGGAACCTCACCCACTTCCGCCTCGTGTACCGGAGCTCCTACTACAATCCGTTCCCGGATCCCGCGAACCACACGGATGCCTGGAGGGCCATGAACTACGACGAGGCGCAGCGCGTCCAGGCCAACATCACGGCGGGGACGGTCAAGGGCGTCGTCGACCTGGGCACCACGACGGCGGTGGCGAACGGAGTCGTGTTCCTCCGGTACTACGACGGCGCGTTGTTGAACGGGACCGTCATGGCGGGGTCCACGCCGCTCCCGGGCGTTCAGATCACGGTCACCGACGAACTCGGGACGCCGCATTATGTCACGACGACCGACGCGGCCGGACGCTACAGTGCCATCCTTCCGTTCGGTGACATCACGATCACGGCGTCCTCCGGGGCCCTCACGAGGACGAGCCTCGTCGGGACTCGGACGCTGGCGAGCGCGAAAGTCCACGTGTCGGTCGGTCAAGCGATGCGCTCCCCCGCGGACACGGACGGCAATGGGATCCCGGATTGGCTCTTGACCCGCGACCTGCAGGCGACGCCGCACGAATGGCACGGGACCGCGTTCTACGACCTCGACCGCAACGGGGCATTCGGGCCCGCCGACGTTCGGGCTTCGGGGGCCACGATCACCGTGTCGAACCGGGAACTGCCTTTCACCCGGACGGCGACCGCGGCCCTCGATGGGACGTACGCGCTCGGCGATGCGCCGGAGGGGCCCTACTCGGTGACGATCGGACTCCAGGGACGCACGCTGAGCGCGCCCGGCGTCTCGCTCGCCGGGACGGACAACGCCCGCGACCTGAGCGTGCCTTTCTCCATCGTCCACGGCACGACGCAATCCAGCCCGGGCGGGGCCGTTCCTTCCGCGGACGTGGAATTCCGCGACGAGACGAATTCGACCACGATCTCGACGATGTCCCAGGCGGACGGCTCGTATCGGGTCGGCCCGCTCCTCGTTGGGAACTACACGGTCACGGCGTCCTCGGGAGACTTGGCGACCACTCCCACCCGAGTGCGAGCGGGTGCGACGGACCTCGCGCTGAACTTGACGCTGTCCGCCTCCGGCTTCGTCACCGGCGCCACGAACCTCTTCGGGAATGCGCGGCCCTTTGCGACGCTTGAGTTCCGGTCGGCCGTGGACCCTCGGACGGTCCGGATGGCGACCTCGGACGGAGGTGCGACCTATTCGATCCGACTCGCCGCGGGCGCCTGGTTCGTGAGCGGCCGGTTCTACGACGGGACCCGCCTCTACGCGACGTTGGGCCGCGTCGACGTGGCGTCCGGAGCGACCGCCCGCTTCGACGCGATGTTCCTTGATGGCGTCCGGGTGAACGGCACGGTGAGGGATCCCAGTCCCGGCGTCCAGAACCCGCAGGCGGACGTCGCCTTCTCCAGTTCAACGGGAGAATTGTGGCTCCGCACCGACACCCTCGGAAAATACCTCGCGTTCCTTCCCGCAGGGACCTATGACCTCGAATCGTTCAATCGGGCGGGCGCGTACTTCGCGTCCGCGACCTTCTCCTCGAGCACCCGCAGGGACATCTCTCTCGTCGCGACCTCGGAGGCGGTCGGCTGGCGCGCGTATCGGGATGTCAACGGAAATGGGGCGGCCGACGCGGGTGAGGAGATCGCCGGAGCCCACGTGCTCATGGTGGACGACCAGGGAGCCCGCCTGTTCCTCACGACTCCCGCATCGGGGGACTTGACCACGCCTCTCTTCGCCAATCGCACGTACTCGGGCTCCGTGTCCGCGGCCGGATACACGAGCCGGGTGATTCCCTCGTCGCGGCCGGCCGACCTGCGAACGGTCGTCCCGGTGGCGTTGAGCCCGATCCCGGTCCCGGTGCAAGGGACGGTCTTGTTCGGTGGATCCGTGCTCGTGAACCGACCCGTCACGATCCGCGCGGTGCCCGTCGGGAACGGGGCGATCGCGCAGACGATCGTCTCGGACTCGAACGGAGGCTATGCATTCGGCCTCGTCCCTGGCACCTACGACTTGGTGGTCGACGAGAACGTATCGACGTCGCGGGATCTCCGATATCAGAACCTGCAATCCGATCGAATCACGCTGTCGATCGGACAGGGCGGGCTCTCGCACGATCTCTCGATCGTCGCGCGCAGCCGCGTGCACGGCAACGTCACCTTGTCCGGGTCAGCGGTCTCCACCGCGATGACGTTCGACGGACCGGAGAAACGGACGACGAACTCGACGACGGGTGGGTACGAGGTGTACCTGATCCCGGGTTCCTATCTGGTGTTGGCCAACCGCACGATCTCCTCCCGTGACTACGCCTTCGTCGCCACGGCGACCGTGCCGAACGCGTCGAATCTGACCTTCACCTTCGCCAATGCCATTCGGGCCACGGGCCACGCGCTGTTCCAGGGCGTCGCCGTGGCGGGCCCGATGCCGGTCTCCTTCGTCCGAAGGGAAGGCGGCGCCATCGCCAACTCCACGGATTCCGGCGGCGCGTATTCCGTGATCCTCCCTCCCGGGAACTACTCCGTCAACCTGGGCGGCGTGGCAAGCGCGACGGAAGGCGGGGTGACCCGATTCTATCGATACACTTTCAGCGCGAACCTTTCCGTGGCGCCGGGCCAAACGATTCTCCCGTACGATCTGGTCACCTCGAGGACGCTCGACAACACGACGGTCGCCGGGACCGCCACCCTTTCCGGACAAGTCGCGGACGCCCGCATCACGTTCACCGCGCGCGGCGGTGGAGCGATCACGGCGCAGGCCAACGCGGACACGAACGGGATCTATTCTGTTTCCCTCCAAACCGGGACCTATGACGTGTATGCGACGGGGGCCTTCGGATCCGGCGCCTTCCTCGCGCGCATCTCCGTGCCCCACGCGCCGTCGATGTCGCGGGACATCCACCTGTTGAGAGCGTTCCTCCTCTCCGGGCTGACGACGAATCCGCAGGGGTTCGCGACCGACGCGTCGATCACGATCCAATCTTCCGCGCAACTCGACCTGACGTCGGATGGGAGCGGCCGATATCAGGCGTTCCTTCCGGCGGGCGGGTATGCGGTCACAGCCGTGAAGACGGGGACCGAGAACGGAATCACGGTCATCTATCGGGCCTCCACGTCGGTCGCCCTCCAAGCGGATTCCACCGTCGACCTGAGGCTCGCGAAGGTCGTCTCGCGGGCCGTTGCGATGACCTGGGATGCCACCCAACGACGGCTGATCGCCGCAGGCGACTCCGTGACGTACACGATCGACATCCGAAACTCCGGGAACGTCGCCGACACGTTCAGTTTCTCCGGCACACCCGCGGACTGGCAGTTCTCCTTCACGCCGAGTTCCGTCCCGCTGAACTTCGGCAGCGGGGCGACATCGACCCAGGTCCGGGTCGTCGTCCAAAGCCCGGCGAATGCGCTCGTCAACCACCCGTCCCTCGAGGTGGTCGCCACTTCGACGACGGATGCGAGCACGGCCGGTCGTGTGACTCTGAACGTGGACATCGAGCGAGTGCGCGCTCTCTCGGCCTCCCTGAATTCCACGGCCGCGGCCTTCGACGGACGATTCCTAAACTACACGATCCAGGTGAAGAACGCAGGGAACGCCCGCGAGATCGTACAGCTCGTGATCACGAACACCGGCGAGCTCGCAGCGGTGGGCTGGTCAGCCAGCCTCGGAAAAGTCGGAGAACCGCTGATGGGAACCACGCTGACGAACGTGACCGTCGAGGCGAACCAGACCGTCTCGGTGCACCTCCGGGCCCAGTCGAGCGGTGGCTCGAGCGGCGCGACCGTGGTCCTCGTCGCCTCCGCGCAGGACTCGACCGCGGTGTCCTCGACCGCCGTGTTCACCCTCCAGCTGCCGGACCTCGCCCCCGGGACGGTGACGGTCACGGGGCCGGAGATCTCGCGGGCCGCGCCGCTGAACGCTCCGCTCGTCGCCATCGCCGTGGGAGCCATCGCCGCGGTCGCGGTGGGCGTGTTCCTCGGTCGCCGGAGGCGCTGACGTGGCCTCGCGGGCGCCGTGGCTCGCGTTCCTGACGTTGACCGCGGCCCTGGCCCTCTCCATGGCGCCGGCCTCGGGACAGGGACCGATCTTCGCGACGATCACGGGTCCTCCGGCCGCCGCGGCGAGCACAGCCACGATCTACAATCTGACGATCAACGGCGGCCCATCGGGTTCGGTGAATTACACCGTGAAATGGTACATCACCGGTTCCGACACCTCGGGAGGCGTCCCGATCCAATCGAACCCGAGGAGCGCCTCGGGCGCCACCCCGGAGTTCAAACTGAACCTCACGACTCCGTCGAAGGAGCAGACGATCACGCTCGTCGTGACGGTGTCCGCTGCGTCCGGAGGGACGACGGAGGACACGACCGCGGAGAAGGCGATCGTCATCGTCACCCCGGTCGTCCTGAGTGCGACCTTCCGGAACAACGGATCGACGGCCGCCGTGAACGTGACGGCGCGTTTCTTCGTCGACGACGTGGCCGTCGGGACGAAGACGGTCTCTCGAATCGACCCGGGCAGGGATGCAACGGCGACGTTCAACTACCTCCCGGTCGGACTGGCGCAGGGGACCCACGGCGTCCGAATCGAAGCGGACCTGGACGGGAACGGCGTGATCGATCCGGCCCGGGGCGAGGTCGCCACGTCGCAGCTCTTCTACAAAGGCACGCCGGGACTGAGCACCGGATGGACGGTCCTGATCGGGATCGCCGTGTTCCTGCCGGTCCTGTTGGTGACCATCGCGGTCCGGCGGCGCCGTCGGGCGTGACTACGCCGGCTCCAGAAGCCACACGTCGGAGTGGTTCCGGAGGAGCATCCCGAGCTTCGTGCGGGTGATCCCCGCCCGCTTCAGGAGGGACTCGAGTTTCGGCCCTTCGGGGAGCGCGACCGTGCCGTCGACCCACGCGGCCGCGATCGGCTCGTAGCGCACCCCGTCGTCGCCCACGCGGATGCGGGCTGCGGCGGCCTCCCGGAATGTGTGCAGGACGATGTGGACCGACGTCACCGCGGTCGGTCGCACCTTGTGGTTGTAGTAGTCCGCGACCTCTCGATGGACGGGCGCGAAGGAGCCGACTCGTTTCGCGTACTCTCGCCACCCGCGCTCGAAGGGGGAGCGCAAGGTCGACATGCAGCGTTCCGTGACCGGCCGGACCTCCTCGAACGTCGACAGGATGGACTGGCTGTCTCGGACGGCGCCTATGAACTCGGACCACGAGGAATATTCTTCGCGGGGCATCGCGGCGGCGAGGTTCTTCGCGAGGGAGACCAGGTAGTTGTTCAAGCCCGCAACCCCGACCTTTCCCGCGAGGTCTTCGAGGAACAGATGGGTCGCGATCTCCACGAACGGATTGCTGTCTTGCATCCGCGAGTCGGAAGGCATCTCACCGTTCTCCCTTGAGCCGCGCCCCGCGCAGGACGAGCGCGTACACGCACTCATAGTTCCGAAGGAGCGCGCGGACGTGGTCCTCGTTGATGTTCACCTGCACGACGTTCTTCGAGGAGATCTTCGTCTCGCCGCTCCAACCGCGGGTCGCAAGCAGGAAACACGCGAGCGGGTTTCCGGCGACGGTCACGTTCTTCGCAATCTCCTCCCGGAACCGTTCGTGGAAGACGCAGAAGTTGCACACGGCGATGTTGTGGACGTTCTCGTTGTACTCCTCCGTGACGGCCTTGTCCGCGGGGCTCATCCGTCCGACGGCGAAGCGAGTCCGGAAGATCGTCGGTATGTAGCAACACTGGCGCATGGCGTACAGGTACCCGACGACGTCGCCGTCGACGTCCGTGATCGCCATGTCCGTGAGCGGGGTGACCTCCCCTTCGATGCTGAAGGCCGTCCGGGCCTCTCGGACCGCGACGTTGAAGGAGGTCCATCCCAGGTACGCCTCCTTGCCCATGCGGCCCGCGAGGTTGTCTCCGACTCGCTGCCAGAACTCAACCACGCCCTCGGCCCCGGCCTTCTCGATCATGTCCTCGATCAGGGAAGCGAGGGCGACGTCGATCATCGAGCACCTCCGGGCATGGCCATCACACGAACGAACTGAGGACTTGTTTCAGGTGCGCGCGCCATTCTTTCTCCGCCTTCGCGGCGACCGAGTCCCCTTCGATCTCCCGGAGGCGATCCAGGAGGATCGTCAGGAACCGCTCCCAATGCGCGGAGGTCATGTATGGCGCCGTCGTCCCGACCTCGTTGTAGGCCATCGTGACGATCTCTTGGAGCGGGCCGGGTCCCACGAGGGCGCCGAGCTTGGATTGGAGGAATTGGGCGATCTCCTTGTTTTTCTTGAATTCCTTCGTCTCCCCGAACTTCTCAACGAACAGGATCCGCGTGAGTCGCTTCAGTTCCCCCGCGACGACCTCGTCGTACGAGGCGAGGACCTCCGGGGTGATGGGCTTGGACTCGAACAGATGGCGGACGACGATCGAGGTCTTCACGACGTTCGCGAGGACGGTCTGCATCTTCGTGATCTCGACCGGTTTCGACGTGAGGAAGACCAGGAAGGCCCGGTCTCCGACCCCCGAGATGATGATCGTGCCCGCCTCGAACTGCTGGACGGACATCATCATGTTCTGCCCGCTGAGTTGGCTGCAGATATGGGCCAGGCTGCCCTTCAGGAGATTGAGCAGGCGGTACTCGCGGGGATTGAGCTGGTTCGGGATCGAGGAGGAGAAGATCCGACCGTCCACCCCGAGGAACATGGCGATGTCCAAGCTGCTCTCTTCGCGGGCCCTCCTCAGCTCGGTCTCCAGGAGGAGCTTCAGATGGCCGACCGTGTCGGCTCCCATCGTCTTGTCGATCTGGCCCGCGTAGGGCATCTAGCCGCCCCGCTTCAACCCGTACGAACTGAAGAGGATCTGGAGGGCTTCCTCCGGCGAGTAGTCGTAGTCCCAGTGTTTCTGCATCTTCTTGATCCGGTCGATGACGCGGGCGGGGGCCTTCATCGCCTCCGCGGTCTTGATCGCCTCGTCGAACGTCTTGATGTGGCTGCGGCTCTGCTCTTCCGGGATATGCGTCGGACTCGAGCGGACCACGATGCCCACGCCGCGGGCGAACAGGTACGGGTACACGCTTTCGCCGTGGTGCACCCCGCGCATCTTCAACAGCTTGAGGGTGCGGTTGAAGGCGCCTCCGATCGGATAGTACTCGAGGTGGACGGCGCCGTCCGAGAGATAGATCGGCAGGAGGACGTCCTCCCCGACCGTCTCGCCGGGCTTCGCGTGCTCCTCGACGGTGCACAGGACGACGCCGAGTTCCTTCAGGGTGTAGAACAACTTGCCGATCAGCTCGCGTTGCTCGAGCTTGTCCGTGGTCGCCCAGATGACCGGGGTCATCGGGTCGATCACGACGCGCGTGGCGATGTTGTAGTCCGCCCGCGCCTTCACGAGCTGCGGCAGCTGCTCCTCGATCATCTTCTTGAAATTCCGCCCCTTGAGGTGGATGAAGAAGAGCGATTTCTCGTAGTACTTGCGCATGTCGAAGCCCATGAGGTCCGCCTCGCGCATGATCTGTTCCGGCGGCTCCTCGAGGGTCACGTACAGCGCTTGCTCGCCCTGTTCGATGCCCTCCATCAGGAACTGGATCGCGAAGGTGGACTTGCCCGTCCCACTCGACCCCAAGATGACGACGGTCGACTTGGGCCAAAATCCGCCCTCGATCAGGTCGTCGAGCCCCGGGATGCCGCTCGCTACTTTCTGGATGTCCGCCATGGTATGGTCCCCCTGGGACCTCGTCCTGAGCGCAGAGGCGAGGGCCTCGCTGGGTGGAATGTGCCGTTCGATGCCTGGGGCTTTTTAAAGCAATTCCGACCTGGGAATCTACCCTGATAACGTGGCCTAGAGCTTGCCGCGGACGGCGTCGAGTTTGTCGGCGAGTTCTTGGCTCCGCGCCGCGACCGCGACCTCGCCGCGGGTCTTCTCAATCAGGCTCCGCGCGACGTCCTGTTTCCTTTTGAGAGCGACAAGGGCGGTCGGATAGTCGAAGCGCATCAAGGCGTCCAAGATACGCTCCATCTTTTCGAGGAACGCCGAAGCGAGCTTGATGTCCCCTCGCCGCAGGTGCTCGAGGGAGAACCGGCGCAGTTCGCCTACGACATCGCCCAGCCCGAGTAAATAGGCGGTGTCCGTCACCCCGATGTCCCTGGGACTTGGTAGGCCCTCCGCGTCGAGAATTGCCTGAACCAGGAACGCTTCGCAAGCCTCTTGCATCGCGTTCTCGACGATTCCGGTGTGATACAAGTCGGGATGGTCCTTCAGCAAGCTCCGGAGTTTCAGGATCTCCTCGCGGGTCTCCTGGAGTTGAGAGTCCACATCCTGACCGCGGTGCATTCCCTGGATCGCAGAGCCGCTCAGGCGAGCGATCGTCCGTGAGGATTTAATCGTGAGTTCGCGAACCTCGTCCTTCTCATCGAGACGGGACTCGATCTCTTCGATCACGTCGTCGAGGTTCTTCATCGGCGCGTGGATGGCCCATCCCGTTATTTGAGGGTTGGCTTCGAGCGAACGGAGCGAATCCAGCCACCGTCCGACCGACCGCGAACCGACCACGGCCAAGGTGGTTAACATGTTAACCAAACGGAGGAATACTTTCGCACACCTCTCGGAGAAACATTATTATATGACTGTATTGATATATATGCATGACCGATACGTCCTCCAGCAGAAATTGCATCCTCGTGTCCTACGATGTGTCCGGCAGCGCCCGATCCGCCGCGGCCCGCGTCTGCCAAATCGTCTTCGGCAGGAAGAGGATCGTCCACGGGAGGGCGAGAGACGAGCCCGGATTCATTCACCGGAACGGCGTCAAGTGGATCGGTCAATCCGTCCTGGTCATGTCGTCCGCTGACGCAGAAGAACTCGCGAGACAGCTCCGGCCCTTGGGCGTCCGCGTAGCCATGGCCCCGGTCACGATCCCGCCTTCGAGTCTCGAGGCGTTCCGGCGGCCGCGTGCGTAGTATGCTCGAAGATCAAGAATGGAAAGGCTCAGTACATTGTACACCGGTTGGATTAACGATGTCGCCGACGTCCTCGAAGGACTCAAAGCCGCGTCTGAAGACGCTGAGCGAAGCGTTGAAGGAACGCCTCTCGCCAGAGCAGGGGTCCGAGATCTTCGGGTCCGGATCAACGCCGCCATCCGAGAAATCGTCGAAAGAACGAACACCCTGACCGTCGAGATGGCAAAGTTCCAAGCGTGAGCGTGGACGGAGCGAACGTCCGGAGACATGGCTTAACATGTTAACCAAGAGGCCTGCACCGTGTCGTTTCCTCAACCCTGGCGGATCTTCTGCATCCGCTCGACCTTCCGCTGGATCACGTCGGGTTTGCCGATGTCCCGCCGGGCGTAGAAGCTCCCCGCGATGAAGGCGAGGGCCTCCTCCGAGATCGACTCCGCCTCCTCCAGGTTCGCCGCGATCCCGACGATCGCGAGGGACCGGGAGGTCGTCGTGTACAGGTGGCCTCCCTTCTCGTCGACGCTCGCGTAGTACAGCTTCGCACCGGTCTGCCGGATGCTGTCCTCGTCGACCTTCAATTGCTCCCCGGCTCGCGGATGGGATCCATACCCCATCGGGACAACGTACTTGCAGACGGTCGCTTGGCGCGCGAACCGGAGGGACGCCGGGAGGCGGCCTTCCGTGAGGCGCT
>Ga0137415_10002467_pt1 | contig 18419 bp, 15 predicted proteins | sample CZODoug3_1_1_16f_FD_183082 | JGI IMG/M metagenome (GOLD analysis project Ga0137415, IMG submission 183082) | Vadose zone soil fungal communities from Angelo Coast Range Reserve, California, USA - CZODoug3_1_1_16fungal (Hybrid Assembly) | ecosystem: Environmental > Terrestrial > Soil > Vadose...
GGGATCATCGACACGTTGGGGATCGTCAGCCCCATCGCCTCGGAAACCATCGCCATGGTGTTGGCGGTGAACTGTCCCGCACAGGCGCCGATCGTCGGCAGGCAGGCCCGCTCGATGCCGGCCAACGTCGCCTCATCGATTTCGCCGGTCATGAAGCCACCGACGGCCTCGTATGAATCCAGCACGGTAAGGGTTTTGCCCTCGAACCGCCCAGGCAGCGCGCTGCCACCATAGATGAAGATCGACGGCACATTGCAACGGATCATTCCCATCATCACGCCGGGAAGCGTTTTGTCGCAACCGCCGAAACCGATCAAGGCGTCATAGGCCAGGCCGTGGACCACAGCTTCAATTGAATCGGCAATCAACTCGCGCGAGAGCAGCGAGAACTTCATTCCCTCATGGTTCATGCTGATGCCGTCGGAAACCGAGATGGTGGTGAATTCGCGCGGCGTGCCGCCGGCCTCCGCGATTCCCGCCTTGGCGGCGTCTACCTGGAAATCATGGGTCATGTTGCAGGGCGTCTGCTCGCCCTTCATGCTGACGACCCCGATCATCGGTTTGGCGAGGGCCTCGTCGTCCAGCCCCATCGCGCGCATAAAGGCGCGGTGCGGCGCACGGTCCAGACCATCGGTCGTCACGCGAGATCGCCACTTCTTCATGTGCACAAATCTCTCTCCAGGTCGTCCTGGCGCTCGCCGGGACGACCCGTGGATAGGCCTGTTTACTGTAGCGGCGCGACGATCGTCGGGTGCTTGAACTGCGCGACGTCCATCTTCGGCAGCATCCCTGTCGCGGCATAAATGTCGAGCATCTTCTGGATCGCATCGAAATTCGGTGCCGCGCCTGGATCCCTGCCGAAGTCGTTGTCCTTGAGCAGATACGTATCCAGCACCGGCACCGGCGCCTTCAGGACTTCGGAGACGACCTTGAGTGTTTCTTCGCGATTGGCGAGTGCTTTCTTCATACCGGAGGTGATATCGCGCACATAGGCTTTTACCAGATCCGGATTCTTGTCGACAAAATCAGCGCGACAAGCTTCCAGTATGTGAACGATGTTCGGCATTTCCTCGGACAGCGAAAACAATTTGCGGGTGCCGCCCTTGGCCTCGGCGCGAGCCGCGAAAGGCTGGTTCATGTTTACAGCATCGACGCGGCCCTGACGCAGCGCGTCCTCGGACACCGCGAAGCCGACCTCTACAAGCTTTATGTCTTTCTTCGGATCCACGCCGTTCTTCTGCAGCAGCATCGCGAATGGGCCGTAAGTGCCGCCGCCGATCACCGAGATGCCGACGGTCTTGTCCTTGAGATCGGCGATGGTCTTGATCGGCGAATCGTCCTTGACCGCCCAATAGACCGAAAAGCCACCGGGTTTTTCGAAGACGTGCTGCGCCACGATATAGGCCTTCAGATTGCCGCCGACCACACCGTTCGCCAGCGACAGCGGCGCCTGCGTCGCGCAATCGAGTGCACCCGCGGCAAGCGCCTGTGTCATCGGCGCGGTGCCCTGGAATTGCGTCCATTCGACATTGTAGGTCTTGCCGAGATCGGGAAATTCCGCGGGCCTGCGCATCATCCAGTATTTCGATTCCTCGGCCGGAATGGTCCAGCCGACACGGATCGTCTGTTGCGCGTGAGAAGAGTTCACACCCGCCAGAACGGCGACAGCAGCCCCGGCCGCTACGATCCATTTCGATGGTATCCGCGTCATGCCACTCCACCTTTTCGATGCCAACAGGCGCCAGCCCAAAATTACATGCGTTAAGCCTTTCATGGTTCAAACAATCAGGCAAGCCATGGGGCTCGCTTGGGCACTGCGCATTCCCAGCAAGGCCGGAATGTATGGTAAGGCCAGCATGCCGGACAGAGCTTGGCGGCAGTGAGGAGAAACGGAATGGCGATTGCGCGCGGGACGGACGAAGGAAACACGGAAAAGCTCGGTTATCTCGGGCTCGGGATGATGGGATTTCCGATGACGAAACGCCTGGTGGGTGCCGGCCATGATGTCACGGTCTGGAACCGGTCTTCCGGCAAGGCCGCCGCACTGGTCGAGGCCGGCGCGAAGCTCGCAAGCCTTCCGCGCGAGGTTGCCGCCAACGCCAGCATCATCTTCATGTGTCTCACCGATGCCGCTGCGGTGGAGGACGTGGTGTTCGGCCCCGAAGGCCTTTCGACGGCGGACGGCGCCGGAAAGCTCGTGGTTGACTTCTCATCGATCCACCCAGACGCGGCGCGGTCGATCGCCGCGCGGCTGAAATTGGCCAATAATATGAGGTGGATCGATGCACCGGTCTCGGGCGGCACCATGGGCGCCGAGCAAGGCACGCTCGCGGTCATGGCCGGCGGCGATGCCGCCGATATCGAAAGAGCGAGGCCCTATGTTCTGGCGATGGCGCGTAGGCTTACCCATATGGGCCCGACCGGCGCCGGACAGACCTCAAAACTCTGCAATCAGGTGATTGTCGGCTGCGCAATGGCGGTACTTGCGGAGGCGACCCGCCTCGCGGTGAATGCGGGGATCGACGCCGAGCGACTGCCGGAGGCGCTCGCCGGCGGCTTTGCTGATTCTATTCCGCTGCAATTGTTCGTGCCGCGCATGGTGCAGGGCATTCATTCGCCGCCACTCGGCCATATCGCAACCATGCTGAAAGATCTCGACACGGTGATCGACGTCGCCCGCGATACATCGAGCCCGGTGCCGATGTCGGCACTGGCCGCGCAATTGTTCAGACTGGCGAAATCCGCGCGGGGCGCGGATGCCGATGCACTCGAAATCTATAAGTTGTCGGCCTCACAAGTGGGTTGAGGCGACCGATAACGGGATTTTCATCTTCCGGCAATTTCAGGTAAGTTTTCGGCTCACGAAGGATCCATCTCAATGTACGAACCTGCCGGTGTTAAGACATCGCTACAGTTTCCGCTGCCTGAGCAAATGAAAGCCTGGGTTTTGGGCGACCCGGACGAACTTCTTTACCGCGACAAGCCTACGCCGGTTCCAGCACGCGCAGAAGTCCTGGTCCGCATCGATGCAGTCGCGATCTGCGCAACCGATCTAGAGGTCATCCACTCGGGCTCACCAGCGAGCATTCAGGGCGGCCCGCCCTTCAACAAGAATTTTACGCCCGGCCATGAATATATGGGCACCATTGCAGCGCTCGGACCCAGCGTCGACGAATTCGAAATCGGCGAACGCGTCAGCGTGGAAATCCACGCCGGCTGCGGCCAGTGCAAGCGATGTCGTCAGGGCATGTACACCTCATGCCTGAACTACGGGAGGCCCGAGAAGGGTCATCGCGCCAACGGCTTTACCACCGATGGCGGTTTCGCCGAATATGCAATCAACCATATCAACACGCTGGCGCGGGTGCCCGACGCGATGAGCGACGCGGAGGCGACGCTGGTCGTAACGGCCGGCACTTCCATGTACGGGCTGACTGAACTGGGCGGCCTGGTTGCCGGGGAAAGCGTTGTCGTGATTGGTCCGGGACCCATCGGGCTGCTCGCTGTGGCCGTTGCAAAAGCGCTTGGCGCAAGCCCCGTTATTCTGACCGGAACCCGCAACAAACGCCTCGCGATCGGCAAGGAGCTCGGCGCGGATCGCGTCATCAACATCGCCGATGAGAATGCCGTCGAAGTCGTAAAACAGCTGACTGGCGGGGTCGGCGCGGACTATGTGGTCGAATGCGCCGGCACTGAAGCCACTGTCAATCAAGCCATCCACATGACCAATCGCGGCGGAAAAATCTGCCTGGCGGCCTTCCCGCACGACCCGGTGACGACCGATCTGGCCTATCTGGTCAAGAACAATATCTACATCTACGGCATTCGCGGCGAAGGCCGCAGCGCCACACGCCGTGCGATGGCGCTTATGGCAGAAAATCGCTTTGATGCAACCAAAATCCATACCCATACCTTCGCACTCGACGATCTCCCCACCGCGCTCCAATACGCACGCGATCGAGTTGAAGACGCCATCAAGGTGGTTGTAACCAACAGGCAAACGAGCGCGCCGACAAACGCAGCGGCAAAGTAGACTTCCAAGCGCAATCTCCTACTTTGCATCCAAAGTAGTGACCGGTTCCCAATCCGGACCAGGTGGATGGCTTGCAAATGCGTTCGCCCGGTTGAGAAACAGCGCGGACGGCCTGTCGACATCGGCAACCCGCTCAAAGCATTTTGCCGCGGCATCGAATTCACGGTTCCGCCAATACGCGAGCCCCTGGGCATAGGCAGTGGCAGCCGCTGCCTGCTGCGGCGTCTCCTCCCCCGCCTCCGCAAGCAGTTCGTAGATCTTTACCGGGGTGGCGCGTCCCTTGACCCGGATGGCGTCAAGTTCGCGCCATGTAAATGTCGATCCCGTGAGCGCAACCGTCATTTCCGAGGCGGCGATCGTGGTGCCGTAATACTTGTTCGCCCCCTCAAGCCGCGACGCGACGTTCACCGCGTCGCTCATCACGGAATAGTTGAAGCGCCGCCGCGAACCGATATTGCCTACCAGTGCCGCACCCGAATTGAGCCCCATCCGATGCGCCACGTCATAGCCCTTGAAGGCAGCGGAATCTCGATTGAGCTCGTCGAGACACGCCCGGCAACCGAGCGCCGCACGCGCCGCATTGCTCGCATGGTCGCTATCGTCGGCCGGCGCACCGAACACCGCGACAATCGAGTCGCCGATATATTTGTCGACATAGCCACCTTTACTTTCGACGATGTCGGTCATGGCGGAAAGATACTCATTCATGAACGCCACCAGTTCGGCCGGCGTCATTTTCTCAGAGATTGAAGCAAAGCCCGCCAAATCCGAAAAGAACACGGTGACGTCGCGGGTTTCGCCGCCCAGCACCGGCAATTTCTTGGACGCCAGCATCTTGTCGATCACCTGCGGCGCGAGATAAAGCGCGAAACTGTTCCGGAGCAATCGCTCTCCCTTGTCCGTAACAACGAGGCGGTATGCGACGATCGCAACCATCGAAACAAGTCCGGCGAGGAACGGCTCGCTAAGCGGCAACGCCAACGACCTTGTAAACACGAGCGTTGCACAGCACGTCCAAACTGCGACCATTCCAACATAGACAACCGCAGCGGTGGCCGGCGCCAGCATGCGTGCCGCGAGCGACGCCAGCGCGGCAAAAGCGATGGCGATGATGGTCACCGGCAGCGCGCCAAGCTCGACAATTGCGTCCCGGGAGATCAGATTATCGACTGCCGTGGCATGAACATAAACCCCTGCGATCGTACTGCGTGTGAACTGCCCGACGCTCGGCAGTGGCGGTGGCAGCGCGCAGCGCGGCGCCCGCGATCCCTCGAGCCCGGTCGCGAAGCGTTTGGATGTGATTTTTCGGTCTTCCGCATTGAGGACTGTTCCGAAGATGACAACCTTGCCAGTGAATTCGCGATGGAAAAATTCCGTATTGTTGCGCTCGACACAGGCACGCAGATCAGCGAGAGAAAAAGTTGGAACGTCGTTGCCGCCACCTTCGAAATTTAGAGTGAGTGTATTCGGCACCACACCTGGAATGCGGTAACCGGCAAGCGTCACGCTTCCATCTTCCGCCAGCGTCGGTTCAACACTTAGTACGCGTGATGCCAGCGCCAGCGCCATCGCGGGTACTTGCTTCTCGTCCGCCGGGAACATCAGCGGTACTTTCCGTATCACTTCGTCGGGATCTGAAACTACATTCAGTGCCCGGATATTCTTTTGTCGACCGACCGCGATCCGTTGTCCGGGGGAAGGCCCCTCACCGCCCAGAACTTCGCCTAGCACCACCTTGCCAGCGGCAGATCCCGCTCTAAGAGATAGAAGGAAGGCCCGATCGAAGCCGCGCATTCGCGCTCCCAGCAAATCGTCGCCAAAAGGAAGCTCGGATTGTTCGATTGACGCGGAAAACACGATATCGAAGCCCACGACCTTGGCTCCGCCATCGATGACCGCATTCAGAACCCGGCCAACTTCTGTGGTCCAGGTGACGGTCGGTGAGCCCTTGAAGGGCGGAGTCTGGTAAGTTTCATCGTCGATCGCAATCACGACCACGGGCGTGGCGCCGGGATCACGGCGCACGCCGAACGCCTCCCAACGCAGCGCGGTGAGAGCGTCGATCGACCAGCCATGGACGAAATTGAACGGGGGAAGGCCAGAAACAATACCGCACGCCAAGGTAACCAGAATGATCGCCACTGCATCTCGTCTGGTGATGCGGCCCATAGTTGTGTCCGGGCTATCGAGCTCGCTCGACTATTTCAGGCGCACCAATCGGCCGATGATCGGGGTCGGACCGGGTTCAGCATGGGGATCGACCAAGAAAACAGTCCTCTGCGACCCCAGACTCACCGCATAAGTGCCGCCCGGCTTCAGAGTGGTCTTGGTCTTGTCAAAATCGTAGAACTTGCCCCGCACCACAGATGCCGCGGTGAGATTTACGTCATATCGCTCGCCCGTCGCATCGAGCCTTTCAACGACGAGCTTACCGCGGCCCGTGGTCTCCACAACCGGCGAAAGACCGAAAAGCGTAACCTGAGGCGTCGTTGAAACGCCATCATCGATACTGCGGAATATCGTCGCGGCACTTTCTCTGACTTCCCGATCGACCAGCTTCGAGCGGCTCGAGTCGCATTGTACCTTGCCGGCTTTGACCTCGCTGAGATGAACCATGCTCTCCTCCGAGCCCACGATCACGGTTCCGACTCCCCTAATCGTTTCGCGCCAGCAAGATTTCATGTAGCCAAGCACGACGGTGCTGCCCGGCCCGAGCTTGATGACTGCTCCGGGAGCGACATAGTCCATGAATTCGGCGCCAGTAACTTTGCCTTGCACGTCCTCAACAACGGCAACCGGCGCTTGCGCCGTTGCCAACCCGGTAAAGCCAATGAAGCCAACAACCGCGGCAAGTATACTTTTCATTCCGAAGACCTCAAAAACTTGTCATTCCGCTCAAGCAGATTCGACAGTAGCAGACGGTGGGGTCGCCGGTAACCCTCCTGTCGCCATGAATAGTCGGAGCCGCAGACACGAGGAGCACAAAGTGCCCGCGGCTGAAAGACCTGCTCACGGATATTAATTGGCAGTCTGTGCGCACGATCACACAGAGCAGTAGCGTTCCTTGATATCGTTATCGGCCAGCAACTCACTCGCGGTGGCGTGATAAACCACCGCACCCTGATCCAGCACATAGGCTCGATCGGCGATGTCGAGTGCCAATTCCACGTTCTGCTCGACCAGCAGAATCGTGGTTCCCTGCGCCTTCATCGCGCGAAACAATTCGAACATTTCATCGACCAGCACGGGCATGATCCCTTCAGACGGCTCATCGAGCATGATGAGGTCAGGGTTCGCGATCATCGCCCGAGCGATCGCCAGCATCTGCTGTTCGCCGCCGGACATCGTCACGGCTTCCTGATCCAGACGCTCGGCGAGCCGCGGGAAGATTTGGGCGATGCCTTCGATCAGTTCGACCTCTCTCTTCTTCTCAGGCGACGCCACCAGGCCGAGCCGAAGATTTTCCCGCACGGAAAGTCCCTGCACGATGCGTCGCTCTTCCGGCACATAAGCCAATCCGAGCGCAAAGCGCACATGCGCAGGCTGGCTCAACAGCTCCTTGCCCTTGAAAAGGGCCGATCCGCGCGTCCCGTCCATGAGGCCCATGATGGACTTCAACGTGGTGGTCTTGCCGGCGCCGTTGCGGCCGATCAGACAAACGATCTCGCCCTCGGCCACCTCGATACTGACGTCCTGCAGCACATGGCTTGCTCCATACCAGGCGTTGAGATTGCTGATCTGCAACATACGCTCAGTGCTCCCGCTGGCCCAGATAGACCCGCTTCACCGCCTCGTTCTGGCGGACCTCCAAAGGCGTTCCCTCCGCCAGCAACTCGCCGTGGTGCAGCACAAGGATGCGGTCGCTGATGCCGAGCACAAGCTTCATCTTGTGCTCGACCAGAATGACTGTGCGCTCGCTCGCCAGCTTCACAATGAGGTCCATCATGATGCGGGTTTCTTCCGGGCTCATCCCGGCGGTCGGCTCATCTAGCAACAGCAGACGCGGCCGGCTCGCCAGCGCCATTCCGATTTCGAGCGCGCGCTGCTCGCCGTGTGCAAGTGTCTTGGCCGTTCGTCCGCGCGACTCCCACAATCCGACCAGCGCCAGCAATTCATCGGCCTGCTCGGTCAACTCGGTGAGCCGGGCGCGGGGACGCCACATATCGTAACGCGATACCAACGCCTGCAGCCCGATGCGGATGTTCTCGCGCGTCGAAAGTTGGGGAAATACGTTGGTGATCTGAAAAGACTTTGCGATTCCCATATGCGCAAAACGATGCTGCGGAATTCCGGTCACATCCCTGCCCTCGAATTCGACGCTGCCGCTCGATGGCGCTAGGGCCCCGGACAGCAAGTTGAAATAGGTGCTCTTTCCGGCGCCGTTGGGGCCGATGATCGATGTGACGGCGCCCCTGGTAAATTCGGCCGATATATTATGCAGCGCGACGAATTTGCCGAATACCTTGCCCACGCCTTTGGTGCGCAGAATGACCTCTTGCGATTGCGAGGTGACCGCCATTATGGTTTGCCACGAGAGATCAGCGTTCCCCAGATTCCGGCCGGGAAGAACAGCACGCAGATCATGAAGACAGCGCCGACGATGAGTTGCCAGTGTACCGTCCAGACCGAGACAAGGTTCTCGAGCAGCAGGAACGCCGCCGCACCAATCATCGGCCCGAAGAACGTTCCCATTCCGCCGAGGAGCGCGATCATCACGACCACCCCCGAGGTGTCATAATGCAGGATTTCGATCGGCACGATCGACAGGTGCAGGGCTTGCAACGCACCCGCCAGACCGCAAAACCCTCCGGACAGAACAAATGTAATCAAACGCGTTACCGTTGCATCATAGCCGGACGCTTTGGCGCGGGTCTCGTTTTCCCGCACCGCTTCGATCACCGCGCCGAATGGCGAGGCGAGAATTCGCGATAGAACAAAGAACGCGGCGATCACAAATGCCGCGATCACATAATAACGTGTCAACGGGTTGATGAAATTCAGTTTGATGCCGAAGATGTCAATCACGCGGACGTTGATCCCGCGCAGACCGTTTTCGCCGCCGGTCCAGTCGACGGCCTGATAAAACAGATAATACACGCATTGCGACAGCGCCATCGTCACCATCGCGAAGTAGATGCCCCGCGTCCGGATCGCCAGCACACCAATCAGCGCCGCCATCAACAGGCCACCAAGAATGCCGAGCGCGATGGCCGCATACCACGGCAGCGCGAAGTGCACGATCGCGATTCCGCAGAGGTAAGCGCCCGTTCCAAACAACGCGGCGTGCCCAAAGGACAACAGCCCTAGATAGCCGTAAACCAGATTGAAGCCGAGCGCATAAAGACCGTAGATCAGAATATTCACCGCAAGCGCTGTGAATGGCATCACAAGGGGAAACACCAGAACGACCAGGCTGGCGATGCTTGCACGATGCCTGGTTGCGAACTGAAACCAGCTCACAGGCGCTACACCTGTTCGCGGACATGGCTGTGAAAGTTCGTTCATGCGCTGAAATTCACTCTCAACTCATCAATCCGGCGCGGCCGAAAAATCCCTGCGGCCTGATGATCAGAACGACCGCCATCAGCGCGAAGATCGAAACCTTGGCCATTTCTGGCGCAAACAGCGATGTCATGCTGACGACAACGCCGACCAGAAGACCGGCCAGCACCGCGCCGCCAATCGATCCCATACCGCCCACGACCGTGACGACAAACGCTTCAGCAAGAATAGTACCGCCCATTTCAGGAATGACACCCTGGAGCGGTGCGGCGAGCAATCCGGCGAAACCGGCGATCGCGGTCCCGATTCCGAAAACAATCAGCCAAACCCTTGCAACGTCGACCCCAAGCACGCGGACAATCTGCGGATCGCGCGCACCCGCCCGGATGATGAGGCCAAAGCTGGTTTTTTCAAGAAACAGCCAAAGCGCCAGCAGCACGGTTGCGGTCGCGCCGATGACGAACAAACGATAGAGCGGAAAATAACCGACGCCGATATTCACGGCGCCCTGCAGGATTTCCGGCGTGTCGAACGGAAATCCGGTCTTGCCGAATGCGATGCGGACGAATTCGACCATCACGTAGCTCAGTCCGAACGTCAGCAGCAGCGGATAATCTATTCCGCGGCCATAGAGCGGTCGTATCAAAACGCGCTCGACGGCAACGCCGAACAAGCCAACGAGCAATGGCACCGCGATCAGGCAGATCCAAAAGTCTCCGCCGAGCATGAGGATGTAAACCCCGACATAGGCCCCGACCATATAGAACGCACCATGGGCAAAATTGACCACCGTCAGCATGCCGAAGATCAACGATAGGCCAATGGCGAACAGCACATAGATCGCGCCCAGCGCCAGGCCGGCAAACAATTGCAGGGCGATAAGATCGAGGCTTAGGCCGGCCATGCGCTTCTCCAAAAGGAGCGTGCACCCGCACCGGGCACACACCGTTCACGACATCAGGACTTATGGCCGAGCTCCGCGCAGGTGCGCAGATTTGCCTCATTGGGCTCGTCGGTGTTGATGACGTCGAAAACATCGGACTCGTTCTTCATGTCCTTCGATTTGGACCGGATGACCAATACCGATTGGACCGACTGGTGGTCGCACTTTCGATAATATTGCGGTCCCTTGTAGAAGTCGTATTTGAGCGCTTCCATCGCCGCGATCACCTTGTCGGTGTCGACGCTGCCCGCGTTCTTGACAGCGGTAAGGACCGTCCGTACGCCGCCGTATCCGAGGGCACCGTAGTCGGTCGGCAACTTGCCGTCATACATCTTGCGGAAGGCGTCATTGAATGCCTTGGTGGAAGCGAATTTATCCTCGATGCCCCAGTAGAACGAGCATCCGCCGATCACGCCCTCGAACGCTTGCGGACCCGCAGCGACCCGGCTCGCATGAGAGAGCAACGGTGCGATGATCTGCGTTGTCTTCTTCACGCCGAAATCAGTCGCCTGCTTCAGCACGATCTGCTGATCGCGCCCAAAATTGCTGATGCAGAGAATATCGGGCTTCAGCGCCTGGATCCGCGGTAGCAGCGTCGAGAAGTCGGATGTACCGAGCGGATGGCGGATATCGCCAAGGTTCTCGATGTTGAAGGCCTTGCCGACATCGAGGAAACCGCGGACCATTTCGTGACCGTAGGCATAATCGGCGGTGAGGAATGCGACCTTCTTGCCGAATTTTGAAAACGCGTAGCGGCCCACGGCACCTGAGGTTAAATGCGGGTTCAGCGCTTCGTGAAAGGTGAATTTGCTGAAGTCGGCTGCTTCGTTGATGGCATCGGACTGGCTGATCGAATTGAAGATGATGCCGCGCTCTTTGGTGACGTTGTTGATCGCGAGCTGCACGGCGGCGGAAAGGCTGCCGACCACGAAGTTCACCTTTTCCTTCTCGACCAACTCCAGGGTGCGCGTCGCCGCTTCCCCGGGATTGAGCTTGTCGTCGCGCACGACCAGTTCCGCCTTGCGCCCGCCAAGTCCACCCGCGTCGTTGAATTGGGCGATCGCCAGTTGTCCAGCGCGCACCTGATCCTGGGCTTCGGTCCCGTAAGGCCCGGTCAGCGGAACGGGAAAGCCGATCTTGATGGTGGCTTCCTGTGCCTGCAGAAGATTGATGCGAAATGGCGAGACGGTGAGTGCCGCGCCTGCGCTCACCGTCGTCAGCAGACGGCGACGGGAAATTGATCCTGGTTTGGTGATCTTGTTCACGGTTTGCTCCCCCTAAATATTGTTTTGGTTTTGTTGGCGGCGTCCTCGTTCAGATTCGTCCCAGCGCCGTCAGGATAACCTGAGGCGTCAGCGGAATCTCGGAAATAATGGCGCCAAACGGCTTCAGCGCGTCGTTCACGGCGTTCGCCACCGCCGCCGCGGCGCCCGCCGTGCCGGCCTCCCCTGCCCCCTTGGCGCCCAGTTCTGTCTCACGTGTCGGCGACACCACGTGCCCGACATCGATATCGGGCATTTCGCCCGACATCGGAACCAGATAATCGGCCATGTTGGCGTTGGTCAGCTGGCCGCGCTCATCGTAGATGCACTTTTCGAACAGCGCGGCACCAAGGCCCTGCACGACGCCGCCCCGGATCTGCTCGTCCACCAGTTGCGGATTGATGATGATGCCACAGTCCTCGACCACCCAATGCCTGAGCAGTTTTACAAAGCCGGTGTCGGTGTCGATTTCGAGCCATGAGGCCTGAACGCCATTGGTGAAGGCAAATGGATATTCACGAGGCACAAAGTGGCGCGTCGCCATCGGTTCGGGCTGAATGCCCGGCGGCAGGGTGTCAGGCCGGAAATACACGATTCGCGCTAATTCTTTCAGATCGATGCGGGGCGAGCCGTCATTTGCGTTAACAACTGTATTGTCGACGATGTCGAGTTCGAAAGGCGAAGATTGCAGGATGGCGGCGGCGACATCGAGGATGTTCCTGCGCAAAACTTTCGCCGCCTGAAGCGCGGCCTCGCCGCCGATCCCCGCCCCGCGCGAGGCCCAGGTGCCGCCACCATAGGGCGTATTATCGGTGTCGCCCAGAATCACGCGGACGCGCTCCATCGAGACGCCCAACACGCTGCCGACGATCTGCGCCGTGAGGGATTCCGAGCCCTGGCCCTGCTCGGTAATGCTGGTCTGGCAGATCACCGAACCTGACGCGTCCAACCGCACGGCAACGCCATCCTGTGACGAAATCCGGGCGCCACCCACGCCGTAGAACGCGGCGCTCGGATTGGTGACCTCGATGAAGCTGGCAATGCCGATACCGCGATGAATGTTCTTACTTCGCAATGCCGCCTGCTCGGCGCGCAGCGCATTGTAATCCATCATCTTCATCAGCTTGTTCATCGCGGCGTGATGCGACAACTGCTCAAACCTCAGGCCTGAGGGCGACGCGCAGGGATAGGCGTCATCGGCAATCAGATTCCTGCGGCGGATTTCGACAGGATCCATCCCGATCCTCGCAGCCGCCAGATCGACCAGGCCTTCCGTCACCGAGCATGCAATGGGGTGGCCGACGGCGCGATACTGGCACATCAAATTCTTGTTCTGGAACACGACGCGGGTGCGCGCGCGATAATTTTTGGTCACATAGGGACCACCAACCAGGTTGACGACTTGGTTGGCTTCGATGGCACTGGTTCGCGGATACATCGAATAGGGGCCGATGCCGGTGAGATCGTCGATCTCGAACGCCATAATCCTTCCGTCCTGCTTGACGCCAATCCGACCCTTGCAGCGATGGTCGCGCGCGTGAATATCGGTATTAAAACTTTCGACCCGGTCGGCGACGAATTTTATTGGCCGGCGCAACAGCTTCGACAGCGCATAGGTGGCCATCTCGTCGGCGTAAATGTGCACCTTGATGCCGAAGGAGCCGCCGACGTCTTTGCAGGCCACGCGAATCTGCGACTCCTCTAATCCCAGATGGAGCGCGGCGATGTTCTGTACCATATGCGGTGCCTGCGTGCCCTGGTAGATCGTCAGCCTCGCCTCGGCGGCATTCCAGTCCGCCAGCACGGCGCGCGGCTCCAAGGTCACGCCGGTATGCCGTCCAAAGACGAAGTCCGCTTCGACCACTTGGTCGGAGTCGGCAAACGCCGCATCGACGGCGCCAGCGTCGAGGTTACGCTCGAAAGCGAGGTTGTCGCCAAGCGCGGCGTGAATGACAGGGGTCTCTGGATCGAGCGCGGTGCGCATATCCGTCACCGCGTCCAGTTCCTCATATTCAACCGAGACGATATCCGCCGCATCCTCGGCCAGGGCGCGGCTGGTCGCGACAACGGCCGCGACGGCTTCACCCTGCCAGCAAACATGGTCGATCGCGATCGCGTGCTGGGCTGCAGATTTAAGACCCTTCAGGTGCGACAACACGCCAACCCATGGTGTGATAACCGCCGCCAGCTCTTTGCCTGTCACGATGGCGATGACCCCCGGCAAGCGCTTTGCCCCGCTGGCGTCGATCCCGATGATTTTCGCGTGTGCGTGAGGCGAGCGCAGGAACACGACATGTCCCATGCGTGGCAGCTCCATGTCGCTGACATAAAGCCCGCGTCCCTGCATCAGCCGCTCAAGGTTCGGCCGTGGGACGACCTTGCCGATATAGGAATTCGGCCGATCCAGCACCGAGAGAATTTCGGGAGTTGCCGATGCGATGATCATGACCTGCGTCCGATGCGCGCCCGCGCCGTGGTCTCGACCGCATCGATGATGGCCTGGTAGCCGGTGCAGCGACAGTAATTGCCGGAAAGATGCGCGCGGATCCGCTCCCGATCCGGCTCGGCATCCTGTTTCAGCAGATCTTGCGCGGCCATCAGCATTCCGGGTGTGCAAAAGCCGCATTGCAACGCATTGCGATTGCGAAAGGCGGCCTGCAGATCGGCAATCTCGCCGCTGTCGGACAATCCCTCGATGGTTTCGACAGATGCGCCGTGCGTCTGCACCGCCAGCATGAGGCAGGATCGAACGATCTTCCCATTCAGACGCACCGTGCAGGCCCCGCACACCCCGTGCTCGCAACCGACGTGGGTTCCCGTTAGCTGCAGATGCTCCCGCAGAAAGTCCGCCAGATTGAGACGCGGCAGCACCTGCGCATCGACACGCTCGCCGTTGACATCGAGCGAGATTGACATGGCAGCGGTCACACAAGTCCCCCGGCATTGAGGTCGGGGCGGCCAAGAAGCGCAGACGCGCAACGGGCGAGCAACACCTTCGCAAGATAACGGCGCATAGAAGCGGAGGCCTGCTGATCATCCTGGGGGGCGAGCTCTTGAGCAAGCGCTGTCGATGCATCCGACAATACTGCCAGCGTGATGGTGACGTTGACGAGTTTCCTCGCCGCCTTGGCCAATACCGGCCGATCGCCGACGGCAAAAAACGCCAGGCGAAGGTCCGCAAAGACATCGCGTTCAACGATTGCCTGCGCCGCCAGACCGGCGATAGCGTAGTCACCGTGCCGTCGTGCGAATTCGCGGAAGAAATGCACGGAGTTATTTTGCCCGACCGGTAGCTCGACGGCGACCAATAATTCCTGCGGCGACAACGCCGTCTCATAGATTCCCCTGAAGAAATCCCCGGCGGCTATTCGTCGTTCGCCGCTCTGCCCGCGAACGACAATGGTCGCATTCAGCGCCACCATGCAGGCCGGCAGCTCGGAGGCGGGATCAGCATGCGCGAGGCTGCCGCCGAGGGTTCCCCTGTTGCGGATCGCCGGGTGCGCGACATGGGCAATTGCTTCCGTCAACAGCGGCGCGTGCGCGGCAATTTCAGGCGATCTTGTGAAATCAACATGGCGCGTCAGCGCGCCGATGGTAAGAACATCGCCGCTTACCGCGATTCCCCGCAATTCGGCGATCTCGCCGATATCGACGAGCAGTTCCGGAGAAATCAAACGCAGATTCATCGCGGGCATCAGGCTCTGGCCGCCCGACAGCACCTTCGCCTTGTCCCCGTGCGCACCGAGCAACTCCAAAGCGTTCACAACACTGGTTGCGCGTGCATAGCTGAAAGCCGAAGCTTTCATTGGCGTGACCTTCCCCGGCCGGATTTTGGCGTATTTCTAGGATTAGACGGCGATGACTGACAAAGGTCAAGTTTGTTTATCGAGCGATTATTTCGGGTGACTCGACTTTCGGACTAGTCATAATGGCACCAGACACACAGGGTTTGGTGCCCATCACAAAATCGGCCCCCAGGGAGGAGCAGACAATGAATCTGGGATTCTTTACAATGCCGATCCATCCTCTCGACAAGGATTGGCGGCTGTCCCTGAAGGAAGATCGCGAAGCCTTCCTGCTTGCCGACGAACTGGGGTTTACCGAAGCCTATGTTGGCGAGCACGTCACCGACAAGGCCGAGAACATCACGTCTTGCATTGCGTTCCTGGCGTGGATCGCTGCCGCTACCAAGCAAATCAAGCTCGGCACAGGCACTATCAATATGCCGAACACCCATCCGGCCGCCGTTGCCGCCGGCATGGCGATGCTCGATCACATGCTCGACGGACGCTTGATTTTCGGAATAAGCCCCGGCGGACTTATGTCGGACGCCGAGTTGTTCGGCAATCTCGATGCCGACCGCAACGAGATGTTTCTCGAAGCCATCAATCAGGTGCTGGATATCTGGGCCGGCGAGCCGCCGTACAATTTCTCCGGAAAATACTGGAACATCACGACGCAAAAAACCCTGATCGAGGATATCGGCCAGGGATTTATTGCGAAACCGCTGCAGCGGCCGCATCCGCCCATCGTCGTGACCGCCGTTGCGCCATTCTCAAAGGGCGTCACCGAGGCCGCCGCGCGCGGCTGGGATCCGATTTCGGCCAACTTCCTGATGCCCGCCTGGGTGAAAAGCCACTGGCCAAAATATGTCGAGGGCTGCGAGCGCGGCGGTCGCGCGGCCGAGCCTGCGAACTGGCGCGTCGCCAAGAGCGTGTTTGTCGCCAAGGACCCGGCGACGGCAAAAGCCTACGCAACCGACCCTGACGGGTCCTACGTCTATTACTACCGTTCGTTGTTCACCAAGCTGAAAATAAACGGCCGCATCGAGCTGTTCAAGACCCGGCGCGATCAACCGGACGATGAGGTGACGCTCGAAATGATCTGCGACAAACTTATCATCTATGGAACGCCGGACAGCGTCGCAGATCAATTGCTGGCCTTTCAGGAAGAGGTCGGCACGTTCGGCACGCTATTATACGCCGGCAAGGACTGGAGGGACCGCGACCTTGGCCGCGAGTCCATGATCCTGATGGCTGAAAAAGTCATGCCCCGGGTCAGCGCAGGCACTTCGAAACAATCCAACGCCGCGGAGTAGTTCGCAGCCAACTCGAGAAGGTGGGCCGTGGCTCTTACCGATCGCATTCCCTATCAGGCCCAAGTCGACCGGCCAAGACTGAGGCTGCCGGACGGCAAGAAACTTGCCGTATGGGTCATCCTCAACGTCGAGGAGTGGAGGATCGAGAATGCGATGCCGCGAACCGTATTGAGCCCGCCGATGGGACAGCCGCTCTTGCCGGATGTGCCCAACTGGTCGTGGCACGAATATGGCATGCGTGCCGGCTTCTGGCGGCAGTTCAAGGCGCTGACCGATCGCAACATTCCGGGGACACTGGCGCTGAACGCCAGCGTATGCAGCTCCTATCCTCGCGTCGCTTCGGCAGCGCTTGAGGCTGGCTTTGAATTCATGGGCCACGGATTCGTTCAAGGCCCGATGCACAAGCTTGCCAACCAGGCCGACGTGATCAAACGGGCCGTCGACACCGTCGCGGAATTCACAGGCAAATCACCGAGATCCTGGGAAAGCCCGGGCCTGACGGAAACCGACGACACCATCGACCTCTTGCGACTCAATGGCATTGAATACTTGGCGGACTGGGTCATCGACGACCTCCCGCAGGATATCGCGACGCCTCACGGCATCATGACAACAATCCCATACTCAGTCGAAACTAACGATATCGTTATTCATGCACTGCAACATCTCCCTTCCGAGCAATTTCTGAAGCGCTGCACCGATCAATTCGACCGCCTGTACCTTGAGGGCGACACCAATGCACGGATCATGGCGATCTCGATTCATCCTTACATTACCGGTGTTCCCCATCGCATCAAATATCTGGAAGCGCTGCTCGACTATGTCGTCGGCCATGACGGCGTAGTCCTGATGACCGCGAGCGAGATCGGCGACTGGTACCGAACCGAAATGTCGAAGTCATAGTCAAAACTCAACTTATCCAACGGCCTTAACCGGCGCGCGCGGGAGATTCACCGCGGTCCCAAAAACCTTCTCGAAACCGGCCAGGAAAGCGTCCAGCGCGTCACGGATCATCTGTTCCTTGTCCTCGAGCACCGGAGATTCGTAGATGTACTTGCGAACCCCGTAGTAAAAGATTCCGCTGTGAAATACCCACGCCATTTCGAGCTCGGCCGCAGTCGGCTTATTGTGCAGCGGCAGCCCCGCCTCATGTCGGCATTCTCGGATGACTCGCGTTAAAATCTTGTCCTGCACCACGCCGACGTACCACCGGTTGATGTCGAGGCCTTTCAGACCTGAATAGAGATAGATACGAAGCCATTTGCGGGTGAAGATCATATTGGTATACGCGTTGTAGAACTCCTGCAGCCGATCGCGAACTGGCCGGGAGCGGTCGGCCAGCAGCTTCTCCCAGCCGGTATCGAGCGGCTCGAGATAAACAGTCCGATAGACCTCCTTGATCAGGTCGTCCTTGCTTGGAAAGTAACGATACAGCAGCGGCTGGGTGACGCCGAGCCGCCGCGCCAGATCGCGGGTCCCTCCCCCAAATCCTTCTTCCGAGAAGAATTCAGTCGCCTTGGCAACGAACTCCTTGCGGCGATCGTCCGGCGACAGCCGCTTCTGCTTGACGCGAGCACGTTT
>Ga0137415_10002468_pt1 | contig 18416 bp, 12 predicted proteins | sample CZODoug3_1_1_16f_FD_183082 | JGI IMG/M metagenome (GOLD analysis project Ga0137415, IMG submission 183082) | Vadose zone soil fungal communities from Angelo Coast Range Reserve, California, USA - CZODoug3_1_1_16fungal (Hybrid Assembly) | ecosystem: Environmental > Terrestrial > Soil > Vadose...
ACGGTGCGCAAGGCGCTCGAGCTGCTCGAGCGGGACGGCGTGATCCGGCGGGTGCGGGGCCGGGCCGGCGGCGCCTACCTCACCCAGGTCGGGCCCGGTTCCCCGGAGGACCTCGCGGAGATCGAGCTCGGCCGGCGCCTGGAGCGCAGCCTGAACACCGTCAAGGGCATCCCGCAGATGCTGCACGAGCAGGGGTTCCGCGAGGGCACCAAGGTGATCTCGGCACGGCTGCGCCAGCCGCCGCCGCGCGCGGCGCGCTTCCTCGGCATCGAGCCGGACGGCCAGGTGGTCTCGTTGCTGCGGCTGCGCTTCGCCGACGGGGACACGCTGTCCCTGGAGTGGATGTACCTGTCCGCCAGCCGGTGCGCTGGCATCCTCGGCACCTACCTGGACTCGGTGTACGAGGGGCTGCGCACCCAGTGCGGGGTGTGGGTGTCCAGCACCGAGGAGGCGATCGACCTGGCCGCCGTGAACAAGCCGGTCGGCGAGCTGCTGGGCCAGCCGGTGGGCACTCCGGTGCTTCGGCTGGAGCGAGTGGGCTACGACCAGCTGGGCAGCCCCATCGAGTACTCCGTGGACCTGTTCCGGGCCGACCGGACCCGGCTGAACGCACGAGCCGGCGCGGCCTGAGCGCCTCGGCGGTGGGCGCCCGGAGCATTAGCGCTCGGCGGACCCGCCGTCCGCGCGGCCGTTCCGGACCGAGTCCAGGAAGTCGATCAGGCTCTCGGTGAACACGTCGTTGTCGTCGCCGGCGACCATGTGCCCGGCGTCGCGCACATCGGCCAACTGGGCATGCGGGACCAGCCTGAGCAACTCGGCCACGCCCTCGTCGCTGACGATGTCCGACTGCTTGCCGCGCACGAGCAGCGTGGGCACCCGCACCGCCCGGGCCGCGTCCATCATCCGCTCGGCACGCTCCGCGCGGGCCGGCTCGTCGCCGCGCAGCAGGAACGCCGGGTCCCAGTGCCAGTACCAGCGCCCGTCCGCGCCCTGCCGGACGTTCTTGCGCAGCCCCTGCTCGGTCGGCGGGCGCCGGCGGTGCGGGTTGTAGGCGCGGATCGCCTCGGCCACCTCGTCCAGTGCGGCGAACCCGTCCGGGCGGGCGGTCATGAACGCGGCGATGCGCGCCACTCCGGCCGGCTCCACCCGGGGCACGATGTCCACCAGCACCAGACCCTCGGCCAGGTCCGGGTCCTCGCCCTGCGCGGCCAGCGCGGTGTTGCCGCCCATCGACGCGCCGACCAGCACCGGCCGCCGGTCCAGCCCCGCCACGACGGCTCGCAGGTCGGACACCAGTGCGTCCAGGCTGTAGTCCCGGTCGGCTGCCCAGCCGGACTCGCCGTGGCCCCGGGCGTCCATGCTCAGCACGGTCCACCCGGCCGCCCCCAGCCGCTGGCCGGTGCGGTACCAGGAGTGCCGGGTCTGCCCGCCGCCGTGCAGCAGCACCACCACGCCGCGCGGTTGCTCGGCCCGCCACAGGTCGCCGGCGAGGGTGAGCGGGCCGTGCTGGACCTCGGTCCGGATGGGCTGGTCCGCCACTGGTCCTCCTCTGGTCGGCGGCCGGTGCGACCTGACCCATTCGATCACGGGGAAGAAGTAGGACGCTCCCAGGGGAGGCCGGCGGCAGTGGCCCGCGTGGCTGGTCGGGACCATGCGCCCTGGTGAATTCCCGATCAGTTGGAGCTGGGTGACCTATCCTCTGTGTTATCAGAGTTACTCGAGTGACTGATGGTGCTTGAGTGATAGAAGTTGTTGATGGTGACACTAGGTGGCCGGTCGAGGCTGGCCATCCACCAGATGACCATCGGAACCTAGTCGGAGGCGGAGTCATGTCGTGTCACTGCCGGCCCCTCGGGGTCGGCTTAGGTCGGGGGAGGCTCCGGGTAGGCGGAGCGCACCGGGGTGTCCGATGAGCGTGCCCCAGCCTGGGCTGGTGGGTCTGCTCAGCGCGTTCGTCGTGATGTTGCCCGGTCACCTGCCCGCCGCCGCGCCACCCCCGGCGCCACCGCTCGCGCACGTCGCCGCGGCACCCGGCCCGGCCGAGCCCAGCCCTGCTGAGCCCGGCGTGGGCCAGCCCGGCGTGGGTCAGCCCGCTGTGGGCCAGCCCGGCGTGGGTCAGCCCGCTGTGGGTCAGCCCGGCGTGGGTCAGCCCGGCGCCGACCTGGGCGACGATGGGCCACTCAATCCCAGCCCGGCGGTCATCGCCCCCTCGGACCCCGGACCACCGGATGCCGTCCCGCCCGATCCGGGTCCGCCCGCCGAGGCCGTGCGGGGCCCGAACGCCGGCTGGGCGAACGGCGACGCGAAAGACGCCGGGGACCTGGGCAACTTCTTCGGCAACGCGCTGACCTGGATCGGCCATGGGGCGTTCGGCCTGGACCGAGCCAGGCTGGTCCGCGACCGCACCGCGCCGACCGGGCGGTTGCTGCGGGTTACCTACCCGGCGGGGTCGGCCTCTCCGGAGGCTGCCCGGAACGGCGCCAAGTCCGGCGGCGCCCAGTCCTATCTCCGCCTGCGGCACTCGGCCGACGTGATGACGCTGAGCTACTCGGTGCGGTTCCAGCCGGGGTTCAGGTTCGTGAAGGGCGGCAAGTTGCCTGGGCTCTTCGGCGGGGACGCGGGCAGCGGCGGGCACCACGAGAAGGGCGGATTCTCCACCCGCTTCATGTGGCGGGCCGGAGGGGCGGGTGAGGTGTACGCCTACCTGCCGAACGAGAAGGGGTACGGCGCTTCCCTCGGGCGGGGCCGCTGGCGGTTCACTCCAGGGCGGTGGGTCCGGGTCGCTCAGCGCGTGGTGCTCAACGCGCCCGGTCGCAATAACGGCACCATCACCGTGTGGGTCAACGGGCGCCAGGTGTTCAGCCAGGGCGGTTTGGTGTACCGCAACGATGGCGACGTGCACATCGATGGGCTGTTCTTCTCCAGCTTCTTCGGCGGCAGCGACTCGTCCTGGGCAAGCCCGAACAACCAGTACGCCGACTTCGCCAGATTCAACTTCGTCCCGCTGCGCGCACCCGGTCCGGGCGGGCTCTAGCGTCCCGCGCCGCTCGTACCGCGACACCGACGCACACCCGATCCCGCGGTTCGCGGTCAACCCAACCCGGGGCTGCCGCTCAACAAAGCGTCGGTCCCCCGATTTCGGTGGGTTGACGTGGTACGGGAGGCGGGCCTGCTACGCCTGCCACTGCTGAGTCGTGCTTAGCCGCGCCCTGGAGCAGGTCGAATGCTCTGCAGCGTTGTTTCGGATCGCGGCGCGGTCACCGAACTCGACACCATTCAGGTTCGATCTTCCGCAAACCTGCACCACGTCGATCTCGGCGGCTACGGGCGGGAGGCGGTCGGTCACCCCGCTGGCGAAGCGCTCGGCGTCGAACGGCCTCGCAAAACGCGCAGCAAGATCAGCGTGTCAGTGATCAACTCAACCTGGTACAGCTTCGATCATGCCCGACACCTGAACACGGTTGAGTTGACCATCGTTGCCCACCCACCCACCAACCAACCGCGGCGCCGGTGGCGGCCGGCCACACTCTGAGGACTAGCTCCGAGCGGCGGCCGACGCTGGGTCGCGCTGGCTGTCAGCTGCTTCGCCGTCGTGGCTGCCGTTGCTGTCGTGGGTGCCGGCGCTGTTGCCGTTGCCGTTGCGGTTGCCGGCCCCGTCCGACCCGTTCTCGTGGGAGCCATTGCGGTTCGGGTCCTGCCCAGCGGGGTCCTGGAGCTCGGCCGGTCGCGCGTTCTCCGGGGCGGCGCTGGTCAGGTCCGACTCGGCTGGTCCGGTGGCCACGTCGGTCTTGGCCGGCTCGAGCTGGTCCTTCGTGTCGGCGGTGATCGGAGCGGGCCGAGGGGTCGGCCTCGGCCGCGGGCTCGGCTTCGGCCGTGGGCCTGGACTTGGCCTTGGGCTGGGATTTAGCCGTGGGCTGGGGCTTGGCCGTGGGCTTGGGCTTGGGCTTGGCCGTGGGCTTGGGCTTGGCCGTGGGCTGGGGCTGTCGGTCTGATCGGGGGAACCACTGGCCGGCTGGTCCGTCGGGCGCTCAGTTAAGTCAGCGGCATCGGCGGTTACGTCGGCGTCGGCAGGGCTTCCCTCGGCCTCGGCCTCGGCCGCGACTTCGAGGTTGGTGTCGGTCGTGTCGGCCACCGCGTCGGCGGTCTCCGGCTCAGCGGCCGGAGGCACTGCCTCGGCGACTTCGGCCCGGGGGGCTTCGGCCTCGACGGTCTCGGACGGGTCCGCGGGGGTCGACCCCTCGGAACCCGCGACCTCGGGGGTAGGCGGCTCAGGAGCAGGCGGCTCCGCGACCTGGGCGGTCTCGGGCGTGGCCTCCGCGTCGGCTGCCTCCGTCGCTTCGGCGGTCATCGGCTCGGCCGGCTCTTCACCGGCGGGCGCCGTCTCGGATGCAGCCCTCTCGGGCGCCGCCTCGGGTGCAGTGGTCTCGGATGCAGTGGTCTCGGGCGCATCGGATGCCGGCTGGACCGCCTCGGTGCCGACCGTGGTGTCCTCGACGCCGGGCCGCCCGGTCAGAATCGGGATCTTCGTCGTGGCCATGGGGTCGGCGACGATTGGGATCTTCCCGGTCGGGGGGTCCACGGGGATGGCGAGCTTGGTGGTCGGGGGGTCCACGGGGATGGCGAGCTTGGTGGTCGGAGGATCCGCGAGGACGGCGAGTTTGGCGGATGGGGGGCCCGCGAGGACGGCGAACTTCGTCGTCGGGGGGTCCATCACGGCCACCGCCGAGGGCACCCGGGCGATCGGGCGCGCGGTGATCGGGGCCGCGCCGGCGGCGGCGACCCGCTCTCGGTACCGGCGCAGCTTCACCACGGCGGTCGCCTCGAGCAGCAGCGAGAGCAGGACGAACAGCACACCGAGCGAGCCGATCCAGTTGAACGGTGGTGGGCTGACCACGTTGTTGCCGAGCAGCGTGACCGGGCCGCGCAGCGAGTCACGGGATCGGATCCGGGAGTCGGTGACCGTGATCGTCGCGGTCTGCTCCGCCTTGACCCCGATGTTGCCGCCCAGGATGTCGATGTGGTCCGCGGCCACCCGGCCGCCCGGGGAGGCGCGCAGGCCGCTGCCGGAGTCCGAGATGGACGTGCCGGACACGGTGATGGCCGCGCGGGCGTTGATGGCGGTGGCCCCGCCCGAGATTTGGCCGCCCACCACACGGGTGTCGGCCGCGGCTGTCTTGATGCCGTTGCGGGCGAAGCCGGTGATCCGCGAGTTCGTGACCGTGACGCCGCGCGCCCCGCCGGCGACCACCACGCCGTCCCCGCCGCTGGTGAACGCGTTGTCCACGGCGTTGACGGCGTGCGCGGCCGGGCTGATCCGCACGGCTGTGCCGGCTCCGATGACCGACAGCGACCGCAGCTCGGTGTCACCACCGGACACCTTCACCCCGGAACCGCTGGTGTCCGCGAGGCTCGAGTACGTGATGGACGTGTTGGTCACCTCGTGCGTCAGCACGATCCCGTCATGTCCGTTCCGCACCTGGAGCCGGGTGAGCTGCGCCTTGTCGTTGACGCCGTTGAGCAGTACTCCGACCGGCTCATCGGTGGTGCTGACGTTCTCCACCGCCGCGCCGGTGGTGCCGGTGAGCCGCATCCCGCCGCCCTGGTCGGCCTTGGTGGTCACCCCGGAGACCTTCGGCTGGACCTGCCGCACCACCGCGAGCCCGAAGGCCGCGTTCCCGATGGAGTTGATCCCGGTGATCGCCCGGTCGGTGCTGGGGCCGCTGACCATCACGCCGTTGCGGCCGTTGTTGGTGCTCTGCACCTCGTGCAGTGCCGTGCCCTGGTCACCGTGCAGCACCAGGCCGTCGTAGCGGGCGTGGTCCAGGGTGACGGTGTCCAGCGCGACGTTGCGGGCGCCCGTCAGCTGGGCGCCGATGGTGTTGCCGGTCAGCGTGCTGCGGGCAATGGACCCGGTGCTGCCCACGCCGTACAGCACACCGGGCTGCACCTTGAGGTAGGTGGGGGGCGCACCCGGAGCGGAGGTGTTCGGGGCCGGGTCGGAGGCACCCGTCGTGGCGGCATCCGGCGCGGCGGTACCCGGCCTGGCGGTACCCGGCGCGGCGGTACGCGGCGCATTGCCCGGCGCGGGCGGGGCCGGGGAGGGCTTCACCGGGACCTGGCCGAGCGACGAACCGAGATCGCGCAGCGTGGCGTCGGCGATGTCCAGCGTGGCACCCTCGCTGGCGACCAGGAACGGCCGCCCGGCGGCGGTGTCCGGCAGTGGCAGCTGGGTGGCCGGGTCGAACGAGGTGACCTCGATGTTGTGCAGTCGCAGGTGGGCCTGGCTGAGCCAGATGTTGGACGCCGAGGCGGGCGCCAGGCCACCGGCCAGCCGCAGGATGCGCACCTCGGTGCCCGAGTCGAGCGTGGACGATGCGTTCAGCAGCAGCGACGCGGACAGCAGCGCGGTGCCGTCGTTGTTCAGCGTGAGCCACCCGTCGGGGAGGTACTGGGCCAGCGACTTGAGGGTCAACGCCGCGTCCGGCGTACGCGGCACCCGGGAGGTGAGGTGACCGTTGGTGATCACGTCGACGTTCCTGGCCCGCACCACGGCCAGGCGATCGGGGTGGCCGGTGCGGACCCAGCTCTCGGTTGCGGACTCCGCCGCCGCCGCGGTGTGCTGGGCGCGGAGGGCGGCGTTGGCGGCGCGGCGCTGGGCCTCCTGAGCCGCCCGGTCGGCCGGGGTCGGCTCTTCGCCCGGTTCCGCGCCGGCGGTGCCTCGGCCTCTGCCGGGGGTCGGCGCGGTGGATGTGTCGCCGTTGGTGTCCCCGCCGTTGTCGGCCCCGGCGCCGTTGTCGGCTCCCGCGTCGCCGGAGCCGGAGGTCCCGCCGCCGTCGTTGCCGGTGTCTCCGTTCTGCCCGTCGGTACCGTCCGACGGTCCGTCGGTTCCGCCGGAGGACCCGCCCGGGTCCGAGTTGTCGTCCGCCACCGGCGTCACCCCGAGGCCGGCGGCGGGTGTGTCGGTGCCGGTGGGGTGATCCGGGCCGACACCGCCGGCCATGGTGATCAGGGCGCCCGCCAGCACCGCGGATGCCAGGGCGCGGCGGGCGTGCTTCGCCGGGATGAGCATCATGGGGAAGCCTCCGGTCCGGAGACGCCGGTCCTCACCACCGAGCCACCCCGGATCGCAACATCCCGGGTCAGCCAGCGTTGCTCCCGGACGGTGATCAGCGCCCAGATCTTGATCAGGGCCATCACCCAGGACACCGCCACGTAGCCCAGGATGATGAAGAACGACGAAGGCTTCCGACGCAGGTGGGGCAGCAGCTTTGCGGATCGGCTGATCTGCCACCAGACCGCCAGCAGGGCGACGAACAACCAGCGGTGGGTGACCAGGGAGTAGATCAGGTAACTCGGCCCGACGAGCAGCGTAAAGCAGCTGATCGCCTTGTCCAGCATGGTGTAGCAGAGGAACGGGTGGCGCCACGACCAGCGGCGGGAGAGCGCGCGCAGGTCCGAGCGCCACGTGTTGCGGGCCCAGCGCAGCCGCTGCTCGCCGAACTCCTTCAAGGTGACCGGGAAGGTGGACCACACCAGCGCGCTGCGCTGCATATAGGTCAGGTGCCCGTGCTCCAGGATGAGCGTGGTGAGCCGCTTGTCGTCACCGGACAGGCACTGCACGCCCCAGAAGGTCTCGTGCATGAACTCCTGCTCGATCTCCATGAGCAGCGCGCGGCGGTAGATCGCCGTCCGCCCGGACAGGCAGGACACCGCCTGTCCGACGACGCTCTGGCAGGCGTTCTCGTCGTAGTACCGATGGTCCAGGAACATGTCGGTGATTCGGGCCAGGAACCCCTTCGGCCGGTACACGTTCTGCCGAGTGCCGACCCCGCCGACCCTGGGGTCGGCAAACGGCTTGCACACCTCCGCGTAGACGTTCGGTGCCCAGATCGTGTCCGAGTCGACCAGGGCGACCAGGTCGGTCGAGGCGGCATTCCACCCGATCCGGAGTGCGTCGCGCTTACCCGGCACGTTGGTGGTGACGAGCGTGACCGGGTAGCGCTCCGCGATGGCGATACATGTTGTGTCGGTCGTGTCGATGATCAGGATGACTTCGTCGACCTTGTTGTCCAGCCACGAGTTGATGGCCGTCTCGAGGATCTCCGGGTTCTCCTGGTACACCGGGACCACGACGCTCAACGGGAGCGTGAAGTTGCCCCCGATGGGGGTGTACAGCACGGCGGGCACCCGCCGCACCAACCACAGGGACCAGCGGATCAGTCCCAGCACCCCCAGCGGCGTACCGAGCACGTAGTACCACCAGGGCAGGGTCATCCGATCTCTCGCCCGCCACCCTCGTTGTTCCCGCCGACGGCGATGCCGACGCCGCCGTCGGTGCGGGTGTCAAGTTCCTGGGCGCCCGTCGCCACCAGCCGCTCGTTGACCTCGACCACCGCGGACAGCAGCGGCATCTCGACCCCGATGGTCTCGGCGAAGCCGAGGAAGCCGTTGGTGTCCTTGGGCAGGCACATGCCGCCGTACGGCGCGCCGCCCCGGATACCGTAACTCGGGTTGATCGAACCCTCGGCCGACTTCGCCACGGTGCTGGCGATCCCGTCCGCGTCCAGCCCCATCTTCCGCGCGACGAGCCACATCTCGTTCCAGAAGCTGATCTTCGTGGCATTGAAGATGTTGTGCGCCGACTTGATGAACTCGGCGGTGGCCGGGTTGTCGAAGGTGCGCATCTCGCCGCCGAACGGGGTGAGCAGGTCGACCAGCCGCCGCAAGGTGGCCGCGTCCCGCGACGCGATGACCGTCATCCACGGGTGCGCGAAGTCCTTCTCGGCGCTCACCGCGCGCAGGAACTCCGGGTTGGACGCCAGGTCGAACCCCTCGCCGGCCTTGAGTCCGGAGTGCTCCTCCAGCAGCGGCAGCACGAGACCCTCGGTCGTACCGGGCGACACGGTGGAGCGCACGACGACGGTGTGCCGGCCCGGGGCACCCTTGAGCGCCGCGCCGACGGCGCTCACACCGGCGGTGAACGCCGTCAGGTCGTACTTGCGTCCCTCGTGCGGGGTGGGCAACGTGAGGAAGATGAGGGCGTCCGGCTCGGCGGACAGGTCCAGCCGGTCGCGGGCGTCCAGGCCCCAGTAGTGGAGCTGGTTGAGCCGTTCGACCGAGATGTCGATGAACGTCACCTGGTGCCCGGCGTCGGCCAGGCCGCGGCCGGTCGCGGTTCCGACCACCCCCGAGCCGACGATGAAGATCCTCGAACGCTCCACTACGAACTTCCCCCTCACACGGGATGAACACAACTCACACGCCAACTGGCTAACGACGGTCACCGGTCGATGGAAACGCTGAACAGGCTGACCGGCTCCGGGATGGTCAACCTCACGGCCGCCCCGTCGCGTTCCGGGGCGTCGGGTTCGCCGCTGTTCTTCGCGTCGGTCCTGACCGGCTCGATACCGGGGCGGGGTTGGCCGCGCCGTCACCTCATGGAGCGTCGCACAACCACCGAGGTGGCTGATCGCTGGGGTGCGCGTGTGGACCTTGGCGCGCGGCGCTACGGCGGACGGCCGGTAGCGCGCTGACCGTGCGATTTGTGCCCGGGTGTCGCGAACCTACCGCTGGCCGTGTCGACGGACCGGTCGGCGAAGAGTGCGTGGAGTGGCCTAGCCTCGTGGCTGTGGCGGGCGGTGGGGCACCGGGTGCGGCCCGGGTCGGACCAGGTTCCGCCGCGCCACGTCCGCGTCGGCGTCGCGTTCGCCGGTTGGCGCTCATCGCGCTCTTGGTGGCGGCGGTCGCGATCGCCGCCAAGGTGCTCTACGACAGCAGCGACGAGGTGCTCGCCGCTGTGGACACGCTGACCCAGCTGAGCTGGGGCTGGGTCGCGGTGGCAATGGCCGCCGAGGTGGTTTCGTACCTGGTGCGCGGCGGCGCCCATGCGATCGTGCTGCGTCGAGGTGTGGCGCAGACCCGCGCCGAGGCCGCCGACCGGGCCGTACCGGAGGCGCGGGCGCGCACCCCGGGGACAGTGGCGCTGGGCGCCGGGGTACTCGCCGGGGACGCCGCTGCCTACTGCCTGCCGTTCGGGTTCGCCGCCTCCGGTGTGGTGATGTTCAGCGTGCTGCGCCGCCGTGGGGTGGACCCGACGGTGGCCGGCTGGATGTACGCGGTGTCCACGTCGTTCTACGTCGGCTCGATCGCGGTGCTCACCGTCATCGCGGTGCAGGTGGCGGGGGACGCCGACCCGATCGCGGGCCTGCAAGAGGTCACCCTGGGGCTGTTGGCGGCGCTCGTGGTGGTCGGCCTCGGCTACATGTGGGTACGGCGCCACCGGAACAAGCGCGGGGGATCGGGGCCCACCGCCGCGGTGGAGGCCCCAGGCGCGATGGAGGCCCCCGGCAGGGCGGCGTCCCGAGGTGGGGCGGTGTCCCGAGACGGTGCGGCGTCCCGTGGTGGGGCGGCGTCCCCTGGTGGAGCCGCCGAGCCGCCCGCCGCGGTGGCCGAGCCCGAGGGCGGCGCTGTGGCCGGGGACGTGGGCGCCGCGCCGGCGGGCGCCACACACGGGCGGTGGGCGAGGCTGACCGGCTGGGTGCGGGACAGGGTGGCCGAGCTGCACGTGATCCACCTGCCCGCCCGCACCGGGGTCGCCGCGTTCGGGCTGATGACATTGAGCTGGCTGTGCAACATCGCGGTGCTGGGCATGGCCTATGAGGCGGTGGGTACCTCGCCACCCTGGTCCGGGTTGCTGCTGGCCTACTGTGCCAGCCAGATTGCCGCCGCGGTGCCGATCACCCCGGGCGGGATCGGGGTCGTGGAGGGCAGCTTGACGTTGGCACTGGTGGCCTTCGGTGGCGCCGAGTCCATTACCTTGGCCGCCGTTCTGCTCTATCGTCTGGTGACCTACTGGGTGTGCATCCCGCTCGGTGGCCTCGCCTGGCTCGCCCTCCGGGCCTCCGTGGCGCCGAGCCGGTCCGCGCGGCCAGCCGCCGCTCCGGCACTGCAGGGAGAAGCGCGATGACCGTCCGCCGGCGCCTGCGCCGCCCTCGGTGGGCGCCGACGGCGTTCCCGCTGGTCGCGGCGCCACTGGTGGTGGTCGTGCTGGCGCTGACCGGGTGCGCGTCGCCGGGCGGCGGGGCCTCCGCGCACAACGACGTGGACCGGTGCGCCACGGTGCTCCCGCTGGCCAGGGATGTGGTGCACGGGCAGGGGACGCTCGCCGTGGTGCACCCGGTGGACCGCGGCGACATCGACACGATCACCCGGCAGGTCGGGGTGACCGCGCCGCCGCCGGTCGCCAAGCCGCCGCCGTTCCCCAAGCCCCAGTCCGGGGTGACCGCGCCACCGCCGGCCGCCGCGCCGGCGGCGACGGCACCGGCGCCGAGCGCCCAGGCCGGCCCGCCGACACCGAAGGCGTGCCTTGTCGTCTACCGAGGCCATTACCCGGCGGGCGCCGTCCCGGCGGCCCTGCCTCCGGCGGTCAGCGGTCAGTACGCTCTGATCGTGCTGTGGGTGCGCCAACCCGCCGTGTACCGAGTGCTGGTCACCGACACGCTGCCGGCCGCGGCCAAGCGCTCCTGGTGGCACTTCTGAACTCCCGTTGACTCACTGGACCCCGGTGGGGGAGACCCGGATGGGTGTAACACGATCGGTATTGGCGTCGATGTGGTCAGTGGGTTGGGGGAGAACCTGCCGTTCGCGGGGATAGCCGGTGCGTGTGCCGGCGCCCGAGGACGACGTAGTGCCGAGGGGGAGTCGTGCACTATTCAACGACGGTGCCGCATGTCCAAAATCGTGCCGAAGAGCGCGCGGAGGATATCGCGGCTCATCGCCTGATTGAATTCAGCCAGCTTGCCGGCCCGGTCACTGATGCGCCCTTCGACCAGCCTTATCGAGTGGCATTCCGGGGCGTGCGAGCGCGTGCCGACCGCGGCTACCGCACCCGGTCGGGCCTGGTCGTGGCCGCGAATGTGGCCGTCGAGTTGGGCTTCGTCTGCTGGCTGCTGGCGCCCGGCCACCTGCCGGCCACCCGAGGCGGCGGCTGGGTGCTGGCCGCAAACATCGTGGTGGTCGCCTCGATCGCGCTGGTCGAGGGGCTGCGACTGATCAACGTGGTATCCCTCTCGCTGGCATCCGTGCTGGCCAGGGACCCGATCCCGGTCCGCCCCGCGCCCGGGATCCGGGTGGCCTTCCTGACCACGATCGTGCCCGGCAAGGAACCCGTCGAGATGGTCGCCCGCACGCTCCGGGCCGCCCGCCGGATCACCTACGACGGCGTGCTGGACGTGTGGCTGCTGGACGAGGGGAACTCGCCGGAGGTGGCCGCGATGTGCGCCCGGCTCGGTGTCCTGCATTTCAGCCGCAAGGGAATTGCCGCGTACAACACCCCGAGCGGCGCATTCAAGACCAAGTCGAAGCACGGCAACTACAATTCCTGGCTCGATTCCTACGGGCGCGAGTACGACGTCTTCCTCTCGGTCGACCCGGACCACGTACCGATGCCCAACTTCGCGGAGCGGATGCTCGGTTATTTCCGCGACCCGGACGTGGCGTATGTCGTCGGCCCGCAGAGCTACGCGAACGCGGACAACTTCGTCACCCTGGCCGCCGAGTCCCAGCAGTTCCCGTTCCACAGCGTCATCCAGCGGGCCGCGAACGCCTACGGGGCGGCCATGCTGGTGGGCACCAACAACGCGATCCGGATCGACGCACTGGCCAGCATCGGCGGGCTGCGCGACTCGATCACCGAGGACATGGCGACCGGGTTGGCGCTGCACACCCGGCGCAACCCGCACACCGGCCGGCGCTGGCGCTCGGTCTACACCCCGGACCTGGTGGCGATCGGCGAGGGCCCGAGCACCTGGTCGGACTACTTCAGCCAGCAGCTGCGCTGGTCCCGGGGCACCTTCGAGGTGCTCGGCAGCCAGCTGTGGCGCTGCCTGCACCGGCTCTCGCCCGGCCAGCTGGTGCACTACGGCCTGATCACCTCGTTCTACCCGTCGATGGCGCTGGGCTGGATCCTGGGCGCGGTCAATGCCGGGCTGTTCCTCTGGCTGGGCGTCCGGGGTATCACCGTGCCACCTCAGCTCTGGCTGGCCCTGTACGTGGACGCCACCGCGTTCCAGACCTGGGTGTACATCCGCAACCGCCGCTACAACGTGAGCCCGGTGGAGCGGGAGGGATCGCTGGGGCTGCCCGGGATGGCCATGTCGGTGATCGCCGCCCCGATCTTCGCCGCCGCGCTGATCGCCGCCGTGGCGCGCCGGCCGGCCCGGTTCGTGGTCACACCGAAGGGCAGCGCGGCCACCGGTGACCGGTTGAGCACCTTCCGCTGGCAACTGTGCTGGGCGGCGCTGCTGGTCAGCGGCCTGGTCTTCGCGGTGTTCCGGGGCTGGGCGGTGCTCGAGGTGGTCATGTGGCCGACGCTCGCCGTAGCGGTGTGCCTTGCGCCGGTGGTGCTGTGGCGGGCCGGCCGCCGCGCCGCGCCGGCGGATCGGTCTGTCGAGGGGCCGGACCGGTCCGGCGGCCGGACGCGTGGCCGCTCGGCCAAGGCCGGCGAGCAGCTGCTGTCCGGGGAGCACCTGGTGGAGGCCGGGCGCGTGGCGTCGGGTACCGGCCCGCTGCGCCCGGTCGGGCCGATCATCGGCGGTCCCGGTGGCTCCCGGGCACCGCGGCCGTCCGGCCCGGCGCCGGGTGGGCCGCACCCCGCCGGCCCTCGGCCAGCCGGGTCGTACCCCGGTGGGCCTCGGTCGGGTAGCGGGGGCCACCGGCCACCCCGCCCGTACCCGGTGAGCGCCACCGTCGAGATGACCGCCGTCCGTCGGGGCGGCTCCGATGACCCCGGCTCGGTGGAAGGTAGGGCGTCATGATGGCTCGGGCGCGCGGCGCGGTCGCCCAGTGGGGCCACCGCAACCGGAAGATGATCCTGGTCGCGGCCGTGGTCGCGGCGCTGCTGGCGATCAACCTGCCGCCGGCGTGGACGCTGGCCACCGGGATGTGGCACGACCACGAGATCCACACCCCGGCCTACCTGGCCGAGCACGGCCGGTGGGACGTCCTCGAGCTACCCTCGGACATCCGGGTCAACGCCATCCACGCGGCGGTGCTGCCCACCGGCAAGGTGCTGATCGTGGCCGGCTCCGGCAACGACCGGGCCCAGTTCGACTCCGGTACCTTCAAGACGCTGGTGTACGACCCGGTCACCGGCCAGGGACACCTGGTGCCCACGCCGGCCGACCTGTTCTGCGGTGGGCACGCCTTCCTGCCGGACGGCAAGCTGCTGGTCGCCGGCGGCACCAAGCGGTACGAGCTGCTGGACGGCGCGGTGACCCACGCGGCCGGCGCCATGACGGTGAAGAACGAGTTCCCGGACGGCGCTGCGCGGACGTTCCCGCGCGGCACCGAGTTCATCGCCCCCGGCGGGCAGCGCTACCGGGCCGCCTCGGACTTCACCCTCGCGCCGGCCAGCAAGGTGGTCGCGCCAGCCGGGCCGCCGGTGGTGACCGCCAGCCAGACCCGGGTGTGGGTGGAGGCGGAGGAGCCGGGCCCGGCCGGGGTGACCGCCCAGCGCGGGCAGTACGCGGTCGCCGGGCTGGAGGGGCCGGACCTGCGCAACATCTACGGCCTCGCGGAGAAGATGACCCTGGACAAGCAGGACTATCAGGGGCTCCCGGACAGCTACGAGTTCGACCCGGTCACCGAGACCTACCGGCGGGTGGGGGACATGCACGAGGCGCGCTGGTATCCGACGCTGACCGGGCTCACCAACGGGCAGGTGCTGGCCGTCTCCGGGCTGGACGACGTCGGGCAGATCGTGGACGGGCAGAACGAGACCTACGACCCGAACGCCAAGGTCTGGACCGAGCGCCCCGACCTGAAGCGGTACTTCCCGACCTACCCCGCGCTGTTCCAGACCGGCGGCCCGGACACGCTGTTCTACTCCGGCGCGAACTCCGGTTACGGTCCGGCGGAGGCCGGCCGGGTGCCCGGCCTGTGGAACCTGGCGACCAACCAGTTCACCCCGGTGCCCGGGATGCGTGACCCGGACCTGCTGGAAACCGCCGGGTCCGGTTGGGTGGGCACCGTGCAGCGGCAGAAGGTGATGGTCGTGGGCGGCGGGGGCGTCGGCGAGTCGTCCCGGTCCACCGGCCGCATCGACACCGTGGATCTGAGCGCGCCGAACCCGCACTACGTGCCCGGGCCCAGCCTGCCGGAAGGCACCCGGTACCCGAACCTGGTGACGCTGCCCGACGACACCACGCTGATCACCGGCGGCTCATCGGACTACCGGGGCAAGAGCGGCACCGACAACCACACCTCGCGGATCTACCACCCGGACAACGACACGCTGAGTGTGGCGGCCGACCCCACCGTCGGGCGGAACTACCACAGCGAGGCGCTGCTGCTGCCCGGCGGCCAGGTGCTCACCCTGGGCTCGGACGCGCTGTTCGGCGACCCGAAGAACCTCACCCCGGCCACCTTCGAGCAGCGCATCGAGATCTACAGCCCGCCATACCTGTTCCAAGGGGCCCGGCCCACTGTCACCGGCGGCCCGGACAGCCTGGCGAGGGGCGCCTCGGCCGACTTCAGCACACCGGACGCGGCAAACATCGCCACCGCCCGGCTGATCCGGCCCGCTGCCGCCACCCATGTGACCAACCTCGAGCAGCGCTCGATCGCCTTGGACATCGTGCGCAAGGACGGCGCGGTGAGCGTCCGGGTGCCACCCGAGCAGTCCCTGGTACCGGCCGGGTTCTATATGTTGTTCATGACCGACACCCACGGCGTCCCCTCGGTGGCCCGCTGGGTGCGGGTGCCCTAGGCGTTGGGTGCCCGCGTGACGACCTCGGAGGTACCTCAGGATGCGCTTTCCGCGCCCCGTCGCTGAGGCGAACGGCCCGATCCGGCCGCTCGGCGCGCGCGGCCGGGCGACCGCGCTGATGCTCGGGCTCGCGGCGCTGGTGGCGGCCGGATTGGCGGCCTGCGGCTCACCGGGTGTTCCGGCCGGCCAGGCGGGGCAGTCGGACCAGGGCGTGCCGCCGTCCGGCCCGGGCCAGGTGATCGCCTCGCCGTCCGGTTTCTACGTGGACCCCAACGGCCCGGCGCCCAGCCAGGTGCGGGCCTGGCGGGCGGCGGGCCGCACCACCGACGCGGACCAGCTGGAGAAGCTCGCCGACCAGCCGGTCCCGCTGTGGGCCACCGGTGACCCGGCGCGGGTCACCGCCCAGGTGCGCGGCTTCGTGGACGCCGCAACCAGGGCTCGCCAGCGCCCGCAGCTGGTGCTCTACAACATCCCGGGCCGGGACTGCGGGCAGTTCTCCGCGGGCGGGGCGCCGGACGCCGACCACTACCGCGCCTGGGTGGGGAAGGTGTTGGACGGGCTGGGCGCCCGGCCGGCCACGGTGATCGTGGAGCCGGACGCGGTGCCGCACGAGGTCGACGGCTGTGGGCGCAACGCGGCGGGCACCGACCGGCCGGCGCTGCTCGCCGAGACGGTCGGGCGGCTCAAGGACTCCGGCCCGGTGCAGGTCTACCTGGACGCCGGCAACCCGGGCTTCGTCAGCGACACCGAGCAGGTGGCCAACGCCCTGCGGCGCAGCGGTGTCGCCAAGGCGGACGGGTTCAGCCTGAACGTGGCCAACTTCCGCACCACGGACGAGAACGTCGGCTACGGCACCGAGATCTCCACCGCGCTCGGCGGCGCCCATTTCGTCATCGACACCAGCCGCAACGGCAAGGGCCCGCTGGAGGGGGATACCGGCGACGGGCCGTCCTTCTGCAACCCGCCGGGCCGGGCGCTGGGTACCCCGCCGACCGTGCACACCGGGCGCGACCGGGTGGACGCCTACCTGTGGATCAAACGCCCCGGCGAGTCGGACGGGGCCTGCCGGGACGGCGAGCCGGCCGCCGGCAAGTGGTGGCCGGAGTACGCGCTGGCCCTTGCCGCCCACACCCCGTGATCTCCTCTGGAATCCGGACCGACCCGATGAGGTGCCCATGACCAGCACTCCCCGTACCGCCGTCGTCACCGGCGCCGGCTCCGGTATCGGCCGCACGGTGGCCCGCGCGCTGCTCGGCGCCGGGTACCGGGTCGCGCTGGCCGGCCGCCGGCCCGACCCGCTGGAGGCCGTCGCCGAGGGCCACCCGGAGGCGCTCGCCGTGCCCACCGACGTGACCGATGCCGACTCGGTGGCCGCCCTGTTCGGCGCGGTCCGGGACCGGTGGGGGCGGGTGGACCTGCTGTTCAACAACGCTGGCACGTTCGGGCCGGCCGGGCCGCCCGACGAGGTGGACGTGTCGGCGTGGCGGGCCGCCGTGGACACCAACCTCACCGGTAGCTTCCTGTGCGCCCGGGAGGCGTTCGGGCTGATGCGCCGGCAGGACCCTCAGGGCGGTCGCATCATCAACAACGGCTCGATCTCCGCGCACGTACCCCGGCCCGGCTCCGCCGCCTACACCTCGACCAAGCATGCGATCACCGGGCTGACCAAGTCGCTGTCCCTGGACGGCCGGCCGTTCGGCATCGCCTGCGGCCAGCTCGACATCGGCAACGCGACCACCGAGATGACGGCCCGCATGTCACGCGGCGTCCCTCAGGCCGACGGGACGGTCAAGCCGGAGCCCACGTTCGACGTGCGGTACGTGGCCGACGCCGTGCTCTACATGGCCGGGCTGCCGCTCGAGGCGAACGTGCAGTTCCTGACGGTTGCCGCCACCACGATGCCCTGGATCGGCCGCGGCTGACGCCGTTACGAGCGGACCGTCTCTCCCTGACCGCGCCTGTCGCCGACCGTCTCGCCGGCTCGGTCAGTGGCGGCTCGCCGCGTCCCCCGGTGGGATTCGCAGCCCGGGGCACCAGCCGGTCCGGGTGACACTGGGTCGCCGCGAACCGCGCGGCGGCACCCTGCTGCCGTGCAGTCGGCCGTCCTGGGCCCAGTGCAGGTACTCCTCTTGCCATGGCTGGTTGAGCAGCCACAGCCGCTCGTGCATCTCCACCTGCGTGGCGTGGAACTCGCGCAGCTGGGCCCAGCACCACCGCATCCATCCAGCCAGGCGCGCGGCCCCCGAGGAGTGGGGGGACCCGTTCGCTACCCCGCCGGGTTGACTGTCGGGAACGAATCGCATGGACTCCAGCGTCCTCGCGCAGCCCTCGCGGGAACAGTGGCAGACACGACCATTGTCACCAATATTCTGCCAATCTGGTCGGGGGCGGCGCGCCAGGCTGAGCGGGGTCAGTGGGCGACCGCGCGCGCGTTGGTCAGCACCGGCATGGCGTCGTAGCCGCGCAGTACCCGGGTGGGCCGGCGGTGCGCCGGACCGGCCGGGGTCAGCTGCGGGAACCGCTCGAACAGCCGGCCCAGCGCCACCTCCGCCTCCATCTTGGCCAGCGCGGCGCCCAGGCAGTAGTGGATGCCGCTGGAGAACGCCACGTGCTCGCGCGCGTTGGCCCGGTGGATGTCGAACCGGTCCGG
>Ga0137415_10002469_pt1 | contig 18414 bp, 12 predicted proteins | sample CZODoug3_1_1_16f_FD_183082 | JGI IMG/M metagenome (GOLD analysis project Ga0137415, IMG submission 183082) | Vadose zone soil fungal communities from Angelo Coast Range Reserve, California, USA - CZODoug3_1_1_16fungal (Hybrid Assembly) | ecosystem: Environmental > Terrestrial > Soil > Vadose...
CCCTCAGCTCTTCCAAGACCTGCGCGGCATCGGCGAGCGGCGCTCTTCGGGTGACGACCGGTCTCAGTCGCCCCGCCTCCGCGAGGGCGAGGACGCGGGCCAGATCGGCCATCGTCGAGGAATACGAGCCGAGGTACGACTTCCCGCCATCGACGAGGTCGTTCGCCGTGACGGAAATCGACTCATCGCCGGGAGCCACCGCGACGAAGCGCCCGCCGAATCCGAGGACGGAGCGACCAAGATCGAAGGCGGCCCGGGTCCCGACGAAGTCGATCGCCACGTCGGCTCCCGCGTTCGAAGCGAGGTCCTCGACGGATTTCGAGGCGTCCTTCGGCGATACTGCCGCGGTCGCCCCGGAATCCAGGGCGGCTTTTCGGGCCTCTTCGCGCGGCTCCACCGCGACGACCCGAGCGCCCTGGACCTTGGCGATCTGGATCGCGGACAGCCCGACGCCGCCCGCTCCGATAATGACGACGAGGTCCTCTTCGTCCGCTTGACCGAGGGCCACGACGGCCCGATACGCGGTCGCCCCGCTGCATCCGAGCGGAGCCGCGAGGGCCATGTCGAGATTCGGCGGCAGCGGGAGGACGGTCCCCTGTTTCGCGACGACGAATTCGGCATATCCTCCGGGCACATCGAAGCCGAGGGAATGCCCTTTCTCACAAAGGTTCGTCCTCCTCCGTTTGCATTGGCGGCATTGCCCGCACGGTTGTTCGAAGTGGATGACGACGCGATCGCCCACGCTGGTGGTGTACACGTCTGCGCCGATTTTCGACACTCGTCCCGCGATCTCATGACCAGGGACGAGTGGCGTCGTTTCGCCCGACTTCACCTCATCGAGCAGGTGGAGGTCTGTGTGACACACGCCGGCAGCGAGGACCTGGACCAAAATCTCGTCGGCTCCAGGTTGCGGATTGGGAAGTTGGACTAATTTGACGGATCCGCCCTCTTCAAATCGGATCGCACGCACGTAGGCCCCACCGGGACCACGCGGAAAACGGTTTCCCTCGGCCCACTCAGTACCAAAACCTAGAAATCCTGGTCCCACTTGCGACGCGGCGAGGAGTCGTTCATGGAGCAGGGCGGAGGCGCCGGGGCGCTGGTTCGACGGAAACCGTTCGCCCTGTGGGTGATTGCCGGTGGCCTCGTCTACATGTCGATTGCGCTACTGATCCTGGGACTTCCTTTCGTTCTCGCGGGCGGACTCTCGTCGACGAATGGGGGCCTCCTGGCGTTCCTGTTTGTCTTCATCGCGATTTTCTTGATCGCTGCGGCCTTCGCCCTCCGCGAGAAGCGTTGGGCGTACGTACTCGCGGCGGCGTCCAGCGTCGTCCTGCTCCTACTGTTCGGCTCGTTCATCATCGAGAGTTTCAAGAATCCGGCGGACTCCGGGTTCTGGCTCTCGGCGTCCGGGATTCCCGCCCTCCTGATTGTCGTCCTATTTTCGATCCTCTCGTTCTGGCAAGGAAAGACGGGGTTGGCGCAGAAACGATATCTCGCGAGCCCGCAGTCGGCCGGTGGTTTGCTCGTCGTCGCCGTAATCGGATTCGTCGTCGGGGCGCTCGTCGTCGGCGCGATTGGAGCGGGGGTGATCCTCCGCAACATCGGGTCCGGGGCGGCCGACATCGACATCGTCCCCAACGCGCCCTCGGCCGCGATGGCCTTTTCGCCGCAATCCTTCCATGTCGCGGTTGGCGGCTCGGTCACGTGGATTAACAAGGACACCACCTCCCATACCGTGACGAGCAACGACACCGGCGTGTTCGACTCCGGCACCCTCAGCGTGGGAGTGACCTGGAGCCACACCTTCGCGAGGGCCGGGAGGTTCTACTACCACTGTACCCAGCATCCTCAGATGTGGGGCGTTATCGTCGTCTCGTAGAAACGAAGGCGACGGCCTAGCAGGACCCGGCGGGCGGACGGTCACTGCAACTTCGCGAAGACCTTCGTGGCTTCCGCGAGGCTCCACGCCTTCAACGTCTTCGTGCGAACGTTCCCGAGCTTCCCGATCTCGAGGAGGAGCTGCATCGCGACATCATCGTTCGGCGCCTCGGTCACACTGATGAGATCGTACTCACCCATCGTGTAGAAGATCTGCATCTTCGCTCCGAGTCGGTTCGCGAGGGCCGTCACGGCGTCCGCCCGCTTCGGCGTCTCCTTCACGTTCTTGATTCCCTGCTCCGTCCAATTCACAAGACTGATGTAGTTTGGCATGAGAAAATCCTCCGCACCGAAGTATCGCCCCGGGGGTACTTAACGCGACCCCTGTGCGCGCGATCTGCAAACGTGAGTCCAAGTCGCGATCCTGCGATCCGAATTCTCGACCTTCGCGGTCAGAGTCGTAGATGCGTATCCGTACCTACGAGTCCCTTAAGAGCGTCGATTTTCTCGCCTCCTATGAGGAAGGAACATGGATCGGATACGCAGTTCGCGGGTCGCCTACTTGGTGATCGCCTGGGGCGTCGTCGTGGCCGTCTGGGGCCGAGGACCTTCAGGTCCCGCTCGGGTGGCATCGATGGCCCCCAGAGCACGTCGCCCTCGAGCTCGCCATGATGGTTCGATTGATAGGCACGGCTCATCGCGTTCCAGTTCTCGCGGTTCGCCCGGGTGTGCGGTGATTCTGGCGTCACAGGGATGCCATGGAGAGTGATGCCTTAGCCTTGACCCTGGTCGGGTCTGATGGGACAGGCCTAGACTAGTTTCGCACTCATCGTGATCTGCGTGTTCAGGAGTCGCGAGATTGGGCAGTTTTTCTTGGCCGTCTCCGCGGCTGTCTGAAACTTCGCGGGATCCGCGCCAGCCACTTTCGCGGTGACGTCCAAGTGGATCGACTTCACGGACCAGCCCGCGTCCGTCTTGTCGAAGTCCAGGGTCGCCTTCGCCTCGATGAGTTCGGGTCGGTATCCCGCCTTCCCCAATTCACCCGAGAAAGCCATCGCGAAGCAGCTCGAATGCGCCGCGGCGACCAACTCTTCGGGATTCGTCCCCGGTTCGTTCTCAAACCGCATTGCGAAACCGTAGGGCACGGTCTTCAGTGTGCCGCTCGCGGTCGATACCGTGCCCTTTCCGTCCTTCAGGCCACCTCGCCATTGGGCGCTCGCACGTCGTTGCATGGGATCCCCAACTGGAATGGGTCGCGGGCATTAATGTTTCTCAGTCCAGGTGGAGCGTTTCCGGTCCGCCTCCGCTGCCTCGCCTCCATGCGTTGACAGCGTTGCCCGACTCCTACACTCGAGGTGGACACGCAAGTCCCCGAACCTTCTTATGCACACATCGCGTCCGCCGGCCGGGGAGCCCAGAAGGGCTGAGAGTCTCCCGCGTGAGGGAGAGACCCTTGGAACCTGATCCGGGTCATGCCGGCGTAGGGAACACGGGGATGTTTTCAGCCCGGGGTCCTGAGGAGTCCTCGGACACCGTGGAAGACCCGGCGCGGAGTGCCGCCATCGAGTACGGCGACAAGACCTTGACCGTCGAGCCTTTCGGCATCGAACGCATCTCCGAACGGGAACGCCACGGTCGGCCATGGAAGCTGTTCCCATTCTGGTTTGGGGCGAATGTGAGCCTGTACAGTTTCCTCGTGGGATTCCTGGGAATCGCCTCTTTCCGACTCCCCGTGGACGTGGCGCTGGGGGGCGTGATCCTCGGGACGGTGCTCGGGGCCATCCCGTTCGGCCTCCTGAGCATTATCGGTCCGGCGACCGGATATCCGCAAATCGCCCAATCCCGGAGCGCCTTCGGACGGCGGGGCGCGTACGTCCCCGCGGCACTGAACTGGTTCTCCACCACGGGCTGGAGTGCGGTCACCTTCATCTTGGGCGGCCTCGCATTGAGTTTGTTCCTCCCAATCCCCTTTGTCGTCGGAGTCACGATCTTCGCGGCGATCCAGATCGCCGTCGCGTTCTTCGGCCACAATTTCCTCCATCGCTTCGAGCAAGTCATGGCCCTCGTCCTTGTCGGCGTGTTCGCGGCGATGAGCATCGTGGCGGTCCAAGGGGCGGCGTCCGCCGTCTACACGCCCATCGGCGGGGGGATTGTCGGATTCGCCTTCATGACGATCCTCGCGGCGTCGATTCCCCTGAGCTGGGCTCCGTACGCTGCGGACTTCTCTCGATATCTCGCCCGGCACGCGGCCCGTCGAAGCATCTTCCTCGCCTCGTTTCTCGGTATGGCGGTCGCTTGCACCTGGGTTGAGACGATTGGTGTGTTGCTCACCACATCCCTCGGCTCGCTTGGGGATCCCGTCTTGGTCTTCGCTCATGCCTTTGGTAGCGACCTCGTTGCCCCGTTACTCCTCCTATTGGTCGTGAACCTCTTGGCGGCCAACGCCCCGAACCTGTATTCGAGCGGGCTCTCCCTCCTCGCTCTCGATGTCCCGGTGAAACGGTGGTCCTCCGTCCTCGTCGGTGGGGCGATCGCCACCGCGCTGGCCGCTTGGGGCGGAACAAATCGCATCTCCTTCTACGAGGCCTGGCTCTTCTTTGTGGAATACTGGATTGCTCCGTGGGCGGCGATTGTCCTCGTATCCTTTTTCGTGTTCAGGCGTCGCGGTGCAGAACCAAGTCCGGAGTCGGCGCGGCCATGGCGCATGTCCGCCCTCGCCGCCTACGCGGCAGCCGTCCTCATCGCGGTTCCCTTCATGGACCAAGCACCCCGATTCGTGGGACCCATCTCCTCAGCGCTCAACGGTCTAGACCTGAGTGACGTCGTGTCTTTCCTCACCGCGGCCGTCTTGTTTTTCGTCCTGGCGTCTCGGGAGTCGGGCGTGACGACGGGAGCGAATAACTCCCAAGAGAAGAGCCAGGAACCGGCAGTCCCCTCAGATCCTTGAGCGGCGCCCTGGCCGTCCGACTGTCTCTTCATTCGGCGCCGCACCGTGCCACAAGTTCCTTGCCACGAATCGGGCGCTTGCCCAAACGTTTCGTCATTGGTCGCGTTTTCGTCTCCTAACGAGAAGAATCAAGATGGAGACAGTGGCCAAAATGACCGCGACGACGAGCGCGAGCCTGGGGAGGTCCATGATGCTACGGAGAGGCGGTTGCGGTCCACCGGAAGAGCAATACGTGCCGTTGATTGCTCCGCAGGTGACAACTTCCATCGCGCCGATGTCCGCGCCGACGTCCTTCCCATCCGTTGCCGCGGCCTTGTAGGGCGATGTCGTTGCGAGGCGATAGTCCCCTGCTGGGAAGTCGACGAAGTTCAGGTCGCTCAAGTTCGCAGGATAGAAGTTGTCCGGCGGGTAGGTCGACGCGGAGGCGCCCGGGATCGCATTACGTCGGAACTCGCGGGCAGGGAAGAACACGTCGAGGGAATCGTTGCCCGGCCCGCGGCCGGTCCCGATGACGCCATACAGATTGTGAGGGGCGATGTTGTTCGTGAAAACGAATCCCGTGTGCGGGCGGCCGTCTGCGGTGATGACGTTCCCATTGTGAAATACGGAGTTGTGGTCCACCGTGACGTCCGCGGTGCCGTCGAGCATCTGAAGGAAGGCGCCGTTTCCGCCCCAAGAGTCCGAGACGTCATACAAGAGGTTGTTGCGGATCTCTAGGTGGTTCGTCTGCTGGCTCGGGAAATTGTTGTCGTACCCGAGGACGTTGAAGCCTGCCCCTCCATGCCTCAGGATGTTGTCCTGGAACGTCACGTGATCGATTTGCGACCATGGGGCGGTTCCTTCCTGGTTCCTCACGGTGAAGAGGATCGAGAAGCCGCTCTGGGCATCCGCCCAATTGTGCTCGAACACATTTCCTTCGACCATGACCCGGCGGGCGTTCTTCAGCTCGAAGAGGTTCTTCACGCTCCAGTGCGTCCCGGCGTAGCTCGGATCATCGACCTTCCAGGCCAAGGGCTTGAAGAAGTGGTTGTGCCGCACGACGATGTCCGAGGGCACCAACCCCTGGATCCCCGGGTCGGCTCCTCCGAACATCAGATTCTCGCCCGCGCCTTCGAGGTAGTCGTTGACGATCGCGAAGGGGCCCGCACCACTCCAGCCCGCCAGGGCTTGGGAATCGGCACCGACCTCTTTGAAGTCCGAGAGCCACGAATCCACCACGCTGAGGTTCCATCCGTTCATCGCGATCCCCCGACGGCTTCCCGCGGTCGGATCCCCGTGGATGTAGCACCGCTCGAATCCGATGTCGTGCGGCTGCTCTGCGACGGAGGGCTCGGTCCCGTCGCCGAGCGTGATCATATTGTATAGGAAGGTCCCCGACGTTGGGGCGATTTCCAAGCCAATGAATCGGAAATGGTGCGCGCCGCGGGCCGCGGTGAACACGGAGCCGCCTGCGGAAGAGAGTCTCGCGAGCAGGGAGAAATCCGACGGATTGATTCGGGTGCCCGGCGACGGAAGCGCGCCGTCGGGGGTGCTCGTCCGTATCGTGATATTCGTGTTTCCGGTCTTCACCGGAAGCGTGAACGCGCCCGTGTAGGTCGCGCCTGCGGTGAGTCGGATCGTGTCTCCAGGTTGCGCCTCATCGAGGGCGGCCTGCAGGTCGCCGCCGGGCGGGACGTCGAACACGCCCACGATACGAACCGGACGTTCCCACACCGAGACCGGCACGAGAGTCGATCCGATCACGGCGAAAATTGCAATCGCGAGCAGGGCGCTCCCGGGCGAGGATCCCATCCACTCGGCCAAGCAACGGCCGGCGATACGTGTTTTCCTTTAATTATCTCGAGTGGATTTTGAGGCGAATGCGACGCGTGCCTATCGAAGGACGAGATGCGAATCTCCGAACTCGTGCCACCGGTACCCTGCGCGGATCGCTGCGGCATAGGCGTCCCGGACCCCATCGATTCCGAGGAACGTGGTGAGCAGTGCGAGGTGACTCGTCACCGGATCGTGGAACCCCGTGAGCAGACCGTCGATCGCGTGGATCCCGCGATCCGGATTCACGAAGAGTCGTGTGAAGCCTCCGCGCGCCCGCAATCCTTCGGGAGTCCATGCCGATTCCAGGGCTCGGACGACCGTCGTCCCCACGGCGATCACGCGGCCCCCGCTCGCGTGCGTCCGGTTCACCGCGTCGGCCGTCTCGGGTGAGACGGCGAAGGGTTCCGGATACATCGCCTGCGCCTCGACGGTCTCGCTCTCGATTTCGAGGGACGAGACGCCGGTGTGGAGCAACACCGGCGCCGTTCGCACACCCGCTTCTTCGAGCCGCTTCCGAACGCGGGTCGTGATCGGCCGGGCGGCGGATGGCATCTCGGCGCTTCCGGGAACCCGCGAGAAGAGGGTCTGATAGGTGTCCATCGGCCACGCGTCCGTGTATCCATAGTGGATCGGCCCCCCGTGCTTCGCAATCAAGGACTCGAAAGGCCGGTCAGCCGAGGCGAACCACAACCGCGGGATGCCCGGGTACGGGGCGAGGAGTTGTACGGTGGCCGATCCGATCCGGAGCACCTCGTCCGGCTCGACAGGCAGCGGACCTGGCTTTCCCGCACTCCAGCGCGGTTCCGCAATCCACAGGTCCGATCGAAACCGCGTGCACAGGTTCAGCAGGATCGAGCCGACCCGTCCCTGTGCGGGAAGGCTCGCTGGGATGGCGGCGCTCTCGTTGACGACCAGGAGGTCCCCCTCCCGCAGGAACTGGGGCAGATCATCGAACCGAGCATGATGATGCCCGTCGGGTCGGGTGACCAGGAGGCGGACATCGTCTCGGCCACGACCTCGAACCTCCGGGGGCTCGTGGGCGAAGGTCCCTTCGGGTCTCTCGAAGACCAGCTCGGCGCGCTTCATGCGGGCACCTCCCACACCGGCGCTTGCGCCTGATACCGCATTCCGCTCACCTTCATAGGAGGCTGAGAGAGGAGCCAGGCCCAGAACGGCAGGGTGACGTCGGGGAGCGGGCGGTCGGAGATGTCCTGACCGGGGAAGGCGTCCTGGTGCATCTGCGTCCGCATGTCGCCCGGATCCACACTGACGACCGCGACGCCTCGGTCCCGGAGCTCTGCGGCGAGCGTCTTCGAGACGAGGTCCAGGGCGGCCTTGCTCGCCCCATAGACGCCCCATCCCGGATAGCCGCCGACGGCCGCATCGCTCGAGATGTTCACGACGAGGCCATGCGAGCGGACCAGGAGGGGGAGCGCGTCACGAACCAGTGCAAGCGGAGCGAGCGTGTTCACCTCGAAGACCCTAAGGAACGATTCGCGCGAGGCCTTTTCTAAGGCCGGCAGTGGCGAGTCTCCGAGGTCCGACGCGTTGTTGATGAGGAGATCGATGCGGCCGGATTGTTTCGCGGCCTCGACGAGTCGATGACGATCCGCCGCCAGGCTCACATCCCCGGGAATCGAGACGACCTGTACTCCTGCGGCTGCGAACGACCTGGCCGCAGCAGAGAGGTGCGCTTCCCCACGCGCCATCGTGATGAGGGAGTATCCCTGTTTCGCCACGAAGCCCGCGACGACCCGGCCCAGTCCATGGCTGGCACCCGTGATCACGGCGACCTTCTGCGGGGCAGGAGATTCCATTGAAGTTGCCAAAGGTCCTCATGCGAGGCCGTCGAAGATATCCTTTTGCGGTTACAAAGGATACAAAACGGGCGACCCGACGCTGCAAGGCCTCTATCGGCGACGGTAGTACGCCGGGTACATTCTTACGTAATAGTCCTGCCAAGCCTCCCAGGCTTTCTTCTCGTTGTCCTCTCGCTTCATGCGGGACGTGACCGCGAGGGAACAGAGGGCCGCGATGCCGAGAATGACGGCTCCGGTCGTCGTTGCGAGGGAGACACCGCCCACGAGCCAGCCCCGGAGGGCCGCGTAGGATCCGAGGAGTACGGCGACGATTGTGAATGTAATGGAACCTGCGATTCGCCGGGTGATCCAGCCCATCAAACCTTGCGGTTTGCGACTCCGGTCAAAAGGATTCCGCCACGAAAATCATCCGTGCTAATCCATCCGAAGCCGCGAGGACTTGTTCTCGCCAGGGCGAATCAATTGCCGATCACGTCGGCTTCGGCCGACGGCGAGGCGGTTCTTCATTTGTAAACGTGCGGCTCTTGTACGTTTGGCGGTCCAGCTCCGCACGTGGGCGATGGCACGCCGCGAGTCCTTTCGCGAATTCGGACGTTGATCTGGGATATCCTTGCGCGACCCCTTCGCTCGACCTCCTTGTCGGGCTTCCGGACGCGGTTGAGGTCCCCGCGAGCGCGGACCGTAATCGAGAAACTCCTTCTCGTCGTCTCGGTCCTCGCCCTTCTCACGACCCTTGCGTTCACTATCACCATCCTGGTGGCACCCTCGTTCGATTTCTCGTTGGGCGCCACCCCCGCCTCCGGTTCCGTGGCGCTCGGAGGGTCGGTTTCCACGAACATTACGGCGACCTCCGTGTCGGGTTCGACGCAGGAGATTCAGTACTCGTGCGCGAACCTGCCATCCGGCACGTCTTGCGCGTTCCAGCCTTCGTCCTGCCGTCCGACGTGCAACACCGTGCTGTCGATCGCGGCCTCCGCGAGCGCATCGACGGGGACCTATCCGGTCTCTGTCCAGGCTTCGACCGGCTCCCACTCGCGCAACGTGACGTTCTCCCTCACGATCGCATACCCCGCGCGCGTTCTGACCTTCCAGGAAGGCGATGGTGGGGCGTACAGCGCGACGGACGACTCCTTCATTCATAGTGGGTTCCCGAGTACGAACTACGGGACGAACACGACGCTCGCCATCGACGGTGACGGCTGCCTCAACAGGACCCAGCCATCCTACGTTTGCAAGACTTTGATCAGGTTCCCTCGATTCCTGGGATCGAACGAGGGGCAGATTCCGCAGGGCTCTACGATCGTCAGCGCGACCCTTCAACTGAATGTCACCAAAGCCGGGCCGACGGAGGACTTCCATCAACTGATGGAACCCTGGAACGAGTCGACTGTGACTTGGAATGCCTTTTCGATTCCAGGCCAGCCCCGCACCGGGAACGTGAACGGCACCTTCACCCCAACTCCGATCGGTCGGCTTTCGTTGACCCTGACAGCCCTCGTCCAGAGGTGGGTGGATGGGGATCCCAACGAAGGGATCCTACTCGCCTCCTCGAACGGGACCCGGGTGGAGTACGACTCGAGCGAATCCGCCCACCAGGGCGACCGGCCGAGGCTCACCGTGACGGTCCGCCCCAGTCTGTCGGCGCCTCTGGTAGCGATCGAGTTTTCCATCCGATTCGACGGACCGGAACGCCTAGGAACGCCGTCTCCCTACCCTTCTCTGGATTTGCAGTTCTTCCAAGGTTTTTCGATATCAGCGTCCCCACAAAGTTCCCCCGCTCCTCCCAGGAGCCCTCGTAGTCCCGGACGTTCGGCTAGTTGAAGGCTACTTCGGGCGAACACCGCGTGCGAGACAAGACACTCCTTATCCCGACAGCGACATTGCGTTGAGAGGTGACGCCGGTGGCGGGAGACAAACATCGTTTGGTGGTTCTGCCGCTCGTCAACATCAGCCCCGATCCGGGCGATGATTACTTCGCCGACGGCTTGACCGAGGAGCTCATCTCGGCGCTTTCGAACGTGGGCGGGCTGAGCGTGATCGCTCGGACCTCGGCGATGAAGTACAAGGGGGCGACGAAGTCCGTCGCCGAGATCGGTCGCGAACTCGACATCAAGACCCTCTTGGAGGGAAGCGTCCGCAAGGCGGGGAACAAAGTACGGATCACAGTCCAGTTGATCGACGCCCGGTCGGAGGAACATCTTTGGGCGCAGGCCTACGACCGGGACTTGCAGGACATCTTCGCGATCCAGAGCGACATCGCCCAGCGGGTCGCGCGGTCGTTGCGCGTTCAGATCGTGCGACGGGAGAAGAAGGCGATCGAGCAGCGAGCGACCGGCGTCGTCGAGGCATACACCCTGTACCTCAAGGGGAGACACGACTGGAACACGCGGTCCCGGGAGGGCCTGGACCTCGCGATCGGGCATTTTGAACGGGCCCTCGAAAAGGACGCCGCGTATGCGTTGGCGTACTCCGGCCTGGCGGACGCGTACGCGTCGCAGGCCGTCTTCGAGTTCGCGCCACCGAAGGAGGCTTTCCCGAAGGCGAGAGCCGCGGCCGAACGGGCGCTCCAAATCGATGATCGGCTCGCCGAGGCCCACACGTCCCTCGGCTTGGTGCGATTCCAGTACGAGTGGGATTGGTCCGGCGCCGAAGCCGAGTTCCGTCGGGCGATCGACCTCGCTCCCGGCTACCCGTCCGCGCACCAGTTCTACGCCGACTTTCTGAAAGCCATGGGGCGTTTCGACGAAGCGATCGCCCAGATGTCCGTTGCGAAGCAGCTCGACCCTCTGTCGATGTCGATCAACACGGGCCTCGGCCACGTGCTCTATCTGTCCCGTCAGTACGATCGCGCGATCGAGCAGTACCGAAAATCACTCGAGTTAGACCCCGGGTTCGTCCCTGCACACCTCTGGTTCGGGAGACCGTACCTCCAGAAGGGGATGTTCCGGGAGGCGATTGCGGAGCTCCAGGAGGCTGTCCGCCTGTCGTCCGGGAGCACGATCTCCCTCGCCGTCCTTGGGCATGCCTATGCCGCGGCCGGCAACCACGCCGAGGCGGAACGGATTCTGAAGACGCTCATGGAGCGGGCCGAAACCCAGTACCTTCCCTCCTATTGGATCGCCCTCATCTACACCGGACTGGCGGACAAAGAGCGGGCATTCGAGTGGCTGGAGCGGGCCCATCAGGAACGTTCGAGTTGGCTGGTCTGGATCGGGGTCGAGCCCCGCTTCGATGGGTTGCGCTCCGATCCTCGTTTCGCTCGTCTTCTCGACCAGATGGGCCTAGCTGCCCTATCCGCGACATCGAAGTCCGCCATCGTCCCTAGCACGGAATCAGAGATGGTCGCGTTCCTCGGAGGACTGAATGCGGTCAAGCTGGGTCGGTATCGCGTCGTGGGCAGCTGCTATCGATACGAAGAGGGGGCCCGAAATCTCCTGAAGGACCTGAAGCAGAAGATTTCCGCCGGCGTCAGAACCGGTGGAACACGAAATGAGAACTACCTCGTCTGGTCCCCACCCGGTGGCGGGAAGACGTTCTTCGTTCAACAAGTCCGGGCGAGCGCCGGCGCGCCCGTTGGTTATCATGAGATCAACCTCGCCGAATGCGATGAATCGGCGTTCCGTTCGAAACTCGCGGAGGTTGCCGAAACCACGCAACCGTCTCTCTGCCTGATTGACGAAATCGACAGCAAGCCGGACGAACCGTGGCCGTACGAAGGTCTCCTTCCACACTTGGAATCGGGTCCGCGGCGAAGCGCTCCGAAGGTCTTCGTGATGGCGGGAAGTTCCGGCCAGAGCCTCGCGGAGTTTCAGAAGGCGATCGCGGCGCGGCCGAAAGGAGCGGACCTTCTTTCCCGGATCCCATCCGGCAACGTGTCTTCGATTCCCCGGATGACCATCGGCGACCGATTGCTCGTGACGGTGGCGAGCTTCCTTCACGCCGGAGCGGCGGTCGGCCACCCACTCGCGGAAATCGAGAAACTCGCCCTGTACTTCGTTCTGGCCAACCCCGTGCTCGGGAGCGCCCGACAGATTCGGGAGTTCACGGTGCGCGGTGTGCAGCGGGTGCCCGCCGGCGAAGACCGCGTCAAATACGATCACTTGTTCGACCCGGGGGACCCACAAAACAAGGAGTTCTGGATCAGAGCCCAATCTGAGGCGCCGGGCCTCGTTGGCGCGTTTGTGCAACTCGAAGATTGAGTTGCTCAGCCCCGCAGGTGGAGCTGGAGCCCGGGACCGGTCAGCGCAGGTCCAAGGCCACCCAAGCGGCCAGGGCTGCTGCCTTCTCCTGCGCTCTCCAAGGTCGACCCGCTTCCTTCGCGAATGTGGTGAAGGCCGCCTTCAGTTCCGTGCGGGGTTTGCCGAGGACCTTCTCGGGAGCCCCAAGTACGTCGCGTTCGACAAGGACGCGGGACGCGAGCCCCGACTGGGAGACTGCTCCCTCTACGGCCTCCCGGTAGAGCCGACCCTCCAGGGCATGGGCGCGAACGTGCGGTTGGCGGATCGAGTCGGGATTCGTCTCGCTCCCGACGACGAGGACCGCGGCACGAACCTCGCAGTCCGAATTCCGCGCCCGGTCGATCAGGCCGCGGGTCGCTCGGGCCGCGTTGGCGGCGGCTGTCTTCAAGGTTTGCCGGACCAGTCTCATCCCTCGCTCCTCGTCTTGCTCGGCTACCACATGGTAGGGCTGACGGGCCTCCGCGTCGTCCATGTCGATAAGTGGGATGTACAGTCGGGCAAGGAAGCGCGGCGAGGCCGCCGCGCCACCGAGCATCACCGCGGTCGCGTTCCCCGTTCGGACTCGAAAGCCGATGCCGGCGGGTTCTCTCCGCGAGGTCTCTCTCAATGCCTTCCCCCTCTTCCGATCTCGAACCGGTGTCGACACCGAGGATCCCACGGACGAACGCTCTATCCGCCTAAGAACTACGCGGAGCGGCGCTCATGTTTCCTACGACCGGAGCGCATCCGAGAGAGCGCCTCACGGTTTCTCGATCGGTGTCCGGATGAGGTTCCCCCACTCCGTCCAGGAGCCGTCGTAGTTCCTCACGTTCGGGTATCCGAGGAGGTACTTCAAGACGAACCAGGTATGCGAGGACCGCTCGCCGATCCGACAGTAGGCGATGACCTCCCTGTCCGGCGTCACGCCCTTGTCCTGGTAGAGTTTCTTCAGGTCCTCCGGCGACTTGAACGTCCCGTCCTCTTGGACGGCTTGGGCCCAGGGAATGTTCTTCGCCCCGGGGATGTGTCCTCCCCTCTGGGCGTGTTCCGTGGGATACTCCGGCGGCGCCAGGATTTCACCCGTAAACTCCTTCGGCGATCGGACGTCGACGAGGACTTTGTCCTTCTGCTTGAGCGCCTCGCGGACGTAGTTCAGGTAGACGCGGATGGTCTCGTCCGGTTCCTTCGCGGTGAAGGTCGCGGTCGGGAAGCTGGGCACATCCTTCGTCACGGGGAGGTCCTGCTCAATCCACTTCTTCCGCCCTCCGTTCAGGAGGACCACATTGTCGACGCGATAATACTTGAAGACCCAGAACGCGAACGCCGCGAACCAGTTGTTGAAGTCGCCGTACAGGACGATTCGGTCCTTGTTGGAGATCCCCAGACGTCCGAAGAGGGCTTCGAGGCCCTTCTTCGACACGATGTCCCGCGTCACGGGATCGTTGATGTCCTTCCGCCAGTCGATCAGGACAGAGCCCGGGATGTGTCCGAGGTTGTAGTTCGCGGTTGGGTCGTAGTCCACTTCGACGATGCGGACCTTCTGGTCCCCTATGATTCCCTTCACAAAGCTCGTGTCGACCAAGACTTCAGGATGCGCGTACTGTGCCATGCGATGTTCCTCGGGAGGGTTGGAAGTAATACGGTGTTATATTAGTTGTGCAAAGGACTATTCCGATTCGCATTTCTCGATACAGGAGAACACTCCGATTGGAATCGTTATCGACAATGGTCGATGAAATGCCCACGGGGAGCCGCGTCTTCATATGGCCTTCCCCCCATTCCCGTCGCGGAGAGGTGCGAGGGCCGTCGTCCCACTCCGAGGGGGAGGGAGCATTGCACGGCCGTCGCGGAGTTCTGCTAGCCATTGGTGTCCTTGCGATTCTGACCGGATCGTTGCCGGGAGCGACGGCGCTGGTCGACGATTTCGAGACCGATTTCTGGTTGCCCTACACAGATTTCCTCTTGGGCGACGAGGCATCGGCCGGTTATTCGTCGACATATGTTCGCTCGGGGACGCGGTCTTTCCATGTGGACATCTCGGGATACTCGATCCTGGATTTCGGGTCCGCCTACGGGTACGCGGTCTACGCGACTCGCGGGGCCGCCGTCACGGAATTGCGCGTCTCCCTGCTCTATGATCGTCTGCAGGACCTGAGCGCCTCCCCGTGGGATGCGTACGCCTCGGGCGTGGCGCTCGACTTGCTCGACAAGGACTATCGGAGTCTCGATCGCGTCCGGTACATCACCGCGTTCCAGGCGAGTCGGAAGATCGCGCTCTGTGGCCCGACGAAGGCGGACGTCGTCCTGGCTCCTCCGAGCGGCCTCGGCGTGTGGACGGACCTGGCGCGCAATCCCGCGGTGGACTTCCCCGCCGCGCATTGGCAGAACGCGAAGTTCGTCCGTATCGCGATTGGCTTCCTCTGCACCGCCGGTCTGAAAGGCGCTTCGTACTCCCTGTACTTCGACGACTTCATGCTCGACACGGGAGCGGGCGATGCGGACGGGGACGGACTCAGCGACCTGGACGAGGAGACACGAGTATACGCGATGTCCGTCAATTCCGGTTCCACGCCCACGGCCTTGCCGTCGACGGGAGCGGCCACGCTCGACATTCATTCCCCTCCTGCGGAGGGACTTGTCCAATGGGCGGGGATCGGAGTCGAGATCGATCATCCCCGGCTCAACGATCTCTCGGTGGAACTGAGCCTGCCCGAGCGGCCCGAATCGCCTTCCCAACTGCTCTGGGATCCCGGGTTCCACGCCCGCGGGACCGCGATCCTCGAGCCAACAAGTGGAGCCGCCGTCCGAGGGACCATCGAGGTCCGAGGAAAGGCGTGGCGACCGAATCCGTTCGTCCACTTCTATGTGGATGACGCATGGCTTACAGGCTCCCAAGGCACCCTAGATGGGAACTTCTCGGTCTCATGGTCTTCCGACGATTGGCCCGAGGGGGCTCATCGACTCCGGGTGATCGCGCAAGCGATGGAGGCGGGCGAGCTCGTCACCCGGATCGGCGAGGAGATTCCCGTTGTCGTGGATCGGACTCCTCCGATTCTTAACCTGATGCGACCGGCCAAGGGAGACCTGGTCCGCGGCCTCGCCGTCGTCGACGCCGGGGCCTACGACGACCGGGCCTTGTCGTCCGTCGTTTTCCGGGTCGACGGAGTCCCTGCCGAAATCCGCCACGAAGAGCCCTTCACGTTCTTCTACGAAACCACGAATCTCGTGCCGGGGACGCACTCGTTCGGGGTGCGGGCCATCGATCGAGCTGGAAACGAAGCGGTCCGCGATGTCGACGTCCGCGTCGGGGTCTCCCTCGAAGGCGTGCCCCTCCCGTGCATTCCCGTGTGCAATCTGCGGAGCCCCGCGACGTCTGGGAACCTCCCTCCTCTCGCGGCAGGAAAACCCCCGATGACCGTCCCGCTCGCGCACGGAGATAGGTTGGAGGTCCTCGAGGCTTTCCGAGCCCCCTCGATTTCCCGCGTCGACCGAACCGGCGTGGGACTCTCGCTCGTGTTGGACGCCACGAGGAATCGCACCTTGCCAGAGGCCGACGGCCTCGTCGGCTCGAGGTTCGGTTTGGCGGATTTCATGGGCATCGGTCACTGGCGGATTGTCGTACGCGATTACGGAGCAGGGGACCTGGGCGTTGTGCGTACTGCCCGCATCCTGATCGCGTCCAGGACGTCACCCGCCACGTTCGACACGGATCTCGATGGGATCGGAGACGGCCTCGAACGGTCCGCTACGGGCACGATCCCCGTCCTCCCCGATGTGGATGCGGATGGCCTGCCTGACGGGGTCGAGATTGCACCGCACTCAGTTACATTCAGAATCGATGGAGTTTCATCCGTGAGGACCGTTCGGACGGACCCCCTCGACTTCGACACAGACAATGACGGCCTTTCGGATGGCGCGGAGTTAGTCCCGGGCGACGGCCGAAGTCCTTCGGACCCAAGTGATTCAGACACGGATCGAGACGGCTTGTCGGATGGAGCCGAACGGCTCGTCCATGATTCGGATCCCACACTGACGGACACGGATGGCGACACATTGTCGGACTACGGCGAGGTGACACCGCGACTCCTGGAATTGGAGATTGATGGCTTCGTGCGGTCGCGGCTTGTCGTCACATCTCCGAATTCCGTGGACACGGACGGAGACGGCCTTCGCGACGACCAGGAATGGAACGGGTTGTCGCTGTATGGATTCCCCACGGACCCTTCCGACCCTGACACGGACGGTGAGGGCCTCTCCGATTTCGACGAAGTGATCGGATCCAATCGGAGGCCCACGAATCCCCTCGAGTCCGACACGGACGGGGACGGTCTGGTGGACAGCCTCGACCTGTCGCCGACCGAGCTGTGGGACCTGTCGTGGCAAGGGACCTTCGAGCCGGGGATGGTTCGGTTCACCCAGCGATTCGACGTCCGTGGTGTTCAAGGGATGTCCGCCCAAATATGGACGTACAACTTAGGAGCGAACGCCTGCGTCTTCCTCTCCGATCATACGGCCGACGCCACCCGAAGCAGCGACGAATCCTCGGCCAACGTGCTGGCGACCCTGAATCGGGTGCTCTCCGAGGGTGGTGAGCACAACTTCACGGCCACTGCCGCGGAGTTTGTCTACCAGGAAAGCTGGGGCACGGCCTCGTCAGCGTATGGTGGCTGCGATCTCGGGCATCCGCGCCAGTATCGATTCGAATACATCTACGACACGAACAAATTCGACATCGACTTCGTGAACACGGCCGAAGCCGCCGTCCGGGACGATGCTGGGGATTTGTTCTATCATGCCACACTCGGAATCCCGATTCAATTGTCGAAGCCGCAGGCGGTGGTCCTCCAGCTTTCGATCGAGTCCAGTTCGGACCGGGGCGGGGATTCGGTGGTACCCGCATTCGTTTACTCGCTCGTCCGGGGAGCGGATTTCGTTGCGACGCCATCATTCTACCGAAACCTTGCGGTGGGCGTTCCGCTCGACAACCATTCGTACGAATTCCAACTCCGGATTCCAGCGGAGGTGGCGACAGACGGGAATACGGTCATGGTTGGCGACGTGCCAACGGCCACGCTCGTCCTCATGCCGATGTGGCTCACGAGCGGTCCGTCTGGAGTCACACGATCCGCACTCGATGCGACAAGTGTCACGGTGGGTGCCGCGATATCGCGGGTTCGAGAAGCTGCGGAGCTCCTCGTTGCTCGGCTTGACACCGACATGGATACCCTCCAAACTTTCCTGCCCGCGTCGGCCGAAGGCTACGCGACAGGATACTACAGTTTTGGCCAGTTTTCCGTGTACGTGTATCGTTTCGGTGACGCGTTTGACTCAGCCGCGCCGGCTTCGGTTGACGCAATCTATCTCGTTGGCGAGTCGGAGGAGCAGATTGCGACCTTCCAACAGACCATCGTCTGGCATCCGGATGGTGCTTGGGCCCGGAAGTCCGACGATGGCTTCGGCCTGTTCCTTCGGACTTTCAAGATTATCCGCAGCGGGATTTCATTCACGAGTCAGATTGTCCGGAAGATGTTGCTCCCCATCGCAACTCTTCCTTCGGGAGGCATGGAACAAATGTCCTTTGGCCGATCGGCGTTCGTGGTTACGAAGCTCACGGATCTTGACACCGGCCGCCCATATTACGTAATCGGTTCTACCGCCGTCCAGACAGTGAAAATCCGTGTTCCGCATCCGGATGTTCCAAGTCTCACGCTCACGGAAGTTCGTACTATCGAGC
>Ga0137415_10002472_pt1 | contig 18400 bp, 14 predicted proteins | sample CZODoug3_1_1_16f_FD_183082 | JGI IMG/M metagenome (GOLD analysis project Ga0137415, IMG submission 183082) | Vadose zone soil fungal communities from Angelo Coast Range Reserve, California, USA - CZODoug3_1_1_16fungal (Hybrid Assembly) | ecosystem: Environmental > Terrestrial > Soil > Vadose...
TCTGGGCACGATTCGCCGCGAGTGGCGATCCCAACGGGCAGGGACTTCCGCGCTGGCCCGCCTATGACCGCAGGACCGATCCCTATCTCGAGTTCGGGACCCTGATCGGTCCCGGCCAGGCGTACCGCAGGGCGCAGATCGATGCGCTCGCGCCCTTTTACGGCGGCGATCAGCCGTAGCCGCTCAGCTCGGCGCAGCTCGCGTAGTCACCACCCGCCTTGCCCACGACACGGATGCCGTACACCTCGAGCGGCTGCGGCAGCCGCAATTCGAACGACTGTCCATCGGTGAGCGCCGGGGGCGCGACGGCATTGCTCCGGGGATATTGGTCGAGCAGCCCCGCCACTTCCCATCGGACCTTGCTGTCATCGGGCACTGCGCCGTTGGCCGAGGTGGGGATGGCCGCGCGCGCCACCTCGATGCGCGGCAGCGAATCCGTGGTATCGAACCAGCCGCCGGCGGCGCTGACGGCGCCATGTCGGAACACGACGCGCGCAATGTTCGTCGGGCGCGTCAGCATGAGCGCGAACCACACCGGATCGCCGCGCTTGCCCGGCGGCGCTCCCAGATAGTTGGCCAGACCCGGATCCTGCGGGTTGACGGTGCAGTACGTATGCGGGTCTTCGTCCGTCACGAATTCGGCGATGTCTGTGGCGATATGCCCCTCTGGGGTGGGTGCGAGACCGAGGGATACGACCGACAGACTGACGCGCGCAAACGCCGAGACAGGGGGCCGGTCGCGACGTGCGCGATCCGTCCGCGTGATCCAGACGCGCCCATTGTTCGAGTCCGCGAATGGCACCAGAAACACGGTGCGCCGTTCGAGGCGCAGTTGATCGGTGTCGTCCGCCATCCCGACCACGCCGTCCATTTGATAGACCCGCCGCCCGGCCCATCCTTCCGGCACCGCTGTCGGTTTAACCGTGGCCACCTCGTGAGCGTCGGTGAGGGCGACGCGATGCAGGTACGGTACGGCGGGATTCAGGGCCTGCTCGAGTGCCAGCACCTGCGGTCCCCGCTGCAGCAGGGCGTAATCAGGATAGGTCGGCGCTACCGACACCACCCGCGTCCGCATATCCATGCGGATATCCAGCGTGGTGGATCGCGGCCAGGTCTGCGAAACATCGAGCATCTGCCCGCGTGTTCCCGCGAGCGTCCCGGAGCCGAGCTTCACCTGGAAATCACTCGCCCACTCCGGGACCCGCAGCCGCACGGCAAAGTGCGTCGCGCGCTCTGCGTTCACCGTGAGCGTGACCCGGCCATCCGCCGGAAAGGCCGTCTCGCAGATCACCTCGACCGGTACTCCGTTGATCACGAAGCGGGCGCGGCCCGGGGCGTACAGATTCACGAGCAGCGCATTCCTCTGCAGACCCCACGCCAATTGAGGAATCAGCGAGATTCCACGCGGGCCGCTCGACACGCAGCACAGCAGCGCGTCGGTAAATTCCTTACGTCCCACCCACGATGTGTAGTAGGAGATGCTCCCGTTGCGCCCGTCCTGCGCGGCCAGCAGGTGGTTATAGACCGTGCGCTCGATCTCCTGACCGAAGCGTGCCTCACCCGTCAGGCGCAACAGGCGCCAGTTGAGCTGCAGCCAGGTGACGGTCACGCACATCTCGCCGACGTTGGAAGACTGCAGCGACAGCAACCGCCCGTTGGGCTGGAAGTGCTCCGCCGCACTCAGTGTCCCGCTGCGGTACAGCTGCTGGCTGACGATGTCATCCCACGCGCGCAGCACCGCATCCAGCAGTGGTCTGTCGGCCGTAAGGCGATACAGATCAACGAGACCGTTGAAGTTGGAGAGCATTTCATACGCCTTGCCGTTGGCGACGCGGTAAACGCTGCCGCTCTCCAGAAGCGTCGAAACGATACGAGGCCCGTGAGCGTGATCGTAGGCGCGGACCACGTACTGGCAGAACTCGAGATGCCGCACATCCCCGGTGAATCGGTAGAGTCTGCACATCGGCTCGAGCACACTGGTCGCGGCCATGCCCAGGTGCTCGCCGGCAGTGATGATGTCGCGTTGCCCGGGCGCGTCGCCGAAGGTGCGCGCGAGCAGATCTCCCATCCCGCGACAAGCTCGCAGTACGGCCGGATCTGCCGTCAGTTCGTAGTAACTGAGCAGGCCGATGAGGTTGTACTTGTGCACCCAGACATCCCAGCCCGTCCAGCGGCGCGCCGCGGGATAGGTGCCCAGGTACCCATCCGGCTCCTGGCTGGCGATCAACGCCTTCACCATACGCTCCATGATGTGCCGCAGCCCGGCATGCTCGCGGTACCGCACGGCGTTGCAGGCCGCGTCGAGGAACTTCCCGGCGTGCTCCCCCACCCATGCCCCGTCAAAGTTGCCGGCACTGTCCCTGTGCACAAAGCCCGACAAGCAGGCACTCTCGTCAATATGGAGCAGCCTCCCTTCCACGTTGCTCTGCATCCGATCGGCGAACAGCCCACGCAACTCCTGCGACTCGAATGGGAGCGACGTGAAGAGTTCCCGCACCCGCTCCGCAACCACGGGCTCGGGCCGTCGCGGCCGGTGCACGGGCGGAGCGCGCGCCGCCGGCGCACCGACACCCGGGACCGCCGCGGCCGCCGCCATGATCTGCAGTAGCTCTCGGCGCGAGATTGTGCCCATGCAAGCCGGCCTACCGGTTCGGCTCCCTGTCAACAGGCCTGCGAAAACCCGCCGTCATGTGCGAGATCCGCGCGGCACTGTTTGGCTGCCCGCGTTGTTGGCAAGAAGATCGACGTACGCACCCTCGATGAGCTGCGACGGTTCCACGCCGAGTCGTGCCAACAGGTCGTTGGCCTCGCGCACACCGGCCTCGGGTGGCTCGTGTTCGTCGAGTACGACCTCGAGCTCCAGGAAATGCCCCAACCCAGAGACCTTATCGAGATGAATGCGCGTTCTTCCGAGCAGAAACAGCGTGCGGTGCTTCTCGACACGGCCCGCTTGCCCATACGCCAAGCTCAGGGAGCTTCGCATAGTCTCAGGCGACGAGGTCGGCGAGCGCAGGTAAAAGGACTCCTTGGCAGCCTGTTGATCGCTGCGGCGATAGTAGATGAGCTCGCCGTCATTCTTGGAGAACGTGCGAACCTTCAGCCTTCCGGCGGCGCAGGCAAAATAGCTGTCGTCCTGTGGGATTTCAAAGGGCCCTTGGTCAGCAATGAGTCGGACCTTCGGCACGAGCGCTTCGACACTGGTGATTCGGGCCTTGATCTCGATGTTTCTGGGCATGCGGGTTAACTCTCGGTAAGCGCTCCATTTCGGGAGGCCGTTTTTATTCTGCACCAGGCCGTAGAGGCTTGCGCTAGACCCCTGTCGATCGCACGCGCCTGCGCCGGGGCGGTGGGATTTCCTCGAAGAAGCCGTCCTGCTATCAAGGAGTTACGCCGAGAGCGGAATCCGTTCACGAGCGGAGCGCCCGAGCTCGAATCGGTCCCTCGCCCTCTGAAGAGGTCTGGATGTGTCAGAATGCCGGGGTCGTCTGCGCAAGAAGGCATTCGTGACGTCGCCGAGCGCCTCACCAGCTGTCGAAAAGGTCTTCATCTCCGCCCAATCGCTGCTGCGCGATTCGATCGAGCTGGCCATGCGAATCGTCCGCAGCGGGTTCAAGCCCACGTTTCTGGTCGCCATCTGGCGAGGCGGCGCGCCGATCGGCATCGCGGTCCAGGAAGCACTCGAGTATCACGGCATTCATGTTGATCACATCGCGATCCGGACCTCGTCCTACACCGGCATCGATCAGCAATCCAAGGTCGTGCGGGTCCATGCGCTGAATTACCTGATCTCGCGCTTGTCGTTTGAGGATGAGCTGCTGATCATCGACGATGTGTTCGATTCCGGGCGCAGCCTCGAGGCCGTCGTCGCCGAGCTCCGGCGCCGCTGCCGGCGCAATCTGGCGGACAAGATCCGGATAGCGACGGTCTACTACAAACCCGAGCGCAATCGCAGCTCGCTCAAGCCGGACTATTACGTTCGGTCGACCAACAGCTGGCTGGTGTTCCCGCATGAACTGCAGGGGTTGACGCGCCAGGAGATCCTGGAGCACAAACCGGTCGGCGAGAGCTTCTTCGAGAATTAGCTACCAGTTCGCGACGAACTCGCGGATTTTCTGCAGCCAGGCATCCTTGTCGGCCGCCGGCAGAAAGGAAGCCTCGATGGAATTGCTTGCGAGTTGCGCGATGTCGGCCCTGGACAGGCCGAGGGCATGGTGCACGGCAAGGTAGTTCGCTGCGACATAACCGCCGAAGTACGCAGGATCGTCAGAATTCACGGTCACGCAGAGGCCGCGGTCCAGCAAGCGCTTGAGATTGTGATTCTCGATGCGATCGAAGACCCGAAGCATCACGTTGGACAGTGGGCACATCGTCAGCGGCACGCGCTCCCGCACGAGGCGCGCGATGAGGGCGGGATCCTCTTCGCAGCGTACGCCGTGATCGATGCGTCTCACCTGCAGAAGGTCCAAGGCCTCGGAAATGTAATGGGGCGGCCCCTCCTCTCCCGCGTGCGCAACCGTCAGGAAGCCTTCGCTGCGAGCCCGCGCGAATACCGAGGCGAATTTGGCGGGCGGGTGACCGACTTCAGACGAGTCCAGGCCGAAAGCCGTAATCGCATCGGCATGAGGCAGAGCCTGTTCGAGCGTCTTCATGGCATCTTCAGCGCTCAGATGTCGCAGAAAACACAGGATGAGACGGTGTGTTATGCCAAGTGTCTGCTCCCCCTCGGCCAGGGCGCTCGCGATACCACCGATGAGGGCATCAAAAGGCACACCGCGGGCAGTGTGGGTCTGCGGATCGAAAAATATCTCCACGTGCACGACGCCGTCCGCATGTGCCCTGCGCAGATAGGCCGAGGTGAGCGCGTGGAAGTCGCTCTCGTCGCGCAGCACTTCGGCGCCGGCATAGTAGACATCCAGGAAGGACTGCAAGTTGGCGAAGCGGTACGCCTCGCGCAACACCTCGACCGACGGGTAGCGCAGCGACAGCCGATGCTTGCGCGCCAGCTCGAACACCATTTCCGGCTCGAGCGTGCCCTCGATATGCAGGTGCAACTCAGCTTTGGGAATTGCGCGGATGAATGACTCGATCGAGCTCATGGGGGCGCAACGTATCATGATTCCGTTCGCGACTGGGCGCCGCCTGATGCTCAGCGTGCACAATCCATGTCACGATTGTAGACAATCTCCTGGACGCGTATGCTGCAGACCTCAGGTCTCAGGGCAGTCGCGGTCTCGTACGGACCACAATGGGCAAGCTCACGACTCATGTGCTGGACCTCGCGGCGGGTACCCCCGCGGCAGGCATGCGTATCGAGCTTCACGACCTGGGAGCAAGTCCGCCGCGTCTGTTGGCGGAGCGGCGCACGAACGAACACGGTCGCTGTCTGCAACCCCTGCTAGAGGAAGACTCACTGCACGGCGGCCGCTACCGGCTGACCTTCCACGTTGCCGAGTATTTTCGCTCGCTGGGAGCCAAATTGCCCGAGCCGCCCTTCATCGATGAGGTGGTGATTGCATTCGGAGTCGCAGACCCCGGGCAGGACTACCACGTCCCGCTGTTGGTATCGCCGTGGAGCTACTCCACTTACCGCGGCAGCTGATGGCGCCCAGGCCCGCGACCCGATTTCATGAGCACCGCCGCCTCCGCAACCGACCTGCAGCCTGTGCGGTTCATTCTCGACGGCGAGCTCGTCAGCGTCTCGGGTCTGCCGCCCTCCACGACCGTGCTCGAATACCTGCGCGACCAGGCGGGTCGCACGGGCACAAAAGAGGGATGTGCCGAAGGGGACTGCGGGGCGTGTACCGTCGTACTGGGCGAACTGTCCGCTGACGAACGGAGCGTCGACTACCGCGCGATCAATTCCTGCATCCGCTTCCTGCCGACCATTGACGGCAAGGAACTGGTCACCGTGGAAAGCCTTCAGGCTGCCGACGGTGGGTTGCATCCGGTGCAGCGCGCGCTGGTCGATTGTCACGGTTCGCAATGCGGCTTTTGCACCCCGGGCTTCGTGATGTCGCTGTTTGCGCTGTACCTGCAGCGGGCATCGCCCGCGCGCGACGAAGTGATCGCAGCGCTTTCAGGCAATCTCTGCCGCTGCACCGGGTACCGCCCGATCATCGACGCCGGCTGTCGCATGTCGGATTATCCCGAGCCAGTGCACTGGAGCCGCAACGACGCGCAATCCGCCAGCCGCGCAGACGAACTGCGTGCCCTGCGGCGCACGGCGCCCGAGTCGGCTCTGCGTTTTCCCGGGTTCCATGCGCCGCGCGACCTCGATGAGTTGGCCTGCGCGCTGGAGGCGGCGCCGGATTCACTCCTGCTGGCCGGCGGGACCGACGTCGGCGTGTGGGCAACGAAGCAGCTGCGTGACTTGCCGCCGATCATCTATCTCGGCACCGTCAGGGAGTTGCTGCAGATCCGAAACAGCGATGCCGGCCTGTGGATCGGGGCGGGCGTGCCGCTGAGTGTCGCCTGGCCTGCGCTGCTGGAGCAATATCCGGCGCTCGCCGAGCAGGCCCAGCGATTTGCGTCTCCGCCGGTATGCAATTCCGGCACGCTGTGCGGAAATATCGCCAACGGCTCACCCATCGGCGATTCAATGCCGGCCCTCATTGCATTGGGCGCCGAGCTCGAGCTGCGCCACGGCGCGCGCCAGCGCCGCATCCCGCTCGAGCGTCTGTATCTGGGCTACCAGCACAAGGACCTCGCGCCGGGCGAATTCATCGTCAGCGTTCTCGTCCCGCCACCGAAGGCTGCACGGCTGTTCGCCAGCTATAAGCTCGCGAAGCGCATCGATCAGGACATCTCGGCGGTCTGCGGCGCATTTGCGGTAGAAGTATCCGGCGGACGGATCACGAGCGCGCGGCTCGCATACGGCGGCATGGCCGCGATTCCCGCGCGGGCACCGCATGCCGAGCGGGCGCTGGTCGGACAGCCGTGGTCGGAGGTCACGATCGATTCGGCGACCGCCGCGCTCGCCGCGGACTTCACTCCGCTGACCGACTCGCGCGCCAGCCGGGCCTATCGCCTCAGGGCCGCAGGCGGCATGTTGCGACGCTTTTATCTGCAACACAGCCCCACCGCGCTCCGACTGCGGGTGACAGACCCGTCAGCAGACATGGAATTCACGTATGGGCGCTGAGCATGTGGATGCGCCAGTGCCAACCCGCCCCGTCGTCGGCGAGGCTTACCCGCACGACAGCGCGCATCTGCACGTCACCGGCAAGGCACTCTACTGCGACGACATCCCGTTGCCGGCGACCGCCTTGCACGCCGCCTTTGGCGTCAGCCGCATCGCTCATGGCCGGATCCGGGAGCTGGACCTGGCAGCGGTGATCGCGACTCCCGGAGTCGTCGCCGTGGCGCTTCCTGCGGATATCCCGGGTGAGAACAACTACGGCGGCGTCGTACATGATGACCCGATTTTTGCCGATGGGCTCGTGCAGCACGCCGGTCAGCCCATATTCGCGGTCGCCGCGACCTCCTATGCAATGGCACGCAAGGCCGCACTTCGGGCGCGCATCACGTACGACGAGCTTCCCGCGATCCTCGACATTCGCTCGGCACTGGCCGCGCAGAGTTATGTTGTTCCGAGTCGCCGGCTCGTGCGCGGCACACCCGCAACGGTGCTGGCCGGCTCTCCGCACCGTCTGCAGGGAACCGTCGTCATCGGCGGCCAGGATCACTTCTACCTTGAAGGCCAGATCGCCATAGCGATTCCGCAGGAAGATGGGGCGATGCTGATCCACAGCTCGACCCAACACCCGACGGAAGTACAACACATCGTTGCGCGTGCCCTCGACGTGCGCGCGCACAGCGTCACCGTTCAGTGTCGTCGCATGGGCGGCGGATTCGGCGGCAAGGAGAGCCAGCCGGGCCTGATCGCCGCCGCCGCGGCGCTTCTGGCACTGAAAACCGGCCGCCCGGTGAAGCTGCGCCTCGATCGCGACATCGACATGATCATGACGGGCAAGCGTCACGATTTCCTGGCCGACTACGACGTCGGCTTCGACGCGCAAGGGCATATTCTGGCGCTGACGATCATGCTCGCCTCGCGTTGCGGCTATTCGGCCGATCTGTCCGGTCCGGTGAACGATCGCGCGGTTTATCATCTCGACAACGCCTACTTTCTGCAGCATGTCGAGATCACCTCGCATCGCTGTAAGACGCACACCGTGTCCAACACCGCCTTTCGCGGTTTCGGGGGCCCTCAGGGCATGATGGTCATCGAGCGGGTCCTCGATGACATCGCGCGCACGCTGGGTCTCGATCCGCTCGATGTGCGTCGCGCGAACTTCTATGGCGTCACGCAGCGAAACGTGACGCACTACGGCCAGACTATCGAGGACAACCTCATCCACGACATTGTGGCCCGGATGGAGCGAGAGAGCGGCTATCGCGACCGCCGCACAATCATCGCGGAGTGGAATCGCCGCAATCCGGTTGTCAAGCGCGGCCTGGCACTGACTCCCGTGAAGTTCGGCATCTCGTTCACTGCGACCCACTACAACCAGGCCGGCGCGTTGCTGCAGGTGTACACCGACGGGACCGTGCTGCTGAACCACGGCGGCACTGAGATGGGACAGGGGCTGCACATCAAGGTGGCCCAGGTCGTCGCCGCCGAGCTCGGCGTGCCGCTATCGGCTATCCGCGTCACCACGACGGATACCAGTAAGGTGCCCAATACTTCGGCTACGGCCGCATCGTCGAGCTCCGATCTGAACGGGATGGCGGCGCGGGCAGCCGCCCGCTCGATCCGGCAACGGCTGCTCGAGCACGCCTGCGAAACGCACGGCGTCAGTGCCGACCAGGTGCGCTTCGCGGACGGACAGGTCGATATCGGGGCACGGAGCATGACTTTTGGTCATTTCGTCCGCGATGCCCATGCGGCACGCATCTCGCTCTCTGCCACGGGGTACTACCGGACTCCGAAGATTCACTGCGACCGTGCTACCCTGATCGGCCGGCCGTTCTTCTACTTCGCGTACGGGGCGGCCGTTGCGGAAGTCGCGCTGGACACGCTGAGCGGAGAAACACGTCTGCTGCGAGTCGACATCCTGCACGATGTCGGCGCGTCGCTGAACCCGGCGATCGATCGCGGGCAGATCGAGGGTGCCTTCATCCAGGGCGTCGGCTGGCTCACCTGCGAGGAGTTATGGTGGGACGCCAAGGGAGAGCTGCAGACCCACGCGCCCTCGACCTACAAAATCCCCACCGCGCGCGACTGGCCTGCACATTCCACGGTCACCCTGCTCGAGCGCTCGCCGAACCGGGAGGACACGATTCATCGGTCCAAGGCGGTGGGCGAGCCGCCGTTGATGCTGGCGATCTCGGTGTTTCATGCCATTCGCGACGCCTGCGCCGCCTGCGGACCCGTCGGGGCGCTGCCGCACCTCACCGCTCCGGCTACGCCGGAAGCGGTGCTGCGTGCCATCGACAGTGTAAGGAGCCACGCATGAGCACGCGGGTCGCAAGCGACGACGCGGGCCGGGAACCCAAGGGTCGCTGGCTTCGGGCGCTGCGCGACAACTGGCCTCTTGCGGTCTGCCGGTTGCTCGAGGGTCGCGAGCCGGCGGTGGTTCGTGTGCTCATCGCGCAAGTGCGGGGTTCCGCCCCGCGCGAGCCCGGCGCCTGCATGCTGGTTTCGCACCGCGGGGTCGACGGCACGATCGGCGGTGGCAACCTGGAATGGCAAGCCATGCGGACCGCTCAGTCGCTGCTCGTGGCCGGGACGGCGCCTTCGGTCAGCCTTCGCCGGCTCGTGTTGGGTCGGGAGTTGGGACAGTGCTGTGGCGGTGTGGTGCAGTTGTGGATGGAACGCTTCACGCCCGCCGATCTGCCGCGGCTGCGGCGGGTCGTACGCGCGGGGTGCGACCGCACATCCGCGGCACTGGTGACCGAGCTCTCCGCGCAAGGCGTGGTTCGCAGACTGCTGGAGCACGGATCCGATGAGTGGCGCAGTGTGCATCTGCAGCTGCGCGGCCCGACGCTGCAGGCGCTCGAGCCGGGCGTTCAACCTCGCTTGCAATTCTCAGCGAGCAGTGAGGAGAACGCGATCCTGTTGGAGCCTCTCGCGAGCGACGCTGCGGCGTTGTGGCTGTACGGTGCCGGCCACGTCGGACAGGCGTTGATCCGCATCCTGGCCGAGTTGCCGTTCGAAGTCACCTGGATCGATCCGCGAGCGGAGCTCCTGCCGGAGCCATTGCCGGACAACGTCCATCCGCTGTGCTCACAGGCGCCAACCAACACCGTGCACCTGGCACCGGCTGGCGCGCGCTTCCTCGTGATGACCCATGACCATGCTCTGGACTACGCGCTGTGCCGCAGGATTCTGGGGCGCAGCGACTTCGCCTGGCTGGGGCTGATCGGCTCGAAAAGCAAGGGCGCGCGGTTCCGCTCGCGGTTGGCACGGGATGGCGCCGCAGCGGAGGCGATTGCCCGACTGGTCTGTCCCATTGGGGTGGGGGGAGTCGCTAGCAAGTGGCCCGCCTCAATCGCTGTGGGCGTGGCCGCGCAACTGCTGCAGGGTCTCGAGGCCTCGGTCGACGTACGCCCCCTGAATCTCGCGTCTTCCTCCGCGACCGTGGCCTGTGCGGGTGGCTGTCCGTCACCCGACTGTGCCGGCTGCTCGTCCCCCCTCCCATGACGGCTTACTTCCTGGACTGGCTGAGCCTGCTCGGCCGATGGCTGCACTTGGTGGCGGGCATCGCCTGGATCGGCTCGTCCTTCTATTTCATCTGGCTCGACGATCACCTCGTTCCACCGGTCGATCCGGCGCTCGCCAACCGGGGCGTGGCCGGGGAGTTGTGGGCGGTGCATGGCGGCGGTTTCTACCATGCGCACAAGTACCGCCTGGCGCCCGCGTCCCTGCCGTCCTCGCTTCACTGGTTCTACTGGGAGGCCTACACCACCTTCCTGTCCGGCGTCTTTCTGTTGTGTCTTCTTTATTACGGCCAGGCCGAGGTGTACCTGATCGACCGGTCGGTGGCAGCTCTGTCGAAACCCGCGGCCATCGCCATAGGCGTCGCATTTCTCGCCGGCGGCTGGGTGGTCTATGACGGTCTGTGTCGATCGACGCTCGGTCGCGACGGTCGCACGCTCGGAGCCGTGCTCGCCGTACTGCTGTCCCTGGCGGCCTGGGGCTTGTGCCACCTGTTCAGCGGACGCGGCGCCTACATGGAATTCGGCGCGATGCTCGGCACGATCATGGCGGCAAATGTGTTTTTCGTCATCATTCCGGGTCAACGCGAACTCGTGCGCGCCAAGCAGGAGAATCGTGAACCCGATCCCACGCACGCGATCTCCGCCAAGCTGCGCTCCACGCACAACACCTACTTCACGCTGCCGGTGCTGTTCGTGATGATCAGCCCCCACTACGCCATGACCTACGGTGCACGCCAAAACTGGCTGGTGCTGGTCGCCATCTGCGCTGCCGGGGTGTGGCTGCGCCTTTATTTCGTCGCGCGCCACAAGGCCCACGAGCGCAATGGCCGCACTTCGCCGCTGCCCGCCGCCCTGGGCGTGCTGACGCTGGCCGGCGTTGCGTTCGCATTGATGCCGCCACCGAAGGGAGGCGGCACCGAAGGCGCCGCCGCCGGATTCGCGTCCGCTGGGGGCTTCGTCCACATCGAGGCGATCGTGGCCCGCCGGTGCGCCGGCTGTCACTCGGCAAAACCGACGCAATCGGGATTTACTGCAGCCCCCAACGGCGTGCTGCTTGACACACCCGCGCGCATCCTGGCGCGCACCGAGCAGATACGTCAGCAGATCGCCACACGTGCCATGCCCACGGGAAACGTTACCGGCATCACCGAGGAGGAGCGAGCCGAAGTGCTCGCCTGGATCGAACGTGGCGCTCCGCACTGACATCGCCGTGAAGCCGTGCGCGCATCGGGGCGCAATCCTCCATTTCCGTTCCGATCCCGGCCCGCACGATGACCCCGGCAGCTTCGAGTTCTTCGAGGATGGTCTGCTGGTCACCGACGACGGGCGCGTCGCGGCGCTCGGGCCGGCGCGGGAGCTGCTGCCCACCCTGCCAGCGGACGCACAGGTGGTCGAACATGGCGACAACATCCTGATGCCCGGGTTCGTCGATGCACACATCCACTATCCGCAAACCGACATCATCGGCTCAGGCGGCCGGCAGCTGCTCGATTGGCTGGAGAACTACACGTTTCCGACCGAGGGCCGGTTCTCGGACCCGGCGCACGCACAGGAGGTTGCCGAGTTCTTCCTCGATGAGCTGGTACGCAACGGCACTACGACGGCGATGGTCTTCTGCAGCGTTCACCGCGCCTCGGTGCAAGCGTTCTTCCAGGCGGCCGCGGCACGCCGCATGCGTATGGTGGCAGGCAAGGTGCTGATGGATCGCAATTGCCCGGAGTATCTGCGCGACTCCCCCGCGGCCGGCGAGCGTGACTCGCGTGAGTTGCTGGAAGCGTGGCATGGTCGCGAGCGACTGCTGTACGCGATCACGCCGCGATTCGCTGTGACTTCCTCCGAGGCGCAGCTTGAGAGCGCCGGGCGGCTCGCCAAGGACTTTCCGGACGCCCTGATCCACAGTCACGTGGCGGAGAACCTCGAGGAAGTCGCCTGGGTGAAACGACTGTTTCCACACGCACGCAGCTACCTCGACGTGTACGACCGATATGGATTGCTGCGTGATCGCGCGATCTACGCACACTGTATACATTTCGATCAGACCGATCGCGCCCGGATGGCGCAATCCGGGGCGTCAGCCGCGTTCTGCCCCTCTTCCAACTTGCACCTCGGTAGCGGGCTCTTTGATGTGGCCGCGGCCGATGCGGCCGGAATGCGGTTTTCGATTGCGACGGATGTAGCGGGCGGTAGCAGCTTCAGCATGCTCCGGACGCTCGGGGATGCTTACAACGTCGCACAACTCTCGCATCAGCACCTCTCGCCCCTGCGCGCGTTCTATCTCGCCACTCTGGGAGGTGCCCGTGCTCTCGGCGTGGACAGCGAGGTCGGTCGCTTCACGGTAGGAGCGGAAGCCGATTTCATCGTTCTCGACCTGCGTGCCACGGCGCTGATCGCACGCCGCACCGCCCGCTCGCGTACGCTGGCCGAGAAACTGTTGGTGCTGATGACGCTGGGCGATGATCGCGTCGTCTCGAGTACTTACATACTCGGCCGCGAGGCGCGCGCCGCCACGTCTCACCGGCTGCCGCCCGGCACCTCCCCCTGACAATCGTGCATCCGCTATCGGTACGACTTCGGACTTTACGGGTGGCTACAGCGACAGAAAAACGCGACAGCAGGGCCGCCAGGCCGGCAAAGAGCACGGCGCGGCACGGGAGCTCGGCGGCCCGGCGGTTGCGCCGCACGGCGGCGAACGGCGCCGATACGGCCGCAGTCTACGAGCAGATCTGGACAGCGATCACCGATCACAGCCTGCCGCCGGAGACGCGCCTGGTCGAGGGGAGTCTGTGCGAGATCTTCGGCCTCGGCCGTGCGCGGCTGCGCCAAGTGCTGCAACGTCTGGCACACGAGCGAGTGGTGACGCTGATGCCGAATCGCGGGGCAACCGTGTCCAAACCTTCGGTTCGCGAAGCGCGCGAGGTATTCGCCGCTCGCCAAGTGCTAGAGGCCGGGACCGTCGCCGGGTTCATCGGGTCGGCCACCCGCGCAGACTGCAAACGGCTTCACGAACATGTTGCACGTGAGCAGGCCGCCTGGCGCCGGGGCGATCGCCGCGCCACGCTCAAATCCTCCGGAGAGTTTCACCTGATCATTGCGGAGATCGCCGGAAACCAGATCCTGGTCGATATGCTCCGGGACCTGGTGTCACGCTCGTCACTGATCATAGCCGTCTATCAGGCGCCCGGCGCGCGCTGCTGTCCGCCGGACGAGCATCGGGAGCTCGCCTTGGCGCTCGAGCGGCGCGAGTCCCGTGCGGTCGGCCTCATGGTGCGCCACCTCGACCAAGTCCGCGCCGATCTGAGACTCGAGGAGGCGCTCGAGAAGAGCATCGACTTGCGTGCAGTGTTCTCCAACGGCCGGCGTGCGCCATGAACCGATCACCGGAAAAGTACCCCCGCGATCTTGTTGGTTACGGCCGCTGCCCGCCGCACGCACGCTGGCCGGGGGGAGCGCGCATCGCGGTGCAATTCGTTCTGAATCACGAAGAGGGCGCCGAGAATTGCGTGCTAGATGGGGATGCCGCCTCCGAGACCTTCCTGTCCGAGATCATCGGCGCACCGGCCTTCCCGATGCGCCACATGAGCATGGAGTCGCTGTTCGAATACGGCTCACGAGCCGGGTTGTGGCGCGTGCTGCGCGCGTTCGAGCAGCGCAATTTGCGGCTCACGGTCTTTGCCACCGCCACGGCTCTCAGGCGTCATCCGCACGCCGTTGCCGCGTACCGCGAGCTCGGACACGAAATTGCCGGCCATGGCCTGCGCTGGATCAGCTACCAACTCGTCGATGAAGCTACCGAACGCGCGCATCTGGCGGAGGCAGTCGCGATACTGAGCGACCTGACGGGCACTGCGCCCCTGGGCTGGTACACCGGACGTGACAGCCCGAATACACGGCGACTGCTCGTGGAACATGGTGGCTTTCTCTACGACGCCGACTCGTACGCCGACGACCTCCCGTACTGGACCACGGTCAGCATTGCCGCCGCCAGCGGCACGCGCGGCGTTCCGCACTTGGTCGTGCCCTACACTCTCGACTGTAATGACATGCGCTTCGCAACGGTGCAGGGATTCAACTCCGGTACCCAGTTCTTCGATTATCTCCGCGACGCATTCGACACGCTGTATCGCGAAGGAGACCCCGCCGGACTCGATACCCCCAAGATGCTGTCGATCGGATTGCATGCTCGCCTGATCGGCCGGCCGGGTCGTGCGGCCTGCCTGGAGCGCTTCCTCGACTACGTTCTCGAGCACACGGGTGTGTGGGTTTGCCGGCGCATCGATATCGCCCGGCACTGGATCGCCACGCACCCGCCAGCGTCCGTGCTAGACGATCGGCACGCGTGATTTCACTGCAACAGCTCAACTCGTTTCCGGCGCCCCAGTTCGTGGCAGCGCTGTCGGGCGTATTTGAACGCACGCCCTGGGTAGCGGAGCGGGTCGCAGCGGCACGCCCGTTTCGCTCGCACCTGCACCTTCATCAGGCGATGTGTGCCGCGGTCGAGCAGGCGGGCATCGATGAGCAGCTGGCGCTGATTCGAGCGCACCCCGAGCTCTCCGGCGGCACGCGCATGCGCGGCGAGCTGACCCCGGAGTCGGCGCGGGAACAGCGGGGCGCGGGTCTTGCAGCGTGCACGCCCGAAGAGTTCACTCGACTGCAGCAACTCAATGCCGCCTATACGCAAAGGTTCGGCTTTCCGTTCGTGCTCGCCATCAAAGGCCACGATCGCGCCTCCGTGATCGCCGCGCTCGAGCGGCGAGTCGGGAACACGGTCGAGCACGAACGCGCGGTAGCGTTGCGCGAGATCGGCCGAATCGCGGAATTCCGCCTGGCCGAGCTGGTGGATGAGCCGCTGGGGCCCCGGATCATCGCCATGGCGGAGCAGCTGGCGCGCCTCAGCGACCGAGCGGACGGTCTGACCTGCTCGTACCTGACCCCGGCGCACCATGCGACGGCGGCACTACTGCGCGAGTGGATGTTGGGTGCGGGACTCGAGGTTGAAATCGATGCGGTCGGTAACGTCATCGGTCGCTGGCGTGACGCGGCTGCGAGCGCCCGCACTCTGGTGACGGGCTCTCATTACGACACCGTTATCGATGCCGGGAAGTTCGACGGACGCTTGGGAGTTCTGCTGCCGATAGCCGTGGTTGCGCGGCTGCGCGGCGCAGGCGTGCGACTCCCGTACACGTTGACGATTGTTGCCTTTGCCGAAGAGGAAGGGGTCCGCTTCAAGTCGACATTTCTGGGAAGTCGCGCGCTAGCGGGCCGATTCGATCCGGCCGTGCTTGACAGCGTCGATGCGGACGGAATCACGATGCGGCAGGCCATGGTTGCGGCCGGATTGGATCCGGTGGCGATTCCCCAGGCGGGTCTCGACCCGCAGACGCTGCTGGGTTTTGTAGAAGTACACATCGAGCAGGGACCAGTGCTGCTCAACGAAGCGGTGCCGCTGGGCATCGTGACGTCGATCGCCGGCAGCACACGCTGCTTCGTGTCGATTACGGGGTTGGCGGGTCACGCGGGAACCGTGCCGATGCATCTGCGCCGCGACGCCGCCGCGGCAGCTGCCGAAGTCGTACTTGCCATCGAGAAGCGCTGCGGCGGCACGCCCGGGCTGGTAGGCACGGTCGGACAGTTGCAGGTCCCGATGGGTGCGGTGAATGTGGTTCCCGGCCGTTGCGAGCTGAGTGTCGATATCCGCGCCGATAACGATGCGGTGCGGGACGCGGCGTTCGCCAGCGTCGTGGCGGAATCCGCACGCATCGCCGCCCGCCGGCAAGTCGAGATTCAATGGCGCAAAGTGCTGGAGGTCGCTTGCGTACCCTGTGCACCCAAGATGCAACAGCTATGGGCCGACAGCATTGGGCGCACCACCGGCAACGCCGAGGTGCGGCGTCTCCCGAGCGGAGCCGGCCACGACGCGATGGTCATGGGGCAAATCACCGCAATGGGCATGCTGTTCGTGCGCTGCGGCAACGGCGGCATCAGCCACCATCCGTCCGAAACCCTTAGCGCGGAGGACGCCGATGTCGCGGCTCACGCCTTCCAGGACTTTCTGTTGAACTTCCCGGTATCACCTTGAGCGCATCGAAATGACTCACGACAGACTTCCGCCCGGAAGGTCGGCTCTCGAGACGGCGGTCGCCAAGATTGTCGACGACAGCTTCGCTGCCGAGTGCGACTTTCTGGCCGCGCTGGTCAAAATCCCGACGGACAATCCTCCCGGTGATTGTGCGGCGCATGCTGAGCGGGCCCGAGCCCTGCTGGAAGCGTTGGGATTCACAGTTGAAGCCCATCCGGTGCCGGTCGATTCCGTCCGGGCAGCCGGCATGATTTCGGCTACCAATCTCATCGTTCGGCAGCGCTTCGGCAAGGACGGGCCGTGCATTGCACTCAATGCGCACGGCGATGTGGTACCGCCCGGTCTGGGATGGACGCGGGATCCGTACGGCGCGGATGTAGTAGACGACCCGGCGCACGGACCAACCATGTACGGCCGTGGAGTTGCCGTGAGCAAGTCCGACTTCGCGACCTACGCATACGCGCTCCGCGCGTTGCAGGAGCTCGCCGGACGTGGGCGAGCGCTCAACGGCAGCGTCGAGCTGCATTTCACCTACGATGAAGAGGTCGGAGGGGATATCGGGCCGCGCTGGCTGCTCACCCAGGGCCTGAGTCGCCCCGACTATGCGATTTGCGCGGGATTTTCGTACGCGGTGACTACGGCGCACAACGGTTGTCTGCACCTGGAAGTCACGGTCCGCGGGCGCCAGGGCCATGCGGCAATGCCCGAGTCTGGGGTTGATGCGCTGGCAGCCGCAACCGGTATTTTGAAAAGCATCTACGACTCCCGCGAGGCCCTGAGGGAACGCCGCTCTAACGTTCCGGGCATTACGCATCCAACGGTCAACGTAGGTCTCATAGAGGGTGGTATCAATACCAACGTCGTGCCCGATCGCGTGAGCTTTCGCATCGACCGACGCATTATCCCGGAGGAGAGCCCGGAAGACGCCGAAGCGGAGCTGCGCAGGACCGTTGAGCGCGCGGCGGCCGCGTTTAGCGGCATTCGCGTACAGATCCGCCGCATTCTTCTGGCACTCCCCCTGGTCCGGGTATCCGGCGCCGAGCGGCTGACAAACGCACTGCGCCGCCATGGGGAGACGTTCTTCGGCGTGCCCATTGCCGAGCACGGCGTGCCGCTTTATACCGACGCCCGCCACTATGCGGCGCGCGACATCCCGGTCGTGTTGTACGGCGCGGGGCCGCGCACGCTCATCGAAGCGAACGCCCACAATGCTGACGAAAACCTGCGGCTCTCGGATCTGCGCGCCGCGACCACGATCGTGGCGCTTGCGCTCGCCGATCTGCTGTCGCCCGGGGGCGTATAACGCGCCGCGCGGCGACATTGCCGCCGCGCGGGTCTACCTTATTCCTCACCCGTCGCTCAGCGCGTTCGCCTCGAGTCCGCTGATCTGCACGTCGTAGCCGAACGGGTCGTCCATGTGCAGGCTGTAGCGGCCGGCTTCGCGCAGGTTCTTCACGCCCATGGCGGTGAGCGCCGCCTTGGCGCGGTCGCGGTTGAAGTCGGCAATCGTATAGCCGATGTGGTCGATCACCGCCTGCGGCGCTGGCCGTGGCCGCTCGCCGCCGCGTGGCGGCGGCGCATTCGGATTGGGCGTGCGGATGATGAGATGGGAGAGCGGCACGTCCTTGGCGCTGACCCCATAGGGCTGCTCGCCCTTCTTGC
>Ga0137415_10002473_pt1 | contig 18398 bp, 20 predicted proteins | sample CZODoug3_1_1_16f_FD_183082 | JGI IMG/M metagenome (GOLD analysis project Ga0137415, IMG submission 183082) | Vadose zone soil fungal communities from Angelo Coast Range Reserve, California, USA - CZODoug3_1_1_16fungal (Hybrid Assembly) | ecosystem: Environmental > Terrestrial > Soil > Vadose...
CGCAAACGCCGCGACCATGAAAATGAAGAATGCGACTGTCAGGTTGACGACGTTCCAACCGCCCCAGGCCTGCTGGTTTATGATCGAGTTCAAGCTGACGTTGCCGGCGAGAAGCAAAACCGGAATGGTCGACATTCCCAGTGAGATCTCGTAGGAAACCATCTGCGCGCTCGATCGCAGCCCGCCGAGCAAAGCGTACTTGTTGTTCGAGGACCAGCCCGCGAGAACGATTCCGTAAACTCCGAGCGATGTGATCGCGAGGATGAAGAGGAACCCGACCGGCAGATCCGCGACCACGAGGTCGATTCTTCCCCACCGTGTGGGCCATGGTGCTCCGAACGGAATCACACACCACGCCGTAAGCGCGGGAATGAACGAAAGTATCGGGGCGAGAACGAAGAGCGGCTTGTTCACACCTTCCGGCATCGTCTCTTCCTTCATGAAGTTCTTCAGACCGTCGGCGGCGGGCTGGAGCCATCCCTTGCCTACGCGGTTGGGTCCGTGACGATCCTGTATCCAGGCGGAGATCTTTCGCTCGGCCAGCGTAAGCATTGCGACGCCGACCATGTAGATCGTAAAGATGATTATCATCTTCACGATCGTGAAGATGAAAAACGCCATTCCGCTCACCGGCGGCAGATTCGGGTCTGCCGCCTGGAGAAGCGCGGGAAAAGCGTGAATCACGCTCATCTGGCAGCCACCGCGATAGGTGCTTTCGGGCTGGTCGGCGGCGCATCGACCAGTGGAAGTCCCTTGAAGCCGAGCGAGTCGTAGCTCAAGCCGGCAAATGACGAGTTGGAGCTGGCGAGCTGCGCGAACACCTCGGACGGCAGGAAGAAGTTCGTCTGCTTTCCGATGGCACCCAGCAGGTCGCCGAGCACGAGCCAGCTGGGGCGGGTTTCGCCCGGAGCCTGCTTCGCCTGCGTGAAGCGCTGGACGCGCCCGCGAAGGTTGGTAACCGTGCCTTCCTCCTCGGAATAATTGGCGATTGGTAGCACGACCGATGCTTTGCCCGCCGCTTCGGGAAGGACGGAGCCGATCACGATGACATCGCCCGCGCGCGCGACAGAGGATGCGTCGATGCCGGCGAGGTCCTCGCCAGCAATGACGAGCACATCTCCCTGCCCCAGACCGCCCAGCAGATCCTTCGTCTTATTGAAACCGAGCTTCTCGGCGCCGTAGACATTGGCCGCACGTTCACGGCGAAGCGCGAGATCCTCGACGCCGGGTAGAGGGGCCTCCTCGCCTTCCGTGACTCGGAACGCTCCGCTTCCGCCTTGCATCAGCTGGGTAAGAAGGTAGAGCGATTCGTTGGACAGCATCGGCGATGCCGCAACAAAAACCTTCTTGCCGTTGAGGGCGCGTGCCGCCGCCGAAATGGCTGCTTCCCAGTCGGACGCGGCAAGACCGTTCTTGCCACGAACCATCGGGTGCTCAACGCGGTTCTTCTCGTTCATCCAGCGATAGTTGAGACGCCCCCAGTCGCACATGAAGAACGCGTTGACGTTCTCATTCGGCCTCGGTCGCATCCGCACGAGCTGATTCTCGCGCGTCTCCATGATCACGTTGCAGCCTTGCGTGCAGTTGGGGCAGATCGACGCCGTGCGGTCCAGCTCCCACGCCCGAGCCTTGTTCAGAAAATCCTTGGAGAGAAGCGCACCGACCGGACAGAGGTCGACTACATTTGCGGCCCACGGGTGGGTAAGATCCTTTCCCTCGAACTTGCCGATAAGCGCGCGATCACCGCGTTCGCTGACGTTCAGTGTCGGCTCGTGCGCGACATCATCCATGAAGCGGACACAGCGGGTGCAGAGGATGCAACGGTTCGGAACGTAGATGACGTCGCCTCCGAAATCCTCGGCTGGATTGAAGCGCTTGGGTTCACGGTAGCGCGAATCCTCGCGTCCTTCCTGATATGTGTAGTCCTGCAGCTCGCACTCGCCCGACTGATCGCAGATGGGACAATCGAGAGGATGATTGATGAGAAGCATTTCGAGCACACCCTTGCGCGCGTCGAGCGACTTGTCGGAATACACGCGGACGACTTGTCCCTCCGCCACCGTAGTGGCGCAGGAAGGGGCGAGCTTGGGAGCCTTCTCGACTTCGACGAGACACATGCGGCAGACGCCCGCGATCGGAAGCCCAGGGTGATAGCAGTAGTGCGGGATGAGAATCCCGGCGGTTTTCGCCGCTTCGAGAATCGTCGTCCCTTCCACAACACTGACGGGGCGTCCCTCGATGGTGAGGTTGACCATCTTCTTCTCAGCCATTACGCGACCGCCGCAGTCACAGGGTGAAAACGCTTGCCCTGAATCAACGCCTCGAACTCGCCGCGGAACTTCTTGATGCCGGATACCACGGGAACGGCGCACGAATCGCTGAGAACGCAGATCGTTTTTCCGGTCATCTGCTCGCCGATGTCGAGTAACGTATCGAGGTCTTCGACCGTTCCCTCGCCGTCTCTGATCCGCTCGAGGATTTTGGTGGTCCAGGCGGTGCCCTCGCGGCATTGCGTACACTGGCCGCAGCTCTCGTGCGCGAAGAAGCGGGCGAGACGCGCGATCACGGTCACCATCGGCTGAGCATCGTCGATCACGATTACGCCGCCGGAGCCGAGCATCGATCCTCCGGCAACAAAGCCTTCGTAATCCATGAGCGTCGCTTCGGCCTCCTCCATGTTCTGGATCGGAACTGAAGCGCCACCCGGAATCACAGCCTTGAACTTTCGACCATGGAGCGGGCCGCCACACAGATCGTACAGGAATTCCTTGAATGGGAAGCCCATTACGACCTCGTACGTTCCGGGACGCTGCACGTTGCCGCACACGGAGTAGAGCTTGGTGCCTGTGCTCTTCGGACTCGACAGCGACATCTTCTTGTACCATTCCGCGCCGTTGAGGAGGATCGGCGCCGCGGCAATCAGCGTCTCGACATTGTTGATCGTCGTCGGCATGCCGAAGACGCCCGACACGGCTGGAAACGGCGGCTTGATGCGCGGATTGCCGCGACGCCCCTCGAGTGATTCCATCAGCGCCGTCTCCTCGCCGCAGATGTAGGCACCGGCTCCCTTGTGCACGTGCACATCGATGCGCTTTCCGCTGCCCATCGCGTTCTTACCGATGATGCCAGCGGCATACGCTTCCTTGACCGCACTCTCCATCCAGTGAAGCGGCTCGGTAAACTCACCACGGATGTAGACGTACGCGGTCTCCGCTCCTATTGCGTACGCGCCGATGGCACAGCCCTCTACGAGCGCGTGCGGCGTCCAGCGCATGAGCTCGCGATCCTTGAAAGTGCCCGGCTCGGACTCGTCAGCGTTACAGCACAGGTAGTGTGGCTTTCCATCACCCGGCTTCATGAACGACCACTTCATGCCGGTCGGGAACCCGGCGCCTCCGCGTCCGCGCAGGCCAGACTCCTTCACCACGTTCACGATGTCGGCTGGCTGCATTCCGAGCGCCTTCTCCAGCGCCTTGTAGCCGCCACGTTTCTTCCAACCAGCGAGGGTGCGAGCATCGGCCTCACCGAAATGCTTGGTGAGAACCGTCGTTTCCCTCGGATGTGGATGATGCGGGAATCCCATTTATGCGAGCCGTGCGAGAAGTTCGGGAACTTTGTCGGGAGTCACTGATTCGATGAATTCTTCGTTGACCATGACCGGAGTGGCGAAGCCGCAGGCTCCGAGGCACTCGACCTCGATAACTGTGAACTTACCGTCGGGCGAAGTTATGCCGAGCTCGCCGGCGTTGGTGTGACGAAGAAATGCCTTGACCACATCCTCAGCCCCGCAGATTCCGCAAGGCGACGTCGTGCATACCTGGATGAAATACTTTCCGACCGGATGTTGGTGGTACATCGTGTAGAACGTCACCACGCCTTTGACGTAGGCGGGCGTCAAGTCGAGAAAGCCGGCTACTTCCGCCATCCCCTCGTCGCTCACCCAGCCGCGCTCGCGCTGCACGATCCACAGCGCGGGAAGTAGTGCCGCCATCTTCGTGGGATAGCGCGTGAGCAGCTCGTCGAGCTCGCGCTTCACATCTCCAGTGAAGACCGCGACGTACGGCTCGTGCGCCGCACGGTCGTGCGACGCGTAGTCGGGAGATTCAACGCCGCCGACCAGATCAGGTGTCAACGGTCGATCTCCCCCATGACGATGTCGATGCTGGCGTTGATGGCGATGACATCCGAGAGCAGATGCCCTTCGACCATCTTTGGAATGGCGGCAAGGTTCACGAACGACGGCGGACGAATCCTCCACCGCACCGGCTTCGAAGTGCCGTCGGATACCATATAGTAGCCCTTCTCTCCTTTGGGGCTTTCGACCGCGACGTAAGATTCGCCGATCGGCGGACGCGGACCTTCCATCACAACCTTGAAGTGATGGATCATGGATTCCATCTCGCTCGTCGCTTTGGATTTTGGAGGAAGTATGATGCGCGGGTCGTCGATGTTAACCGGGCCGTCCGGCAGCCGGTCAGCCGCCTGCTGGAGAATCCGCACCGATTGGCGGAGCTCCTCGAATCTCACGAGATAGCGATCATAGACATCGCCGTTTGTCCCGACAGGCACTTCGAAATCGTAAGTCTCATAGTCGAGATACGGAAAATCCTTGCGCACGTCGTAGTCGACGCCGGACGCGCGAAGCATCGGCCCAGAGAGGCCCCAATTGATTGCCTCTTCCGGCGTCATGACGCCCAGTCCGACGGTGCGGCCGACCCAGATTGCATTCCTGGTCAGCACGCGATCGATCTCGTCGAGCGTGTGCGGGAAAGTGCGGATGAACTGTCTGAGTCCGTCCATCCAGCCGCTCGGAATGTCGGCGGCCATTCCACCGACGCGCGTCGCCGAGGTGGTAAGCCGCGCGCCAACCCACTTCTCGATGAGACGGTAGATCTCTTCGCGGCGCTGAAACGCCCACAGAAACGGCGTGAATGCTCCGATGTCGATGCAGAAGGTACCGAGCCAGACCAGATGCGACATGATCCGTGACAGCTCGCACGCGATGACGCGCAGAACCTTGCAGCGCTCCGTGACCTCGATGCCGAACAGCCTCTCGGCGCCGAGCGCAAAAGCGACATTGTTGCCGATCGAGTTGAGATAGTCTTCGCGATCGGTCCAGCAGATTATCTGATTGTACTGACGGTACTCGCCGATTTTCTCGAACCCACAGTGCAGATAGCCGATGTGGGGAATGCAGCGGACGACCGTCTCTCCGTCGAGCTCGAGCACGAGCCGCAGCACGCCGTGAGTCGCCGGATGTTGCGGGCCGATGTTGATGAGCATGTGCTCACCTTCGAGATCCGGCTCGATGCCCGGCGGCGCCTGAAGCGCCAGTCCGCTCCCTCCGTCATCCGTGAGGATCGGGACACGCTGTGGCCTTCCCTGCGCATCAAGACCAGTTGTGGAGAGCTCGACCTCAACGGTGCGCTTCGACATTACTCGCCCGTCCTCTCGCCCTTGCTCAATCGCTCGCGCATTTCCTGCGGAAGCTCCGCGAACGCGTCAGCGATGGTGAGCTCCTCCATCGAGTAACGCGCCTCCGGATTCTGGGCGAGCGCCTGGCGCAGCTGCTCCGAGCGGCTGAAGCGCCCGCGCAGGGGGAAATCCTTCCGCAGCGGAAATCCTTCCTTGTATGACTCCCACATCAGGATCCGGCGAAGATCAGGATGACCGCGAAAGCGGATCCCGAACATGTCGTAGCACTCGCGCTCCAGCCAATCCGCGCTCTTATAGATGTCCCAAACGCTATCGATCTCGAGCGTTCCTTTGGGCAGCTGCGCCTTGATGCGAACGAAGCGCCGGTAAGGAAGAGACCGCAGCTGCCACACGACCTCGATCGGCACGTCGGCGTCGCGATACTCGACAGCAGTCACGTCGCTGAGGAAGTCGTACCGCTGGGACTGATCGTCGTGCAGCCAGCGGATAATGTCGTGCGCCGACGCCGGGTCGACGTACACGATCGTCTCGCCCCAGATCACTTCGACGCGCTTGACGCCCGAGGAGAACTTCTCCTGAAGCGCCTTCGCGGATGGATTCGCCTCTCCGCCCCGGTGCTGAACGTTTCGCTGTGTCGCCGGCTGAGCGCCGGATGCGCTCGCTCCGGTCCTTAGGATCTCGAAACGGCTCACAGCCCGGACCTGGTCTGATTTACGGAGTTTCCGAACGGCTCACCGAGCTCGTCGATCACTGGCGGCGGGATGTAGAGCTGACTCGAAGGATCGGGCTCCATCTCGTCGCGGATTCCCTTGTCGGACGCGCGCTCGTTCTTGACCTTTTCCTGGAGCATGCGAATGCCGTAGATGAGACCCTCCGGGCGCGGCGGGCAACCAGGTACGTACACGTCAACGGGAATGATCGTGTCGATTCCCTGCACCACCGCGTAGTTGTCGAACATTCCGCCAGTCGAGGCGCAGGCGCCCATCGAGATACACCATTTGGGCTGCGGCATCTGCTGCCAGATGCGGCGGATAATCGGGGCGAGCTTGAAGGGGACGCGACCTGCGCAGATAAGTACGTCGGCCTGCCGCGGCGAGTAGCTCATGCGTTCCATCCCGAAGCGCGCGAGGTCGAAATCGCTGGCCGCCGTCGCCATGAACTCGATCGCGCAGCACGCCGTCCCAAACGGCATTGGCCACAAGGAGTTGGCGCGTCCCCAATTGACCAGGAAGTCGAGGCGAGTCGCGACCCAGCCTTCCTGCGATTCTGGCGCGTACGAAACGGTCCGACGCTCTCCCGGAGCGGTCAATCCCATTGCAGTGCTCCCTTCTTCCATACGTAGACGAAGCCAACGAGGAGGATCAGCATGAACACCAGCATTTCACCCAACCCGAAAAACGAGATGTTTCCAACGGGACACGCATCGTTCACGAGCGGCACGAAGCAGGATAGCTGCTTGAAGTAGACCGCCCACGGGATCATGAACACGGTCTCGATGTCGAAGATGATGAACAGGATGGCGACGAGGTAGAAACGCACCGAAAAGCGCTCTCGGGCATCGCCGAGCGCAGGAACTCCGGATTCGTAAGCCTGCTGCTTTACCGGCGTTGGCCGCGCACGGATCGTCAGCGCCGAGATCCCGATGATCAGGAGCGCGTTGACCAACACGAAACCAAAGAGCATCAGAACCGGGAAATAAGCGCGAGCCATGGCTTCTCAGACTTCGTGAAAAATTTCACTAGTGCGATTTTTTGGAATTTACCGTTGGCAATCTTGTAATTCAACGGCTCTCGTTCGGTGGCGGTGACAGCACGGAAATCGTACATTCACGTCGAAAACGCGCGAACCGGCGCGTTGGACGAGGCGGTGACTGATTTCAGCGCCACTGTCCGCTTCCCGCTTCCCTCTTCCCGCTTCCCCGCCCCTCAATGTCAATTCAGTCGGATCGCTGGATCACCCAAATGGCGAAGGATCACGGGATGATCGAGCCCTTCGAGAACAGTCAGGTCAGAGCCGGCGTCATCTCGTATGGGGTGAGCTCTTACGGGTACGACATGAGAGTCGCGCCCGAGTTCAAGATATTCACCAACGTCATGAGCTCGATCGTGGATCCGAAGAACTTCGATTCGAATTCGTTCGTTGAGTTTGAGGGACCCATCTGTATCGTTCCGCCCAACTCGTTCGCTCTCGCCCGGTCAGTGGAGTACTTCCGAATACCGCGAAACGTCGTGACGATTACCGTAGGTAAATCCACCTACGCAAGGTGCGGAATCATCACCAACGTCACGCCATTCGAGCCGGAGTGGGAAGGATTCGTGACGCTCGAGATATCGAACACGACTCCCTTGCCGGCCAAGATCTACGCCAACGAGGGCATTGCTCAGGTTCTCTTCTTCAAGGGCGAGGAAGAGCCGATGGTGTCTTACAAGGATAAGAAAGGAAAATACCAGGGTCAGCAGGGCGTGACTTTACCCCGCCTGTAGTATTGGCCCCTGGATTGCCGAAGCTATAAAGAAGAAGAAACCGCAATTGGAGGAAGCAAGCCTGATGCAAAACAAGGATGGCCTACAGAAGGGCCCTCAGGATCACGCCGAGGGGCAGCACGGATCAAAAACTCGCAGCAAGATTCTCGAACAACTTCACTCGGGCAACGGCACCAAGCCGGTCCCGCCAGACGCCGCTCCAAACCCTCTCGAACCCACCAAGAGCATAGCGCACCACAACGCTGCGCATCGTCTATTCGAAGAGCGCAAGCAACACGACGAGGCGGAGAAGAACAGCGAGAAGACCCGCTTGCACCGCGAGATCGAGCGCCGACACCTCGACCCGAACCACATCCCCAAGATTTGAGCGTTGCGGCGGGCGCTGATACGCGTCCGCGTTTGAGGCTACGGGCGGGTACCTATCACACCCGCCCGAATGAAATCCCGATTCATCCGCGTGATGGCGTCGATGCTGATCTCCTTCGGGCACGCCTCCTGACACTCGCCGTGCAGCGTGCAGCTTCCAAAGTTCTCAAGATCCATTTGGTCGACCATCTGTAGCGCGCGCCGATACCGCTCCGGCTGACCCTGCGGCAGCAGGCCGAGATGCGTGATCTTTGCCGCGGTGAAGAGCGACGCTGATGCGTTGGGACACGCAGCCACGCACGCGCCGCATCCAATGCACGCCGCCGCGTCCATGGAGCTCTCGACGCTCTCCTTCGGAACGAGAATCGAATTGGCATCCTGGGCGCCGCCAGTGGGTGCAGTAATGAATCCGCCCGCCTGAATGATCCGGTCGAGCGCCGAGCGATCGACGGTCAGGTCCTTGATTACCGGAAAGGCCCGGGCTCGCCAGGGCTCGATGTAAATCGTGTCGCCGTCCGCAAAGCTTCGCATGTGAAGCTGGCAGGTGGCGGTTCCCTTCATCGGACCGTGCGCGATTCCATTGATCATGAGACTGCACATGCCACAGATGCCCTCACGACAGTCGTGGTCGAACGCGATCGGCAAATCACCCTGCAAGGTGAGCCTCTCGTTGACGACGTCCAGCATCTCGAGGAAGGACATGTCGGAGCTGATATCGCGCGCCTCGTAGACAACCATTTTGCCCCGCGCGTCGGGACCCGCCTGCCGCCAGACGTGCAGGGTGAAATCCATTACTTGTAGCTCCGCTGCGACAGCTTCACGTTTTCGAAGACGAGCGGCTCCTTGTTGAGAATGGGACTCTGCCCTTCGCCCGCGTACTGCCAGGCGGCTACGTAGGCGAAGTTCTCATCGTCGCGGAGTGCTTCGCCTTCAGGTGTCTGGCTCTCCTCCCGGAAATGCGCTCCGCACGATTCGGTTCGATGGAGTGCGTCGAGGCACATGAGCTCGCCTAGCTCGAGAAAGTCAGCGACGCGTCCGGCCTTCTCGAGCGCCTGATTCAACTCGACGTCGCTGCCTGGCACGTTGACGTCCCGCCAGAACTCCTCTCGCAGCTCGGGAATCTTTTTGAGCGCGAGTTTGAGTCCCGCTTCGTTGCGCGACATCCCGCAGTAGTTCCACATGATCTTGCCGAGCTCGCGATGGAACGACGTTACGGTTCGGCTCCCCTTGATCGAAAGAAACCGATTGGTCCTCTCGACCACCTCCGCCTTCACCGACCCGAAGGCAGGGTGTGATGTTTCGACCTTGTCCAGCTTCTGGCTCGCCAGGTAGTTGCCGATTGTGTTCGGGATTATGAAGTATCCGTCCGCGAGTCCCTGCATCAGGGCGCTCGCCCCAAGCCTGTTGGCTCCGTGATCGGAGAAGTTCGCCTCACCAGTGACGTGAAGACCATCGATGGTCCCCATGAGATTGTAATCGACCCAGAGGCCACCCATGGTGTAATGGACCGCCGGATAGATTCGCATCGGCACGTCGTACGGATTCTCGTCGGTAATCCGTTGATACATCTCGAACAGGTTTCCGTACCGCTCCTCGATCACGTCGCGGCCCAGCCGCTTGATGGCGTCGGCAAAATCCAGGTAGACGCCGAGTCCTGATTCGCCGACTCCCCTTCCCTCGTCGCACACTTCTTTTGCCGCGCGCGACGCGATGTCGCGCGGCGCGAGGTTGCCGAAGGCTGGATACTTGCGCTCGAGAAAATAGTCTCTGTCCTCCTCGGGAATCTGCCGAGGATCGCGCTTGTCGCCGCGCTTTTTCGGGACCCAGACGCGCCCATCGTTCCTGAGCGATTCACTCATCAGCGTCAGCTTCGACTGATGTTCACCAGTGACCGGGATGCAGGTCGGATGGATCTGGGTGAAGCACGGGTTCGCGAAGGCTGCGCCGCGCTTGTACGCGCGCCAGATTGCTGTGGCGTTCGATCCCTGCGCGTTGGTCGAGAGATAGTAGACGTTGCCGTAACCGCCAGTGGCGAGAACGACGGCTTCACCGGCATGCGACTCGATCGCTCCAGTCACCAGATCGCGGGTGACAATCCCCCGCGCCTTGCCATCGATTACGACGAGATCGAGCATCTCCGTGCGTGGATACATCTTCACGCCGCCGCGCACGATCTGTCGCTCGAGAGCTTGATACGCGCCAAGAAGTAGTTGTTGTCCGGTCTGGCCGCGCGCGTAGAAAGTACGTGACACCTGCGCTCCACCAAACGACCGATTGGATAATAGTCCTCCGTACTCGCGCGCGAACGGCACTCCCTGCGCTACGCACTGGTCGATGATGTTCACGCTCAGCTCCGCGAGCCGGTAGACGTTGCCCTCGCGGGACCGGAAATCGCCACCCTTGATCGTGTCGTAAAACAGGCGATGGATGCTGTCGCCATCGTTCTGATAATTCTTGGCGGCGTTTATTCCACCCTGCGCGGCGATGCTGTGCGCGCGACGAGGTGAATCCTGGAAGCAAAAGCACTTTACGTTGTAGCCCAGCTCGCTCATCGTTGCCGCGGCGGCACCGCCAGCGAGCCCTGTGCCGACGACGATTATCGTATTCTTCCGCTTGTTCGCGGGGTTCACGAGCTTCATCTCGAAGCGTTGCCGATTCCATTTTTCCGCCAGCGTTCCAGGCGGGATCCGGGCATCGAGTTGAAGAGTCATCGAACCATTCCAGCGAACACTGCGATCGGTACAGCCGTGAACGCGGCCCACACGAGAATGGCAATCGCGAGGGAGATGCGATGATGGAGCGGATGCGGCGAAGGTGGGCTAACGCCAATGCTCCTCACCGAGCTCCACGCACCGTGAAAGAGGTGTAGTCCAAGCGCCACCATCGCGAGCACATAAAACAGCGACACCCACCAGATCCTGAAGCTCGTCACGACGTTCGCGTACACGTCCTCGGCGCTGAAAACGCCAGCCGGTCTGATCGTGCCGGTCGTGAAGTGCAGAATGTGCAGCACGATGAACACGAGAAGGAACGCTCCGCCCCACCGCATCGTGCGGGATGCCACCGTCGCGACCTGGTGTTCGTGTTTCGTGTACGCGATCGGCCGCGCCGAGCGGCTCTGGCGCGTCAGCTGGACCGCGGCGATCACATGGAGAACGACTGCAACGATGAGTACGATGCGCACAGCCCACAGCAGCTCGCCGGTGCTTTTGAGAAAATGCGAGTACGAATTGATGGCGGCGGGCCCACGGAAAACGAGCAGATTGCCGAGGGAATGGATGATGACGAAGCCGATTCCGATGAGACCCGTGACTCCCATGACGACTTTCTTGCCGACCATGGAGGCGTAGAAGCCGCGAAGGCTGCCCATCCGCGTCTTACAGCTTTACCGCGCCCATCGGCTCGCGGACGGCGTCCGCGCTCTTCGCCAGGGCATCGCGCTCCTCTCGGGTAAGCTCCACTTCGATGATCTTCTCCAGGCCGCCACGTCCAAGCTTGCACGGGACGCCGAGGAAGAGGCCAGACATCCCGTACTCGCCCTCGAGCCACGCGGCGCAGGGAAGAATGCGCTTCTGATCGAAAACGATCGACTCACACATCTGGACCGCCGCTGCCGACGGAGCGTAGTAGGCCGAACCGGTCTTGAGGTGTTTTACGATCTCCGCTCCGCCTCCTCGTGTACGCTCCACGATCGCGTTGAGCTTTGCCTGCGGCATGAGCTGCGTGATCGGGATCCCACTCACGGACGTGTAGGAAATCAGCGGTACCATCGTGTCTCCGTGACCGCCCAGAACCATCGCCTGAATATCCCTCACCGAGACGTCCAGAGCCTCAGCGATAAAGGCGCGATATCGCGCCGTGTCGAGGACGCCGGCCATTCCGAGAACTCTCTGGCGAGGGAATCCAGTGACCTTCATCGCGACGTACGCCATCACATCGAGCGGATTGGACACGACGATCAGGATCGCGTTCGGAGAGGTTGCCCTGATCTCTTCGGAGACCTGCTTGACGATTCCGGCGTTCGTGTTGAGCAGATCGTCGCGCGACATGCCCGGCTTTCGGGCGATGCCGGCGGTGATGATGACAATCTCGGAATCGCGGGTCTCGTCGTATCCGTTGGTGCCGATGACACGGGAGTCGAAACCTTCAATTGGGGCCGACTGCCACTGATCGAGCGCCTTGCCCTGCGGAATTCCTTCCATCACGTCGACCATCACGACGATGCGGGCGAGCTCCTTCTCCGCTATTCGCTGCGCGGTGGTCGCACCGACATTGCCAGCGCCGACCACCGTAATTTTGTTGACCATTATTGTTTCGAAGTGTGGAGATTCGGTGCGCGAAAGCTATCCGGGCGGCGCACTGTGAGCAATCGTCGACAGTCGCGTCGAACACGCGAGCGCCGCAGACCTTTGCTCAGCCTCCGACTTGCGAAAGCGCCCGGAGACCACCGACGCTCATCTGGAGCAAATGGTGCTCTTCGGGCTTCGACGCGAGTGCGCTTCGGAAAAACGGCTCGAGCGGCAATCCTTCGCGAAGCGGCGTTCTAAGATCCGTCTCCTCGCTCCCGAAAAGACACGTACGAAGCCGGCCGTCAGCCGTGAGCCTCACTCGGTTGCAGCTGCCGCAGTAAGTATGCGACATGGGAGTGATAACGCCGACCGTGCCCATGGCGCCGTGAAACCGAAAGTAGCGCGCCGGGCCATTCCCTCTTGCTGGACCGATCGCCGGCTGAATGGGCGCAACGGTCTGGACCTCGCGCAGAATCTCGTCGCTCGGCACCACATGATCCCATGTGAGCTCGCGCATTTCTCCAACGGGCATCAGCTCGATGAACCGCACGTGCCAATCGTGCTCAAAAGTGAGCCGCGCAAAATCGCAGACTTCGTCGTCGTTTATTCCGCGCATGACGACGACATTGATCTTGATCGGCGACAGCCCGGCGGCTTCCGCGGACATCAGCGCAGCAATTGGATCGAAATCGGTATTTCTCCTGGAGATTGCCCTGACTCGATCGGGTCGGAGCGAATCGGCGCTCATGTTGACGCGATTGAGCCCGGCCCGGGCGAAAGTCCCGGCGAGGGCCGGCAGCCGCACGCCGTTTGTCGAGAGCGAAATGTCCTCTATCTCTGGTATCGCCCGCAGCATTCCGATAAGCAGCTCGAGATCAGGACGCAGCGTGGGCTCGCCCCCGGTGACGCGGAGCCGCCGCAAGCCGAGCGGAGCCAGCTGGCTCACCACCTGCGCGATTTCTTCGTAGGAGAGGATTCCCGATTTGGGGAGCCACTCCAGTCCCGACAACGGCATGCAGTAGAGACAACGGAAGTTGCAGCGGTCCGTGACGGAGATGCGCAAATACTCGATGCTCCGCCCGAAGCCGTCTCGCAACGTGATACTCACTCCGCGGTCACTCCGCTCGCGTTCGTGGGGTCAACCCACTCGCGCGTTCCATCGATGTAGTGCTCCATCTTCCAGATGGGGACACGCTTCTTGATCTCTTCGATCACGTAGCGAGTGCAATCGAACGCCGGCGCGCGGTGCGCGTGCGCGGCGGCGATCGCGACGCTGGTCTCTCCAAGAGAGAGAACCCCGATTCGGTGCTCGACCACCAGCGACGTCACACCGAAGCGGTCCGCTGCCTCGGCGACAATCTGCCTGAGCTCGGCTTCGGCCATGGAGGTGTAAGCGGAGTAATCGATGGCACTTACACCGCGACCGTCGCTCGTGTCGCGCACCGTTCCCGCAAAGAGCGAAATTGCTCCATACCCTGTGGATGCGATGCTGGCGATGAGTGCCGCCGGATCGATTGCGCGAGTGACGAGTGCTGCGCGTATCATCCGCTCACCCACCCGCCACAGGCGGGATCAGCGCGATCTCGTCGCCAGCATCAACGAGCTGGTCCGCGGAGACAAACTTTCGGTTGACGGCGACGCGGGGAGAGTCCGGAAGGATCGAAGCGCCTGGGAGCAGACGCAGATGGCCCAGCAGATCCGCGACTGTGCTGCCGGTTTTGAGAGGGAGTTGGAGCGTGGGAGCGCCGAAACTTTCGGCGTATGAAGCGAACAGCTGCACCGTCACTGTGGACACGTGCGGTCCCTCTCGACCTCTGTGAAGCTAAGTCCTTATGCTTCCGACATCTGCGACATGTCCACGCCAGCGACAAGGGCTCGCAGTTCCTTTGATGGCTTGAACACGGGAACAGGTCGCGCGGAAACCTCAACAGGAGAGCCGGTGCGAGGGTTGCGCGCCATGCGGGTTTTGCGATTCCGAATCTTGAAGGTGCCGAATCCCCTGACCTCGATGTTCTCCTGGGTCTGGAGCGATTCCTTGATCGCCTCGAGGAAAGCGTCCACGACGCGAGCGCAATCTTTCTTTGAAATCATCGGCCCAGCGGTACGCGAAATCTGGGTCGTGACACGCTCGACGAGGTCGGCCTTAGTCATTGAAAAACTCCGTATGGACGCGCGCCAGAGCGCGTAAGTGCTTTGAAACTATGGCTTTACTAATATGCTGTCAAGGCGATCTTGATGCTACCTGACTGCCCCCCTAAGGGCGCTGAGGAACTCCTGGAACAGGGGTCGAGCGTCGTGCGGTCCCGGTGCTGCCTCAGGATGGTACTGGACGCCGAATATCGGCAGGGTCCGGTGACGAAGCCCTTCGATGGTTCCGTCGTTCAGATTGACGTGCGTGACTTCGAGATCCGACGCGCCTTTGACCGATGTCTCATCCCCTTCAACCGCGAACCCGTGGTTCTGGGAGGTGATGAGGACGCGCCCGCTCTCGACAGCCTTCACCGGGTGATTTCCACCCCGGTGACCGTAGGGCATTTTCACCGTCGAGCCGCCAAAGGTGAGGCCTAACAGCTGATGCCCCAGGCAGATCCCGAAGATCGGCACTCCGTTGGCGGTGAGGGTCCGTATGATCCCGGGAGCATAGGCGACTGCATCGGGGTCACCAGGCCCGTTCGACAGAAATATTCCGTCCGGCTCTTCGGACAAAGCTGCCTCGGCCGGTGTGTCGGCCGGAACTACAGTAACCCGGCAATCGTTCTCATCGAAGAGTCGCAGGATGTTGCGCTTGATTCCGTAGTCGTAGGCGACGATATGATGGCGCGATTGAGGATCTCCCCAGCTGTAACTCTCCCTGGTCGTAACGCGGGAGGCGAGATCCAATCCCTCCATCGAGGGGCAGGCCTCGAGCGCCGCCCTGCTCGCTTCGTCTGGTTCGACGCCCGCGCCAATGACTCCGCGCATCACTCCCACCGACCTCAAGTGTCGAGTGAGACGCCGAGTGTCAACGTCCTGAATGATAGGGATTTGCGACGCAGCCAGCCAAGCTCCTAATCCGCCGGTGGCGCGCCAATTAGAGTAGGTGTCCGACAGTTCTCGAACCACCACGCCAGCGACCTGCGGCGCGTTGGACTCCGGGTCCTCGGCGTTGACGCCATAGTTGCCGATCTGGGGCGCCGTCATTACGACGATCTGTCCGCGATAGGAGGGATCGGTAAAGACTTCCTGATAGCCTGTCATGTTGGTGGTGAACACCACTTCGGCCACCGCGGGCAGCAGTGCTGTGGCTGACCCGGCCATCCTGCCACGAAAAAGGGTTCCATCCTCAAGGAGGAGGAACCCCGGCTCAGTGATTCGAATCTCGGCCGACAACTTATCGCTTCGGAGTGGTAGCTGGAGGTTTAGCCGTCTTCGTTCCCGCGGGGGCCGTCGGCGTCGGTGCTGGCTCGAGCGGAACAGCTGGAGCTGAAGTCGGAGCGGGTGCCACGTTCTTTGGCTGCGTGGTCAAACCCTTCTCGAGGACGGAGCGCGGAGCCGACGTATGCGTCGACATGATCTGTAAAATGAAGCAAAGGCCGAGGAAAATTCCGCCGCCCCACCAGCTGATCCTGGTGAGAAGATTTCCCGCCTGACGGATTCCGATAAGCGCATCCGGAGAAGAGCTCGCGCCGCCGAAGCTTGCGGCGAGACCGGTGCCCTTCCCGCTCTGCAGCAGAATGGCCAGCATCAGAACCACGCAGTCTATAACGAGGAGTACGAGAAGAAACGTGTAAAGCATTGATAGAATTAAAGTTCAGTCTAGCCGTTGAATATCGACGGCAACAGGAATTCAGTCAAGTCTCGACGACCTGCCTGTTCAACGACCATTAGAAATGTCACGGCAATCAACTCTGCGCGATTACCAGCCATGAGGACACCTCAACGCTCGCGCCTCCGACAAGGAGCCCGTCGACTTCTGGCGCAGCGAGCAGATTGCCCGCATTCGTCGCATTGACGCTTCCTCCGTAAAGTATCGGAATCTCATCGGCCCGGGTTCCGATCATCTCTCTCAGCTCCGAACGGAGCACCGTGTGAATCGCCGAAGCATCGCCGGCTGAAGCAGTGAGGCCAGTTCCGATTGCCCAGACTGGCTCGTAAGCGAGCATGAAATCAGCGGCGATGAGATTCGACGTCTGGGATAGACCCTCTCGCAGCTGGCGGGTCACGAGGCGTTCCGTTTCGCCCGCCTCTCTTTGCTGGATGGTTTCGCCAACGCAAAGCATGAAGGCCAGCTTCGCTTTTGATGCGGCAGCGCATTTCTGCGCGCACTGTGCGTCCGTCTCGCCAAAGACGTGTCGCCGCTCCGAGTGTCCCACCAGTACCACTGCCGCGCCGGCGTCTTTGGCCATCGGTGCCGAGATCTCCCCGGTGAAGGCTCCCTTCTCCCCCCAGTGAATGTTCTGAATCCCCGCGAGAATGTCGGTGCGGCTTGACGCGGCGGTTGCGACGGTCGTGAGCGAGACCGCGGGCGGAAAGATGATGACCGTTCTGTCGGTCCGCGGCGGGTAGCTCGCGAGAAATGTGTCCATGAATGTCTTCGCCGCTGTCGGACCGTTATTCATCTTCCAGTTGGCGGCGAGAACGGGACGCTTCACTAGTCGGCCTCGTCGAGAATTTCCACTCCGGGGAGTTTCTTGCCCTCAAGGAATTCGAGTGACGCACCCCCGCCCGTGGAGACGTGACTCATCTTCGCTTCGAGTCCTGCTTCGGTCACGGCGGCTGCCGAGTCACCTCCACCAACGATTGTGGTCGCGCCCTTTGCCGTCGCGCTTGCCATTGCTTCCGCGATCGCGCTGGTGCCGGCGTCGAAGGGCGGCGTCTCGAAGACGCCCATCGGACCGTTCCAGATAATCGTCTTGGCCGCCGCGATTGCGCGCGAGTACGACGCCGCCGATTGCGGGCCGATGTCGAACATGGCCTGGTCTTTCGGGATCGCGTTGCGCGGGACTGCTTTTGCCTCCTTTGCTCGTTCGAGCGAAGGCGCGACCATCGCGTCATGCGGTAGAGTGAGACGCATGCCGCCGCGGGCGAGCAGATCCTTCGCCATTCCGACGCGATCTTCCTCGACCAGCGACTTCCCGGTCTCCAGTCCCATCGCGCGGTAGAAAGTGCACGCCATCGCACCGCCGATCAGCAACCCATCGACTTTCGGAAGGAGCTGTTCGATCACGTCGATCTTCCCCGAGATCTTCGCACCGCCGAGAATCGCGATGAATGGGTGCTTCGGGTTCGCGAGCGCGCCGCCGAGGTAGTCGAGCTCCTTCTGCATCAAAAGTCCGGCGACGGCTGGGCGCAGATACTCGGCGACACCGACGGTCGAAGCGTGCGCCCGATGCGCGGCGCCGAAGGCATCGTTCACAAAAAAGTCGCCAAGCTCGGCAAGCGCCCTCGCCAGCCGCCGATCGTTTTTCTCCTCACCGCCGAGGAAGCGGGTGTTCTCGAGGAGAAGAATCTCTCCCGCCTTGAGGTTCTGGCAGGCCTGGAGCGCCTCGTCCGAATCGGTCGACTCGACGAAGATCACGGTACAGCCGGCCAGCTCCTGAAGCCGATTCGACACGGGTTGCAGCGAGTACTTCGGATCGGGTTTGCCTTTGGGCCGTCCCAGATGTGACAGGATTACGGGGCGCGCACCGCGGTCGAGCAGCAGCTGGATCGTCGGAAGCGACGCACGGATGCGCGTGTCGTCGGTGATGTTCCCATCGTCGTCGAGGGGTACGTTGAAGCCCACGCGAAGCAGAGCACGCTTGCCGCGCACCTGCTCATCGCTGAGATCGCGGACGGTTTTCTT
>Ga0137415_10002478_pt1 | contig 18388 bp, 18 predicted proteins | sample CZODoug3_1_1_16f_FD_183082 | JGI IMG/M metagenome (GOLD analysis project Ga0137415, IMG submission 183082) | Vadose zone soil fungal communities from Angelo Coast Range Reserve, California, USA - CZODoug3_1_1_16fungal (Hybrid Assembly) | ecosystem: Environmental > Terrestrial > Soil > Vadose...
TCACGTCCGTGGCGTGCACGGCGCCTCCGGTCAGCTTCCAGAGCAGCGCGGAGTCGATGGTCCCGAAGCAGATGTCGCCGTTCTCCGCCCGCGCCTGCGCGCCGTGCACGTGATCGAGCAGCCAGCGCACCTTGGTCCCGCTGAAGTAGGCGTCGAGGACCAGGCCGGTCTTCTCGCGGATCCACGGCTCCTTTCCTTTGGCCTTCAGCTCGTTGCACAGGTCCGCAGTCCGCCGGTCCTGCCAGACGATCGCGTTGTGGATCGGCCGCCCGGAATGGCGGTCCCAGAGCAGCGTGGTCTCGCGCTGGTTGGTGAGGCCGATGGCCTGCAGCTCGGCGGGCTTGATCGATGCCTGGCGCATGGCCGTTCCGACCGCCTTCAGGGTCGCGGTCCAGATGTCGTCGAGGTCGTGCTCGACCCACCCGGGCTTCGGGAAGATCTGGCGGAACTCCACGTTCGCTTTCGCTTTCACCGTCAGGCGCTGGTCGATGACCAAAGCGGTGCTGCCGGTGGTGCCCTGATCGATCGCGAGGACGTACCTGGTCATCAGCCTACTCCCTGGAAAAACGACACGATATCCCGGCAGACCTCCGCCGACTCGGCGTCGAGCGGCAGGACGTGGCCGCTGCGGGGCAGCACCCGCACTTCCACCTGCGAAGACCCGAGCATGCGCGCCAGCCTGCGCGAGCCCGAGGCGGCGACGGTTCGATCGAGCGCGCCGTGCAGCAGCAGGGCGGGCGCGTGCACGCGCGGCGCGAGCTTCTGCGCTTCTTCCGAGAGGAGCCGCAGCTCGGCGCCCCAGCGCATGGGGATCGCCGTGTAGGAAGCGTCGATCTTCTCGCGCTGGTCGGGTTCACCGCGGATGTCGCGCGCGCCCTTGCCGAGGATCAGGGGCAGCGCGGGCAGCCGTCCAATGACGTGCGCGAACAGCCAGGTCGTTCCCTTGAAGTCGATGGCCGTAGCGAGCAGGGCGATGGCCGAGAAATCGGGGAGGCCCTCGCGGGTCCAGGATCGCGCGGCGAGGCCGATGGAGAGCAGGCCGCCGACCGAGAGTCCGCAGAGGAAGATCCGGCGCGCGCCCGCGAGCGACAGCAGCGCGGACTGCGCGGCGCGCTCCAGGTCTGCGCGCGTCGTCTTGGACAGATCCTCGGGAGTGGTGCCGTGTCCGGGAAGGAGGGGAGCCACGGCCCGGAATCCCGCGGCTGCCAGGGCGTCGCCCACCGGGCGCATCTCAGCCGGCGACCCGGTCAGGCCGTGCAGGAGGAGGCACGCGTCGGGTCCATCGCCCAGCGCGAACGGGTCCGCGGGTCCGGCCATGCACTGCGCGGCAGTAGCAGCTTCGCAGCACGGCCGCAATCGCTTGCGCCCCATCAACCCAAGTGCGAGAAGGCGCGCATGGCCGCCGACAATCCCGCCACACCCCCGCAGATGCAGATCCAGCTTCAGATCGACGAGCAGACGGCGCAGGGCATGTACGTCAACATGGCGATGCTGAACCACAACGAGACGGAGTTCGTGATCGACTTCATCTACGTGCAGCCGCAGGCGCCGAAGGCGGTCGTGCGGGCGCGGGTGATCAACAGCCCGAAGCACATGAAGCGCCTCTTGCACGCGCTGCAGGACAACGTGGCGAAGTACGAAGCGCAGTTCGGGAAGATCGACGTCTCCGGCGCGCTCCCCCCAACGCTGGGGATGCCGCACTGACAAAGCAGGCTTCTCGCAGCGACCGGAACGCGACGGGGTTGCCATTTCCGGACGCCCATTCCGCGACGGCAGCGTGCCTCCGCCGTGAGCGTCGGGCTGGCACGGGTCCTGCTCCAGCAAGGGGCGCGTGCCGGTGGAGGCGCGGAGGGAGGGCAGATGGAGAACCAGCAGCAGTCGGGAAAGGGCGGGAGCGGGCGCAGGCCCTGGGCGGCGTACAACATCGTGGAGAGGAGCGGGCGGCACTTCTGGAACCGGGTGGGGAGCGCGTTCCAGAACCAGGACGGCTCGATGAACATCTACCTCGATGCCCTGCCGCGCGACGGGAAGATCCAGATCCGCGAGGACGATCGCGAGCGGGAGCCGAGGAAGGAGCGCGGAGCGCTCGCCGAGGAAGCGGTCGAGGCGTAGCGCCCCATGCCCTTGGTCCTGCTGGCGGCGCTTCTCTGCGCCGCGACGGCACCGCTCGCGCTTCCCCCGCCGGCACAGACGGTCGAGCGGGCGGCCAAACCGCGAAAGAGACCGGGCAAGCCGGCGATGACGGGCGTGCTCAACGTGAACCGCGCGACGGAAGCCGAGCTGCGACTGCTTCCCGGGATCGGCAAACGCCGGGCGCAACTCATCGTCGAGCGGCGGGGAAAAAAGCCGTTCGCGACAGTGGACGAGGTGGGTCGCATCAAGGGCATGCGGACGTTGGTGCAGCGGCTGCGGTCGCGACTCACGGTCCAGGGGGACACGACCTTGCGGCCGCTTCGCCCTTGACCGCGGGAAATGGAGGGAGTAACCGGACGCCCGACAAACGAAGTCCGCCGCCGTGGTGCCCCCGGTCCGGGGGCCTAGAGGGAAGCCGGTCGAAAGCCGGCGCGGTCCCGCCACTGTAGCCGGGCAGCCAGTCCCAAGTAGCCACTCGCGAGCATGCGGGGAAGGCGGGACGGCGCGCAGCGCGAGTGCGCTGCAGACCCGGGAGCCAGGAAACCTGCCTGGCGGCGCAAAGCGCTTCCACCTCTTCGAGAGAAAGAGGAGAGCCCGTGCCGCCGTCCCGCGCCTTCCCGCGCTACCTCCTGCCGTTTGCGATGGCCGCCGCGGCGGCCGCGCGAGCGCAGGAGCCCGGCGAGACCATCGAGGTGCAAGGCGAGCGGCGCCAGGGATCGCCCCGCGCGCCCGCGGCTGCCGCCACCGTCGTGGACATGGCGCAGTTCGGTGGAGAAGTGCGGTCGGTCGCCGAGATGTTGTCGACGGCCCCGGGCGTCTCCATCCACGCGCTCGGCGGGCCTGGGCAGACCGCGACGCTCTCGCTGCGCGGCGCGAGCGGCGATCAGTCCCTGGTGCTGCTCGACGGCATCCCGCTGCAGGGACCCGGCGGCGGCGCCGTGGATCTGTCTACGCTTCCCGCCACGATCCTCGATCGGATGGTCGTCAGCCGCGGCGTCCTCGGCGCGCAATTCGGCGCGGGGGCGCTCGGCGGCGTACTCGAGCTGTTGCCCCGGTCGGCGCGGGGCAGCTGGACGGGCGGAGCGGAGGCATCCGTCGGGTCGTTCGGCACCGAGCGCCTCGCGCTCGACGCGGCGATGCCCGCGGGGAACGGCAGCGCCCTCATCGCACTGCAGGGCGACCGGACGTCGGGCAATTTCGAGTACGCGCGCCAGCTCACGCCGGAAATCGCCGGATCTCCGTACTACGGGTTCACGCGCGAGAACGGGGACGCGACGCGCGGTTCCGGTCTGCTGCGGATCTCGCAGGAGCTCAGCGGCGACCTCGGCCTCGATCTGCTCCTGCAGGGATCCGCGGGTGTGCGGGGACTGCCGGGTGCTTCGAGCGCGCCGACTCCGCGCTCGCGCGAATTCGATGCGGACGGCGTCGCCGGCGTCCGCCTGCGCGGCTCGAGCGGCGATGCCACGTGGTCAGTGCGGGCCTCGGGCCGGCTCGATCGCTCCGAGCTGCGGGGAGTGCTCGCGTTCGGCGACTGCGAGGACGGGACACCGGACTGTCCGCGCCAGGACCAGCGCTCCTCGAGCGCCCGCGCGGAAGGCGAGTTGGCGCTGCCCGCGGGCGAGGCGAATTCGCTCCGCTTCCTCCTCTCCGGCGGCGGCGAATGGGTCCATGGGACCACCGGCGCGCACCGGCGCGGCCTGCTCTCCGCCGCCGTTCGCGACGATCTGGCGCTCGGGGCGGGATTCTCGCTGCATCCTGCCCTTCGCCTGGACAAGGTCGGCACGCAGACCGGGCTCAGTCCGGGAATCACCGCGCAGTGGAAACCCGCGCCCGAGCATCCGCTGTCGCTGCGCGCGGGATGGGGTCTCTCGTACCGCGCGCCGACGTTCACCGAGCTGTACCTCGAGCGCGGCGGCATCGCCGCCAATCCGGATCTCCGGCCCGAGCGCGCCTGGTCGGTGGATGCGGGCGCCGAGTGGCGCCTGGCGCTGCTGACGCTCTCGGCCACCGCGTTCTGGTCGAGCTACCGCGAGCTGATCCTGTACCAGCTGTTTCCCCCGGCGCGGGTGAAACCGTTCAACGTCGGCAAAGCGCGCATCGCGGGCGTCGAGTTGCAGGCGGTCGTCCCGCTGCCTGCGCACCTGCTCGCAACCGTTTCCTACAGCCTCCTCGACGCCGTGAACCGGGCCGATGGCCACAAGCTCGCCTATCGCCCCCCGCACCGGCTCTTCGTGCGGCTCGCGAGGCGCGGCGACCGCCTCGAAGGGTACGGCGAAGCGAGCTTCACATCCGCGATCCCGCGCAACGCGTTCGACACCGCTTTCGTCGACAGCCAGCTGCTGCTCAATGCCGGCATCGGCGTGCGCGCAGCCGGCCCGCTCTGGGTCGACGTCGAGGCGAAGAACCTGCTCGACAAGCGCACGTACGAAGACCTCTTCCAATACCCCCTTCCGGGCCTCTCGATCGCGCTGATCGCGCGCGCCCGGCTCTGACATCGTCCCAGAAGGAGAACGCCGTGAAGAGAATCGCCCTGCTGCTCCTCGTCGCCGCTTGCGGCGGCACGTACCAGGCTCCGCCCCCGGTCGCCAGCATCGCCCTGCCCGACGGCAGTCAGCTCAAGCCGTATGACCCGGCGCAGCCGGGGCAGGCGCGCCCCCAGGGCCTCGCCCAGGCCGCCGGCCGCGTTTACGTGACGCTGACGAACCAGCGGGACGGGAACCCCAATCCGGTGAACGCCGGCCCGGGCTTTCTCGCGGCGTTCGTGCCGAGCACCGGGGCCATCACCCTCATCGATCTGGGCGGCAGCGATGGAAAGCAGTGCCAGAACCCCGGGTCCGTCCGTACCTCGGCGGACGGCTACCTGTACGCCAACTGTTCGGGAAACTTCAGCGGAACGGACGGGTCCCGCGCGATCGTCGAAGTGGACCCGCTCGCGAACGCCGTCAGGCGCCGGGCCGCGATTCCCAACGGCCGTGTGCCGAACGGGGTCGCGGTCACGGCGACCCGGATCTGGACCGGAAATGCCTTCACGACCACTGTGTTCAGCATCGATCGGACCACCCTCGCCGCGGACCCCACCCCGCCCGTCCCGGTGGATTGCCCGAAGACCGTCTTCAACTACGTGGCGGACGTGATGACCATCGGCGGCGACGTCTACGCGCTCTGTGGCTCCGACATCAGCGGCGAGCTCTACCGGCTGGACCCGGACACCGGCGCGGTGAAGGCGCACGTGACGGTGGGACCGAATCCGACAGAGCTCGCCGGCCTCGACGACGGCCGCATCGTCGTGGTGAACGCCGGTGACAACACGCTCACCGTCGTGAATCCCACGGCCTCGGGGCTCGATGCCAGGACGGCGCTGACCTTCGTGAGCGGCACCTCGGCCCTCCAGGACGTGCGCGCTTTCGGCCGCACCGTGTTCACAGTCGCTTCCGGGAGCAACACGGCGCAGCGGATCGATCTCGCTGCGCAGGGGGGCGCGAAAGTGGTCGCCGAGGCCAACTTCGGTGAGAACGCCGGGCCGTGGAACATCCTGCCCCTGGACGACACGCAGGCCATCGTGTCCAATCGCGGCACGAACACCATCGCCGCCGCGAACTGGGTCACCGTGAAATGATCATCGGCCTCGCGCTCCTCCTTGCGGCCGGCCCGCGGCAGCACCTCGGTCCGCCCGCGCCCACCGAGGTGCGCCGGGTGGTGACGCTCGCGCCGTCGCTCTCCGAGATCGTCCTCGCGCTCGGCGCGAGGGACCGGCTGGTCGGCGTGACCCGATTCGACGACGACCCGCGCGCCCAGGGCATACCGCGCGTCGGGGGATACAACGATCCCCAGCCCGAGGCCGTTCTCGCCCTCCATCCAGACCTGCTGCTCGCCGAGCCGGCGCCGGAGAACCGCGGCCCGGTCGAGACGCTGGCGCGCCTGGGCGTCCCGGTGGAGGCGTTCCCGCTCGCCACCGTCGCCAGCATCGAGGAAGCCATCGCCGGAATCGCACAGCTGCTCGGCGTGCCCGAGCGGGGGCGGGCGCTGCGCGATTCCCTCGAAGAGGCACGCCGCGAGGCGCGGGCAGGGGCGCGCGGCAAGACGCCCGTGCGGGCGCTGCTGGTCTTCGGCCTCGATCCCCTCGTCGTCGCCGGTCCCCGCGGATTCGCCGGCGAGCTCCTCGAGGATGCCGGAGGAGAGAATGCCGCAGGGGCGAACGATCTGGCATTCCCCCGCATGAGCGCGGAAGCCGCGGTCCGCGCTGCGCCGGACGTGATCATCCTCTGCGGGATCGACGCTCCGCCCGGGCGGGCCCCCATCCCGGGCCTGGAGAAGACGCGCGTGCGCACGCTCCGATCCACCGCGCTCCTCCACCCCGGACCCCGGATGCCGGAAGCCCTCTCCGACCTCGTCGCGGCACTCGGCAGATGAGACGCTCCGCCGCCGCGCGTGCCGCTCTCGCCGTCGTGGTCCTGATCCCCGTCGTCGGACTCGCCGCCATCGTCGGCCTCTCCACCGGCGCGGGAGCGCTGTCGCTCCGAGACGCCTTGCACGGCCGTGAGCCGGACGCCACCGTGCTCTTCCGCCTCCGCGTTCCGCGCGTCCTGCTCGCCGCGGAAGTCGGGGCGGCCCTCTCGGTCGCCGGCGTCGCCCTGCAGGCGCTCTTGCGCAATCCGCTCGCCGACCCGTTCGTCTTCGGCCTCTCGGGCGGCGCCGCCATCGGGATCGCCGTCGTCACCGTCGCTTCCGGCAGTGCGATCGGGGCGGCAGCCGCCTCCGCGGCGTCGTTCGCCGGCGTCCTCCCCACGCAACTCGCGGCGGTCGCCGGCGCGATGGCCGCGGCCCTCCTCGTGTTCACGCTGGGCCGGGCGCGCGGAGCGCTCGATCCCGCCCGGGCGCTCCTCACCGGCATCGTCTTCAACTCGTTCGCATCCGCGCTGGTGCTTTCGGTCGAGGCGGTGCTGCGCCCCGACCAGATGCAGGCGGTCTCCCTCTGGCTGGCGGGCACCCTGGGCTACGAGGCGATGCCGCTGCTCGCCGGGGCGGGCCTCGCGCTGGTCGTCCCGGTGCTGGTCCTGCTCGCCCTCGCCGGCCGCTTGAATCTATTGTCGCTCGGCGACGAGGGCGCCGCAGCCCTCGGCGTCGACGTGGGACGCACGCGCCTCTTCGCCTTCTTCGCCGCGAGCGCCGCAGTGGGAATCGCCGTCGCCTTCACCGGCCTGGTCGGCTTCGTCGGGCTGATCGTTCCCCACGCCGTCCGCCTGCTCACCGGGCCGGACCACCGGGTTGTGTTGCCCGCCTCCGCCCTGGGCGGAGCCGCCTTCCTCGTGCTCGCCGACGCGCTCGCGCGCGTGCTCTTTCGCGGCCTGGGCGCAGAGCCGCCGGTCGGCGCCGTCACCGCCATCGTCGGCGCGCCCCTGTTCGTGATGCTGATGCGGAGCCGCCAGTGACGCTCCTGGAAGCGCGCGAGCCGCGGTACCGGCACCACGCCGGCGGTCCCGAGGCCGTGGCGGGCGCGTCGATTGCCGTCGCGCGCGGCGAAGTGGTGGGCGTGATAGGCCCCAACGCGGCCGGCAAGAGCACCCTGGCGCGGCTCTGCAGCGGGCTGCTCACTCCCCAGCAGGGCAGCGTGTCGTTGCAAGGCGAGCCGATCGCGAACCTGTCGCGGCGCGAGCGAGCCCGACGGGTGGCGTTCCTGCCGCAGCATCCGCCGCACGATCTGTCGTTCACCGCCCGCGAGGTGGCGCTGATGGGGCGCGCGCCGCACCTCGGCCTCTGGGCGCTGGAAGGACCGCGCGACTTCGAGCGCGCGCACGCGGGCCTGCGCGAGATGGACGCGCTGGACCTCGCGGACCGCCCCGTCTCGCAGCTCTCGGGCGGCGAGCGCCAGCGCGTGTTCCTCGCCCGCGCGTTCGCGCAGGAGGCGGCAGTGCTGGTGCTCGACGAGCCGACTGCGGCGCTGGATCTCGCCCACCAGGTCCTGCTGGTCAGCGCGCTGAGGCGCAGAGCGCGCGAGGGCGGCGGAGCCCTGCTCGTCCTGCACGATCTCGCCCTCGCGGGAGCGGCCTGCGACCGCCTCGTCCTGCTCGACCGAGGGCGAGTGGTGGCGGAGGGCCCGCCTGCAGTGGTCCTGCGCCCCGCAGTCCTCTCGCCCGTCTATGGGACGGAAGTGGAGGTGGTGGCGAACCCGGCGACGGGCCAGCCCCTGGTCGCGCCGCGGATCCCGCGGTGAGGAAGACGGCCGGCAGCTCACTCCAGAAAGATGGTCAGCCCACCTTCGAAGAACTGGTCGTAGGGCCCTTCTATCCGCCTCCGCCAGACCACCTGGAGGCCGCCCTTCTCGCTGAGGATTCCGATGCCCGCCGAGAGCCACCACTGGCGTGCCGTCGCGTCCCAGGTCGCTCCGCCGCGCAGCGCCAGCGCTTCGCTGACCAGGAGCTCGCCGCCCAGCGCCGCCTTGCTCTTCACGTTGTTCGAGTCCGACAGGTCGGCTCGGTAGTCGAAAGCGAGGTGCCAGTCGGTGTCCGTTCCCCAGGCAAGGGCGCCGACGGCGGTGAGCGGGAAAGTGGCGATCTTGTCGGTGGAGATGTTCTGCAGCACGGCCGCCCAGGCGAAGTTTCCCCTCCGCCCGAGCATGCCCATATCCTGCGCCCACTTCTTCACCAGCCCGTCGGGGGTGTGGTAGCGGAGGTACTTCGTCTCCCCTCCGAGAAACAGACCTTGCCCGATGGCGCCCGAATATCCCAGGCCGAGGCTCCATCCTTCGCCGCGCCCCGACGGCTGGCCGCTTGCCCAGCGCGACCAGAGCACCCCGCTCGCGATGGGCGCGGACGCCGAATCGACCAGGCTGGCGAGCACGGCCTGCGCCGGGAAACGGGAGTCGTACACACCGTCGAGCTCGAAGTGGTACCGGCGCACCTGCGCCAGTCCCGCCGGATTCACGGCGAGAGCGTCGTTTCCGGTGGCGATCGCGGCGTGCGCGCCGCCCATCGCCGTGGCCCGCGGCGTGTCGACGGTCGTGGGCCAGGGCGATCCGGGATCCTGGACGCGGTTGTCCGCCATCGCGGTCCCGGCGCTCAGCAGCAGGAGGAGTGTGCAGCGCATGCGCGAAACAATATAGCGTTGGCCTGTGTCAGACCCGTTTGCTACCTTGCGCGCCGCCATGAAGCAGCCCTTGCGCAAGGTCGTCATCCCCGCCGCCGGGCTGGGAACGCGCTTCCTTCCCGTCACCAAGGCCGTCCCGAAGGAAATGCTCCCCATCGTCGACATACCCACCATCCAGCTGATCGTGGAAGAGGCGGTGAAAGCGGGCGCCGCCCAGGTGGTCCTGGTCACCGGCCGCGGCAAGTCCTCGATCGAGGATCATTTCGACCGCAACCTCGAGCTGGAGGAGGCGCTCTCGCGCAAGAACAAGACGGAGCTGCTGGAGCAGACGCGGCGGATCGGCGAGATGGTGGCGCTGGTCAGCGTCCGGCAGAAGGAGCCCCTCGGGCTCGGCCATGCGGTGCTGACGGCGAAGCGGGCCGTGGGCGACGACTGGTTCGGCGTGATGCTGGGCGATGACCTGATCGACTCGGAGGAGCCGGCCATCGGCCAGATCGCGCGCGTGTCGATGCAGACCGGGAAGGCCGCCGTGGCGCTGATGCCGGTCGCGGACGACCAGGCGCACCTGTACGGCGTGGCCGCGGGGAAGCCGCAGGCGGACGGAAACCTGCTCGTCGATCGCATCGTGGAGAAGCCCTCGCGCGGGACGGCGCCATCCAATCTGGCGGTGATCGGCCGGTACGTCCTGCCGCCGGACATCTTCCCCATGCTCGAGAAGGTGAAACCCGGAGCCGGAGGCGAGATCCAGCTCACCGATGCGCTGGCCGTGCTCGCGCAGCAGGGGCGGCTGGTCGGCGTGCGGTTCGAGGGCGAGCGGCACGATGCGGGCGATCGCCTGGGCTATCTGCAGGCGAACGTCGCCTACGCGCTCAAGCGCCCGGACCTGCGCGACGGCCTGCTCGCATATATGCGCGCGGCGGTGAAGCGATGAGGCTGCTGCTCGCGCTGGTCCTCGCCTATGTTCCGTCGGCGACTTCGCTGCTCAAGCACACCGCGGGGCGCGCACAGGGGCTGGGGCGCACCCGGGAAGTGACCCTCTCGGGCGTCCTCTTCGTCAGCGGCGAGCCGCAGCGAAATGCGCAGCTGGTCCTCCGCTTTCCGCTGCAGTGCCGGCTCGACGGCGAAGGCGGTCTGTCGCTGTCGGTGAAGGGGACGGTGGAGAACCCGGGTGCCGTCGGCGAAGGCACCGCCGGACCAGCGCTGCGCCTGCTGCAGCTCTCCTGTCCGTTCCTCGCCCATCGCGGCATTCCTGCCGCAGAAGCCCCGCAGGCGCTGCGCACGGCTGCGCTGGCCGCCGGAGCTGAGGTGGACGCGGCGGCGGGGCTGTCGCGGTTCGGCGACCGCGTCACCTACGTGCTCGGCGCCGCCGGCCGCGATCTCTCCACCCCGCAGCTCTGGCTGTACAAGGACAACGTCGCTCCGGCCCGCCTGATCGCACAAGGGGGCGCTGACCTGCGTCTGCTGCAATACGGCAGCCCCGCCGCCGCGGAATGGTTCCCGCGCGTCATCGAGCTGTGGGCATCGGGCCAGCTCGCCGCGCGCTTCGAAGTGCTGGAGGCCAAAGGCGTTCGCGCCGCGACGCAGGAAGAGGAAGACGATTCCCGCGAATGAGCTGTACGCCGTTGCGCTGAACGTCCCCGCCGCGGATGGAGTGTTCACCTACCGCATCGCTTCCGGCCTGGGGGAGCCGGAGCCCGGCCGGCGCGTGCTGGTGCCGCTGGGGCGCCGGTCGGAGACCGGGATCGTCGTCGGCCCCGGCGAGCCGCAGTCCGAGGTGCGCGACGCGATCCGGATCCTCGACGATGCGCCGCTGCTGACGGCGGAGATCGTAGCGTTGGCGCGCTGGGCGGCCGCGCATTACCTCGCCCCGCTCGGTCCGGCCCTCAAGGCGACGCTCCCGCCCGGCATGGACGTGCGCGACGCGCTGGTGCCGCGGCTGACCGAGGCGGGGCGGCAAGTGCTCGAGGGCGGACAGCTCGATCTTCCGGGCCAGGAGAAGGCGCTGCGGCAGCTCCTGCGCAAGGCGGCATCGGGGGCGAAATTGTCGCGCGCGAGGCTCGCCGATCTCTCGCGGCGCGGGCTGGTGACGCTGGCGCGTGAGGAGGTGCGCCCGCGCGTCGCGCCGCAGCTGGTGGCGACCGCGCAGGCGCTGCCGGGAGCGTCGCCGGAGGCGGTGTCCCGGGCGCCACGCCAGGCGGAGGTGCTGGCGTGGCTGCTCGCCCGCGCGGCGCCGGTTCCGGTCGAAGAGGTGGTGGCCGCTTTTCCCCGCGCAAGGCCGCAGCTGCGCGCGCTGGTACAGCGCAAGCTCGCGAAGCTCGACCAGATGCCGGCGGGTCCGGCGCCGGTGATCGAGGCCCCTTGGGGCGGACAGCGACACGATCCGACTCCCGCCCAGGCCGGGGCGCTCCAGGAGATCGCGGCTGCGGTCGATGCCCGCGCTTTCGCGCCGTTCCTGCTGCACGGAGTGACCGGAAGCGGAAAGACCTGGGTGTACCTGGAGGCGATCGCGCATGCGCGAGCCCGCGGACTGGGCGCGCTCGCCCTGGTTCCGGAGATCGCGCTCACCCCGCAGCTCGCGGGACGGTTCCGGGCCCGGTTCGGCGAGGACGTGGCCGTGCTCCATTCGGGGCTCTCCGACGCCGAGCGTGTTGCCGAGTGGCACCGCGTGCGCGACGGGCGTGCCGGGATCGTCGTGGGCGCGCGCAGCGCGGTGTGGGCGCCGATCGAGCGGCTGGGGATCGTGGTGGTCGACGAGGAGCACGAGCCCTCCTACAAGCAGGAGGAACGGCTGCGCTATCACGCCCGCGATCTCGCGCTGGTGCGCGCCCAGCGGGTCCGAGCGGTCGCGGTCCTGGGCAGCGCGACCCCGTCGCTGGAGACGCTGCGCCGCGCGCAGGAAGGAAAGCTTCGCACGCTCCGTCTTCCAGAGCGCGTCGAAGCACGGCCGCAACCGCCCATCGTCATGGTCAAGCGGCGGGTTTCCGACGAGCTCCTCACCGCCGAGCTGTCCGCGGCGCTGCGGGACACGCTCGGGCGCGGCGAGCAGGCGATCCTGTTCCTGAACCGGCGTGGCCACACGCGCACCCTGCTCTGCGCCGCTTGCGGTGCCGCAGTCGGTTGCCCGAATTGTTCCGTGGCGCTGGTCCTCCATCGCGCGGGGAGCGAGCGCCTCCGCTGCCATCTCTGCGGCCACGAAGAGGGTCCTCGCCCTGCTTGCGCCGCTTGTGGAGGCACGAAGCTCGCCGCCCTGGGTGGCGGAACCGAGAAAGTGGAAGAGCAGCTCGAGGCGGTGGTCCCCGACGCGCGGGTGGCGCGGCTCGACCGGGACGCCGCCGGCGGGCCTGGTCAGGCCGCGGCCGTGCTGGCGCGCTTCGCCCGGCGCGAGCTCGACATCCTGGTCGGCACGCAGATGGTCGCGAAAGGGCACGACTTTCCGGGCGTCACCCTGGTCGGCGTGCTGGATGCGGATGGTCCCCTCCACCTCCCCGATTTCCGCGCCGCGGAGAGATGCGTCCAGCTCCTCGTCCAGGTGGCCGGGCGGGCCGGGCGCGGGATGTCGCCGGGACGCGTGCTGGTGCAAGCCTTCAAGCCCGACGCGGTCTCCCTCGATTACGAAGCCTTCGCCGCGGCGGAGCTGCGTCGCCGCGAGGCGCTGCGCTTCCCTCCGTTCGTCCGGCTCGCCGCGATCCGGCTCGCCGGCAATTCCGAGCCGCGGGTCCGCGGCGCTGCCGAGCGGGCGGCGTCGGTCGCCCGGCGCCTGGCAGCGGCCGGCGAGGTCCTCGACGTGCTCGGTCCCGCCCCGGCCCCCCTCGCCAGGGTCCGCGGAAAGCACCGGTGGCAGCTGCTCCTTCGCGCCGGGGATCACGCGCCCTTGCACCGCGCCGGCAGGGCATTACGGGCATCCCAGCAGATCGCGGGAGTGCAGATGGCGATCGACATCGACCCGGTCGCCCTGCTCTGAATCCGGCGACGCGCTGCGGAATCCCATTCTGGCGGCAGGGATACGCTGTGAATATACTGGCGTATTGCTGTCTGGCTGCACCCCCGAGGAGCGAGAAGGCATGGCATTGCGAGAGATCCTGATCTGGCCCGACCCCCGCCTGAAGCAGAAGGCCAAGCCCGTGGGCGAGGTCGATGCGAAGATCCGCAAGCTGTGCGACGACATGGCCGAGACGATGTACGACGCCAACGGCGTCGGGCTCGCGGCCCCCCAGGTGGGAGTGCACCTCAACCTGATCGCGATGGACGTGGACCAGCGTCCCGCGGCCGAAGGCGAGGAGCCGAAGAAGAAGGGCGAAGGCCTGTTCTGGTTGATCGATCCCGTGCTCAAGGTCGCCGACGGCGAGTTCACGTACACCGAAGGCTGCCTGTCCATCCCCGACGAGTACGAGGAGGTCACGCGTTTCGGCCACATCGTCGTCGAGTACAGGGACCGCGACGGCCGCCGGAAGCAGAAGGAAGCGACCAATACGCTCCTCTCGGTCTGCGTGCAGCACGAGATGGACCATCTGCAGGGCAAGCTCTTCGTCGACCACCTGAGCGCGCTCAAGCGCGAGCTGATCCGGCGGCGCATGAAGAAACTGAAGTCGCAGCGCGAGGCGGAGCGAAGGGGAGAAGCCACCGCGCTCTAGGGAATTCTGAAGGCGGTGGGGGAGTCCTGCCGGCAGTGCGCTGGGCCACCGGCCGCGGTGAATCCCGGGAACCCGGCGACGTCGGAAGACTCTGAAAGGCTCGCGCCATGCTCGCCTTCGTCGCCCTCCTCCTCTGTGCGCCGCCGGCGGGGCAGCTTCTCGACCTGCGCAAAGGGACCCTGACCTACACCGTCGTACACAGACTCCATGAGGTCCGCGCCACGAGCCACCAGGTGGAGGGCCGCGCGCTGGCCCAACCCGACGGCACCGTCAAGGTCCAGGTGCGCGTCCGGGTCGCCACCTTCGACAGCGGAAACTCGAACCGCGACGAGCACATGCGCGAGGCGACGCACGAGCAATCGCATCCGTACGCGGAAGTGAAGGGAACGATGTCCGGCGTGACCGTTCCGCTCCAGCAACCGCTGGAGACGACGCTGCACGGCACCGTCGAGCTGAACGGCGAGAAGCAGGCCCAGGACCTTGCGGTGAAGCTCGAACCCGCCGGAGGGGGAGTGCGCGCCACCTTCACATTTCCGCTCAGCCTGGAGGCTTTCAAGGTGGAACGCCCGCAGCTGCTGTTCATCAAGATCGACGACCGCGCGGTCATCTCGGGCGACCTCCGATTCGAGGCTGCGAGATGATCGCCCTGGCCGCGGCGCTGGCGCTCTCGATGCAGGCCGCCCCCGGAGGCTCGCCGCCGCCCGACATCGATCTGCTTCCCCCGCTGGCGGCCCCGGATCCGGCCGCGGTGGCGCGGCAGGAGCAGCTCGACCGGGAATTGCGGACGCGCCGTAGCATGCTCCAGCTCCACCAGGTGGGAGGGCTGCTGACCCTCGCCAGCCTGGGCGCCACGGTCATCTTCGGCCAGCTCAACTACAACGACCTCTACGGCGGCGGCGGCTATACGCGCCGCTGGTATGACTGGCATCGCTACAGCGCCTTCACCTCCGCGGCGCTCTTCGCCGGGACCGGCGCCCTGGCGCTGTTCGCACCCAGCCCGCTGGAGAAACGCATGCGCCTGGATACCGCGATGCTGCACCGGATCGCCATGGGCGTCGCCACCGCGGGGCTGGCAACCCAGATCGTCCTCGGCTTCGTCACGGCGAACAAAGGCGGATCGCTCTCCCAGCGGGACTTCGCGCTGGCGCACCAGATCGTCGGATACTCCACGTTCGGAGCTACCGCCGTCGGGTTCGGTGTCTTGCTCTTCTAGAACCTGCCGCCTCCATACCCGTCCTTGTGCGGTGGCGACCCCTGGTGCGACAAGTGCGGCATGAGCGACACGCAGCGACGCGCGGTGGAGGATCCGAACCGGGCGCACCACCGCCGGGACCGCCTCGCTGCGCGCCGGCGCTTCGACGAAGTCGAGTGCACCATCTCCCACCCGCTCCGCTTCCCGCACCCCGGGCTGCGCGGCCGCCGCTACGGCGAAGCCTTGCTGCAGGGTCTCGGCGCGCGGGGCATCGGCACGGGACGGAACGGCGTCGTCGAGATCGGTGGCGGCTCGGGCCATGTCGCCGAGGCGGCCTGGCGCGGCGATGCCGGACCGTTCACGCGCGCCCGGTGGACCGCGATCGATCTGTCCCCGTCGCTGATCGCGGCGCAGAAGCGGCGCGCGCTGGAGCCGTCGCAACCGGGCGGTGCGCATCTGCATTGGGCCGGGCTGCGCGCGGATGCGCTCGAGCTGCCGCTGGCCTCGCGTTCGTTGGACGGCCTGGTGCTGGCGAACGAGGTCATCGCCGATCTCCCCGCGGAGGATGGCCGCAACACCGGCGCCATCCGCCTGATCGGCGAGCTGGCCCGCGTTCTTCGTCCCGGTGGCGCGGCCCTGCTGACGGAATTCGGCGGCGACTTCGAGCCCGCTCCAGTGCGGCTGCTCGGGGCGATGGCGCAAGGTGAGCACGTCGAGTGGTCGATCGACTTCCGCCAGCTCCGCGCCGCAGGCGCGCAGGCCGGGCTCGCCGTGGAGGAGCTTCCCCTGCACGCGCTCCTCGGCGCCGACCTCTCCGTTCGCTGTGCGAGCTATACCGACTTGTGGCGCCTGCGCCGGGTGGCTTCGTGCGAGGTCTTTGCCGCGCCCGAGGCCGAAGTGCGGCGGAGGTTTCCGCTGCTCTCGCGCGTTCTCGCCCTGGAGCTGCCGCCACTCGGCTCGCCCCATTGGCCCGACGCGCAGGCGCGGGGCGGATTCGCGCAGCTCTTCCGCGCGCTGATCCTGCGCCGCGGCTGACAACGACGCTTCCTTCCCCACCGTCCCTCACGATCTGCGCGTGGCCGGCGCGTCGCTTTTCTCGCTCCTTCTAGAGACGTTCGGTACCGTCGATTTGCGTCGAGAGACCGGGAGGGGGAAATGCGACTGCGCATTCTCGGGACGACCTTGCTCTTCGCCGCCGCGGCGGCGGCCCAGGACCAGGCCAGCACCGGCCAGAGCCAGCCGAATGCGTCCGCCGCGAACGGACAGGCGTTCGCGGATCCTTCCCTGCTCTTCGGCGGCGCTCCGGGCGCGTACGTCGGCCTGGCGGTCAACAACATCCAGGGCGAGGGCTCCTACGCCGCGACGGTGATCAACACCGAGTTCAATCTCGGGCCGGTGGGACTCGGCCTCTCGGTGCCGCTCAACCTCCTGGTCTGGAACAACGACCAGTGCTGCCTCGGCGCCACCACGCGCGAGTCGAAGACGTACTTCGGCCTCCTCCGGCGCAGGGACTGGGACGAGCCGCAGGACTACACGCGGTTCGTCCGCTACATCCGCTACGGCAACAAGCGCGACCCGCTCTACGTGCTCGCGGGTCAGCTCTGGTCGGCGTCCATCGGGCACGGCACGCTGGTCAGCCGGTATTCGAACTCGCTGAGCCTCGATCATCCGAAGGCCGGGCTCGCCCTCGACGTGAACACGGACTTCGCCGGCGTAGAGACAATGACGGACTGGGTGGGCAACCCCAGCCTGATGGCGGGCCGGGCCTACTTCCGTCCCTTCGGAGACATGCCCATTCTCCGCGGCTGGGCCATCGGCCTGAGCGGCGCAACCGACCGGACGGCGCCGGTGGGCGTGGCCGGCCCACTACGGTCGGATTCCACGGGAAATCCGATCGTGCCCAATCAGCGGGCGATCTACGCCGCCGGAATCGATACCGAGTTCGAGGTGCTGCACAACTCGCTGATCAGCCTGATCCCGTACATCGATTTCAACCGCATCGCGGGCGCCGGCAACGGCCTCCACTTCGGCGTCCTCACTGACGTCCGCCTGCCCGTCCCGTTCCTTCAGCTAAACGTGTCGACGAAGCTCGAGTACCGGAGGATGCAGCCCGGATACATGCCGGAGTATTTCGACCAGACCTACGACATCGGCCGTGTCCAGTACGCCGTCCAGCAAGGGAGCTCCATCAACTACGTGTCCAAGTACGACGCGGCGCAGGCGGCGGCGAGCGCGGGCACTTCGTTCAGCCAGGGCGGCTACTACGGCGAACTGGCATTCGCCTTCGCCGGGCTGCTGCAGATCGGCGGCCTGTACGAGGACCGCGATGGCTCCTCCAACGGCGCTTCGCTGGGCGTCTTCGCCTCGATCCCGGCTTTCGACACCATCAAGGCCTCCGCGTACTACCTGCGCAAGAACATGAAGAGTGGATTCGACGACGCGTTCCGCCTCGACGAGCGCTCCCTGCTCGCGGCATCGCTGGCCTACAAGGTGATGGGGCCGCTGTACTTCCGGGCGGACTTCCGGCGGCAGTGGGTGCTCTTGCCGGGGCAGTCGCAGATCACCGCCGTCGACAGCTTCACCGCGGGGATGGCGACTTTCATCGCGTTTTAGCTGCGCCCGCCGTGACATTCGGGGCGTCTTTCCTTATCTTCCCGCCCCCATGTCGACGCCGAGGAAAGCGGCCGAAATCCGCGAGGCCTTCCTCCGCTTCTTCGAGGAGCGGGGACACAGGCGAGTGAAGAGCTCCTCGCTCGTTCCACAGAACGATCCGACCCTGCTGTTCACGAACGCCGGCATGAACCAGTTCAAGGACGTCTTCACCGGGCGGGAGACGCGCGACTACAAGCGTGCCGTCTCCTCGCAGAAGTGCGTCCGCGCGGGAGGAAAGCACAACGATCTGGAGAATGTCGGCTTCACGGCCCGCCATCACACCTTCTTCGAGATGCTGGGGAATTTCTCCTTCGGCGACTACTTCAAGAAAGAGGCGATCTCCTGGGCGTGGGAGTTCATCACGCGGACGCTGGCGCTGCCCGCCGATCGGCTCGTGGTCACGGTATTCCGCGACGACGATGAGGCGGAGGGCCTCTGGAGATCGATCGGCGTCCGCAAGGAGCGCATCTTCCGGCTCGGCGAGCAGGACAACTTCTGGGCCATGGGCCCCACGGGGCCTTGCGGGCCCTGCAGCGAGATCCACCTCTACCGTCTTCCGGGGGGCACCCAGGCCCAGATCGACGAGCATGCGCATCGCTTCTTCGCGCTCGATCAAGCCGAGGAGCTGGGGAGCGACTCGTGGATGGAGCTGTGGAACCTCGTCTACATGCAGTTCGAGCGCAAGGAGCCGGACGGC
>Ga0137415_10002479_pt1 | contig 18386 bp, 15 predicted proteins | sample CZODoug3_1_1_16f_FD_183082 | JGI IMG/M metagenome (GOLD analysis project Ga0137415, IMG submission 183082) | Vadose zone soil fungal communities from Angelo Coast Range Reserve, California, USA - CZODoug3_1_1_16fungal (Hybrid Assembly) | ecosystem: Environmental > Terrestrial > Soil > Vadose...
CCGAGGACCTCCATGGCGTCGAACTCCTCCCGGATGCGCCGGGCTCCCAGGTCCGCCGTGATTGCCGTGCCCATCACGCCGGCCACGACCATCGCGTTGATCCACGGAGCAAACTCGCGAACGCTCGCCATCAAGAAGAACGAGCCAAGGCGTTCTGGGATACCGAAGAGCAGGAAGATATTTCCACCCTGCAGGCCGGGGGCCCCGAAGCCGAAGGCGGTTGTCGAAATGATCATCGGCAACCAGCAGAGCTTGAGAATCTCGAACATCTGCTCGCGGACGTCGCCCCAGTAACCCCGCGGGTTCATGATCGCGCTCTTCAGCACCGCGATCAGGAGCTCCAACATCTCGCCGGCCTGTTGAAGCGGCCGGGTGGCTGCACCTCGAGCAGTCCGCAGCCCCTTGCCGAACTTCGGCGCGGAGACTGCCTTGGTATGCCCGGGAGAACCGAGCGTCCCGGTGCCTTGCACTGGGCTCGTCATCTCTCACTCCATCCATTTCTCACTGGCGCGCCGCTCCCGTGGACCTACCCGGTACGACGTCGAGGGCGACGGTCCCCGCCGCCCCCCTACCCGCTCGGTGCGGGGAGCCTGGGTTCCGCCATTCGGGGTGGCGGTACCCGCGCGTCAGCGTGAAGCGCCGAATGGCCCACTGACACACCATGAGAGAGCATCATCCCGACTTCATTCGCGCGATACATCATCAGTAGGAGGCATCTCCACCCCCCGATCGGGAGGTATCTGACACATCACCCGTTTGGCGGCATGCTCGCCGGCTCCGGTTGAAGCTCGATTTGCGCCGTCCTCGCCGGTCAGAGGGCCTGACCGGCTTGTCTTTCTAACGGCCGTTAGCCCGTTGAGATACGCCTTACGTTGCACCGACCCGGGAGCGCGCGTACTCCGGTCGGGCCGCCGGGCCGGACCGGTCCGTCCGCAGCCAGCGGGACACCGCCTCCGCCCGGTTGGCCGCGTCCAGCTTCCGCAGGATGTGCTTGACGTGCGACTTGACGGTCCCCTCGGCGATCACCAGCTGTCGCGCGATCTGCCCGTTGGTGCGCCCGCCGGACATCAGCCGCAGCACGTCCAACTCGCGCCGGGTGAGGGCGGCGTCCACCCCGGGCCCGCCGTCCTCGCGGGCGTCGGTGAACCGTTGGGGCAGGCAGAACGGCGTGGCGGCCGACGGGAACCAGTCCTCGGCCAGTCCCTCCGTCCGCCTGGTGGCCCAGCCGGCGGGCCCGTCGTCGGCCTCGGCGCGCTGCCCGGCAGCCGCGCGCACGTCCGCCCAGGTGCCGGGCCGGCCGGCGCCATGCCTCGAGCCGGTCCGGGCGTTCTCGCTGTTCGGGGCGTCGCTCGCGGGGTGGCCGTTCGTCGCGGGCGCACCGTTGGTGGCGCGCTCGGGACCGCGCTCGGCACCGCGCTCGGCGCCGGGGCGACCGTCGGCGCGCCGGCCCGTGCCCCGCCCGGGGGCATCGGTTGGGCGGTACCCCCGGCCGACCGGCCCGGTGCCGGCGGCCAGCCGGCCCAGCTCACCGCGCAACCTGGCCAGCTCGTCGAGCGCGGCCGCCCGGGTGATCAGCGTGCCGAGCCCCTCACAGAACATCCAGAGCAGGTCCCGGTCCATCTCGTCCAGGTTCCGCCGCTGGTGGTAGCAGTCCGCGTGCAGGAAACCGATTACCCGTCCCCAACCGACGATCGGTGCCGCCGCGTAGGAGCGGGTCATCGAGGTGTCCACCATGGCCCGGTTCAGGTCCGGGCGGTCGGCCAGGTCGTTGACCACCAGCGGGCGGTTGCGCCGGACGATCTGCGTCTCCAGCAGCGAGCGGTCCAGGATGCGTGGGTCCCGCTGGCCGGCGTGCAGGATCTCGTCGGCCCAGCCGGGGTCGCCGGCCACGTACGCGGTCTCCGGTATCCAGACCGAGTCGTCGATCTGGGACAGCACCGCGCGGTCGAAGCCGATGCTGGCCGCGGCGGTGGGCGCCCGGTGCACCAGGCCGGCGACGGTGTCGACCTCGCGCAGCTGGCTCAGCGCCTCCCGCACCAGCTGCGCCGCCGAGCTCTGCCGGGCCAGCAGGTCGTCCCGGACCCGCTCTTCGACGGCCTTCAGCTCGCGGAGCAGCCCGACCAGCCCGCCGAGTCGGTCGGCGGACAGCGGCGGCGGGCCGGCGATCAGGTCCACCGACTCCCGCCAGGCGCCGGCCAGCAGCTCGCGCGCGGTGTGGTGGTCGCTGAGCAGGTCCGCGTCGGGCAGCTCCGACCAACCCAGCAGGTCCCCCGCCCGGCCGGCCAGCTCGAGCGTCTCCTCCAGGCGTGCCGGGGCGAGCCGATGACCGGTGACCACCCACGGCGCGCCGGTGTCGGCCTCGCGCAGCGACTTCGCTCGGGAAGCAGCACGCTGACTCATCCGCGACACCTCCGTCGCCGTCCCCGGCGGCCACCGTTGGCCGACCGCGAACCGAAGCTCGATGAGTCAATAGTCTAGCGGTCATCTATTCCAGTGACCAATTGCACTGGTCAGAGCGGTTTAGCGCGCTCCGTATTGCGTCCGGATTACGTCAGGACGAGAGGTAGCGGTGCGTCGAGGGCGCCAACAGCGGCACCGTTCCGACCACCAGCGCGGCGAACGCGACGACCGCCTCCCACCGCCCGCCGATCGCGAACAGGATCACCGCGAGCACGCCGAGCACGGCGAGCGCGTACCGGGCCCAGCCCTGGCCGATCAGCAGCAGCAGCGCCATCAGCAGCACCGCCAGCCCGAGCAACAGCAGCAGCGTCGGGTGCGAGCTCGAGTCGGTGGCCACCGCCGAGTCGCCGAGCGAGCCCTGGATCTTCTCGATGCTGGCCTGGTCCGCGCCGCCAGTGGTGGAGTTCGAGCCGAGCGCGGACACGATGAGCAGCGCGCCGAGCACCACCCAGGCCACCACCGATAGCCCGAGCTGCCAGGGAAAACGCCGCTCCCGGTCGCTCACCGAGCTGCCCGGGAGGCCCTGCGCACCGGAGTCGGCGCCGTCCGGGCCGCTCGGCTGGCCGTGCTCGGTGGGCGAAGTACCTGTCATGGCGCGCAGTCTAGGACCGGGCAGTAGCACGGGGTATCGCTCAATGGAGACATCCCGGGCCCGCGTCGGCCAGTGCGGTCAACCGCGCTGTCGACGGTGCTGTCGACCCTGCCGTTCGCGGTGCCGTTCGCGGCCGGGCTCGGGGCCCCGCGCGAGGGTAGCGTGCCCAGTGCCCGAGGATCACCGCCGAAGGAGCAGCACCGACGATGAGCGCAGCCGCCCCGACCACCCTGAGCTATCCGTCCGCCGGTGGGGTCACCATCACCGCGTACCGCTGGGACCCGACCGGAAGCCCGGCCGGGGTGGTGCAGCTGACCCACGGCATGGGCGACCACGTGCTGCGCTACGCCGACCTCGCCGCGGTGCTCAACGCGCGCGGCCTGGTGGTCTACGGCCAGGACCACCGGGGACACGGCGCCACCGCCGGGTCGCCGGAGAACTACGGCGTGCTCGGCGAGAACGGCTGGACCGAGCTGGTCGCCGACATCGGCCGGCTGACCGACCTGGTCCGCGCCGAGCACCCGGACCTGCCGCTGGTGCTGGTCGGGCACAGCATGGGCTCGTTCGCGGTGCAGCAGTACCTGGTCGACCACAGCGACCGGGTCAGCGCCGCCGTGCTCAGCGGTACCGCCGCGATCGACCTGCTCGAGCCGGCCCTGAACCTGGACGAGCCGATCGACCTGTCCGCGTTCAACGCCCCGTTCCAGCCGCCGCGCACCGACTTCGACTGGCTCAGCCGCGACGACGACCAGGTCGACGCCTACGTGGCCGACCCGCGCTGCGGCTTCGGACTGGACACCCCGTCCGGCAAGGCCATGTTCCGCGGCGCCCGCCGCCCCGCCGACCCCGCCGAGCTGGCCAAGGTGCGCTCCGACCTACCGCTCTACCTCGCGGTCGGCGACGCGGACCCGGTCAACGGCGCCCTCGCCCTGCTGCACCCGCTGGTGGACCGATACCGCGCGGCCGGCCTGACCGACGTCACCGTGCAGGTGTACCCCGGTGCCCGGCACGAGATCTTCAACGAGACCAACCGGGACGAGGTCGCCGCCGACCTCGTCGGCTGGATCTCCAAGGTGATCGGCTGACTCTCTTGCGTGGCTTTGGGTGGCCTTGGGTCGCTTTGGCAGGCCTTGGGTGGCTTTGGCAGGCCTTGGGTGGCTTTGGGTGGCCGCCGGACCGGATAGCCGGCGGCTATCACAGCGGCTCTGGCGGTGCCGCCCGGACCGGCCGAGCATGGCAACCATGAGAGCACTGATCCACGACCCGGCCTCGGCAAACGGGCTCCGGCTCGACGACGTCCCCGAACCGGAGCCCGGTCCGACCGAGGTGCTGGTCGAGGTGGCCGCCACCTCGCTGAACTTCGGCGAGGTGACCTATCTGAGCGGGCGGCCGGTCGGCTCAGTACCGGGCTGGGATGCCTCGGGAGTGGTGGTCGTCCCGGCTGCCGAGGGCGGCGGCCCGCCGGTCGGGGCCCGGGTGGTCACCTTCGGCTGGAGCGGCGGCTGGGCGCAGCGGCGCGCGGTCGACGTGGCCGAGCTGGCCGTGCTGCCGGACACCGTCGAGCACGCGCCGGCCGCCGCGCTGCCCGTCGCCGGGGTCACCGCGCTGCGCGCGCTGCGCCGGCTCGGGTCGGTGGTCGGGCGCCGGGTGCTGGTCACCGGGGCGTCCGGCGGCGTCGGCCGGTTCGCCGTGCAGCTCGCGGCCCGCGCCGGCGCGCACGTGGTCGCCTCGGTCGGCTCGGCGGAGCGGGGCCTCGGGCTGCGCGAGCTGGGGGCCGCCTCGATCGTGGTCGATCCCGAGCTGGCCGACGTCGGCCAACCCGTGCACGGCGTGATCGACAACGTCGGCGGGCCGCTGCTGGCCCGCGGCTACGCGCTGCTCGCCCCCGGCGGCCTCGCCCTCAGCGTCGGCATGGCGTCCCTGCAACCCACCACGATCAACTTCGAGCAGGCCCGGATCCACAACGCCGGCGCCCAGCTGGAGGCGTTCAACATCGGCGCGGCGGTCGGCCCCGACCTGGCCTATCTGGCCGGCCTGCTGGCGGCCGGTGAGCTGGACGCGCAGGTCGGCTGGCTCGGCACCTGGGAGCGCGTCGACGAGGCGGTCGAGGCGCTGCGCGGTCGGCGGGTGCTCGGCAAGGCCGTGCTCGAGGTCAGCTCGTCGGGGTCGTGAGTGGCGATGGTCGCTATAGCGACCATCGCCACTCACGACGGTGTGCGCGGTTCGGTCGGCTCGGGCTGACCGGCGAGTTCGGTCAGTCCAGGCTGGCCAGGGGATCTGCCCTGGTCAGCTCGGGATCGTCGGCGGACATCGTGCGTGCCTGGCCCGGCCCGCTGCGCCGGGTCTCGAACCGGATCGTGACCCGGCCGTGCCCACTGCCCTGCACCCAGCCGTGCCCGTGGCGCTCGTGGCTGACGTCGTCCCCGGCCCGCCAGCTCCGCGCCACCGGCTGCTCGGCCGGCGCGCCGACCAGCGTCGCCACCGCGCCATCGACGGCGGCACCGGCTGCCGCGTCGGGCTCCGGCGGTAACTCGGCTATCGGAGTGTTGGGGGTCCCCTCGGGCGGCCCGGCCAGCCTGCCGAGGGACTGATCGGCACCGGCACCCACCTCGGCGTCGGCGCCCACCTCGGCGTGCGCCGGCTCGGGGCCGGAGTCCGTCTCGAACAGCTGCTCCTGCACCGCCCCGGTCAGCCCGGCCAGCGACACCCCGATCAGCCGCACCCCGGACTCGGGCAGCGCGCCCTCGACCAGCCGCTGCGCGGTGGCGGACAGCGTGGCCAGGCTGGTGCTCGCGGTCGGGCTGGTCTCCGACCGGCTGCGGGTGGCGAAGTCCCCACCCCGGATCTTGACCGTCACCGTGCGCGCGGCGCGGCCGGACGCGAGCAGCCGGCGATGGGCGTGCTCGGCCATCTCGGCGACCGAGCGGCGCACCGAGGCCAGGTCGGAGAGGTCGGCGTCGAACGTCGTCTCGGCGCTGACCTGCTTCGCCTCACCGCGTTCGGCGACCGGCCGCCGGTCAACCCCCTGGGCGAGACCGTGCAGTTCCGTGCCGAGCGCCACGCCGAGCAACGCGGTCACCTCCGGCAGGCTCAACGCGGCCAGCTCGCCGATGGTCTCCACGCCGAACCGGTGCAGCGTGGCCTCCGCAACCGGCCCGACGCCCCACAGCTTGCGCACCGCCAGCGGCTCCAACGCCGCGCGCTCGCTGCCATGCGGGACCACCCGCACGCCGTCCGGCTTCGCCATCGTGGACGCGATCTTGGCGAGCTGCTTGCCCGAGCCGGCGCCCACCGAAGCGGTCAGCCCCGTGGCCGCCTTGATCTGGGCGCGCAGCTGCTCGGCGACCCGTTCGACGGCGTCGGCCGGTGCACCTGCCAGGTCGGCCAGCTCGACGAACGCCTCGTCGACGGAGATCTGCTCGACCGTCCCGTCCACCGAGCGCAGCACGCCGAAAACCCGCTCGCTGACCACCCGGTACACCACCATCCGGCCCGGCAGCACCACGGCGCCCGGCACCAGCCGGCGGGCCTGGGCCATCGGCATCGCCGAGCGCGCCCCGTGCACCCGCGACTCGTAGCTGGCCCCGGCCACCACGGCGCGCGGGCCGAGGCCGCCGACCAGCACGGCCCGCCCGGCCAGCGTCGGCCGGGTGAGCTGCTCGACCGAGGCGAAGAACGCATCCATGTCCAGGTGCAGCACCCACCGACCGGCGCTGATCCTCGAGCTCATAGGCTTGAGCTCATAAGAACAGGTGCGCATTCACCGCGCGGGCGGCCTCGGCGAACTCCGGCAGCTCGACCACGGTGACCCCGGCGTCGGCGAGCAGCTCGGCGCCCTTGGCATCGGCCACGAACAGGGACGGCTCGCGCCAGGCCAGCACGACCCGGCCGATCCCGGCGTCGAGGATGAGCTGGGTGCAGCTATGCGGCCGCGAGGCCCGCTCCGAGCAGGGCTCCAACGTCGAGTAGATCGTGGCGCCAGTCAGGTCAATACCCGAGCCGGCGAGCTTGGCCAGCGCGGACTCCTCGGCGTGCACCACCGAATCGGTCTCCCGGGAGTAGCCGAACGCCAGCTGCGCACCGTCCGCCCCGACGATCACCGCGCCGACCGCGAAGGCCCGATCCACCGGCGGGCACTGCTTCGCCAGCTCGATCGCGGCCGTCAGCCACCGCCGGTCGTCAGCCAGCTCAGCGCACACACCCCGACGTTACCGCCGCCCCCCGACACAACCCCCCACGCGACTCACCGCGCCGCCCGACCTGACAAAATCCGCGACTCACCCTGACAAAAACCCCGACTCGCCGACAGCAGTCCGGCCCGCCGCCCGGTACCCGGCGCGCGTTACCCGGCGCGCGTCGACACCACCCCGCGAGTCGGGGAATACGTCAGGGTGAGTCGGGGATTTTGTCAGGCGTGCAAGGGTCAGTGGCGGCGGCGGCTGCCGCCGGTGCGTTCGAGCTCGGCGCGTACCTGGTCGGCCATCCGGGGGTCGTCGCGCATCAGGCTGAGCAGCGCGCGGAACACCTCGGCACCGGCCACGACCGGCAGATCCAGGTCGGCGGAGGTCTGCGCGCACCACTGCCGCAGCGCCTTGTGCTCCATCGGCGAGAGCTCCACGGTGACCCGCACCGGGCGGGTCCTCGGCACCCGCGACGTCAGCTCACCGGAGCTCTCACCGCCGGTCGAGCCGCCGGTCGAGCCACCGACCGAGCCGTCGGTCGACCCGGCGCCGGAACCGGGCGGCTCGGCGCTCGCGGCCCCGGAACCGGCCACGGCGGCGGCGCGTGCGGCCAGGTCGGCCCGACGGTTGGAGCTGCTCAATAGCCCCAGCCCCCGAGGATCTCCTCGGCCGCGGTGCCGTAGGGCACGTCCTTCTCCGGGATGCCGGCGCCGAACGCCTGCGCGTACCGCTCCAGCCGGGGCACGGTGGAGAACAGCACCCGGCGGCCCTGGCCCTCCAGGATCTCCCGGACGGTCTCCGTGCTGGTCGCGTGCGCGACGGTACGGGTGAGTAAAACGGACACGGTCGGGTCCTCGTCGCGGCGGCCGCCGGCGTCCTCGAGCGCCTTGAACACGGGGCCGACGCGGTCCAGCTCCATCATGGTCGGCGCGATCGGCACGACGACGTCGGTGGCTACCCGCAGGGTGGACGCGACGATGCCGTCCCGCTCCTCCAGCGGTGGCGTGTCGATGACCACGGTGTCCCAGCGCTCCGGGTCGATCACACCCCACAGCTGCCGGTGTAATGCGGTGGAGGCCAGGCCGAGCGCCGGCACCGGCCAATCGGCAAGGCCGTGCCAGCGCAGCGCGGAGCCCTGGGGATCGGCGTCGACCAGCACCACCTTGCGACCGCGCTCGTAGAACGCGTGCGCCAGAAATGCCGCCGACGTCGTCTTGGCGCTGCCGCCCTTGAGATTGGCTACCGTCAGCACCCGAATACCTGGCGTCACGATCGCAGGCTATCTTGTGCGCGGGCCGGCCGAGTTGACCCGTATGGATGTCCGCAGTTGCGCACCGCGTGTCTCGTTCGGCGCGTCGCGCTCGCCGTCCGGGTGAAGATCCGATGCTGGATCGCGGCCTGGCACGGCTGCACCCCACGACCTCCCTGCATCTCGACGGACCGTTGATAACCTACCCGCGGTTCAGCCGGCGAGCAGGTACGTCTCAGCGAAGGGCCGCACGCATGACAGGGGCGTCCACCGAGCGGTCCTCCCCCTTGGCGGCGCCCCTGGTTGCCGAGTCGGCGAAGCGCAAACGGCCGGCCGGCGTGGCCACCACCGACGTCACCCTGAGCGCCCACGTCGGCATGAACGCCGACGTGTTTCCCCAGGTCCTGGACCTGCACGTGCCGCCGGGCAGCCGAATAGCCGACGTCACCTGGGGCAAGGGCGCGTTCTGGCGCAAGGTTCCGGCCGGCGTCTACGAGCTGCTCGCCACCGACCTGCAGACCGGGGTGGACTGCCGCGAGCTGCCCTATGCCGACGGCGAGCTGGACTGCGTGGTGCTGGACCCGCCGTACATGGAGGGGCTGTTCCGCCGCGACCGTGAGCACCTGGCCGGCGCCGGCACCCACGCGGCCTTCCGGAGCAGTTACTCCGATGGCACCGCAACCGACCCCGAGCAGGGGCCGCGCTACCACGAGGCCGTGCTGGACCTGTACCTGCGGGCCGGCGCGGAGGCCGGCCGGGTGCTGCGCAACCACGGGGTCTTCATCGTCAAGTGCCAGGACGAGGTCAGCGCCAACCGGCAGCGGCTGACCCACGTCGAGCTGATCAACGCGTACACCGAGGCCGGCTTCTACTGCAAGGACCTGTTCATCGTGATCCGGCCGAACCGCCCCGGGGTCGCCCGGCTGCTGCGTCAGGAACACGCCCGCAAGAACCACTCGTACTTCCTGGTGTTCGTCAAGCTGGACCCCCGGCACCCGAAGCGACTCCGGGCGCCGGGGTCCAGCCGAACCGATGGCGGACCGCGGCCCTAGCGGACCGATCAGTAGATAATGACGCCTCGGATGTTCTTGCCGGCGTGCATGTCCTCGTAGCCCCGGGCCACCTCGTCCAGGCTGTAGGTGTTGGTGACCAGCTCGTCCAGCTTGAGGTGGCCGGACCGGTAGAGCTCGAGCAGCTTCGGGATGTCCGCGGTCGGGTTCGAGGAACCGAACAGCGAGCCCTTGAGCTTCTTCTCCATCAGGGTCAGCTCGGCGAGTGGGACGGGGATCCCGACCTCGGTGAGGTCGCCCAGCCCGGTGACGACCACCGTGCCCAGCTTGCGGATGGACGCGAACGCCTCGGCGACGATCTCGCCCTTCATCACGCCGACGGTCACGATCGCCACGTCGGCGCCCTGGCCGTTGGTGAAGCTCTGGGCGATCTCGGTGGCCTCGGCCATGTTGTCCACCGCGTGGGTGGCACCCACCGACTGGGCGGTCTCCCGCTTGAAGGCGACCGGGTCGACCGCGATCACGTTGGCCGCGCCGGCGTGCGCCGCGCCCTGCACCGCGTTGATCCCGATGCCGCCGACGCCCTGAATGATCACCGTGTCACCCGGGCGGACCTCGCCGGTGTTGACCGCCGAGCCCCACCCGGTGCCTACGCTGCAACCCAGCAGGCAGGCCTTGTCCAGCGGGGTGTCGTCGGGAACCTTGACCGTGGAGTCCACCGACACGGTGGTGTACTCGCAGAAGGTGGAGATGCCGCACATCTGGCCGACCGGGGTGCCGTCGTCCAGGTGCAGCCGGAAGCTGGTCGGGTCGGACCAGCGGGACCCCATCAGCAGCGTCGCGCCCAGGTCACACAGGTTCTGGTGACCGGTCGCGCACCAACGACACCGACCACAGGCCGGCAGGAACGAGAAGATCACCTTGTCGCCCGGCGCGTAGCCCGGGGTGTTCGGGCCGACCGCCTGGACGATGCCGCCGCCCTCGTGCCCACCGGCGAACGGGTAGGTGCCGACCGGCATGTCCCCGGTGGCGATGTGGTCATCGGAGTGGCACATCCCGGAGGCGACCATCTTGACCCGCACTTCGCCCTGCCGCGGATCGTCGAGGTCGAGGTCCACCACCTCGTACTTGCCCGGAGCCTGCCGAATGATAGCGCCGCGAGTCTTCACGGAATCTCCTCCTCGAGATCGTCTGGCGGCCCGGTCGGCGGGCCACCGGGAACAGCCGGGGCAAGGGTTCGAGTGACGGGGGAAGGCTGGTCATAGCCGTGGTGCGGGCAGTGGGGCGAGTCGCCGCCGACCGGTCCGGCCGTGCGGATGCGCCAACCACCGTCGCCATACCCGATGCCGAGACCACCCCGTTCGGTGACGTGACCACTAGTCATGTGACCGCCGGTCATATTAGGTTTTCCGCACTGTAAGGCACAACACCCCGACCGGCAGCGCCGGCTCGAACGGGTCACACCCCGACTCGCTCGAACGAGGCATGCGCGGCGGGGCACGACCCGCACGACCCGCACGACCCGCACGACCCGCACGACCCGCACGACCCGCACGGTCAACGGCGACAGGAGGGGGCAGATGCCCACCGCGACGTGGTTCCGACTGCCGCCGGCCCGCCGCCAGGCCGTGCTCGACGCCGCCGAGGCCGAGTTCGGCGCGCTGGGCTTCTCCCGGGGCAGCCTCAACGTGGTCGCGCGCAACGCGGGGGTCAGCAAGGGCAGCCTGTTCCAGTACTTCACCGACAAGGCCGACCTGTGCACGCACCTGAGCGAGGTGGTCAGCCAGCGCATCCGGGCGGTGATGGAACCACTGATCGCCCAGCAACCCTGGTCCGAGGACTTCTTCGGCGCGCTGCGCAGCACCTGCTGCTCCTGGATGGCGTACTTCGCCAGTCACCCGACCGAGCGGGCGGTGGCCACGGCGGTCAACCTCGAGATCGACCCGGTGACCAGCACCCCGATCCGCGCGGCGGTGAATGCGCACTACATCGCCGTGTTCCGACCGCTGCTGCTCGCCGCCCGGCGCGATGGCCAGCTCGACCCGGACGCCGACGTGGAGGTGTTCCTCGCGCTGCTCATGCTGTGGCTGCCGCACCTGGCGATCGCGCCCAGCCAACCGGGCCTGGACGCCGTGCTCGGCCTGCACTCTGACGACCCCGGTGACGCCGCCAAGGTCGTCGAGCGCCTGATCGCGGTACTCCGCACCGGCTTCGCCCCCCACTGACCGCCGCCCCCACCCACACGCCGATCCCCACTTGTCGCGTCTATTTCCCGCGACAAGAGCCACTTGTCGCGTCTATTTCCAACGACAAGTCAAGAGCGGCAGCGAGGGCGGAACGCCGGCCAGCCGCTCGCTGGGATCGCCGCCGCTGGTTACCGAACTCCACGCCAGACACGTTGCGCGCCGACGTTCCAGTCCGGCGTCAGCGCCGAGTTCAACCTGACCAGGGTTTGATCATGGAACCGACCCGAGTGAGGTTGAGTTGACCACGCGACCACCCGGCAACCCGGCCACCCGGCCACCCGGCAACCCGGCCACCCGGCAACCCGGCAACCCGGCAGCCCGGCAGCCCGGCAGCCCGGCAGCCCGGCAGCCCGGCAGCCCGGCAGCCCGGCAGCCCGGCAGCCCGGCAGGGAATGTTGTCGGAAATGGTCCGCCGTATCACCTGCACCAGAGGTCCGATGACTATTTCTAGAAACGTAATGCGGTGATTATTTCCGTTCGACAAGTAACGCGTGGCGAGATTGGCTCAGGCACGCCCGAGCAGGCGGCCGAGCGGGCGGCCGGGAGCAAATGTGCGGATCGCGTAACGCCTCGACCAAATACCTTGCCTGACATCTGCGTCACATCTAGTGTTCGACCCATCACTGCACGTCAGAGCACTTCGACAGCTCAGTTCGACCGATCATCCAGTACGCGGCCAGGCCTGGCGACGACTCTGCCAGACCGCGCCGGATCATGCCTTCGGCGCGCCGCGAGTCAATCCCGGGATCGTCATCAGGCAAAGGAGCCGCCCAATGTCGAGCGGAATGGCCGTCACCCATCGCAAGCTGCTCGCGGTAGGCCTGATCGGCAGCTCGATCGAATGGTATGACTTCTTCCTCTACAGCACGGCGGCGGCGCTGGCTTTCCCGAAGATCTTCTTTCCGGGCGCGACGGAACTGACCGGTACGTTATTGGCATTCAGCACCTTCTGGGCCGGGTTCCTGGCTCGCCCGATAGGTGGGGTGATCGCGGGGCACTTCGGTGATCGGCTCGGGCGCAAGCCGGTGGTGACCTTCTGCCTGTGGCTGATGACCGCGTCCACCTTCCTGATCGGCTGCCTGCCCGGGGCGGCCCAGATCGGCGTGTTCGCGCCGGTGCTGCTGGTCGCGCTGCGGTTCATCCAGGGGCTGGCCTGCGGCGGCCAGTGGGGCGGCATCGTGCTGCTGCTCACCGAGTCGACCGGCCCGAAGCGCCGAGGCTTCGCCGGTACGTTCGGCCAGATGAGCGTGCCGTTCGGCTCGCTGCTGGGTACGACGGTGTTCCTGGCCGCCACCGCGGCGCTGACCAACGAGCAGTTCATCAGCTGGGGATGGCGGATCCCGTTCTTCTGCAGCGCGGTGATGGCGCCGGTGGTGCTGTACATCCAGCGCCGCGTCGAGGACACGCCGGTGTTCCGCCAGCTCAGCGACCAGGCCGAGGCCGAGGTGACGCAGCGGCGGATCGCCTCGGCACCGCTGACCGACGTGCTGCGGGCCAGCTGGCGGCGGATCCTGATGGGCGCCGGCCTGCTCGCCGGCACGAACGCGCTGTTCTACATCAGCACGGCCGGCCTGCTCAGCTACGGCACCCACCAGCTGGGCATGAGCCGGGACGGGCTGCTGGTCTGCTCGATGCTGTCCAGCCTGGCCACGTTCTCGTTCATCTGCCTCGGCGGGCACCTGTCCGACCGGTTGGGCCGGCGGCCGGTGATCCTGCTCGGCGGGCTGGGCATGCTGCTGTGGGCATTCCCGTACTTCTGGCTGATCGACAGTGCCTCGCTGGTGCTGGTGTTCCTCTCGGTGACCATCGCCGGGGTGTTCCAGTCGATCGGCTACGGGCCGCTGGCCGCGTACCTTGGCGAGCTGTTCGCGCCGAACGTCCGGTACAGCGGCGTCTCGATGGCCTACCAGCTGGCCGCGATCACGATCAGCGGCGGCACCCCGGCGCTGACCACGTTCCTGATCGCCAGCACGGGCTCCACGGCACTCGTCTCGGCGTACATCGCGCTGGCCGCGTGCATCACGATCCTGTGTGCCTGGAAGCTGCCGGAGACGAACTGCGCCGAGGTGCGGGCCGACCCGATCGGTGTGCCCGGCGACCGGGTCCATTCACAGCTCAGCCACTGACCCGGGAGTGGCGAGTTGGGTCCTGACCCAACTCGCCACTCACGGGGTCAGCCGGCGGCGGCACGGTCGCGTCAGCCGGCCGCGGCCTGGTCGCGCAGCTCGCGGCGCAGGATCTTGCCGGTCGTAGTCTTCGGCAGCTCGTCGATGAACTCGATCGACCTCGGGTACTTGTAGGCCGCCATGTTGGCCTTGCAGAAGTCGATCAGCTCCCGCTCGGTCACCTCGGCGCCGGGCCGCAGCGAGACGAACGCCTTCACCGTCTCGCCCCGGTACTCGTCCGGCACCCCGACCACGGCCGCCTCGCGCACGCCCGCGTGGCCGTAGAGCACGTCCTCCACCTCGCGCGGCCACACCTTGTAGCCGGCCGCGTTGATCATGTCCTTCTTGCGGTCGACCAGGTAGAACCAGCCGTCGGCGTCCATGAAGCCCACGTCACCGGTGCGCAGCTCGCCGCCCGGCAGCGAGGTGGCGGTCGCCTCCGGCTTGTTCCAGTAGCCGGGCACGACCTGCGGGCCGGAGGTGGCGATCTCGCCGATCTCGCCGATCGGCACCTCCTCGCCGTCCTCGCCGAGGATGCGGACCACCGTGTTGAACACCGGCACCCCGACCGAGAGCGCCCCGGAGTTCGGGTCGACCGGCGCCCTGGCCCCCAGCGGCACCCCGTGCGACGGCGAGTTCGTCTCGGTCAGGCCGTAGATGTTGTGGATGTACAGCCCGGTCTGCTGCTCGAACCGGTCGGTCACCGCCGGCGCGATCGGCGCCCCGCCGGAGTAGAGCATCCGGAACGAGGCGAAGTCGTCCTTGGTCACCCCGTCGATCCCGGCCAGGCTGATGAACACGGTGATCGCGCCGACGGTGAAGGTGGGCCGGTGCTCCCGGATGGCGTCCAGCACGACGTCCGGATGGAACCGGTGCGCCAGCACCAGCGGGCAGGGCAGCAGCAGGGCCAGCGCGACGTGCCCGACCAGCCCGGTGATGTGGAACAGCGGCGCCACCCCGAGCACGCTGTCCGCCGGGCTCAGGCCCATCCACTCCCGGTAGGTCTGCGCGTTGAACGACATGGTGGCGTGCGTGTTCATCGCGCCCTTGGGCACGCCGGTGGTGCCCGAGGTGTAGGTCAGGATCGCGATGTCGTCCGGTTTCGGCGCCGGTGCGTCCGGCCGCCGGCCGGCGTTGCTTTCGATCAGCTCCAGCAGGTCGAGCGTGCCCTCGGGGCGGGTCTTGCGGGTGTCGGCGAACAGCCTCGGGTCGTTGCGGGTCTGCCAGTCCAGCGGCGACGCGGTGATCACCGAACGGACCTGCGTCTCGCCGGTGTCGAGCACGCCCTTGGCAACCGTCTCGTACAGGTCCTCCAGACACAGCAGGGCGGTGGCGCCGGAGTCGGTGAGCAGGTAGGTCAACTCGCGGGCCTTGTTCATCGGGTTGATCGCGACGGCCGCGCCACCCGCCTTCCACGCGCCCAGCAGCCCGACCACGAAGGCCGGGTTGTTCTGCACGTACACCGCGAGCCGGTCACCCGGCTGGAAGCCCTGCGCGGCCAGCCCGACCGCCAGTGCGTCGGAGGCGGTGTCCAGGTCGGCCATGGTGAGCACGCCGTCGAAGTAGCGGATCGCCTCGGTGTCCGGCGCGCGGGCCGCCGACGCGGCGAACAGCTCGAGCAGCGTGCCGTAGTCCGTCTCGAGGTCCGCCGGCAGCCCATCGGAGTAGCGGGCCAGCCAGGGACGGTCCGTGTACCCGGTCATCGGTGCCGCCCGGTCACTTGATCGCCAGCGGGTTGACCGGGGAGCCGGTGGCGCGGTGCACCTTCAGCGGCGCGGCCGCGTAGAGGAACGTGTACTGGCCGTCCTCGGCGCAGCTCGCGGCCAGCTTCTCCAGGTCACAGATCTCGGTGAGGGTGACGCCGAGGTTGCGCATCAGGGCGCAGTGCAGCGGCAGCGCGATGCCGGTCTCGGGCTCGTAGGTGACCTCGTTCGCGATGGTGTCGGTGACCAGGTTCGGGATCTCCCGCTCCTGGAACCAGCGGACCAGCTCCGGGCTGTAGGTCAGGCCCGGCTCGTTGAAGTTCTCGTAGAACTCCTTCCCCTGGTCGAAGAACAGCTTCAGGAAGTTGGTCCGGATCACCAGCACGTCGTGCTTCTCGATGGTGTGGCCCTGGGCCTTGGCGCACGCCTCCAGCTCGTTGTGGTCGAACGCCTCGCCCTTGTCCAGGTTCTCCTTGCCCCGGAAGCGGGCGATGTCCAGCAGCACGCCCCGGCCGACGACGCCGCGCTGCGCGATCGGCTCCACGCTGGCCTTGTCCAGCCCGCCGATCGTGGTCCGCGCGTCGTAGCCGTTCCAGATCTTGCCGCCGTACCAGACGTGGCCGAGCGCGTCGTACTGCGTGGAGCCCTGCAGGAAGGCCTCGATCTTGTCGTCGGCGTAGTGCAGCCCACCGGGGAACTGGGGCGCGTCCGGCGAGTCCCAGATCGACTCGTCCATGATCATGGTGCGGGTGGCCGGGGTGCGACCGGGCCAAACCGGGTCGCCCTTCGGGTCGCCGATCAGCCGCTGCAGCGTGAACACGTTGCCCGAGCGGATGTGTTGCACCCCGCGCAGCACCTCGGCCGGGGTCAGATAGTTGAGCGAGCCCAACTCGTCGTCGTCGCCCCACTTGCCCCAGTTCGACGGGGCGTCACGGAGCAGGTCCTCCACGCTGTGCTGCTCAGCCATTGAGCGCTACCTTCCTGAATGCCGGTTCGAAGCTGTTCCACGGGCTACCGACCGCTCGTTCGGCCGGCGTTACGGCCCAAGTCACCCTGTCACCGGCAGGTCAGCAGTGCAACGCGGGAATCGCCGCAACGCGGGAATCGCCGCACAACGCTGCGCCGGATGGCCGACCTGTTCGGCTAGCCTGAACAGATGGTCATGCGGTCGGCGGGGGTGCGCGCTCGCCCGGTATCCGACCCGCCCGGGCACACCGTGCGCGAGTCCCGGCTGGCCACCGGCATCTCGCTGCGTGAGCTGGCCCGCCGGATCGGGGTCAGCGCGGCCACCCTGCATGCCATCGAGACGGGCAAGACCGAGCTCGCGGTCAGCCGGTTGCGCGACATCGCCGACGCGCTGCACACCACGCCGGGCCAGCTGCTCGACACCGCCGACTCCGCTGCCCCGACCCCGGGCGGTCGCTCGACGGCGCGGCCCGGGATCGAACCTCGGCCACCACGGCGGGCGGCGGCCGGCGCGGCCGGGACCGGGGCGGCCGAGGACCGAGGTGACTGGCGGAGCTTCGGGCCGCTGCCGCTCGACCCGGTACTGGCGGCCGCGATCACGTCGTTCGTGCGCACCGGCTACCACGGCGCGACGATGCGCTCCATCGCCCGGCTGGCCGGGATCAGCGTGCCCGGCGTCTACCACCACTACGCCAGCAAGCAGGAGCTACTGGTGATCACACTGGACCTGACCATGGACGACCTGACCTGGCGCCTACTGGCCGCGGCACGGGACGGCGCCGACGGGGTCGCCAGGGTCCGGCTGATGGTGGAGGCGCTCGCGCTGTTCCACACCCACCGCTGGGAGCTGGCGTTCATCGGCGCCAGCGAGATGCGCAGCCTGGAACCGGCGAACCGGCGGCGCATCGCCGAGCAGCGCAACCACGTGCAGCACCTGCTCGACGACGCCATCGACGAGGCCATCGCGGACGGCGCACTGCGCACGCCCAGCCCGAGGCACGCCGGCCGGGCGATCTCCACCATGTGCACCTCGCTGCCGCAGTGGTTCCACCTCGGCGGGCCGGCCACCCCCGAGCGAATCGCCTCGGAGTACGCCCAGTTCGCCCTCGGCCTGCTGGCGCACCCGCCGGCCGAGCCGACGGGCCCGGCGGCCGGCCCGGCCGAGTCGGCCTGACCGGGACGACTGGGACGACTGGGATGACCGCCACCCCGCCGGGGCCCGATCCGCGCAAACGCCACGGTGTGCACTACACGCCGCCGGAGCTGGCCGGGTTCCTGGCCGACCGGGCGGTGCGGGCGCTGGCGCCGCCGGGCGAGCGGCCGGTCCGCGTGCTCGACCCGGCCTGCGGCGACGGCGCGTTGCTCGCCGCCGCCGGGCAGCGGCTGCGGGACGGCGGCTACCGGGTCGAGCTGGTCGGTTCGGACCGCGACCCCGCCGCGGTGACCGCCGCCGGTCTGCGGCTGGCCGAGCTGGGCCTGCCCGCCGCGCTGCGGGTCCGGGACGCGCTGGCGCCGCCGGAAGACCCGACCCCCTCGGCCGGCTACCACCTGGTGATCACCAACCCGCCCTACGTGCGCACGCAGGTGCTGGGCGCGGCCACCGCCGCCGAGCTGGCCCGCCGGTTCGGGCTGCGCGGCCGGGTCGACCTGATGCACGTGTTCGTGGCGCTGGCCGCCGAGCAGCTGGTCGAGGGTGGCGTACTCGGGCTGCTGTGCTCGAACCGGTTCCTCAGCACGCAGGCCGGGGCGAACGTGCGCGGCCTGTTCGCGGACCGGTTCCGGGTGCGCGAGGTGTACGACCTCGGCGACAGCAA
>Ga0137415_10002480_pt1 | contig 18385 bp, 18 predicted proteins | sample CZODoug3_1_1_16f_FD_183082 | JGI IMG/M metagenome (GOLD analysis project Ga0137415, IMG submission 183082) | Vadose zone soil fungal communities from Angelo Coast Range Reserve, California, USA - CZODoug3_1_1_16fungal (Hybrid Assembly) | ecosystem: Environmental > Terrestrial > Soil > Vadose...
GACCCTCCCTGCGCCGGCGTCTTGCGCGAGGTCCACGAGAGGCTCGGCCATTCTGTGATCGCATTGCAGGAGGTCCCAAAGGACCAGATCGGGCGGTATGGAATGGCCGTCGGCAAGGAAGTCGAGCCCGGCGTGATTCGACTCCAAGACATGATCGAAAAGCCGTCCCGTAAGGAGGCGACGTCCAATCTCGCGACGATCGGTCGTTACATCCTGACACCGGAGATCTTCCCCTGTCTTCGGAAAACAGAAGCGGGGAAGGGCGGCGAGGTTCAGCTGACGGATGGGATCCGCGCCCTCATGAAGAAGGAGATCGTGTACGGCGTCCTCTACCGCGGCCGTCGATACGATGTCGGCGACAAGGTCGGATGGCTCACCGCGAATCTCGAGCTCGCGATGGAGCGGGACGACCTTCGGCCCGGCCTGAAGGGATTCCTGGACAAAGTTGGGAAGCGGCCCTAGCCGATGCGGCGGAAGCGGACGCCCTGCATCTTCTTCGGATCGAGGATGCGACGTCCATCCACGACGACCGGCGTCGCCATCGCGGTGAGGAAGTCCTTCGCGGTCAAGCGGGAGAAGGCCGGCCAGTCCGCCTGGAGGACAACCCCGTCCGCTCCGTCGAGAGCCTCCTTCGCGCTGTCCGCGATTTTCACTTCGGGCAGCAGAGCGGAAAAGGCCGGGCCGGCGAGCGGATCGTAGCCGATGACAAGGGCTCCTTTCGACAACAGGGTCCGGGCGATCGGCACCGCCCGGGTTTCCCGGACATCGTCCGTGTCGCCTTTGAACGCGAGACCCAGGAGGGCGATTCGCTTCCCCTTCAGGTCTCCAAGCTCCTCCTCGAGCCGCGCGATGGCCCGAAGATATTGCTGGTCGTTCTGCGCAAGGACGCCCTCCAAGAGAACCGGCTCGGCTCCCCGACGTCGGCCCGCCGCCACGAGGGCTCGGACATCTTTGGGCAAACACGAGCCGCCGAAACCTACGCCAGGAACGAGAAACCTCGGATTGATCCGCGGATCCAGCCCGAGTCCCTTGTGAACCTCGTCATACGAGATCCCGAACGCATCGCAGAGATTCGCGAGTTCGTCGGCGAAGGCGACTTTCGTGGCAAGGAACGCGTTCGTGGCGTACTTCACGGCCTCCGCGGTCTTCACGTCCGTCGAGAAGAGGGGGCACTTCGCGGAACGGTAGAGTCCCTTCAGGATCCGCGCGGTCTCCGGTCCGTCGGCCCCGAGGACGATCCGGTCCGGTCGCAACGCGTCCTCCAGGGCTCGTCCCTCGCGAAGGAATTCCGGGTTCACTCCGAGTCGAAACGGACGCCTCGCGGCTTCAAGGATCGGGCGGACGACTCCGTCGGCGGTCCCTGGCAAGACGGTGCTCTTGACGACCACGGTTCGTCGCTTCTCATCCTTCCACGCAGCAGCGAGGGACTTCACCGCGTCGCGGAGAGCCCCGTCGTCCATGCTGCCGTCCGATCGAGACGGCGTCCCGACGCAGAGGAATACGACCGTCGACGGGCCGATTGCTTCTTCCATGGTCTCCGCGACCGAGAACCGTTTCTGCCGAAGGACCTTCCGCAAGGCGGCTTCGATTCCCTTTTCATAGAAGGGCGGTTTTCCGCGGGCGATCTCTTGGCGCCGCTTCGAGTCGATGTCCACCGCAACGACCCGGTGGCCCTGGGTCGCAAAGGCGACGCCGGAGCAGAGGCCCACGGGTCCCAGTCCGACGATGGCTATGGACGCCACGTCGCGTCGTAGCCTTGGCATCGCGATAAAGATTACGGGCCCACTCGTCCTGAGTTTGGTCCCGCTAGGAGGCGGGCTTCGCCACAAGGTCCCGATACAGTTTCAGGAGGAGGGGTTCCATCGCCTTCCAGTTGTACCGTCGCTCGAAAGCGGCTCGACCGCGGGCCCCCATCGCAGCCGCCTCCGAGGGGGAAAGCATGAGGGACTCGAGGGCTTTCTTCAGGTCCTCCCGGTCTCCATATTGTACGACGAGACCGCACGCGATCTCGTCCACGATCTCCGCCGCGAGCGTCCCCTTCGATACAAGGACAGGTTTCCCGAACATCATGGCCTCGAAGAGCTTGTTCGGCGCCGCGAACCGGTTGTTCGGAATAGCGGGGTCGTACAACGCGGCGACCACCTGAGATGCCGCGGTACGCTCGAGGACCTCCTCGTAGGGGACGGTGCCCAAGTACGATGCCGCGTGCGAGCTTTCGATGATGTCGAGCAACGCCGCCTCATCGGGACCATGTCCTGCGACGAGCAGCTTCGCCCCCACGTCTTCGCACGCCATCACGAGGTCCTTGAGGCCGCGGTCTTTTGCGATCATCCCCCCGTAGAAGACGACGAAGTTTTCCGAATCTTCTCGGACCGCGGGAAGACGTCGATCGTCCGGGACGTTCAAGATTTCGACGAGGACCTTGGGTCGCGCGATCCCGAACTGTTCGCGCCGGCGCAAGTCTGGAACGACGACGGCGTCCGCGCGGGGGATCATCCTCCTCTCCCATTCGGCCAGAAGCCGCCGCAGTCGAGGGGGCAGGGACGCCGTGATCATCTCCGCGTAGAAGTCGAAAATGTCGTAGACGAGGCGGGCTCCCGCGATCCGGGCGGCCGCGTAGGCGGGGACGACGGTGTCGAAGTCCACCGCGTGGATCACGTCGGGTCGGAGACGCAAGAGGTGGAAGAATAGGTGGGCCCACCATCTCGGCAGGAGGAAGACCAGAGACGGTTGGCCTTCGGGAGCGCGAAGTCGGAAGCGATGGATCCGGATGCCATCGCGCGTCTCCTCTTCCGGGTGCGCGAGGTCACGGTCCCAGAGGATCACGTGGACCTCGAATCCCGCTCGGGCCAGCGTGCCGGCCTCTTTCGCGATCCGGGGCTCCATGCCCGCGGGGCTCTTCGAGCGAACGAAGACGACGCGGGCGGGCATGTCATCCCAAGAACGCGGCGACCTGTTGCGCGATCTGCGTCCCGGTCGTCCCGTCGCCGAAGGGATTCGGCCATTCCCGTTTCGCCACGAGCTGGCGGCGGACCGCGGCGCGGACTCGCGCGGGGTCGGTCCCCGCGAGCACGTTCGATCCAATCTCAAGGGTCTCCGGGCGCTCCGTGTTCTCCCGCAAGGTGACGCAGGGCACGTGGAAGAAACAGCTTTCCTCCTGGAGTCCGCCGGAGTCCGTCATCACGACGGCCGCTTCCTTCTCGAGCATCAGCATGTCGAGGTAGCCGGTCGGCTCGATGCGTCGCAACGACCGCAACGCGGCGGCGCGCTTCTCGAGTCCAAATTCCCGCAGCCGCTTCGCGGTGCGCGGGTGGATCGGAAAGACGATCGGCAATTCCGCCTCGTCCGCGGCCTCCTCGAACGCGGTCAGGGCGCGCGTGAGTCGCTCCTTTACGTCCACGTTCTCGGCCCGGTGGAACGTGAGGACGATGTACCCTCGACGACCGAGGCCGAGCCGGGCGAGGACGTCGGATTTCTTCTCGGCGGTCGCCAAGTTCTGGATGAGCGCGTCGATCACGCTGTTTCCGACCACATGGACGCCCGTGGTCACGTTCTCCTTAAGGAGGTTTTTCCGCGACGTGGAGGTCGGCGCGAACAGCACGTCCGAGAGCTGGTCCGCGACGATCCGGTTCAGCTCCTCGGGCATCGTCTTGTCGAAGGAGCGGATCCCCGCTTCCACGTGGGACAGCCGCCGTTCCTGTTTCTTGGCCAGGAGCGCGCCCGCCACGGTCGTGTTCGTGTCCCCGTGGACGATCACGAGGTCCGCGTCCTTCGTCACGTCCGCGACCTGTCGCATCGTCGTCGCCACCTGGAGATGGGGCGGTTGCTCCTTCAGCTCGAACTGTTCGTCCGGTTCCCGGAGCTGCATGTCGCGGAAGAAGATCCGGTCCATCATCAGGTCGTAATGCTGACCGGAATGCACGAGGAAGTGCTCGTGATCGAGGCCGTCCAAGGCCTTCACGACCGGGGCCATTTTGATGATTTCCGGGCGGGTCCCGATGATCGTCACGATGCGGCCCATAGGAGGAGACGCGCGAGTAATCGAGGGCCGATAATAAAGGTAGTCTCCCAAGCGGTCCAGGTCGAAACCATCATTACCGCGGCTCGGTTACGAGCCGTATTGCTCGTCAGCATCGTCACGACCGTGCGCAATGAAGCGAGGAACATCTCGGCGCTGCTTGACAGCCTAATTGTCCAAGAGCCTCCTTTTGAAATCATCGTCGTCGACTCGGCCAGCCAGGACGCGACTCGCGACATCGTCCGACGCTACGAGCGGGACTACGAGAGCGTCCACCTGTACATCACCGGCGGGACCCGCGGGGCGGGTCGGAACTTCGGGATCCGGAAAGCGAAGGGCGAGGCCGTCGCGTTCATCGACGGCGACGCGATCGCGAACCCGTTCTGGCTCAAGGAACTCCGGGAAGGTCTGAGGCACAGCCCCATCGTCGCCGGTCGCACGATCCAGATCGGCTACCGTCCGTTCGAGGAACTCGAGCGGGTCGAGCTCATCATCGAAGGGACCGACGTCACCTATCCGTCCTCCAACCTCGCCTACCGCAAGTCCGTGCTCGACGAGATCGGCGGGTTCGACGAGTGGTTCGTCACCGCGGAGGACATCGACTTGAACATCCGCGCCGTCCGGGCGGGCCACACGATCGCGTTCCGCGCGGGCGCCATCGTCTACCATCGCACCCGCTCCTCCGTGTACGACTTCTTGCGACAGGCGCTGTGGAACGGGGCAGGTCGGAAGCAGCTCACGCTGAAACACGGCGCCCTGTGGAGTCGATACCGGCCCGGGGCGATGCTCCGGCAGAAAACGAACTTCTGGTCCCTGCTCCGCTTGAACACCGCGCTCCTCGGATACGTCGGATACAAGTTCTTCGGCAAGCCGCTCCCTCCCTGAACCGCGAAACGCTTATGCGGGCTACCCACATGGCGCGCCCGTGTGTCCGAGGTCTCGGTCGTCATCCCTACGATGAACGAGGAGGCCTCGATTGGGCGGGTCATCGACGAGGTGCGGAAGGCACTCGGCCCTCGCCTCCTGGAGATTCTCGTCGTGGACACGGATTCCCGGGATCGGACACGGGAAATCGCGGCGGCGAAGGGGGCGCGCGTGGTCTCGGAACCGCGACGAGGCTATGGCCGCGCTTACAAGACCGGGTTCCATGAAGCTCGCGGGACGTACATCGCGACCCTCGATGCGGACCTCACCTACCCCGCCGACCGCTTGCCGGACTTCCTGGCCGCCCTCGACTCCGACCGGGCCGACTTCGTGTCCGGCGACCGCATGTCCCACCTCGGAGGAGAGGCGATGAGCGGCATGCACCGGATCGGGAACGCCATCCTGAACGCGGCGTTCCGCCTCCTATACCGCGCGCGTATCCGCGACTCGCAATCGGGGATGTGGACCTTCCGACGATCAATCCTCCCGCGACTGCGGCTCGTCCACGAAGGCATGGCCTTCTCCGAGGAACTCAAGATCGAGGCGATCCGCAATGGGTTCCGCTTCCTCGAGATCCCCGTCGACTATCGGGTCCGGGTGGGCGACAAGAAGATCCGAAGCATGAGCGACGCCGTCAAGAATCTGATTTGGCTCGCACGGAAGCGGTTCGGCTGGTACCCGACCGTCAGGTGATCATTCGGCCAGGATCTCCGCGAGCTTCTGCCATTCCTTCACGAAGCGTCGCGCGTCGAAACTTCCGTCGACGTAGCGGTTCAGCGCCTTGTGGAATCCCGGATCGACGTCGGACGTGAGGAGCTGCCAGGCTTCCCAATGCTCCATCGATTTCCAGATCCAGCCGCCCTCCAGGTCGATGTGGTGCGGCCCGTGGTCTTCCCATGTGACGCGGACCGTCCCGAACTCGATCGCGAGTTCGTAGACGAGCCGCGCGAGGAGGATGGACTCCTCCCTCGGCATCCCGAGCTCTTGACCCTTTCTCAGCCTCGTGGGGTACTGGACGCGGAGGGACGAGAGTCCTTCCGCCGCGGCGAGCGACGCGTTCGTCTTGTCCATCGTCAGGAAGAAGACGCCCTTTCGGAAGTCGATGCCCCGCAAGAACGATTTGAACTGGTCGCGGATCATCGAGTCCGCGTTCACGATCGTGAGGCCGTCGGGAGACAGATGGAGTTGCTCCGGGTTCGTCGGCCCGACCACGAGGACGCTGAGGCCCTGGTAGCCCTCGGTCCGCTTGAGCGTCGTGATCTCCTGGAGCGCCCGATAGCCGCGACGGCCCGCATGCGACAGCCGACCTCCCTTTTTCATGTTCGCGGCGTTCTCGAGCTCCTTCATCACGACGCCCGGGATCACGAGCAAGATCCAGTTGATGCTCTCCTTGTACGGCCGGACATGGATCCGAGAAAACTCGTCGAGCAGGTGCTCCCCAAGGATCGACGCATAGAGGATGTTCGTGTCCACGCCGAGGATCAGGTCCTCGTACTCGGCGAGGCGCCGTGCCGTGGCGGTGAGCCCGATCGGTTCGACGAAGCCCGCACAGAGGAGGGCGGAGTTCAGCCAATCCAGGTACTCCGGAGAATCCTCGAGCACCTTGAGGCGGAATGCGGTCGGAGTACCGAGGATCTCCACAAGAGGGAACTCCTCCTTCGACCCGCCGGTTCCGAGAGAGGCCACCGTGATCCGGTCGATCCGACCTTTGATCGCTCCGAGCGCGAGTTGCATCGCCGGGAATTCCGCGATCTGTCCTTTCTCGAGGAGCTCGCGGAAGCTCAAGTCATGCCTCCGCGAGGAGCCGGTCCACCATCCATTTCGTGTCGAAGGGTCGGATGTCCTCGTACGTCTGTCCGAGGTTCACGAACACGACCGGTTTTCCGATCGTCCTTGCCATGGACAGCGCCGCGCCCCCTTTCGCGTCCGCATCGATCTTCGTCAGGATGATCCCGTCGATGCCGACCGCCTCGTGGAACTGCTTCGCCTGCTCGATCGCGTCGTTCCCCGCGAGGGCGTCCCCAATGTAGAGCACGAGGTTCGGCTTCGCCACGCGCTTGATCTTCTTCATCTGGTCCATGAGGTTCTGGTTCGTCTGCATCCGGCCCGCGGTGTCGATCAAGACGACGTCCCTCCCTCGGGCGCGTGCGTGCTCGACCGCATCGAAGGCGACCGCCGCAGGATCGGCGCCTGCCTTGTGTTTGATCAGCTTGAAGCCGATCGCCTCCGCGTGCTTCTCGAGCTGCTCGATCGCCCCCGCCCGGAACGTGTCCGCGGCGGCGACGACGCAGGTGAAGCCTTTCTTCTGGATGTGGTAGGCCAGCTTCGCGATCGTCGTCGTCTTGCCGGTCCCGTTGACCCCGACGAACATGACGACGAAGGGTCGAGGCGCTTTTTCGACGAGTCCGAAGAAGTCCAAGGGCGGGACGGACAAGGCATGGGTGATCGCATCGCGCAGGGCGGCCTCCACGCCCTTCTCCAGCCCGACGTCCCGCGCGATCCGCTTGCCCCTCAGGTCGTCCGCGAGCCGATCGACGATCTCCTTCGCGACCGGGAAGGCGACGTCCGATTCCAGCAGGGCGATCTCGAGATCGTACAACACCTCCTCGAGCTTGTCCTCCTTGATCTTCTTGCCCGAGTCTCCGATCCCCGCGGGGGTCACGTCGGCCTCTGCTTCCTTCTTCCAGCCGGCGAGCCGTTCGCGGAGGGTCTTGAACATCTAGTTCCGCTCGCCCGGAGCGCCCTTCGTCTGGAGCCGATCGTACAGGTCCTGCACGGCCGCTCCCTGGGCCTCGGCGCGGCGCTGCAGCTCCCCGAGCCGCTGGCCGATCGCGTTCGCGGCGTCCGTGATCGACTTGATGCGCGCGTCGAGGCGCTCGATCTGTTGCGCGATGTCGTCGTACAAGAGCAGGTCCGACCCGATGGAGACGAACGCCTTGTCGACGTCCTTCGATTCTGCGACCAGGAAGGAGTTCGCCCCGACCGGGATGAGGACCTCCGCCCCCTTGCCCGCTTCGTGGTACCGGGTCAGGGTCTCCCGGGCCCGCATGTGCTCTTCGAGCGAGATGCGGACGATCTCCTGCTGTTGGGCCAAGGCCTCGATCTGTTCCCGGTACTGGTCCAGGACGGCCATGCCACGCCGGAGGTCCGCCTCGCCCAGACTCACGCGCCCGCCTCCAACGCGTACTTTACCGCGTGATCTTCCACTTGGTCCTTCGGCACCTCTTCGACGCCCGCGATCGACACGTACTTGCGGGGCACGCCGTGTTTGCTGCCGAGGATCGAGAGGAGTTTCTCGCGGGCGCCCGCCTCGTCCGCCGCGGCGAGTTCCTTCGAGAAAGGCTGCCAGCCGCGACCCATGCGGAAGCGGCCGTTGATGCGAAACGCCTTCATGGAACGGCGAGTCAAGGGACCGGGCTACTTAAGAACTTGGGTAAAGAGCGAGTTGCCAGGAGAGGATTGAGTTGTCGATCGCGAACTAGGTTGGGCCAATCTTCCCGGCGAGAATTTGGGGCTGGCTTGGTCTCTCCCGTTTCAGAACTGAACCGAGAATTGTGAGGATGAGCCCGATGACGGATACCATCACGCCGACAAGTGCGACACCCGCGAATGTGCTCGTTTTGGCCCAGGCGGTTGGACAATCCACATCCACATCCTGGAAAACGCCAGCGCAAAAACTACCATAGTCCGCAACGGCTGACTTCCAAACAAGGAGTCCTATTCCGGCTAGCGCAACTCCCACCAGAAGGACGACGATTCCCAAGAGAATGACACCGGCCCGCACCGCACCCTCTCCAATCCGATTCAGGGGTTTCACGGAGATAAGGGTTGTTGTGTGCGAACACGGCGGGACCAAGTTTCAGAAAGAAGGGGAAGGCTTCTTCAGACCCCGCGAGGGGAAAGTTTGAGGTCTTTGTCAGTCGCGTGTGCTTCAGTCATCCGACCTTACTCGGGTCAGCGGGCCTCCGCCAGAGAGACGCGGAAGTGTTCGGTCAGGTCCTCCGCGATCTTCCGCGTGATGCCCTTCACGACCATGAGATCCTTCGGACCCGCCTTCGCGAAGTCCTCCGCGGTCTCAAAACCTGCATCGATCAGCGCCTTCGCCCGTGCCTTCCCGATTCCTTTGATCCGGAAGAGGTCCTGGAAGATGTCCGATGGGGTCGTCTTCGCGGCCTCGATCTCGAGGATCTTCCGCTGGATCCCCTCGTCGCCCGGACTCCTCTGGAGCGCCTCCGTGTATGCCCGCAGGGCGTCGTCGTCCCGGCCCATCTTCACGAGGACGTCGCCCTGCGCCGCCCAGGCCTCCTCGTCGTTCGGATAGAGTTGCGTGAGGTGGTCGAACGCGTCGAGCGCCCCTTCGAGGTCGCCTTCCGCGAGCAGGATGTTCCCGCGGTTCAGGAGGGCCGACGCGTTGTTCGGCTGGACGCCGAGGACCAGATCGAGGCAATTCACGGCTTCCTGCGGCTTCCCGCTCCTTCGGTACGCGACCGCCTTGCCGATCAGCGCGTTCACGTTGCTCGGCTCGACCTCCAGGATGTCGTCGAACAGGTTGAGGGCCTGAGGATAGTTCCCGCTCGCACTCGCGATGAGCGCGCGGCTCAACAGGCCGGGCACGTCGACTCGGACCTCCTCGATCTTCTGGCGGAGGTTGTCGTCCTCCGGGTCGATGGCCGCCGCCTCTTCGTACGCGGCGAGGGCCTCCGGACGTCGTCCGAGGTTCGTGAGGGCGTCCCCCTTCATTTCGAGGGCCGAGGATTCGTTCGGCCTCAGGCGGAGCAGGTCGCCCACGGCCTCGAGGCATTCGCGCCAGCGGCGTCCGTCGGAGTAGAGTCGGACAAGGGCCCGCAAGGCCGCCAAGTGTTTCGCGTCCTTCGAGAGGATCCGTTTGTAGGCTTCGATGGCCTCGCCCTTCCGATTGAGGCGGACGAGGCACGACGCGCGGCCTTCGAGAGAGACCATATGCGCGGGATCGAGGCGCAGCGCCTCGTCGTACGCCGCGAGGGCGGCTTCGTGCGTGCCGGTCGCCACGAGCGCCCCCGCTTTCGCGGAGAGGGTGGCCGCAGTTTCGGGCTGCCGGGCGACGGGACGGGGCGCGGGTTTCGGGGTCTCGATCCGGGGAGGCGGAGCTGCCACCGGAGGCGCTCGAACCGGAACTGGAGCTGGAGCCTTGGGGACCTCCGCTTCAATGGCAGGCGTCGACGCCGCGGTGATGTTGAAGATTTCCGGGTCTGCGGTCGGTTCCGGACCGGGGTTCGGACCGGGATTCGGAGCTTGCCAGGTGTCATCGTAGACGCGCTCGCTCTCATCGACGCCGGCCGCGACGGACAGACTGCCCGTCTTCGTGCGGTCTCGGATCGGGCGGAGGACGATCCACCAGGCCACCTCCGTCCCTCCGTACAGGAACAGAAGGAAGGGGACCGTGGAAAACAACGTCGGCACGACGCCTTTCTCCAACACGAACGTGAGGTACGTGTCGTTCCCGAGATAGTTCCGAACGACGAGGGACCAGGTCGCGAAACCCTCCCACATCGTCGGCTCGACGTCCAACGTGTCCCGCTCCGGCGCGCTCAGGTTCACCCTCGCGAGGGTCACGTTGTTCCGCAACAAGGTGACGAGGGCCTGTCCCTGGGTCACGATCACGGTCGCGTGGGTGACGAAGGAGACGCCGAGCGGGTCGGGGCTGCTGAAGGTCACGGCCTCCTGGTTCCGCGGCCCCAGATGGAGATTCTGCGGCGCATCGGAGAAGAGGGAGGCCGCGAGGGTCGGCGTGACCGCGAGGAGCAGGATCACCGCGAGCCCGATTGCGAACCCGGCCGTGCGGATCGCGCGGGCCATGGAGGACTTCGCCATCAGGTATCGCTGCCCGTCCCGCTGCGCGTGCCGGATCTCCAGGTTCCGCATGAGGAGTCCGACGATCGCCGTGATGAATCCCATGATCAGGGCGATCTCGATGATCCCGTTCACCGGGAGGAAGAGCGGCTTGATGCTCGCGCCCTGGCTCCCCATGCGCGCGACGACGAGGAGCAGGCTGAGGCCGACGATGCCCGCGAAGAGCGCCTTGCGTAGCCGGCGGATTCGTAGGAGACGGTCCGTTCCCTGGATTCGATCGTAGTACCCCGACATGGGCGACTAGGCCTCTGGCACGACCGTAGCGAGTCCCCTGGCCGCGAGGAAGATGGCCAAGTACTGCGGTACGTCATTTACTCCAGGAGCCAAGTTAAACACTTCGCCTCGAATCTCCAGCGTGATTTTGTTCTTGAGATTCATGCGGACGGCGTCGTCGGTCCACGCCCGGGGCACGGCATCCCGGAGCGGACGGAACTCGTCGAGTGCATCCCGCGACAAGGGCACGACCTGCAGCCCCGTCTTTCCGTGCAGCGACGAGGGCATCCGGATCAGCCTCTTGATGTCCGATGTGACCGGCTCGTCCGTCTCCCCTCGTTGGACGATCCCGTCCAAGGAGACGCCCCCGCGTTCGTCGATCCGCACGGGCTGCAGCTCCTTCACGAGTCGGATCATCAGGTCTCGATTCCGGTCCGAGAGGGCCTCGAGCTGTCCCTCCCGCAATCGGTCGACGCCTCGGATGACGCGAGGCTTCGTCTGCCGTGGCTTGAAGAGGTTCTCGTGCAGGTTCGCCGCGTCGCTCTCTTTGACGCCCTCGAAGGACATCAGGAACTTGACCGCCTCGTCGGAGGGCAGGGCTTCGAGCTTCGCCGCGAGGCTGTTGATGCCCCGCATGATCTTTCCCCGCCAGCCCGGGTCCTCCTTCGTCGGGGCGACGATCATGGTCTTGACCCGCGTGTGGCCCTGGAATTCCTTCTTGTCGAACGCGGACTCCCGAAAGAGGGAATCGACCGCGAGTCCCTTGCCCGTGATGTAGTCGACGATCTCGCGGCGCTCGTGGGAGCCGAGCGGCCACACGCGCTCATCGAACACGTGGATGTGGTAGCCCCGTCCGCCGGAGAAGACGAGCCGCATGGCCTTTTCCTCGAAACCGAAGTCCGACCGCAGGAAGTCGTCGTACAGGTGGATGATCTTCAGGCGGATCGCCTCGAGCATCTCCGGGTACGACATCTTCGCGGCGTTCGGCAGGTGGTCCGCGTCGAGATCGAAGATCAGGTCGGCCCCGAGCCACCCCTTCTCCTCCATCGTCCCCGCGTTCGGGTTCTCGTAATACGCGCTCGAGTAGTATGCGTGGGTCGGCACACGCGATGCGAGGAAGGCCTTCAGTTCCTCCTCCTTCGTGAAGCCGAGATGCCGTTGCACGATGCCCGGCGTCCAGAACATGAATCCGAACTCCCTTCGTCCGAAGCGGTCCGGGAGGGTCGGTTTCATCGTGTCGTAATACCGGTGGAACTGGCCCCGTAGGAAGTGTGTCGTGGCCTCTTTCGCGGGGTCCGGGACCGCCATCCTCGTGGCCATCGAGGCCATGGCCTTAAGGGTTGGCGGGAGGTGCCCGGAGGAGCCGGTGAACATGGTAACCGTCCTGCGGATTCAGGCCGAGGGCTCGGGTGGCGGATGAGACGGATCGTGGCCTGGTCGGAGATGTTCGTGCTCTTCGTTCTCCTCTACGTCGGGATCCCTTGGACCGGATCGACGATCGACGGATTCCTCCGGATCCCACCATGGCCTTCACCGATCCGCTGGATCGGAGCGGTGCTGCTGGTCGTCGGTCTGGTCGGATTGGCGTGGTGCTTCGCTCTCTTCGTGCGGGTCGGCCGCGGGACGCCCAATCCCACGTTGCCACCGAAGGCCCTCGTCACCGTCGGTCCGTACCGGTGGACCCGGAACCCGATCGCCCTTTCTCATGCCGCGGCGCTGTTCGGTCTCTCCCTCGTCCTCGGCTCCGTGTCCGCGGCAGCGATCGTCGTCATCCTGGCAATCCCGGTGCACATCGCCATGGTCCGCGAAGAGAGGACCCTCGAGTCCCGCTTCGGAGACGCGTACCGCGCGTACAAGGCCTCCGTTCCGCGGTGGTTCCCGCGACCGCGCCAACGTCAGAGCTGAACCGAGACGCTCGCACTCGCATTCGGCCCGGGTACCGTGGACCGGAGAGTCTCGAGGTGCACGACCTGGACCGAGGCGCCCGCGAGTTGCTGCATCAGGCCGTCCACGTGTCCCTCGCCGACGACCGCGACGACGTCTCCTTTCGAATCGGCGAGCTGACGGATCGCACGGCCCATTGCTGCATCCCGTTCATCGATCAAGATGCGTTTCGCAGTCGGCAACTCCCGTGCGAATTCCTGGAGGAACGCCGGTTCATTTTGGTAGAATCGTTGCAGTTCGGCCTCGACCTTCTCTTTGCGGGTGAAGAGACCGCCGACCGTGGAGACCAAGAGACGGACCCGCTCTCGGAGGGACATGTCCCCCCACACCCGCCGGAGGATCGCCCGGGAATCCTGGTCGATGAGGGCGATCTCGCTCCCGATCTCGCGCGCCGCCTGAGCCGCAGCGATCATCTCGTCCCCGACCTCGACCCCGTACTGGCGGGCGATCCGGACCTGGAACTGCGCGAGGAGGGCGAGGGGAGAAATACCTCGGGCCCGCGGGCTCCGGTTCATCAAGGCGTGGTACCGGATCGGATCCAGCTCGAGCGCGACGACCTTGGGACGGCGGGTGAGGATTTCCGAGCGGATCGATCGGCCGATGTCGAACACGTGCCCGACACCGAGGAGGGTGATCATCCAGACGACTCAAAGGAGGGCGACGCTTAACTCCTTTCCGGGGCCGAAGGAGCGAGAATGCTTCTGATTCGCAAGTTTCTTATGAAGAGAAAAGTGGTATGGCCCAGGCGATCGTCATGTCCATGGCAGCGCATCCTGACCTGCACTCAGCAGAGGCCGATCGACGACGAAAGTTCGTACCGACGGTTGTTGTTGCCCTCGTCGGATTGGGTTTCGCCCTGGCATTCAATTGGGGCGCTCCCGCGCCCGAGTTCCGGCCCGACGCCCTGGGCATTATCCTGTTTTTCGTTTTCACGGCCGCCGTGATTGCCATCGTAGGCTACGTATGGCAGCATCGATCCTTCCTCCGCTTCCGGTCCTGCACGTCCTGCGGCCGTCGAATCCCCTTCGACGCTCGGCTCTGCCCCTATTGCGGCCATGAGTTTCCGGCGTAATCGGGGCCGAGATTACCGCGACGTGCGCTCGCGCACGACCCGTCCGTACATCCGGACGATTTCGTCCGCGCGTACGCGGCCTTGCCGCAGCGTGCGGCGCTCCGTGCGGATATGGTGGACGACGGCTCGATCCCTTCCGAGGTCCACGATCTCACCGATCTCGAATTCCTCGTCGGCCGCCGCGAGGACCTCGTGCGGGACGGTCCGGTTTCCCTTGTTCACGGAGAACTTCACCCGCACCTGATCGATCCGTTTCGCCCAGACGGTGTCGATCGACTTCGCCTTCTCGGCACCAACCCGGCGGCCCTTCGATTCGATCGCTGTGATCGAGATCCGCGTATCGCCCAGGTCGAGTTCCTCTCCTACCGTCACATCCTCGTCCGGTGAGAACTCGAGGGAGGTCTTCTCAGAACGATCGAGCCATGACAGGACCAGGGGCACGGCAATCGGCTTCGGCTCCCGCGTGACCACGTTCGAGATGGCATCGCATTTCGAACACCGAACGACGCCCTCGAAGACGATTTCGTCCTTCCCGCCGATCTTGCCTCGGAGGACCCGGTGAGGCACGACCTCCCCGCACTGGGGACATTTCAAGACGAGGGCGCTCGGCGCGGCCATCGTCGATGTGGTACGCGGTGGATACCCAAAGGATTTGCGGTTCAGGACGCCTCCCGTATCCCTGGTACTTCGTGCGAACTTGCAAGCGAATCGGTCGCTCCGGCGCCGCTTGTTCTGCGACAAGTTCGAGAACGTTGGGGCGTTTCTTGATTCCAATAACGAAATGCTTATGGTTCCCGCGGATGGGTGAGAGGGGATTTGCGCGACCTTGTTCGGATTCCCCCCGAGACGGAAACAGAGGCATTGTTGAAGCAAAACAACGAGTTGCTCACGCAGCTGATCGTCGAAGTACGAAAAATTCTGAGAGAAATGGAAACGATGAACGAAATGACCCGGAGAAGACTCCCTTACAAATGGATCCCCGGCGAATCAAATCAGGAAGACAAAAACATGTGATTCTGGGCGCGATCGCTCGTGCCCTGTACCTGAGAGCTCGGCGCGGACTCAGACGAACTTATCGAGGATTCGGGCGATCTTCTCGGCCGCGTGTCCGTCCCCGAACGACTTCGATTTCGTCCCCTCGGGGTTGAACCTCTCGATTGCGTCCAGGATGTCGTCCGTCTCCGCCCCGACGAGGGCGTTCCAGCCGTCCTCCAGGGTCTCGATCCATTCCGTCTCGTCGCGCAGGGTGACGCAGGGCACGCCGAAGAAGTAGGCTTCCTTCTGCACGCCTCCGCTGTCCGTGACGACCTTCGAGGACCCCATCAGGAGCGCGATGAAGTCCAGGTAATCAACCGGTTCGATCGCCTTCACCTTTGCCTTCAGGCGGTCCCACAGGTCGAACGCGACGAGGTTCTTACGGGTCCGCGGGTGGACCGGGAAAACGACCGGCCTGCCGGCGTGGACGAGGGCCTCGACGATGGCGGAGAGTGTCTCCTGATTGTCCACGTTCTGCGGGCGGTGGAGGGTGACGAGGAGGTACTCCCCTCGGGTCAAGCCGAGCTGGGACAGGATGTCCCGCGAGCGCGCGGCTTGCGCACTCTGCAAGGCGACGTCGTACATCACGTCGCCGACCATGTGCACGCCGCGGGTGATGCCCTCCCGGGTCAGGTTGTCGACCGCGGTCTCCGTCGGGGCGAACAGCAGGCTCGACAGGTGATCCGCGACGACGCGGTTCACTTCTTCGGGCATCTGCCGGTTGAAGGACCGCAAGCCCGCCTCTACGTGGCCGAGGGGGATTCCCATCTTCGCCGCGACGAGGGCGCCCGCGAGCGTTGAGTTCGTGTCTCCGTACACGAGGAGCATGTTGGGGGCCTCCTTCTCCAAGACCTCTTCCAGACCGCGCATCATGTCCGCGGTCTGGCGCCCGTGACTCCCGCTTCCCACGCCCAGGTTGTAGTTCGGCCTCGGGATGTCGAGGATCTCGAAGAACACATCGGACATGTTCTCGTCGTAGTGTTGGCCCGTGTGGATGAGGATTTCCTCATGGTGCTGACGGATCTCGCGGCTCACCGGCGCGGCCTTGATGAACTGGGGTCGTGCGCCGACGACGCTCGCGATTTTCACACTGCATCGGACGGGCCCCGCGACCTATAAGCGTTCTGGATTGTGTCCCTCCTGGCCATCGTCAATTCGAGCGCGAGACGTCTCGAACAGGAGCGTTCGAACTCGCATCGGTATCTGGGGCGGCATCGCGGTTGAAACCTTTATCCGAAGCTCGCGGCATGCGCGCGTTCGTGAAGGTCGCCGTGATCGGCCTCGGCTATGTGGGAGTGCCGCTCGCCGCTGCGATCGCCGCGACCGGCGCCAAGGTCGTGGGCGTCGACATCGATCGAGAGAAAGTCGAATCGATCAACGATGGTCGCAGCCCACTCCGGGGTCATGAGCCGGGCCTTCAGAGCCTCCTCAAGGAACAGGTTTCGAAGGGCCGTTTCCGCGCAAGCCTTGATCCCGCGGACGCCGCGAACGCGGACGTCGTTGCGGTGTGCGTCGAGACCCCGATCGAACCGTCCACTCGCGACCCGTCGCACAAGGCCCTCAAGGCCGCCCTCACCGGCATCGGTCCTCATCTGAAGCGCGGTGCGCTCGTCACGATCGAGTCCACGCTGGCGCCGGGCACGATGGACTCCGTGGTCCGACCGACCTTGGAACGGGCTTCCAAGATGAAAGTCGGCCGCGACGTGCATCTCGTCCACTGCCCCGAACGCCTTACGACGGGGAAGCTCCTCCACCACTTGACCGAACTGCCGCGGATCGTCGGCGCGAACGAACCCGTTGCGTTGCGCAAGGCCCTCGCCTTCTACGGACGTTTCGTGAACGCCGAGATCCATGCGACCGATTGGACCACCGCGGAGGTCGTGAAGACCGCGGAAAACGCGTACTGGGACGTTCAACTCGCCTTCGCGAACGAGGTCGCCCTGATCAGCGAGGAACTCGGCGTGGATGCGTACCGCGTCCGCGACCTGGTGAACACCTGCCCCTTCCGGATGATGCTGATCCCGGGAGCCGGGGTCGGCGGCCACTGCATCCCGAAGGACCCGTGGCTCCTCGTCTCCCCCGCGGTCCAGACGAAACCCGAGCTGATCCCGACCGCACGAGCCGTCAACGACTACATGCCGAAGCGGATGGCCCGACTGGTCGAGGAGGGCCTCGCGGCCGCAGGTCGGAAGATCAAAGGGGCCCGCGTCGCGGTCTTCGGCTTCGCCTACCGCGAGAACACGGACGATGCGCGCAACTCGCCTGCGAAAGAAATGATTCAAGAACTCCGGAAGCGCGGGGCGGATGTGGTGATCCACGATCCGCATGCGAGGACCGAGAGAGGCTACACGATTCTGCGCGACTTGAAGGCCGCCGTCCGCGGTACCGATTGTGTCGCGGTCGTGACGGCCCACGACGCCTATCGCAAGCTCGATCTCAAGTCGCTGAAACGGACGATGCGTCGCGCCGTCATCGTGGACGGCCGAAATGTGTTCGCAGGACCCGAGGTCGTGAAAGCGGGCTTCGTGTACCGAGGGATTGGAAAGGGCCAATTCTGAACGGCGGGCTCACGTCAATTGTACGAGCTTTCCCGTTCGATGGGATTCGTTGGCCGCGATCGCGACGCGGAGCGTCTCGACGGCATCCTGTCCAGAGACCAGAGGGGCTCGTTTCTCACGGATCGCATTGAGGAAGTCCTCGAGCTCCCGGCGCAACGGTTCCTCCTTTCGAACGTGGATCTTCTGCTGATGGTGTTCGAGCGGAATCTGATAGAGGTTGAACGGGTCCAGGGGACCCAACGTGCTCGAACTCACGGTGACCGATTGCTCGGTGTAGTCGACCTCCACGAAATTTTTCAGGCAGGTCAACGCAAGCTTCCGCACTTTCATCGGCGTGAGCCAGTTCACTTCGACGAAGCCGTGGACGCCGTTGTGGAACCGAAGGAGGACGTTCGCGTGGTCCTCGAAGTTCCCATGGAGCTTCCGCCCCCCGAGGGCGAACACGCTTTCGACGGGAGCACCGACGAGGAACCGAAGGACGTCGATCTCGTGCACGCCGAGATCCATCACGACACCGATGTCGCGCACGCGCCCCGGAAAGGAACTGACCCGACGCGCGGTCGCGGTCACCAAGTCGCCGTACTGCCCCTCTTGCAAGTGCCGTTTCACAGCCGCGATCGCGGGGTTGTGCCGCTCGATGTGACCCACCGCGAGCGTGATCCCGGCGCTCTCGGCGGCGTCCACCACCTTGCTCGCCTCCGTCGCGGTGGCTGCGAGGGGCTTCTCTACGAG
>Ga0137415_10002481_pt1 | contig 18381 bp, 6 predicted proteins | sample CZODoug3_1_1_16f_FD_183082 | JGI IMG/M metagenome (GOLD analysis project Ga0137415, IMG submission 183082) | Vadose zone soil fungal communities from Angelo Coast Range Reserve, California, USA - CZODoug3_1_1_16fungal (Hybrid Assembly) | ecosystem: Environmental > Terrestrial > Soil > Vadose...
GTCAAGACGGAAACAGCCGAGAACACTGATCAAGGTCCCAAATGATTGTTAAGTGAAATTAAGGATGTAGCAATATCGTATACAGCTGTGAAGTGAGCCTGGTAGTCGCTACTTATAATGATCGTACGTAACAACGCATCAGCAGTCTAGATAGTAGCACCAAAAATTTAACGGGTCTTAAACAATCAACCGATATCGTGTTGATTAGGAATAAAAAAAATTAATATTTCATTTATATTTTATATTTTATATATTATATTTTTATAATTTATCTCTAATCTTTTTTAAATTTAAATTTTATTCTTAATCTAGGTAGTAGAACATTCAGTCTAACTAATAATAAAATAGTGTTTCATTGTTTTTTAGGTTACTGAAGAGAGAATGCTGACATGAGTAACGTAAAAAGAAGTTATAATACTTCTCGCCGAATACAAAAGGGTTACAAATTGGAAAGGTTAATCCGTTTTGTGTGAATGCGGCCTCTAAGGACCAAAACCAAAGTTTTGGCTGATGAGTATATAATAGAAAGACCATTGATTTTCATTAATGGTCCAAGAAAATAATATTATAAGTAATTTAATTTTATATATCCTTCTTTATTAAGATCTTTAAATAAAACCAATCTTCTAACATCTAAATTTAATCTCTGTCTCCATTAGTGTCTAGATAGTAATAGATTAAGGAATTAAAAATATTTCTTATTAATGAATAGTTTTTGAAATTATTTGAGATAAGTAATTATCATTAATTTATTTATTTTTTGTTGTTTATTACTATTCTAATTGGTAATGAGATATAAATTGAAAAATTATATTGTGAATTTTTAGATTAAATTAAAGAATGTAATATTAAATTTATTTCTTTTATTTTATATTTATTAAATTTGGCTTAATTGCCACACAAATTTTAGTATTATAATTAAAATGTCTAAATAGTTAAAGATTCATTTAACATATTAATTACTGCAAAAATCTTTATCTGTTTAATTATAGTTGGGATTATGTAGTGCTAATATCACTCTACAAATCTATATAGGATCCAATTAAAAAAGATCTGTGTCTAAATTATTAGTAAAATGAAATTTAGAGTATAGTCATGATTTATGATTAAATTGAGGTTTTTCTTTATAACTTGTCACAAACTAATGCTTAATCTAAATTTTTACACTAAAGATTTAGTTTTGGATGAGAACTTGTAAGAGCTATTTTGAAAGATTTATTATATTTCGTTAATAAATGAAAATCTAGTTATCATTTATTTTAATGATAAATTAAGATTTTGCTTCTTCCCTATTTGGAGAATATTAGTTAATTAATACCTAGTTCTGTTGTTTTAATTAATGAGAGTTAAAATTCTAGGAAAAATAATCAAATTAGTTATTAATATCAGAAAAAGATAAAAGATACTATCCGGTTTTCTTAAGCTCTGATTTCTAAAATTAGAGTATTTCTAACTAATTTAAATACATTTATTTATTTTAATATTTAATCTCTATCAAAAATAGATGGAAAGATATCCTTTTTATTTTGTTTAGTTTATATTTATTCTTTTTTATAAGTTATTTTAACTTAACTATTAAATTTAACTTTATTTTGCTAAAATTATAATAAAATTTAAATATAACTTTAATTAGTTTCATTAAACATTTAAATAGGGTTTATGAACAACCAAATTAAAAATTCATAAACAAAATAAAATTGTTGTATCTAACCTTTTAGTTGTTTAGAATAAATATTTATTTTGAATATTTAATAAAAATTTTTTAAATATAATCTATATAACTACCGTACCCATAACCGACACAGGTTTGTAGGTAGAGAATACTAAGGCGTAGAGCTAAAAGTTGTTAAGGAACTCGGCAAGTTCACCTCATAAGTTTGACGAAAAGAGGGACCACAAATATAATTACAAAATTAATAGTCCGGATTGTTAAATTAATTATATAAGGTGGTGACACAAAATTGGAGGCCCCGACTGTTTACTAAAAACACAACACAGTGCAATCATTAATATGATAGTATACTGTGTGAAATTTGCCCGATGCCATTAATATAAGAGCGGTCATGGGTAACTGTGACTAATCGAAAATCTGGTTAATAGCGGTCTTAACTATGAGGATCCTAAGGTAGCAAAATCAGTTGGCCATTAAATGTGGTCCGGTATCAATAATGTAACGATGGCCTCACTGTCTCTACAACTTGCTCAGTGAAATTGAATTACACGTGCAGATGCGTGTTGCCTCCAGGGGGACGGGAAGACCCTATGCAGCTTTACTGTAGTTAGTTATCATATGAATCTAGAACAATCTTAATTAATAGAAAATAGGGAAGTCGATAGACAAATTCTGGAAACCTTATAATTAAGGTTGGGTTTATGTTTACCTTATAATTAAAAAAAAAAGGGAGAGTTGACTAATTGGCAGTTTGACTGGGGCGGTCGTCTTTAATAGAGTAGCAAAGTACATCCAAATATTTACTTAAATATAAGGTATTAGACCTTATTTAAATTTCCAACTGAAGAGAGAAGGTTAACAAAGAATAATAAATAATTTAATAGTTGTATATGAAACTTTAAGACTTTTTTGAAGGGCTGGAAATTATAACAAATAACTTTTTCTCTTTTTTTTTAATATTAAAATTTAATTAGAAAGAGAAAAGTAAGAATTAATAGAACCAAAAATAAACAAAAACTAATAAAAACAAAACAAAATAATAAACAAACATAAATAAAACAAAAACAAAAAATGAAATGAAAAATCAATCTATTAAAAATAATCACTAATAAGAAATTATATTTAAAATATAAACAAAAAATAAACAAAAATAAAATAAAATAAAAAAACAAACAAAAATTGTTAATTAAAAAATCAAATAAAAACTTTCTCTTTAGCTAGTTCTTGGCTCCCCACTTGCTTTAGCTTGAGGGGATTATTTTATATCTTCTGATTATTAATTTGGCAAATTTGCTAATTTTGCATTAGAAGAATTAAAAATTTAGGCCTTTATTGGCTGCTGTGAAATTAGTGACCCCTTACTATCTCAGTATTTTTAAGTTAGTCATTAACTTAAAAATATTTGAGGATTTGTGAAAACCAAATAGGTAAGGGAAAAGAGTTTGGCTAAAAATAAAAATACAATAAAAAATTTTAAAAGGTATAGCTAGATATTGAATGGAGATCAATTAACCAGTGAAGGGTTACGCAGAGTTCAATGGCGGTAAGCATGCTTAACTGAAAGACCTAAAAGTCACACAGATACGTAAGTAGGGCATAGTGACCCCTCGCTATAATATGGGATAGACGGGGATCAATTAATAAAAGTTACGCTAGGGATAACAGGCTGATAGCCGACGAGAGTACACATTGTCTCGGCTGTTTGGCACCTTAAATAAATGACAATATCAAAAATTTATATTCTTAAATTTAAAAAAAGTATCAACAAAAATTAGGTTTCAAAGATAGTGGTGTGAAGGGATAAAAGACTTCGCCTTCTAGTATAAAAAATCTGGTCAATTTTATAAAGAAATAAAAGACTAAAGATTGAGCATTACTTAGAATACCATTGGGTTTTTTAACATTTTGGCTGGTTAGACGCTGTCGCATAAAATACAAAGTAATAAATTGAACAAAATCATTAAAGAAATATTAACTGGAATTTTATTAGGAGATGCTCATATAGGTAAAGTAGGAGTAGATAAGGCTTTTATTAGTTTTTAGCAATAAAAACAAAAAAGGGACTATTTATTGTATTTACATAAGTTAATCTCAGAAGGAGGATTTGAGGTTGAAGAACCTAAAGAATATTCTAGAGAGGAATCTAGATATCCTAATAGGATCACAGAATCTTTATATTTTAGAACTAAATCTTTAAGTGAATTTAAACCTTTAGCTTATTTATTCTTAGATAATGAGGGTAAAAAGGTAATACCTGCTAACATTGCAGACTTATTAACTCCCAGAAGTTTAGCTTTTTGGATTATGGTCGAAGGTCAACAGGTAAAAAGGGGAGGAGTGTCATTATGTACTGATAGTTTTAAATCAGAAGAGGTAACTCTTCTAATAAATGCTTTAAGTAGTAAATTAAATTTAACTACAACTATTCATACAAAAAGAACAAGTAGTAGTGATGCAATTTACGAAAGAATATATATTTCTAATCCTTCTTTAGTTGAGATTAAACCTTTACTTAAGGAGCATATGCACGACTCTATGCTTTACAAGATAAATGAGATACCAACAGATACAATAGCTTCAATTTCAACTGATCCAATGGATTCAACAGAGAGTGAAAAAATAGCTAAAATTATGGATATAGTTTCTGATATTGGTTCAGACATCGGGGATTTTTAGTAGTAATATTAGATTAGAAGTTGGCTATATGCTGGAACACCCTTAGAGCTTTAAAGACTTATTTTTTAATAGTCAATTAATTTTACTATAAATAAATGAAATTTTTAAAGATTGGGCAATCAGCAGGGAAGTTATTAATTTTAGGTGTAAGCAGCTGTAGGATTTTTAACCCCTCAACGACTACACGCCAATATCCAGAAGCTTTGTAAATTGTATTCTTACACTGGATAAAGATATAGTCTAACCTTAACTGAAAGGTTAAGAGTATTAGGTTTTATTTATAAACTAATACATAATGCGATGTCGACTCATCCTATCCTCCGGGGGAAGAAGCTTGGAAGGGTTCGGCTGTTCGCCGATTAAAAGGGTACGTGAGTTGGGTTTAATACGACGTGAGTCAGTATGGTCCCTATCTTCTGGAGGGACAAGTAGTAAAAAGGGGCAGACCTTCTAGTACGAAAGGATCAATAGGCTGTGTTTCTCTAGTGTACCAATTGTTTGTACTTTTTTGTAAGGGACTCAAAGTATCTTGAAGGCAAAAGTAAAGAAAAATGGGGAAAATCCTTTTTTAACTTTTTAAATAAAGTTTATTCTTAATAGTTTAAAAATATTGAGAAAAAAGGTCACAAGATCAGAAAGCATAGTTGGGTAGCCACAAACATAATAGATAAGTGCTGAATGTCTATAAAGCAAGAATCTAACCCCTAGATACTAAAAAATGATTATTTACCTAATTTATAGTCTTGATAAGAGACTCTAAAACAAGGTAATAATTAATCATTAATTAAGAAATAGAACATTTCTAGATAGGCTGCAAATGAATATATTGTAAAATATTAAGTTTAGCTGTACTAATTTATAAAAAAACTTGATGTTATAGGTTGTTAGTAATTTTATTTTTTAAATTATATTAAATAAATAAACATAAATTAAAAAAAAAAGGGGGAATCTGATAATGGTAATCAGTTGTATTTGCATTACAAATATGATAGTTCAAATCTATCTTTCTCCAATCTAAAACAAAAATGAGACTTAATTTTCTAAAACAAATTTATGTTGTTTGTTAATTGTTGTTTGTTTTTATTCTTGTTTTAATTTTGTTTGTTTTTTAATATTTTTCTATATTTAATTAAATAATAGATATCTTTTTTCTGTTTGTTCTCAGATATTTATTGTTTATTATTTATTGTTTATTCAATAGAGTCAAATTTAACATATATAATCATAATTAATTAGTTATCATTATCTTTTAGAGAAAAAAACAAAACAAAAAGAATTTAATTTTTTTGTTTGGTTGAATTGTAAAACAAGAATGGATGTTTATATTAATCTATTTTGGTTTATTGCTAGACAATATTTTTTTATCTTAAATTTTTCAGTACTCTATATTAAGCTGTTTTTCTTATAATCTTTATATAATTAATATATATTAAAAATCCAAATTTATACAGAGTAGTCCAAAATATAAAAAAAGTGAAATAGTAAATCATATTAATATTATATTATAAATATAAGTGTCACAATAAATGACATTACAGCTTCATATTTCACTATAATAATATAATAAATATAAAAGAAAGAAATAGTCAAAAGATATTATAGATTCTTATTATATTAGAGACACTATTTAAATAGACATGTTTTAAAACTATTTGACTTATTTGATTCAATCTCAATTTATTAAGAAATCAATAAAAAATAAAATAGATTTGGTTTTATCATTATTAACATTAATTAAATTATAGCCTCGGTTGCTTAGTGGTCAAAGCGTGATTCTGAAGAAATTGAGATGGGAGTTCAATTCTCTCCCGAGGCAACAAAAGAAATAATCCTTAATTCAGCAATTACAATTTAAGCTAAAATATATTAAACTGAAAATATTTATTGGTAAATAATGGTTTGTTAAAATAAGAAATACTATAGTAGGAATAATTTTCTATAGTCATAAAATGAATATTTTTTAAAATTAAAATTAATTAAAAAAAAAGATTTAGCAAGGAGTACAAAAGGAATTGAGGAATATTTTAATTTCCTTATAAATTTTTATTTTCAAGATTAATTATTTAGCCTTTGTAAAAAAACAAAACAAAATAATATCATTAGCAATATTACACTCTTATTTTGAAAGAGAATTAAGAATTAAAATTTAATGATATATAAGAAAGAGCTCTTAATTTAGAAGGGTATATTTATATTTATATTTATATTTATATTTATAATTATAAAAAAAGGGATTAAATTTTAAGAATAAAATAATAAAAGGCCGATATAGTTTAATAGGTAAAACGAATTCCTTGTAAGATTTAAATATTGGTTCAAGTCCAGTTTTCGGCTTATTATAATATTTATTGTTTATTAAATTAAATTAGTTTAAGTGATATTAGTTATAAATGGAATCCTATTTATTAAGATATTTAGTTAAATAATTAAATATATTCTTATATTCTTTGAGTTGTAGTTTAATTTGGAAAAACACCATTTTTTGGTAATGGCTTATATCAGTTCGAGTCTGGTCAACTCAGTAAAATTTTTATTTTATATATATTATTAATAAATAAATACTTATACTAAATATAAAATAGTTTAATTAATATAATCTTATTTCTTTGTTATAATTTTAGTCAAATTTAATGATTCTTATTATAAATTCAATCAAATGCTCATTATAGTTTAAATATCATATTTTTTTTAAGACAAAAATAATTAATCTCTATTATAAAATTAAATAATTAATTTATTCTAAATAAAATTAATCCTATTTTTTATCTCTTAGTTATTTATTTTTATTCACCATATTTATATTTATATTATAGGATATGATATATATAATTTGTAAATATAATTTTTTATATTTCTTTTTTGTTTTTTGTTTTTTTTGCATTAAAGACTGAGAGAGGAAACAGAACTCGAGTGGTTTGAGTGTCCCCCTTTTAAGGGGAAAGTCCTGGTTCAAGTCCAGGTGTTTTCAATAAATATTTAATGACTCTTTTGTTTTGTTTTTGATACTAATTTCTATCTATTTAGAGGTATAATCTTTTTCTTTTCTACCTTAAGAATCATAGATCCTTTCATTCTATTTCAGGGTTAAAAGATAAATTTCACACCCCATTTGCGGGCACATTTTTATCTTGTACACTAAAGATTCAATCTCAAATAGAAAGATAGGTGGATTACAGCCGAAGAATCATAGCCAAGAAAAGAGGGAAAAAAGCTAATTTAAAAAAATTATATTCTAAAATGAAATTGTATATTATAAAAGAGAGAGTAAATTTAATTTAGGCTAAAGAAAGAGTTAAAACAAATAAATTTGTAGGGCAGGTGATCTGATTGGTAATGGTGGTTCTCTGTAAAAGAATTGGTTAATAACCGTAAAAGGTTCGATTCCTTTACTGCTCATTTCTATCTCTTTAATAAGTTATTTCTAGATATTTGTGGTTTCTAATATTCTCAATATAAGTAGTATTGTATGAGATCATATGATATATATAATTCTTCAAGCTATAGCAAGCTATAGCAAGCTATAGAATTAAACAAAAAAATATAATCAAATCTTAATCTGAATAGTAGTAAAGATAAAAATTTTATCTAAATGATAAGAAAAAAGAGGTAAAATTAACTACTCTTTCTAATTAATATTAATTAGGATATTTATTCTCTTTGTTATTTGTATTATTCTGTTAATAATTAAAGCATGAGAGATAAAAATTAAAACCTATATTATTTCTCCTTTATATTTTTAAAAATTATCTTTTTTATATTAACTGTCCTATACTTGAACTATAAAACAAAAACATAAAAAAATAATTAAAACATTTTATAAATATATAGAAAGGAAAGGAAAATAAACTAATATTTTTTCTTATTTAATCTTTTATAGTTTTCTGTCTAATCTAGTGTAATCTCACCAGTTTTAATTTATGGTTATATATTGTTTAGATTTTTATTCTTCTCTTTTTTATATAAGGAGTCTTAGAAAATGTTAAATACACATTAAAATAAAAATTAAAGAGAAAATTATTTGTTTTATATTATATAAGATAGGCTAGATAAAAGAGTCATTACATCTAGTAAAATATTGTTTACAGAAAGGTTGTGGATTATTGATTTAATTTTATAGTCACAATTAATAATTATAAATGAAGAGGATTAAATTTTAATGCTATATAAATTTCTTTTTTATAATTAAAGACTTTAGCATAATGGTTAATGCAGTTCGCTCATAATGGATATTATAAGGGTTCAACTCCCTTAGGTCTTATTTAGAAAACACTTTAGATTAAAAGATTATTTATTTGTTTTTATTTTTGTTTATATTATATACTAAAATGAAATATTAAAAACTACTAATAGAATAGTGCAAATTATACTACTAATAATACTAATAATAATAATAATAATAATAATAATAATAATAATAAATAGAAATAAAATTATTAAAGGGCATTTGGTCGAGTCTGGTTTATGGCCTTCGTCTTGAAAACGAATACTTTACAAAAAGTCGTGAGTTCAAATCTCACAGTGCCCGTATTTATACTTATTTATAATTATATATCTAGGGCTATATTTTAGAGTGATTTTAAGATTAAAACAAATAAATTTAAATAGTTTTAGTATTTTATTTTTAAGTTTATTAAAGAGACTAAGATTATCATGATTTAAATTATCAATATTCATAGGGATATATTGATTATTTATTAATTGTTTATCATTACTTCTTGTTAATACCATTTCTAAATCTGATTTTATTTTGATACTAAGATCCTTAAAATTTTTGTAGAATCTTAAAGGAATTTGTTTCTTGATTGTATCTCCATCAAAGATGGATTTAATTTCCTTTAAATTTAAAATATTTCTAGGTACTCCTGCGAATACAGATTTTTCAATATATTGATAAATATCACCATTCACCATATCTCTATAGGTATAACCATATTGTTTAATACCTAAGAAATAAGCTTCTTCAATAATATTACCATCTAATTCATCCTTCATTAAACCTAATTCCTTTCCAATAAATTTATCCTCTAAATTTTTAGATGTAAAAATTGAATCAGTATCTGTATAAACAACACCTTCATTATTAATATAAGGTATCATACTAATTCTTGCATAAGAAGTTACTGCTGAAGCTATAGCCACATTACTTTTAACTTCTGAATAATGACTATTTATATCACTTTCAAAATAAATTTTCATTTTCTTGATAATATCATAGTTTATATTATTTTGAACTAAAATGGTTACAATGTCATCATTAATATAAATGATTGATTTAATAATTCTAGTAGCGATATATTTAAGAAGATCCTTTCTATAAATATTAATAGTTTGTATTAATTCTTGTTTTCTCCCAAATATACCATAAAGTTGATTAAGATGCATTTTAGCAATAAATCTTGATGCACCTGAAGAATTTTTCTTTTTATTATAGAAATGTTCCACATATTTATTAAACAGATAAATTTTACTATATTCATAGCCATTAATTAATGTTAATTTATAACCATATTTTTGAACAGCTTTTAATTCTTCACTAAAATAAACACCTATCCAAGTTCCTGTAGGAAATATGGTTTTACCTTCATGTTTATAAGGTAATAAAGGTTTTAATAAATTTTTAGGGGTAGTTATTTCAGCTAGACAATATCCAAAGAAATTGTTAAAATTAACATTAGTCATATCCTTATAAAATTTATTTAATTTATGAGGCATTGGTTGACACATAGCCAAAGGGTATAAAGAATTCACATCATAATAATAACCATTAGTTAAATAAGGTTTATAATAATCTGTATGACCACCAAAATAAGATTTTCTAATGAAATAATCTTCACTAGATTTAAGAATGGGAATATCTACATCTAAAAATTTCTGTCTAAATATTTTTAAGCTTAATGTACTAGTAGATAAAATTGAAGTGATATCCACATTATATTGTGATATATACAATTTTTGAGCTTCCATTAATGCATCAAATAAAGCTACAGAATCTTGTATTGCATAATCTTTAAATTCATTTAATAAATTTTCATTACTAAATAAATCTAATGTATTAAATTTAACATTGTATTTACTATATTTACCTTCAACATTAAATACTTCACATAATTGATTTAAACTAACAGGAAATATTCTATAAGAATCTAACCATTTAATCTTATTAAATTTAGTCTTCATATTAATAGTAATAAATCTATTATGATGATCAATTATAGTATTAACAAAATTAGGTTCCATTTGTTCTGATAAACCTTTATAAATGAAATAACCATCAAATTTACCTAAATTGTGAGCAAATGTATACTTTAAATCATTGTTAGTAATATAGTGAATATAATCAATCCACAATTTATTTATTGCTAAATCTTTATCAACTATTAATAAATTAAAATCTATTAGAAACATTTTGGTGATAATTTGATTGCCAATATCTAGATAAGACACTGTAATAGATATAGGAATTTGATTGCCATTATAATCTATTGTTTCTATATCCATTGCAGATAATGGATCAGCTATACCAGTAGTCACAATATTTTTAATTGGTGATATATGATTAGTTGAGTAACTTCTTTTTTGAATGGTAATGCTATCATTTATTCTTGATTTTTTGTTGTTACTTACTTGATCTTTATTAGCTATATTAATTTGAATATTTTTATTAAATTCATTTCTATTAATTTTAATCTTTTTATTCAAATAATTATCCATATTCCAAACTTTAACTTTGAAAGCTTGTGGAATCTCTACACCTGGACTACAATCTGAATCTTCACTATAATGTAAATCTATATAATCAATAACTTGATTATAATATTCATTAAAAGTTGTTTTGTTAGTTATTAATATATTATGATGGTAACTATATTCACTACCATTGATAACGCTTGAAGTAATGATAACTTTGTTAAAACCGAAATTAATAAATCTATCATTATTCATTAAAAATATATAGATATTGAATAAGATGTCTCTATGACTTTTTAACGATTCATTGTTAAAATGGTAAATTAGATATCTACCAGAGTTTGTATAACTTAAACTAATTAATTTTAATGAATGTTCTCTGTTTAAATAATTAGTCAATTTATTTAAATTTTCGCTGATACCTGAAAGTATAATTGTTAAAATTTTTATCATTGTTTATATATATATTAATTTGTTTACCTGTCCTTAACTTAATAAGGTAACTACAAGTGTAAATCATCATATTGATTATCAAATTAGTTTGATATTATTATATGTGATAGGTTTAACCTAGAAATTTATCACCTTATTTTTAAATGATAACAATATTTAATCAATTTTGTTTGTAATTTCTTTCTTTATAATCCAGGTTTATTAATGATACTGGGGGTTTATATATAAAGAATATTTATATGATCTTTATGAATTAAATTGATCAATATATTGATGCCAATCTGTTAATTGTAATTGTAAACCTTTAGGAGTTGGAGACCCTTCAGGTGAAGCTAAATCAATTAAAGGTAGAACAGGAGAATTAAAATAATTTAAATCAACTGAACTAGTATTATCTACATAATCAATATTACCTACATACTCCATAACATCTTTTGAATCTGCTACGGGTTTAAATAAATTACAATCTGGTGTATATATATGACATTGATTATTAACACCTAAGTCATGAAAAGATAACCAAAGATTAAAAATTCCTTCTTGATAATAGTAGAAACCCAACATGGAAATAGAAATAATAGCTATAGTAGCTGCAGGTATATAAAAATAAGGTGATTGATAGAAATGAGAGTCTATGTCACTAGGTAGATCTGTATATTTAGAATCAGATCTTTTTAATGACTCTTGAGAATCAACAATGTTCAATGATTCTTGAGATAATGACGCAACAGTAACATTAGATATATTAGATTCTGTACTAGTATTATCTATAGATATATTAGATTCTGTACTAGTATTATCTATATCATTACTGATAAATGAGTTTGATGTATCTATAATCCATTGTAAAGATTGATCTTTATAATGATTCATTTCTGAAGAGATATATTTAATAAAATCTGTTAATAAATCCAATTCTATTTGATGAGGAGCTAATATGTAATCATAACCAAATAAAATGATAATTAATCTATAAATAAAGAGAAACATAACACCAATCTTTAGGATTTTAGAAATAGTTTTTAAATTAAAAGCTATTTTGCTAAATAAATTAATGAATACTGAAATTATTTTGCTACAGAAATTATAGCACACTGAAAACATATTAGTGAATTTGATATAATATATATTCTTTTCTAATTTTGTTACTAAAACAAAAATTGATAATACCATTTTATCTGTACTAAGTAATAAAGATTTTATGATTTTTAACATTTGAGATTTATGGTTCAATTATTTAATATAAAATTTAGCTGTTAAGTATTTTATTTTGTATTTTTTTTATATTTTTTAAAATAAAATATTTTCTCCAATGTTAGTAACTAGTAGATAATGTTATATTATATACTCTATCTTTCAATTGATAATATATTATACATTATTTTACAATAATATATAAGCTTATCTACTACAAATCCCTAAGAAGATTTGAACTTCTATCTCCTTATCAATCTGATAAGGTGTAATAACCTTTATACTATTTAAAAATTTCATATAATTATTATATCTCGTATACTTATATACTCTCTCTTTTAAAATATTGTATCTTAACAAAAGGGGGTTTATATATTAAAAGTGTGTTATATTAACTTATCATTTTTAATTATATATGGTTTAGTATTAATTAATTTATTATTCTGGTCATAAATTAATTTTCTTTTATTATCTTTTACTTTTAAAGTATAAATCTGATCTTTAACAGTTATAGTTGAATCTTCTAAAGATTTATACCATTTTTCATGATTTATCTCTAAAGAAGAATTTTTATACAACAAATTATCAAAATCAGTCATTGGTATTGAATTATCTACAATTTCAATAGAATTATCTGTTACTTTTAAAGATTTTTTAATATGATAACCTTTAATTTTAGAAATAAAATTAGTATCTGTTTGTAGAGCATATACTTTTGAAGCTAAAAATATAGCTTTATTAACAACATATTCTAATTTTAATTTACCTAGTTGATTAGAACTAACAAATGAATCATCTAAAGATTTATTAATATATATACTATCAGTATCTAGTAGATATAGACACATTACGCTTTGGTATATTTAGTTATTGATACCTATTCCAAATATGTATATTTAAAAAAAAGACTAAATATTGAATTATGATTCTAAATTAATTTAACAATACATTCTGTTAAAAGATGATATGGATTTAGACCAATTATAGTGAATTAAAAAATAAATAAAATAGATAGTAAAAAAATATAAAGATATATAAAGCTATATTAAACAAATATTACAAGATGATACTGAGTTATTGTGGCTATTTGTGACTAATTGATACTTACACATTAATATAGTTTATTTCACCAAAACTAGAGAATATGGTGGCGGGGGTTATTAATTAATTAACAGATCATTATATTAATTAATTGGATTAAACGGATCATTATATTGAGAAACAAATGGTAAACTTAATTCTGATGCTTTAGGTGTAGGAGAACCTTCAGCTGAGGATAAATCAATTAAAATTTTTTCAGGAGATTTAAAATAATCACTATAATACGAACTAGGTGAATCTATAGATGATGGATTAAATAAATATTCTAAATCTATATCACCTAATAAATTATCTATATCTATGTTACTTAAATCAATATAATCTAACAATAGAGGATGATTAAAATAATAATAACCTAGTAAAGATATACTTGTTATAAAAACGATATAAAAATAAGGGGAATGATAGAAATGAGAGTCTATGTCACTAGGTAGATCTGTATCTTTATAATCAGCTCTTTTTAATTTAAGTTCTGATTCATTAGATATATGATTATCTACATGACAATCTAAGCTATTATCTATATTAGATTCTATAGATATGTTATCACCATCTTCTATATTAGATTCTATTTTTTTAGTTATAAAAGAGTTTAATTTATCAACTATCCATTGTAAATAAACATCTTTATAAAAAATACAAAAATCATTATAACAGATACTAAAAAAGATCATAATCATTTCAAAATTTATTTGATTATAAGCTAATATAATATCCACTCCTAAGATAACATTAAATAATAAGATTAATCTCCAAAACAAAGTGATAATAATACTTAATCTTAAAATTTTAATAATGATGTAGAAGTAAGACTTCAAACTACTAATAAAATGCAGTAATTTAATATAATAAATATTTTTCTGCAAATTATTTAAATCGTAGATTAATTTAGCAATTATAAAACTCATATATTTTAATAATTTTAACAAGGATTCCATCTAATTTAACTTTATAGATGATAGCGTCTAAACATCCTAATATTATATTTACTTAGTGATGTGATCTTTACAGGTAACAAATGAACACTATCCTTGTAACCAATTAGGGGATTGAAGCTTTATTTTTCAATCCCCATCCAAATTATCATCATTCCTAATGATATAATATAAAGATAGGGGTTTTATATATATTCATTTAATAAAAGTGTATCATTAATTAATCAATTTATCATTATTAATGATATATGGTTTAGTATTAATTAATTTATCATTTTTATAAATTAATTTTCTTTTATTAGATGTTACTGCTAATGTATAGATTTGATCTTTTACTGTTATATTAGAATTTTCTATAGATTTATACCATTTTTCATGAGAAATTAGTTTAGATGAATCTTTAACTAATAAAGATTCCAAATCAATCATTTTAACTCTTAAATCATTCATAATTTTATCATAAGTTAATTTAGTATTTAATCCTTTTATTTTAGTGATAAGCTTATTATTAGATAATAAAGCATATACTTTAGGTGATAGAAATATACCTTTATCAGCCACCATTTCAAGTTTTAATTTACCTAATTCTTTAGAATTCACTAATGAATCATCTAATGGTTTATTAATATATATACTATCAGTATCTGAATAAAATAATTTATAGTTATGATTATTCTTAAACTGTGACATATGTATTCTTGAATAAGCTGTTATAGCTGAAGCTATGGCAATATTAATATTATGATCCCCTTCATTATTATTGATAATACCATTATTATTAGAAGTATAATTAATCATTAGTTTATTATCTAGATCAATTATATCTAGTATATCAATTGATTTATTATCAATGAAAGAATTTAATAGTTTTTTATCTATAATATTCCATTCAGTAAATGTATCATCCATTCCAAATCTACCATATAAACTATTCATTAATATTTTGGCAATATAGTTCATTGGATCTGACTTAGGATAAGTTAATCTTAATGAATATAAATCAGTGATAATATCTTTAAAGATATATTCAGCTTTAAATGTATATCCCCATAGTATTTCAAAGGAATAACCTAATTTTATACAATTATCTATTTCTTTACTATAGATCATTGCTTCAAAAGTTCCTAAAGGTGCCATAGTTCTAATACCATTCTCTGTTTTAATATGTTTTTGTAATATGGGATGGTCTAAATTATCAGGTGTTTTAATTTTACAATAAAAATAACCTAATGCATTAGGATCAAATTTTCTAATATCCCCTTCAAAATAAACTATATCTCTTACAGGCATTAGGTTATTTATCATAACACTAGGATATAATGAATTAACATCATAGCAATATATTTTTTCATCTAGTTGATTTGACGGAATATACATATCTACAGCTCCACCTGTATAAGATTGTTTAATATCTTCATATATTTTACCTGATATTTGTACAACAGAATTATCTCTAAGATAATGAGCTCTGAATATAGCAAAAGTTAATGAAGGTAAAGTAGGATAATTATTCATATTTAGCTGCCATTTATTAAATATTAAAATATTAAATTTAGTTAGAATTTGATATAAAGTAATACAATCTAATTCACAGTATTTAATAGCTTCATTTTTAAGATTCCATGGTTTATTAATAAATTCTCTACAATAATCATTATATTCATTCATTAATAGTTCCATAAATTTATCTTTAGAAATATTATTATCTATTTCTTGAGTAATATTAAAATATTTCATAGGTGGAACTGAACCTTCATAATCTAAAGAGATATTAGATTCATTAAGAAATAAATGAGGAAAATAACCTTTTATATTATCAACTTTGAATGAACTACCTAATTTTCTTAAGGATGCTGGTAGTAATTGATAGCTATCTCTAAAATATAAATTATAATTATTATAATGAAAATGTAAAGAAATGAATCTTCCTTTATGAATAATAGGTGAAACTATACCTAATTTAGCTAATATTTTAAATAGAAAAATATTATCAAATTTAGCAAAATTGTGTAGATAAATTTTATGGTTATTCTCTGTATATACATATATATTTCCTAGCAGCTATTATCATAGATTCACTATTATTATTATATTCAGTAATAAAGAAAGAATTAGTATTTATACCATCATATATATCTAATAAATAGGGGGTAAAATTTAATTAATTTTTTTTACTTAATTTAGTAATATATGTTCTAATAACTTGTTGAAATGTAAATAAAGGTAAAATATATTTAGAAAAAATATAAATTGTAGAAAATAAAATTATAAATGCAAATACTATTTGATTAAAGAAAAAAAAGGGTATTAATTGAGGCATAATTATTATTTTGGTTATTTTGTTGTGGCTCTAAATTTGAAAAAACAAAACAAACAAAAAGAACTATCTCTGCTTACAAAGGAAGCTTTTATAGTTTAAATACTATAATATAAATGAGATATTGAGGGTATTCTAAATTAATAATAATTATTAAATTAGAAGTTATTATAAAATATAGTTATAGTTAATTCTGGTCTTGTTTCCAATTAAAAATCTATTTTATCTTTACCTTAATAGTGAAATATAACTTGATTCCTAACCTAACTATTACTGATTATAAATCTTACAACCTTTTAGTGCTAGATCTCTAAGCTGAAATAGAGAGTGAAATAATAGTGAATTTTAGATTAAAGATAATAATCTCATTTTATTAATCTTATAGAATAGCTTATAACTTAACTAAAGAATAAAAATAAAGCTAAGAGTGAAAATATTTTACAGAAATATAAAAAAATATATTAGTTATATAAAATTTACTCTGCTTTTAATTATATTATTTTAATTAAAATTTTACTGTATAACCTTAATATGCTTTATCTAAAGTCTGTCAAGGGAGATAAATCTAGAATCACTGATAGCTTGGCAAAAATTATATTCACTATACTATAAAAGAAGATAGTAAATATCTATATGATAAATAAAATAAAAAAAGATAAATTAAATTATATGTTAAATACTATAGTATCTATTTTTGTAATAAAGATAGATTATTATTAATCTTTTTTATTTGACAGATTATATTAAAATTATAAAAATAGAAAATCTAATATTTATTTTTTCCAATTTTTCTATAAAGGGTTAAGTTTACAGATGGTTCTGTAGTAGACCTGCAAAGTCTAAAAATTTAGGGTTCAATTCCTTCTTAACTCTATTTTACTATTTTGTTTTTTTCTTTATATTTGCTTTTCTTGTTTTATATTTATTTGTTTTTTGGTTTTGTTTTGTTTTTTTAATTTAAATCTAATTACCAATATAGGTGGTTAAGCTTAAGCTAGGGAATAGTTCTAGTTAGGTTGTATACTATATACAATATATTTTTTTATTTTTAATTATTATTTTAGATCTAATAAAGTTATAATTAAATAATCCCTAAATATATTTGTGTTAGGTATTAATTAATTAATCACATCTTTAGCTGAATTGGTAAAGCATTTGCCTTCGAAGCAACCGTTTATTGGTTCGAGTCCAATAAGATGTCTAATATAAACTAATAATTCTAATTTGTTCTACATATAATCTTTTTATAGTTTTATCTTTTTTCTTAAATTATACAAATAAAAATATTTCTAGTGACTGGAAATCCATAAAATAAATTAACAATCTATCTCATGTATTTTAGTTAG
>Ga0137415_10002482_pt1 | contig 18376 bp, 16 predicted proteins | sample CZODoug3_1_1_16f_FD_183082 | JGI IMG/M metagenome (GOLD analysis project Ga0137415, IMG submission 183082) | Vadose zone soil fungal communities from Angelo Coast Range Reserve, California, USA - CZODoug3_1_1_16fungal (Hybrid Assembly) | ecosystem: Environmental > Terrestrial > Soil > Vadose...
AGTCGTGAAACGCAGCGGTAAATGCGCCTGCGATGCCAGTATCCGATGGATCATAGCCAGGGTATTCGCCTGCATCATCTACATCCGTCCCCTCAAAGCGCGCATCATACCGGCCCAGGATCGCTCCTTGATCGCGAAGCAATTCCTTCCGGAAGCGTATTGGATTGATCCGCAGCTTCGCTTCCTTCACGTATTGAGCACTCAACCCTGTGTATCCAGCGATTTTTGTGGCAATCGCGTTGAAATGCTCTATAGCGATCTGATCGCCTTCGGCCAATGCTTCGGCATAATCACCGCGCGCGAAGGACCGCACTTCATTCAGGAAGGCCTTGATGTCTGAAGGCTTGCTCTGCAGCTTATTGAAGTAGTAGGCAATGGCCGCATACGACGGCAGATTGCCGACGTAAATCGCATCCAAACCTGGCGCAATAGCGTTATAGTTGAGGATTGACGAAACCAGAACGATGCCGTTGAGTGATATCCCACTGTTCTCAAGCTGCGCCGAAAGTCCCGCCGATCGCGTCGTGCCATACGATTCGCCAAAGAGAAATTTCGGCGAGTTCCATCGCTGATTGACGGTGATGTAGCGCGCAATGAATCGGTCAAAGGCCTTCAAGTCCTGATCGACGCCGGTGAAATCCTTTGCAACTGCTTTGCCGACTGCGCGCGAATAGCCAGTTAAGGGCGCATCGATAAAGACAAGATCGGTCTTATCCAGCAAGCTGTACTGGTTAGGAACCACCTGATACGGCGCAGCTCCAGTTGCCTGCGGGCTCGAGGTAGCCACCCGCACCGGTCCCACCGATCCCATGTGCAGCCAGAGGCTCGCCGCTCCAGGACCACCGTTGTAGAGAAACGTCACCGGGCGCGACTTGGCATCCACACCATCTTCGGTATAGGCCACGTAGAAGATGCTGCCGTAGGGTTTGTCTTCTTCATCACGGATGAGCAAGGTACCCGCAGTCGCCGTGTAGTGAATCGTCTTGCCGTCGAGCGTCAATTCATGACGCGTAACCGAATTCTTCTCCTGCGGTACCGGCTCCTGTTTTTCCTCGTGTGGACCGCCATCATCAGGTTTTTTCTGCTCCTGCGGATGCTCCTGTCCATAGGACGTTGTATATCCGCCAACCAAAGCAGCACCTACTGCAAACGCACAAAGAGCGTGAGAGATCTTGCGCAACATAGCCTCCAGATATTCCAACAAAGAACAAACTTTCCCCTATGGGAACTGGGGATTGCACACCGAGACGGATAACAAACGAAAAAGTCTCACGCAGAGCATGAGACCAATAAGAAATAAGATGAATTCGCTATAGCTATATTAGATGGATCAGGCTCCCGTGCCGCGAACCACAACCTCGGCTGTTCGAACCAGAATCTTCAGATCCAGCCAGAAGCTCCAGTTCTCAACATAAGCTGTATCAAGCGCGATGTACTTCGCAAACGACGAGTCCTGGCGCGCCTGCACCTGCCACAGTCCGGTGAGCCCTGGCAAAACTTCCAGACGCCGGAAGTGCTCCAACTCATACTTCTCTACTTCACTGGCAATAGGCGGCCGTGGACCGACGATACTCATCTCGCCGCGGATGACATTGAAGAACTGCGGCAGCTCGTCCAGGCTGTACTTGCGCAGGATGCGCCCAACCTTAGTAATGCGCGGATCATTGCTTAGCTTGAACAGGATGCCATCGCGCTCGTTCATCGCCGCAAGTTCTTTCTTCAACTGCTCCGCGTTCTTGACCATGGTGCGGAACTTGAAGCATGGGAAGACGCGTCCACGTTTACCGATGCGCTCGGAAACATAGAACACCGATCCGCCGTCCTCCATGCGAATCGCTATGGCGATCAGCAACATGAGTGGAAGCAGCGTAAGGAGCGCGAAAAATGAAAGGACGATATCCACCACCCGCTTCAGGAACAAAGCGATCGTTCTCGGGTCACGGCTATGCAGAGATACAACGGGAAAGACGCCCAAGTATTCCAGTGGCGCGTTTGCCGTCAGCTCGCCGTAGTATCCCGAAATGGCACGGATGTCGATGTCCAGTTCACGAGCCGTTTCCACCAGCCGGATAGCTTCTTCTGTCGAGCAGGGCTCGGCAATCACGACTTCGTCAATAAAATGGAGGCGCGTTAGCTGCCTGATCTTATCGAGTGTGCCGATTACCTGCTCCTGAGGCACTTCTCCATAACCCTCGCATCCCGGTGCAGTGATAAAACCGCGCAGGTTATATCCAAGCCGGTAATCCCTTGCGATGTGCTGCCCCAGAGCATGACTCAGGTGATTATTTCCAAGTATCACTACATTGCGAAGGTCCAGCCCATGGGCATATTGGCGATAGCGCGACAACCGCCAGATTGCGCGCCGGATGCACAGGGCAATCGTCGTTGTAATCACCAGCAACACAACGAGCACCCTGGAAATTGTCAGGCCATGGGTCATGTACAAGGCACCGCACAGCAATAGGCCCGCGTTCAACGAAGCCTGAGCAGTGAGCCTGAGTTCGTGAGCCCCATTCGACAGTGGAACCGGGGAGTACAGCCCATAACGGCGCGCTATAAGAACAAATGTAAGGATGAACCATCCGAGGTAGAGGAAACCTACAGGCGCACTGGAGATATCCAGGGGAACATCGTAGAACCTGGACATCTTATTGACGAGAACGGCGCGTAGCACCAGAGCGGCGCTGAATGCCAGCAGAATGACCAGCACATCATTGAGCATTCTGAGAATGGAAGCTACCATTGCGGGCCCGGCAATGCTGCGCCTCCGGCCGTTTCGGGGCTGAGGCATGCTTACCGACGGCTGAGTTGCAGTCCTTTTTCGAACGTACTCTGAAGTAGCCATGTAGCTCCCAAAGCTTAATTGCCTAAATAAAACAACTAGCATTGCGGGCAAATAAGAACCCACGGTTAAAATTAAGCGCAGATGAGGTACCGAAAAGGTGGTAGCAAAGGAGCTATCGCCTGGATAGCGCTTACCGTCTAATTACTTTGGTTTGATGATGGTACTTCTCTACAGAAACCGTAGCAGGTGACTGAAGCGATCTGGGTTGTCACTTTCAGTTCTTGAAGAGAATATACCACCGAATTGATCTTTTGCATTGCAATTTTGTCAACAAATTGCATAATGCACGATTTTTATCCTCAAAATAACGTCTTCGCTGGTTTCAACCTTGTTTTCATAAATTTGCCGCTGCTATAAACCACATAATTTTCCTGGATGAAACCTTGCTACTCTAACTGCGAACAAATAGCCGAAGTGCGTAAAAATGACACACCTTTATCCTAAATGTATCCATCACTGTGTCAAATCTCAACGATTTCTGTTCTTTTCAGCCTCGCTGGATTCAGATGCACATCGCGTTCCATTCGAGGTAAGACCGCTCTCTGGAATTCCTCGGCTAGACTGGACTTATGCTGCCAGATTTTCGCAATGCCATCGCGCAGTTTATCGAGCACAATGCCCGTCCAGTAGACAAATACGGGCACCAGCCACGGCTCTATGCTCTGACACAACAGGTTGGCGCAGGTCTGGACTATGACGATGATGTCATCTACGCGGCGGCCTGGCTTCATGATCTCGGAGTCTTCATCGGTCATCGTCCCGAAGATCCCGAACAGCTTGCCAAATGGAATCACGTCACCTATGCCTGCCAACATGTCCCACAAATTCTGACTGGCGCTAACTTTCCTGCGGAGAAAATTCCCGCTGTCCTCGAAGCAATTCGAACGCATCAGCCCACTGACAACCCCACAATCATCGAGGCCATTATCCTGCGTGATGCGGACATCCTCGAACAACTCGGCGCAATCGGCATCCTGCGCAATGTCAGCAAAGTAGGCCGGGATACCCGGTTCTCTCAATTCACGCAGATCGTCACTGTCCTTCGCCGAAGCCTGGCCGATCTGCCAGCAAAAATTCGTCTTGATTCCACGCGCAAGCTTGCCGAACCGCGCATCCACGCGCTCAGACAATTTCTCGCGGCTGTGGATGATGAGGCAGGTTCCCTGCTCTTCTAGTCCGCTCTCTCCGACTAACACTGCTGTTTGCATCGCCTATATAGTGGAAGAAGGCTGTCTGTCGTTTCATCAGAAATTCATGAATCAAACAACCATCAGTTCCGCTTCTGAACTTTTGTCGCGTATCGAGACGCGCACTGCACAGGTTGGCATCATCGGCATGGGCTATGTCGGTCTGCCCCTTGCCCTGCTGTTCAGCGAAGAGCGCTTCGCCGTAACCGGTTTTGACATCGATCAAAAGAAGGTGGCAACGCTCAACGAAGGCGCTTCGTACATCGTCCGCATTCCCGGCACCGAGATTCAGGCTGCGCAGAGATACGGCTTCTCCGCCACCAGTGACTACGCCGCCATTCAAAAAATGGACGCCATCATCATCTGCGTCCCAACGCCGCTGAACGATTACCACGAGCCCGATCTCAGCTACATCACTAATACCGCGAAGGCCATCGCGCCTTATCTTCGCGAAGGACAGCTCATCGTCCTCGAAAGCACGACATATCCCGGCACGACCGAAGAAGTCCTCATTCCGCTTCTCGAAGCAGGTAATCCATCCGGTCTGCGCGCTGCAAGTGATGCTCAAACACTCGGCTTCTATGTCGCTTTCTCGCCTGAACGCGAAGACCCTGGCAATGACACAGTCGCCCGCCGCGACATTCCCAAGGTCATCGGGGGAGTCGGCCCCGTCGCCAGCGAGCTTGCCGCCGCTCTCTACGGAACCATCTTCAACCGGACAGTTCCCGTCTCATCTCCCGCTGCAGCCGAGATGACCAAGCTGCTCGAAAACATTTACCGGTGCGTCAACATCGCACTGGTCAACGAACTTAAGCAGCTATGTCATCGCATGGGCATCGATCTCTTCGAGGTCATCGACGCCGCCAAGACCAAGCCCTTCGGCTTCCAGCCTTTCTATCCAGGCCCCGGTCTCGGCGGGCACTGCATCCCCATCGATCCCTTCTATCTCTCATGGAAGGCCAAGCAGTTCGACTTCCGTACGCGCTTCATCGAGCTAGCCGGCGAAGTCAACGTTGCCATGCCGTATTACGTCATCGAGAAAACAATCGAGGCATTGAACACGCAACGCAAGGCGCTCAACGGATCGAAAGTGCTCGTCCTTGGCCTCGCCTACAAAAGGGACATCGATGATCTGCGCGAGTCGCCCTCGCTCACCATCATCGAGCTGCTGCGGCAGCGCGGGGCGATCGTCTCCTATAACGACCCGTACTTTCCCACTGTGGGACGCGGCCGCCACTACGATCTCAATATGACCTGTGCTCCGCTAGAAAATCTCGAGGAATACGACTGCGTACTTATCGTGACCGACCACTCCAGTTACGATTACAAGCAGATCGTCGCCCAGGCGCAGCTTGTCATCGACACGCGCAACGCCACCAAAGGCATCGACTCCTCAAAAATCACCCGCTGTTAGCAGAAGAGAAAGAACGTGGAAGAGTTTTCAAGAATCAAGCGGCTTCCGGCCTACGTCTTCAACATTACCGGCGAGCTAAAAGCCTCGGCCCGTAAACGCGGCGAAGACATCATCGACTTCGGTATGGGCAATCCCGACGGCGCGACACCGCAGCACATCGTCGACAAGATGATCGAGGCCGCCCGCAAGCCGGACACGCACCGCTACTCGCTCTCCCGCGGCATTCCCCGCCTGCGCAAAGCCATCGCCAACTGGTATGGCACGCGCTATAACGTCGACATCGATCCAGACACGGAAGCCATCGTTACCATCGGCTCCAAAGAAGGCATCGCGCACCTCTGCCTCGCCACCATGGATCAGGGCGACGTCGTGCTCGTGCCCAATCCCAGCTACCCTATCCATATCTATGGACCGGTCATCGCCGGAGCCTCCATTCGCAGCGTAGCCATTCACGATACAGAAGCTTTTCTCGCCGAGCTTGAACAGACCATTCCGCTCATGTATCCCAAACCGCGGATGCTCATTCTTAACTTCCCGGCCAACCCAACCACACAGTGCGTCGATCTTTCTTTCTTCGAGCGCGTCGTCGCTCTCTGCAAACAACACGGCATCTATCTCGTGCATGATCTCGCCTATGCCGACATTGTCTTCGACGGCTACCGCGCACCATCGATCCTCGAAGTGCCCGGAGCAAAAGATATCGCAGTAGAATTCTTCACTCTCTCGAAGAGCTACAACATGCCAGGATGGCGCGTTGGCTTCATGGTAGGCAACAAGACACTCGTCGCCGCGCTCGCTCGCTTGAAAAGCTACTTCGACTACGGCACCTTTACACCGATTCAGGTAGCCTCAATCCTCGCACTCGAAGGACCGCAGGATTGTGTCAGCGAAATCTGCGAGAACTATCGTCTCCGCCGCAACTGTCTCGTCTCCGGCCTGAACAAGCTAGGCTGGGAAGTCACATTGCCCAAGGCGACAATGTTTGTCTGGGCACCCATCCCCGAACCATACAAACATCTCGGCTCGCTCGAATTCTCCACCAAGCTGCTCAAGGACGCGAAGGTAGCCGTAAGCCCCGGCATCGGCTTCGGCGAATATGGAGACGGCCACGTCCGCTTCTCGCTCATCGAAAACGAAGAACGAACCAGACAAGCCCTGCGCGGCGTCCGGCAGATGTTCCAAAAAGACGGTGTGCTCGCTGCGACAGCACACGCTCATTAGGTACAACCCATCAAGTTCTGGAGAGTTCACGCCTTCATCAGCGGCAGCGATTGTTAGTGTTTCTCAAAAGCCAGATGCCGCTGAAAAAACGGCAGAACTTCCGTATGGACACGGCCATCCTCGCCCCAGTTTGGCTCGCCCCACGTCCCGTTGTATTCCTCGGCTTCGTGAACAATTCCGAATTCGTTCAGCTTATGGGTGAATGCCTGGGCAGAATAAACATGATCGTAATTCCCATCGCTGCGCGGCCAATCAAACTTGAGTCCGCGCAAGGATTTAAGGTTGTCAGCATACTGGGGAATCATCGAATCCAGAAGGAAGTTATTACGTAAGCGTTCGGTGAGCTTGGAATCGACGACAAGCTGCTCCCCCTCCTTGTGCGCTGCCAGATCAATGAACAGCGGCGGCTTATCCGGATTTGGTAAAGCGGCTTGATAGATGGTGGTAAATATCTGTGAGAAACCATCCTTCTTCACGTCATCGAGCGATTTGGCATTGGCCAGAAGATCCCAATTAGGGCGCGCGTGCATGATTTGAACGCCTGACCCGGTTCCCACTGGGTGCATCGCGTACACAGTGCCAAAGACATTTGGATACACCATGCCGAAGCGGATCGCTCCGTATCCGCCCATGAAATCTCCGGCGATCCCGCGCGAGTCCCTGCTGGGCAAGGTTCTGAAATTCGCATCGATGTAAGGCACCAGTTCCCTAACCATGAAGTCTTCCCAGTTGCCGGTCGCCGGAGAATTGACGTACCACGAACTCCCGAGCGGAGTGGTCATATCCACGCATACGAGAATGAACTTGCCGATCACACCAGAGGAGATCGCTCGATCGAAGACACCTTGAGCATCTCTTTTGTCGAAATCGGCACGATAGCCTTCAAAAGGGCTGGGAAGATAGTAGATCACCGGATAGCGATTCGAAGACTCACCATAGCCAGCGGGGAGATAGACAACCATCTTCCGCATGGGATCTGTGCCGATTTTGTTGTGAGCAATGCTCTCTGACCGCAATTCCCGGTCGATGACTTGGCTCTTCGCTGCATCGGCAAATGCAGGGGCTGTAGTCAAAAACGTAAGCACTATTCCTAAAGCGATACGTACTCGCGCGAAAATCATCTGCTGCACTCTCCTCTTTCATCTTGCTGCCAGAACGCCTGTCTAAGGCTGCGGCTTGTCGATGTGAATCGCCTTCAGATTGTCGAGCTCCTTCGGCAGCTCAGTCTTTCCTGCAGGAAACTTATTTGTGCTCAGAATGTAAGCGAGAAGCTGTGTTGTCTCTTCCGGCTTGAGCGATCCTGGCTGAGAGGTCGGCATCGTTGTCTGAGTCGTGGTGTAGAGGTCTGCCAGACTCTTGCCAGTCCAGTTCGCCATAAAATCATCGCCCGCAAGTGGAACAATCTGACCGGCTCCCTGCAGCGTTGCGCCATGACACGTAGCGCATTGCTTGTCGTACAAGGTCTTGCCTTGCTGCGCCTGATTGGAGGTGTAAACGCCGTCCCGCGTCGAGGAAGCTGCTTGCGCAAAAAGCATTTTGTTATGGGTAACGTTCTTCAATTGAAGGTTCCTGTTTGCGACAGGCTTTTTTGCAGAACCAGCAAACAACGGCGGGACGCCCAATGAAACAAGCGCCATGACCATCCCTAGACACAGCGTTGCACATATGCGAGTTGCGATCATTTAACTACACACTCCTTTTCTAGCTTTTCAGCAGCGCCGTCACATACGCAGGCGTCAACGGAATCCTCTTCGGATACACCCCAGTAGCATCAAAGAACGCAGCCGTAATCGCTGGCAAACAGATGCCATTCGCAGCCTCTGACCCCATGCCATACCCTTTGTCATCGCGCGAAAGCTGCACAATCTTCACTTCGGGCATCTCCGCCATGGTCAGAATCTTGTAGCGGCTCCAAGTCGTGCTGGTGATCTTCCCCGTATCGAAGGTGACCTCTTCCTTCAGCGCTTCGCTCACGCCCATCACAACGCCGCTCTTCATGCAGCGTTCAAGCTGCCGGGGATTGATAATCTTCCCGCAATCGACACCAATGGTGAACTTCGTCACCTGCACCACGCCCGTATCCGGAGTCACCGCAATCTCGGCAATCCCCATCCAGCACGAGTTCTCCCGAACCATGATGTTCACGCCGCGGCCAGTCACCGGCTCGCTTCCGGTGCGACGCGCACCTGTGTGCGGAAAAGGACGAGGCTCCCACTCCGCAGCTTTGGCTGTAGCGTGAATGATGTCGATCAATCGCTCATCCGTCGTGTGTTGAAGCCGGAACGCAATGGGATCAACGCCCACCGTAGCTGCAGCCTCATTGATCAGCGACTCAATAGCCAAATTCTGCTGGCGTTGACCAGGCGTGCGCATGATGAGCCCGCGCATGCCTACTGTTGCCGAATCCGCGCCCAGATTCGGCATTCCATACACGTCTTCTAGCCGGTTTGGAATCTTGTCGTAAGCCCACTCCGTCGCAATCCAATATCCCGTCTTGGGATGGCTGCAAGGCATCCCGGCCAGAATGGCTCCCACAATGCGCGCATCATTCGATGTTGGAGAATAGAAGGCACTCTGTATCGCGGTCACGCGGCCACTCGAATCGAGACCGCATTTGATGTCCTCGACCCAGCCAGGAGAAGAGGCCGACCATGCCAGGTCGTCCTGCAATGTCCACTGCACGCGTACGGGCTTGCCGGTCATTTGTGAAAGGATCGCGGCATCACCCTCAGCGCCATCACCTCCAAAAGTCGTGCGTCCAAACTGGCCCGCATGCTCCAGCCAGCGAACAACTACCTTTTCCAACGGCATACTGAGCATATGTGCAATATGCGCGCGTAATCCCTGCGAGTTCGACGAATGCCCCCATACCGTAACCGAACCATCGCTGCGTACATCGGCAACCGCAACAAATGGACCAATCGGAGCATGCTTGATGTAAGGCTGCTCATACGTCGCCGAGATCGTTCTGGATGCGCTTTTCAATGCTGCAGCAGTATCCGCAGTATTTCCCCTGCTTTCCGAAGGCTTATCCCACTTGTACGCGCGCAGCGTCTTCGTCAGGTTCTCGCTTCCCGGCAGCCCCGCCCAATCAGTCCACTTCGTACCAGCGGCAACAGATCGCACCGCGCTCACCGCCTCCCACTCATTGGGAGAAAGCACCGCGACCAGATTCTTCTTTGTGACAACTTGCGCGGTTGGAAAGTGCGCCTTGTCCACTGCGCCCACAGAGATCAATGTCGCGCCCAGCGTCGGAGGCCGCACCATGCGCGCATGCAGCATACCCGGCAAGCTCACATCGCAACTCCACTGGATTTTGCCCGTGACTTTGCCCGGCGTTCCAGGCATGGGATGCGACTTGCCGACAAACTTGTACTGGCTCATCGGCTTCAGCGGAGGATCGCCAAGCACCACAAGACCATCCAGCCCTGAGACTCCATTCGGCGAATCCGGATCAACCTTCGCCGGCTCACCAGAGACAGGAATCTTCAAATCGAACTGCTGATCTTTTACAAGTTCTCCATAGCGAATACTCTTCCCGCCGCCAGACACCACGCCATCTGTAACAGTAAGAGCAGAGACAGGAACGCGAAGTTTCTTTGAAGCCAATCCAAGCAGCGCCTGATAGGTATAGGCGCTTACTTTACGCAGATTCGCAGCTCCCGTGCGAAAACCCGCCGAATATCCACCATCGGGAGTCTTGTCTGTGTCTCCCATAATGAGCGTGATCGCCTCCGGCTGCACGCTCAGCTCTTCAGCAATCACCTGCGCATAAAACGCGCTCATACCGGTACCAATCTCGGTGCGACCCGTGCGAACGATGATGGTGTTGTCCTGCCGAATCTCAAGCCACGACGCAAGCGCAGTCGACGAAGTTGGAGGCTGAACTTCAGCAGCATGAGCAGAGAGCCTCGGGAAAGTAAACGAGACCATCAAAACCCCGCCAAGCTTAACGAAGCCACGCCGCGTAAGCGTCGGCGAGATAGTTGAGCTGCTGGAATATCTGGTCACATTCATGGCATTCGCTCCTCTCAGGTTTGTATAACTTTGGCAGCGCGCTGCACGGCATCGATCATCGCCGCATACGTACCACACCGGCACAAATGTGGCGACGGAGGTTTATTCGTATACGCATCCTTGATTTGCTCCACAGTCGGATTTGGATTCTTAGACAGCAGTTCCACCGCAACGATTATCATTCCGCTCTGGCAATAGCCACATTGAGGAACCTGCTCATCAATCCAAGCCTGCTGTACCGGATGCAGAGTCTTGGCTGCATCGGTCGCGCTCAAGCCCTTCTGCGTAGCCCAGACTTCAGGCAGCCCTTCGATCGTGGTCACCTGCTTGCCAACAACAGAAGAAACCGGAGCAACACACGAACGAACTTCTGCTCCATCCACCAGAACAGAACACGCACCACACTGCGCAATTCCACAGCCAAAGCGTGGACCGGACAATTTCAATTCATTGCGCAACACATATAGCAAAGGCGTATCCGGTGCGATAGACACAACCTGCTTCGCGCCATTCACAGACAAAGTCAGTTCGCTCGCCATTTCTTTCCCTCCTTAACAACGGGGCTTCGCCATACCGTCGCAACGAGTGTCATGTTCAAAGCCGGGAAATCAGTTCTATCGCAACGCATACACACTCACTACACATCCCGAACAGGCTCCCATCGTCACTCGCGGCACCATTCCCGAGAGTTGCTTCTCAATCATGGCCACTTCTGCTCTCCGGACCGTTGCCTTTAAGAAATCGCGATATTCGAACATCGCTCCTAGCAGGATCGGGCTTGCCTCCCCCGCTTCTCTCGCATGATGCGCAGCCCGTCCTGCATGCTTCGTTCAGCCCCTGTAATGGCCCCAGTCTTCCATTGCGCAAATCCGAGGGCCATCAACACATGCGCCTGCTCCACCGATCCCGGCGGATATGCTCTTTCAACCATCTGCATTGCCTTTTCTGCCTCGAGCAACCCATCCTCCTGCTTCGACTGCATGCATTCGGCATAGGTCAGAGTCACCAGAGCCGATAGCTCTGTGCCCACATGCGTGTCTCCATTTCCCTCCGCAGCCGACAATGTCTCAACCGCTGCTCGCGATCCCTTCTCTGCATCCTTGTACTGATGCCTTGCGAGTGCGATCTCCGCCATATGCTCTTCGCTCCGGGCAACATCCAGCGGATCGCCAATCTCCTTACGAATCGCCAGCGCATGTTTCCTCACACTCTCTGACTCGGCGACCCGCCCATACTCCAGATACAGTGCTCCGAGATTGTCGAGCACGGTTGCATAGTTCGCCCTGTCCGCACTGTCTTTCCTGAGCAATTGCAATGCGCGCTCATACGCGGCCAGCGCTTTTTCTCCATCCGCTGCGTCATGGTACGAACTCGCCAGCGTCGCCCACAGGTATCCCATCTTTCCGGCGGAAAGCTTGATCTGCTCACCCTCCCGGATCATCCTTTGCTCCTGCGCAATCCGCACAGAAGGCTCGACCGCACTTGCAGACATACTTTGCGCTGCAACCGGCGAGAACAACGGCCCAGTCAGCACTGCAATAAACAAAAAAAGACCGTATTTTGGGACAAGTAGGGGTACAAGCGCACGGATTCTCATGGCTTCGGGACCGTCCTTTTATAGAGTTGGCTTTATCCCGCCGGATGGCGGACACAATCTACTTTGTACCGTTCAAGGACAAAGTCAGCCCGCTCGCCATCGCTTTCCATCTTTGATTGCCTGGCTTCGCCATGCCATCACGACCAGATACCACGCCGGCCAGCTCAACGCCCAGTTGGGAAGCCACGAGCCGCTTCTGCTCCATGTTGGAATCGTCAGCACTGTGATGGCTGCCGCCAGAATGAGTGCCGAGCTCAGTTTGATCCGCGCAATCTGCAGGCCGCGATGCACGCCCCAGATCGCAGGCAACATAAAGAGCAGCAGGCAAAATCGCGAGAGCGATTCCACACGGAACCGCGCCAGGCAAAACACGCACGGCACGAAGGACAAGACAGCGCTCACCCGCACCGTCCGTCGCGACACCGATCCAATCACAAAACCGCCAGTCCACGACCAGGCAACCAGGAGAAGAACGTTGCACAACAGCAACGTAAATCCTGGACCCAGTGTCAATCCGGTCGCGTTGAAGACTGTCGAGCTGACGAGCTTTTGATAGGTCTGGCTAACTGAGATAGAAAAACCCATCAGGAGCAGGCTGCCCGGAAACGCCAGCCCAAACGACGCGAGCCATGGTCGCCAACTCTTCCATAGAAGCAGTTGCCGCCGGACCGCCAGACCAAGCACGTCAAGAAATCCACGCCAGGCGCTCTCTCTGGTTTCCATCAGATCGCCCAGCACCACTTCACGCTCTCTGCTCTCCAGCAGTTGAGCGGCAACCGCCACAAATGACCAGCCCGCGCTTGTCATAGAGAACTCCCTGCTCTGTCCGCAGCCCACGACGCGCCACGGCTTACCCGGATTACAGCGTCATAAAAATCCTTCGCCGCCCGTACGCCTTCAGATGTCACCCGAACCATGCGTTTAGCGCGCCCACCCCGCTCCGGCGTAGCATCGCTCATCCACGTCTTCAGCAGGCCCTTTGTTTCCAGGCGATCGATGGTCGTGTAAAGCGCCCCAATCGAGCACTTCCGGCCAGCGGTTGACTCAATCTCTTCCCGAATAGCCGCACCATAAGCGTTCTCGCCAAGTCCGGCTGCAGCAGTGATCAACAGGTATTCGAATTCTCCAAGCATGATTAGAATCACATTGTGATACTAATCATGCTGTCTTGTCAACATAAGTTCTCATGACTCACAGACGCGCATGTTTTACATGGACTTGAAAAGGGAGAACTGTAGCATCCTCCCGCATGAAAAAAGGTGAAATCTATCAATCGTAGCGTTCCGGCAAAAAGCCCCAGGTTCGCCCCGGGTTCCCAGCTAGCCGCTGTGGGCTTGCTGGGGTGGGGAAGCTAACCTGGGGCTTTCTGGGTTTCAATAGAAAAGCTATGAACACTAACTCCGGCCATCTCAGCTTTTTTTGCCTTGGCGTGTAATAGTTCTTTTCAAGCCCATCGCGAACAGCATCTACTTTTTTGTCGCGTTCGCTGGCGGCATCGAGCTGCTGTACTGTTCAAGGCGATTCAAAGTCTGAATTACCCCACCTTCCATTCCTGCCTGTAGGTGCCCGTCCCGTGCTTCCGCCGACTGGTGCCGCAGCAGATTCGTTAGTTTTGTCTTGCCGTCAAATTCTTCGAAGGTAATCGTAGTGAGCCATTCGGGGCTGCCAATCGCTGGCACGTCATAGCACTCGGTATAGACAAGGCGCTCACCTGGCACGATCTCGCGATACACGCCTTTGAAGGGATGTTCACTTCCGTCTGCCATACGCATCACAATTTGCCAGGCTCCACCGATGCGAAGATCGATTTCGCAGACAGTCAACATTGAGCCTTCGCAGCCCCACCAATTCCGGAGGTGCTCTGGTTTGGTCCATGCTTCGAATAGAAGATGGCGTGGCCGCTCAAATATCCGGGTAAAACATATCTCCAGATCTGACGGAAGCGTCAAGGTAACTTCATGAGTGTCTTTTACGAACATGTTTCTTCATCTCCTTTTTCTCTAATTCGGCAAGATAATCGTCCAGCCGGTTAAAGCTTTGCTCCCAGTAGGAGCGATATCGTTCTACCCACTCCGCAACATCCTTAAGCGGAGCAGCCTTGAGCTTGCATGGCCGCCACTGCGCCTCTCGGCTCCGTACGATCAACCCTGCGCGCTCGAGTACTTTGAGGTGTTTCGTAATTGCGGGAGGGCTAATCGAAAAGGGTTCCGCCAGCTCTTTTACGGACGTCTCACCAAGAGCGAGACGCGCCAGGATTGCGCGGCGGGTAGGGTCAGCCAGTGCAGCAAACGTGGTACTAAGGTGATCAGACATAATTAGCTATAAGGTTAATTAACCTTTAGGTGAATTTACTTGCCATACGAATATCTGTCAAGTGCATTTTCAAAAAAAAGCAAACACAACTTTTCTTGATAGATAATTTGATGTCAGCTCAGAGCCGGCCCTGAGCTGACATTAAGATCTCGTCTTTGAGACGCTAGGCTTTACAGCGTGAATTCCATCGGCATTTATTCTTTGCAGAAAATGCGATAAGGCGAATCTAGCTCTCACCGTCCATCACAGCCGCAAGCTTCTTCTCCACAACCGGCCTCCAGTGATCCTGCGATGTCGGCTCCATCTTTGGAATGCCGCGCATCGCCACCCCATAAGCAGCGCGCGCCGTGGGCTTGTCTCCAGCAGCCGCAGCAGCATCGCCTAACACCAGATTCGCGTCGAAGCCATCCGGTACCAGTCCCACAGCCTGGCGTGCTGCAGCAAGCGCCGCTTGTGGGTCTTTCTTCAACTTGTCGCGGGCGTGCTTTTCATATTCGAGTGCTGCTGCCTCCGGTAATGAGAAGTCTCCGTCGAAGACAGCGATACCATTCGCGATCACGTCATCCGGCGTGCGCTCAAAGAGGCTCTGGTATGGATTGCGCAGCTTTGTCCCATACTCAAACCCGTTGAGATCCGCAAAGCTGATCAATACCGGGCCATGCACTACAGGCGGTACATGAATGTCCTCTTCGTAGGTGGTGTCGAACGTCGGCAGCAATTTGCAGGGAATGCCATAGTCGCTTGGCAGAAGAAACGGCGCGGGAAAGTATGCAAACCAGCATTCCTTCACCTGGTGCGCATCCACCCATTGCTTGGTCCACTTCAACTGTTGGCCCCAATCGGTGGCTGAATCCGAAAAATACAGATGCGTCTTCGACGGCCCTCCCCAAAGCACATTGGCATACGGCATGTAGTTCGGAAACATCCGCACCGAATCCACTGCATGCCATAAAAGCAGCGCCGCTACTGGATAAATCCATACCCTCCGTTGGCTCACGAGCCATGCAGCTCCCCCACCTGCCAGCGCAAACGTAAATGGAAACACCGGCAGTACATGGCGAACGCCAATGTTCAGTGGCCCCGCCATCGCCACTGCAAGATAGAAGGCTGCAGGCACTGCCAGAAAGAAGACCTCACGAGACCGTCGCACTCGCCCTGTGGCAAACGCATAGATAGCAAGTACCAGCAGGCCCAACACTCCGATGCTCCACTTCAGAGAAAGCAGCGCCGGAAAGTAAAACCATTGCCCGTGTGCATACAACCTGCCGAAGATGTACGCCGGCATGAAATTGCCTACTCCCTGCACATCCACCAAGCCATAGAGATAGCTCTCCGGCAGCAGATGGTAATGCGAACAGAAAGAGATGATGCCCTTCATCAGAGGAGACAACCCTTCCACCTCATCCGCGAGAGGCGGCAGTTCCACACCCATCGGGTGCATCGCATACCGAAAGCTGTAAATCCCCCACAAGACAAACAGCGCAACAGCCGAGATCACTCCCATTCCGCCGATCATGCGCATGGCATCGCGTCCCGGCCACACCTTCTTCGATCTCCATCGTCCTACCATCTCGCCCGTCGCTAGCAGCAACAGCATCGGCAGAAGCAGCACCGCCGAATGCTTCGCGGCCAGCGTAAGCCCAACAGCCAGCCCGCATACCACCATGCGCCGCCAATCTATCACTTTTACAAAGCGGTAGAACGTATACGCAGACGCAAAAAATCCGCACGCCGCGCCCATATCCGTGGTGACAAATGGAGCATTCGTAAGTACTGCCGGATCGAAGACAAACAGCGCCATTGCAATCAGTCCCGCGCCGGTACCAAACATCTCCTTCCCTGCCAGGAACAGCAGCACCGCCAGCATCAACGCAAAAATCAGCACCGTCATGTGGATGCGAAACAGCAACGTATCCGCGCTGTAATGGCCGCCATACTTCGGATCGTTGCGAAAGAGCAGCTCCCGCCCGCCGTAGTACGCCTCCGATTTGAAATACCTACCCTCACGGGGAGCAATCTTCAAATTGAGCGGCAACAGCGGAAGCGTTGCCACCAGTTTCACCAGCGGCGGATGCTCCGGATTCAAGCTGTACTCGCGGTTCTTCCAGTTCATGTAGCCGGAGAAGATATGATCGCCCTCATCCCAACTCGGCGACTCCTGCCTCGTAGACAACCCAACTTCCACTACCATCACCAGCAGCAGAAAAAATACTGTTCCAGCCACCCAATGCTTACGCTGCATCCACGCAACCCCGTCTTCGCATCATAAACTGGCTCCAAACACAGGCCTTACCAATTAGTGCTTGAGAGTGTCATGGGTTGTTTCGACCAACGCATAAGCTACAAGTTCTTATTTTCTAAATACTTAGAAATCTATGGAAATGAGAGTACCGCATATGGGTCCGAAACTTCCCCTCCCCTTCCCAAAGAATTTCAAAAAAGGATACTGTTGGTTGTCGATCGCGCCACGCCTCGTTCGACGTGTAAGTAGAGCGGGAAATTGAGCTCAACTTCAAAACCATAATGGAGATGGAAACAATGCGATTCATAGTAATGGTCAAAGCTACTAAGGACAGTGAAGCAGGCGTGATGCCGAGCACGGAGCTTCTCGCCGCAATGGGCAAGTACAACGAAGAATTGGTAAAAGCCGGCATCATGCTCGCAGGCGAAGGACTTCACCCTAGCTCCAAAGGCGCTCGTGTCAAATTCTCTGGCACAAACCGGACTGTCGTCGACGGCCCCTTTGCCGAATCCAAGGAACTCGTCGCCGGCTTCTGGCTCTGGCAAGTGAAGTCGAAAGAAGAAGCTATCGAATGGGTCAAACGCTGCCCAAATCCTATGCCAGGAGAATCCGAGATCGAAATCCGCCAGATTTTTTCCGCGGACGACTTCGGCCCGGAACTCACGCCCGAACTCCGCGAGCAGGAAGAACGGCTCCGCGCCCAGGCCGCCGCGAACAAGTAGTCGCTGCACGGATTTTTCTGGTACTGGCACGTCGGGTACCTATCTTCCAGAAGGTACCCGATGTACCCATAAGCAATTCGATAACGAACGGAGAGAACGTACATGAAGATAGTCACACTCATTGCACGCATCCTACTTGGGCTGGGATTTTTCGTCTTCGGCCTGAACGGGTTCCTGAACTTTATGAAGGGAGATTTGCCTACCGGAATGGCCGGCAACTTCATCCATGCCCTCATCGACTCGCACTATGTTCTCTTTGTTGCGGGAACCCAGGTGGTTGCGGGAGCTTTATTGTTGATCAACAGGTTCGTGCCCTTAGCGCTGACCCTTCTTGGGCCACTCCTCTTCAACATCCTGGTCTTTCACCTGACTATGGAACATAGCGGAGCACAAATGGGAATTGTCTGCACGCTTCTCTGGGCATTTCTTCTATGGAGATATCGCGCTTACTTCGCGTCCCTTTTCGTGCAGAAGGCGGAGCAAAGCTAACGCTCTAACATTTCACAAAAAAATCTGCGACACATCGAATCCGCACCCTCCCATTCGACGTGTAAGTAGAGCATACACTCGGACAGTCAAAACTGACCGAATAGCCGTTCTCAATCTAAAACTCTGAGGAGTGAGTAACAATGCGATTCCTATGCTTGTATAAATCCGCGAAACCAGAAGGTGTTCCCCCGACCCAGGAGGAAATGACCAAGATGGGAAAGTTAATTGAAGAAAGTTTCAAGTCTGGCAGGCTGCTCGCAACCGAAGGGTGCTTGCCAAGTGCCATGGGCGCGCGCATTCGGCTCTCAGGTGAAAAGTACACCGTAACC
>Ga0137415_10002484_pt1 | contig 18374 bp, 15 predicted proteins | sample CZODoug3_1_1_16f_FD_183082 | JGI IMG/M metagenome (GOLD analysis project Ga0137415, IMG submission 183082) | Vadose zone soil fungal communities from Angelo Coast Range Reserve, California, USA - CZODoug3_1_1_16fungal (Hybrid Assembly) | ecosystem: Environmental > Terrestrial > Soil > Vadose...
AGATCTCGGTCGTGCAGTAAAAGGCTTCGGACTAAGCAGAGAGGCCACAGAGGCAAGTGCACAGAGCTCACGGAGATTACGGAGAAATATGCGATTGAGTCACAAACGAGCCGGAGTATTGGCTGTGTGTGTTTGCACGATGGTGCTGATCGCGCCTTCGTTTCACGCGGCGCAGCAGACGCCGCTGAATTATGCGGCACTCTTCGAGAAGAGCGAAGTGATGATCCCGATGCGCGACGGGGTGAAGCTGCATACGGAGATTTATTCGCCGAGGACCGCGACCGAGGCGCTGCCGATGCTGATGACCCGGACGCCTTACGGCATTTCGAATCCGGACAAGGGCGTGAGCAACATGCTCTACCGCTATGCCGACATGGTGCCGGACGGCTACATCTTTGTGTTTCAGGATATTCGCGGGCGGTATGGCTCGGAGGGGAAATTCGTAATGCTGCGGCCGATTCATGACGCGAAGGACGCGAAAGCCATTGACGAAAGCACGGACACGTACGACACCATCGATTGGCTGGTAAAAAATGTGCCGCATAACAGCGGGCGCGTAGGGCTGGACGGAACTTCGTACGATGGATTTCTGGTGACTATGGGGATGATCAACCCGCATCCGGCATTGAAGGCAGCGTCGGAGCAGGCATGCATGGCCGATACGTGGCTGGGTGACGATTTTTTTCACAACGGAGCGTTTCGGCTGAGCTACGCGTTTGAATACGCGCCGCTGCTGGAGACTTCCGCGGAGAATTACTCTTTTCCGTTCGATCGCTTTGATCTTTACGACTTTTTCCTGCGGCTGGGGCCGCTTGCGAACGCTAACGCAAAATATTTTCACGGGAAAATTCCGAGCTGGAACGAATTTGCCTCGCATCCGAATTATGACGAATTCTGGAAGCGACATGCGATTGCCTACGGACTGAAGCAGCCAAGCCTGCCGAATTTGAATGTGGCCGGCTGGTGGGACCAGGAAGATTTCTACGGGCCGGTGGCGACATATGAGCGGCTGGAGAAAGTGGATAAGCAAAATACAAATTTTCTGACCGCGGGGCCGTGGAATCACGGCGGTTGGGGCCACGGGCCAGGGAAATCGTTGGGAGAGATTCCCTTCGGCAGCGACACCTCAGTCTATTTTCGGCAAAAGATCGAGGCGCCGTGGTTCGCCTACTGGCTGAAAGACAAAGGAAAGTTGCCGCTGAAGGAAGCGCTCCTGTTTCAGACGGGCAGCGATACATGGACCTCGTTCGACGCTTGGCCGCCGCGACAGGCGAAAACGCGCAATTTGTATTTTCACGAGGACGGCAAGCTCTCTTTCGAAGCGCCTGAATCGAGCGCGGCAGACGCTTTTGATTCGTACGAGAGCGATCCGGCGCACCCGGTTCCTTACCGGCATCGCCCGGTGGACATGACCTACCCCGAAGATCATCCGGGCAGCTGGTACACGTGGCTGGTGCAGGATCAACGATTTGTGGATGAGCGGCCGGACGTGCTGACGTGGCAAACGGACGAACTGGCCGACGACGTTACGTTGGCAGGGCAGGTGACCGCGAAGCTTTTTGCGTCGACGACGGGAAGCGATAGCGACTGGGTGGTGAAGCTGATCGATGTGTATCCGCAGAAGTTTTCGCAGGACTGGAAGCTGTCCGGGTATGAGTTGATGATCGCTGACGAGATTTTTCGCGGGCGCTTCCGGAATTCGTTTGAGAAACCCGAACCGATCACGCCGAACGCTGTGACGCCGTTTACGATCGATTTGCACACGGCGAATCACGTCTTCAAAAAGGGGCACCGCATTATGGTGCAGGTGCAGAGCACGTGGTTTCCGCTATACGACCGGAACCCGCAGAAATTCGTTCCCAACATTTTTGAAGCAAAAGAAAGTGATTTTCAGAAAGCGACACAGCGCGTGTATCGTTCAATGCGTTTTCCTTCCAGCGTGGAGATTTCCGTTCTGCCAAAAGGGTCTACGCAAACCGCGAAGCAATAATAAGGCCCTCGCTGCGCTAATTGGGGACGGCTGCTGACGCCACGGAAGTGTCCGAGATGCGACGCTTGGCTGGCATTGCGCTTAGCCGCGCAATGCAAGCTGCCCCGGTGTAGCGGACGTTATCTTTGTCGTCGTCGAGCGACGGCGCGACTTTGGAAATAAGGGAGCGGTCGCCGCGTTCCGCGATGGCTTCCAATGCGGCCACACGCACGAGCCAATTCTTGTCTTGCGTGGCGTCGACGAGAGCTTTCGCGGTTACCGGATCCGGATCGTGGGCCAGCTTTTTCGCTGCGGCAGCGCGGACCGGAGAATTGTCGTTCTTGACCAAGGTTTTCACCACGCCGTAACCGAGGCCGCCATACGGGATGAAACCCACGCCCTGCTCGAGCCCCAGTTCCGCGATTTTCTTCTTGTCGTGCAAGATTTTCATCTGCTCCTTTATCTGCGCTTTGACCACGCCGTTGTTGGTGCGCATCGTTCCGGTCAAGACGCCGTAATAAACGTCGTACGCAAAATTTGTATCTTTGAGCAGCAGCAAGGAATTTGCGGCGGCGAGCACTACGGCGGGCTCATTGTCATCGAGCGCGGCTTCGAGAGCAGGTTTGGCTCGCCTTGCTTGCATCGTTCCGAGCGCGGTGGCCGCTGCCGCACGTACATCTCCCTTACTATCCTTCAGCGCGTCCGTTGCCAATTTCTCCGCTTCCGAGTTGCCCTTCATCAAACCGAGGGCGGTTATCGCTTTCACGCGCTTTTCCGTGCCCTCGAAGGCGAGCCCCGCGTGAAGAATCTCCCAAGCTCGATCGCGTAAGGAGAGCGTGTGCGTGGGCTTCGCGGAAGCCTCAGGTGCAGGCGCTGTTGTGGATTCAGGCGTTTGATCGTTGGGTAGAGGTGCCGCAGCCTCCTGGGAGCCGCCGCAGGTTGGCGCGGATTGCGCCGCAATGCTTTGAGCGTTGTAGGTGAGCAAGAAAAAAAGACAGATCGCGCAAATCCCCACGCGGGACGCTGAAATCTGCATGTGTAAACCTCGGTGGGCGGGAAACGTATGACCAGTTAACGCCAGAGCGGCCCGCGAAGCGATACACGTAAAGCCCTACAGGGCTGCTCTTTTGACGGGAGGAAGCCGTAGAAGAGAGCAGCGCGTTGCCCGAATTGCGGCAGCTGAACAAACTCCATAGTGCGAACGTGAGCGGTACTGTAAGCGATAAATCCGACGGGGCTATTTTTTGCGGGTGTAAGTGAAGTCGTATTCGACGCTCCACGTCTTGCCGCCATCGGTGGAACCGCGGCTGAATTGGCGCACCTTGTCAGGACCGAAAGGAATGAATTGAAGATGGCGCTTGAGAAACGGGCCGCCGGTTTGCGGAATTTCGTCTGTGTAGTAATCCATCACGCCGTCTTTGAGCCCGCCATAGAAAAAGATGTTGCCGCCGACGTTGTCGACCCAGTATTGCTCCCAGCGTTTCTGCGCCTGATTGTAGATGTTGTAGCTTTTCCCGGAGTACGGACTGCTCAGGCTTTTCCAGTTCTCTTGCACCACGCAGTCCTCAAGGATTAGTTCGATCTTGCTGTCTCCAGCGGGAATGGCGCCTTGCGTAGTGGTCACGGCCCATTCGCCAAGCCAGAAATCAAATTGACGGTTTTCAGCGCTATAGGCGCAGGGGCGCTGGTTTTTCTTGGCTTGCTCGACAGCCTTTGCAAAGCGCGGATCACTACGGAGCGCGGCGAGATTAGGATCGCTGCTCAACACGTCTGGTTGCGCATACCCTTGTTGCACGGCTTTCTCAAGGTGCTCGAGCGCTTTATCCGGCTGCTTCATCGCGGTGTATACCACGGCTTCGCCGTACTCGCCGAAAAGGGCGGCGCCCGCTGCATTCGCCTTTTCATAAGCCGCCAGGGCGTCCTGGTATTTGCCCAACTCGCGGAGAGCCGCTCCCAGCCGCAACCAAACGCGCGGCGGAGCATCCGGCGACTGCGACACCTCCGCGTAGAGCCTTGCGGCTTTGGCCCAGTCCTTCGCGTCATAGGCCGCGCCTGCTTCCGCGGCAAGCGGGCTACCGCTGGAGGATGGCTGCTGCGCCGCAGCCTTTACCGCGAAACTGACAATCAGAATCGCGAGCATAGCTAATCGAATATGGTGCATCCCTCTCTCCAGACCACCGCTTTCCACACTTAGACGCTTGCCCAAAAAGAAGGGCGAGGGAATCGTAAGATTTCCCTCGCCGGCTGCTGGCTTAGTAGGCGTTTGACGCCCTATTTACCAGATGAGTTTGAGGCCGAACTCCATCGTGCGGCTACCACCGCTGAATATGTGCGGATTCAAAAATGAGCCAGTGGCGGTAACGAAGATATATCCGCTATTGAGCGGATTAGCATTCGTATTGCTATCCAAAGCGCCATTGTTGCTTGGCAGTCCTATGCTGAAATTGCGGTGATTGAAGACATCGTAAGCCGAGGCGCGCAGTTGAAGCGAGGCACGTTCCGTGAACCTTGTTGTCTTTAACACGGACATGTTCCAGATGTTGAACCCCGGCGAGCTGATCGTATTGCGCCCCGTTGTGGCCAGAGCGCCCACGCCCGCTTGCACGAACCGCGCGCGGGGGTCTGCAGCAACGTAGCCGACGATATTGGCATCATTGCCTGAGCCGCAGGGAATCACGCCGCTGGCAGGAACTTGAGCCTGCGTAATGATCCTCGTCGCTCCGCCTGCGCCATCATTGCAGATGAAGTTTACGGCTGAACCGGTCAAACCGGCGCCGTTCGGGTTAAAGACGGTCCGGTCGCCGGCAGCGTCTCCGTTGCCATTCGAGTCCACGCCGGAGAGTGCGGTAACCGGTTGGCCGGATTGTGCCAGATAGGTTCCGCTCCACTCCCAACCATTTGCGACGGCCCGGAGGAACGCATGTCCGTTCTGGATCGTCGGCAGATCGTAGACCCAAGTCATGGCGAACTTCTGCGGCAGATCGAGCGCCGAACGGCCTCGCTCATTGGGGAAATCGTAACCGTCCTGCGAGCGGCGTGGATTTACGAAGCTGCTGAAGAGTTCGTTCGTGGAATTATCGATGTTCTTGGAAAAGGTGTAGTTCGCCCGGAAGTACAAACCCTTGGCGAATCGGTGGATGAAGTCCACCGAGCCCGAGTGATAAATGCCGGAACCCGATGGGGGAAAAGTCGTGAGAAGCCCGCCAAACGGAGGGTTTGCCGTCGCGAGCGGGAAGGGATTGAAGTTGTCGAAATCCTGCAGGGTGCTTGCAGGCGCGGTGACTGCACCGGGCACGTCCGAAGGATTCAGGAACGTCGGAAGCGGAGTGATGCCGCCGCCGGGGAAGCGCGCGTCAAACGCCGACGCAGAGTTGAGCCGTTGCTGGACGGGGAGGCTCATGCTGCGCGTACCCACGTAACGCACTTCAATGCTCGAGTCTTTGAGGAGTTGGTGTTGCACGCCTAGCGACCAAGTCATAACTTTGGGTGCGACGTGGTCAGGAATGAGACTTCCAGTCACCGCGCGCGCTTCGGCCTGCGTAGTTGGGGGAACATTCACCTGGAGCAGCCCGCCGCCGGCCAAGAATCCCTTACCCGTCTTGTCAGCCGGATTCAGGAAGCTGGCACACCAAGCTGGCGCGTTGCCGAGCGAGCAAGTGATATCCGGATTCTGCTCTGTCTGGAGCTGAGGGGGCAGACTGTTAATTGCAAAATTGTTGGGGACCACGTCATAGGCGATTTGTGCGCCTCCGCGGACAGACCAACGGCCATTGCCGCGCGGATCCCACGCGAAACCGACGTGCGGGCCGAAATTGTTCTTGTCTGCGCGTGGCTTGCGGAAAATGATGCCAAGAGCGGGATCGCTGGCGATGGCGTTAAGAGCCTGCAGGCCTTCGTCACGGGGGACACCCACATATTCGTAGCGCAGTCCGAGATTCAGCGTCAGATGCGGCAGGACTTTCCAATCGTCCTGAACAAACCAATAAGCGGCATGGTAGTTGTCTGCCGTGACGCCAGTTCCTGCGCCACGAAGAGCCCCGTTACCGCCGGTAGGCACCAAATCATTGAACAGTTGGTTGAGGCTCGCGTAATCCCACTCTCCACGGGCGCGTGGCAGGTCATTCGTGGGCGCGATGTAAGCACGGCCTTCAACGCCAAACTTAAAGGTGTGCTTTCCGCGGATATAGCTGACGTTGTCAACGAGTTGATAGATGTTCTGAACGTAACTCTGGGGCGCGAGGCTTTGGGGCCCCACGTTACTCCCGAATTCGTCGATCTCCACGTTGGGGAAATTCGCGAATGCAGCGGGAGGCGCAATGTTCGGTCCGTTGAGCCGCGAATAGGAAGCGCGGAAATCATTTATTACGTTGCTGCTGATGCTCCACGCGTCGGTGAAGATGATCTTGCGGCCGTCATTGCCCTGCACGCCGGTGAATTGCGATTGCGGCTGAATGGCGTTCACGAGCGGTGCGCGGAATCGGTCGTAGAGGAATCGGCCGCGTAGCTGGTGTTTGCCGAGATTGAGGTCGGTGTTGACCGCGAAATCGTGCTGATTCGTGAAATTAGGCGCCAGAGACGAAAAATTACCGACGTCAATGGCTTGGCCGTTCACACAGGCCAGGGGAGCTTGCTTATCGCCCGCACCCGTAGAGCAATGAGCCAATCCATTGGAGGCGGGAGCAAGCGGGAACTGCTTCAGAACATCGGCCACGGCCGAATCCGGGTTCAGGGCCATCAACTGCGCCAATCCTGCCGCAGTCGGCATGGTTACAGATGCGCCTTGCGATGCCAACCCCTCGTTCTGGAATTCATAAGCTCCATAAACGAAAAGTTTATTCCGGAGAATGGGCCCGCCGACATCAGCGCCTGCGCGGTTGTAGTCGAAGCGAGGCAAGTCCGTGATGGTTCCGGCCTTAAGCAGATCCTTTTGTTGATTATCGGGCGCGTCGTAATTGCGGTTGCGGTTGTACCACCAACCCCCTCCGTGCCAATTGTTGGTCCCGGACTTTGTCACGATGTTGAATTGGCCGCCGGCGGAATGGCCGTATTCGGCGCTGAACTGATTTGTTAAGAGCGTAAATTCCGCGATGGACTCCTGAATTACAGGTTGCGTCGGGCCATTTACGTCGAGGCGGTTATCGTCGACGCCGTCGATCGAGAAACCGTTGAAGCGAGGGCGGTTTCCGCCGATCGAGCCGCCCGAGCCCAGGACTCCTCCCTGCTGGGTCGTCGTGCCTGGGGCGTACACGGCGAATTCCTTGACGTCACCACCCAAAGTGTTGACCGGCAACTCATTCACGATCCTGCCGCTAAAGGTAGCGCCGAGTTCCGAAGACTCCGTCTTCACCAGTTCGGCTCCGGCGGACACTTCGACAACCGAGGAGACGTCGCCTATTTCCAACACGGCAGAGGCTTCCGCCGTCTGGTTGGATTCAACGACAACCCCTGTCGAGACTGATTTCTTGAATCCGGCTTTCTCGATGCTAATTTTATAGCTGCCCACCAGCAAATTCGGGAATACATACGTTCCAGCGCTGGAGGCGTTGGCGGTAGTGGATACGTTCGTGGCCTCGTTTGCAACGGTGACTCGGGCGTCTTCCACGCTGGCACCGCTTTTGTCGGTGACCGTAACGCGGAGCGTGCCGTCGAGACGCTGCGCTTGCGCTACGGCTGCCGCGAGGACGCACGACAACACTAACAGCGCGAACTGGATCGATCTGCGCATAAAATAGTTCTCTCCTTGAAGGATTCGCTGTGCCGGGCCGGCCTGCTTCCACACCCACTAACGGACTAGGCTTTTTTTAACCCGAACCAAACGGTGACAACCAAATTGGCAAGCGGATGTCCATGCGGAAACACTTCTGTCTTATTTCTGAATCAGGAGCGCATGAAGCAGTAAAGCGCTGTTTTCTCAGCTAGTTGGAGGTACCATCTCGTGTGATAAATCTGAAATTTAGAGACTCTCTCGGGTTAAGCGTGTATAGAGCCTTACGAAGTTATACAGTTTCCACGATATTGCTTCGCGGATTTGTATACGACCGATTCTTGACATAAAAAGGGAAACTTCCCCTTCCGTTTTCTCGTATTCCAGAAAAACGCTTTAGCGTTTCATACGTCTATTGCAGTAAAGGTGGGGTGTATGGGACCGAATCTAACCTCCACACTGGAGCCTGAGATGGCAGCAGGGCCCAGTCGTGCTCTCGCATTAAGCTCGCGTTATATCCGCTTTGGACCTTTTCAGGTCGATCAGCAGCGCCAGGAAGTGAGCAAGAATGGCGTGCGGCTAAAGCTGCAAGGCAAGGTGTATCAAGTTTTGCTCGCCCTTATCGAAAAGCAAGGCGAGGTAGTGACGCGCGACGAACTGCGCCTGCGCTTGTGGCCGGCGGATACACACGTCAACTACGACGCTAACGTCAATACGACGGTGAATAAACTCCGACAGGCGCTCGGAGACTCTTCGGAGAAGCCCTTGTATATTGAAACCATTCCGCGCAAAGGCTATTGCTTGATTGTTCAGCCGGAGTTCGCTGAGACGCCAGTTGCCGTAGCGCCTGTAGCTCAGCCCATCACGGTAAACGGAAAGCCGCGACCGGAAAGCGCGAGTTCGGCGAAGACGGATGTGTGGATCTCACTAGGGATTATCGGGCTGATCCTCGGGGGAATGCTCCTGGGAGCGGCTATTACCAAGCTCTGGATTTACCATTTCTCGGCCGCGCCGGGCGGCTCGTTGTTTCAGATTTTCCTCTCTTTTCTCTGAGGATCCGCCTACTTGCGCTGGAAAATGATTCCCTTGGTGCGCCCGGCATCCAGCGTGAATCCGGAGGCGCTTTGCTTGGCGTTGCGTTGAAAATGAAATGTGACGCCGGATTTTCCCGCTTCGAATTCGTCCGAACCGACAGCGCGTAGCGCATCCGCGGAAAAATTGTTCACACGTGGCGAGCCGGACGCATCTGCCACCGACAACACCTTGATTCGCCCATCGGTCACGCCCAGGCGATAAATTACCCCAAGCTCTTCGCTCCAATACTCGCCGGAATAATCTCTTAGCTGGTCTGCGCCGATATTGACTTCGCTCTTTTCTTTGATCTCGCTCTCCTGCGATTTGTTTTCGCGCGGCTTCATCAGGCTGCCGAGATAAATATCGGCCACCTGGCGCGCGCGCCTGCTTGGCCCGGCGTTTCCGAGGTTGCAAAGGCACGCCGCGGAAAAATGCTGGTCCGGAAAACGCAGTAGCTCCGCGCGATAACCGCCCCAGGAGCCGCCATGGCTCACCGTGTGCAGCCCGCGGTAATCCTGAACAAACAAACCTTTGGCGTACTCAAGAACCCTGCCATTATTCAGCTTGCCGCGTTCCTGGATTTCGGCGAGAAATTCCTTGCCGCCGACGCCCGGGCTATAGAAGTTTTCGTCCCATTTCTGCAAGTCTTCGACGGAGGTGTGCACGGCGCCATCGCCGGTTTGCTCGAAGTAGGAAACATCGAGCTTGTAGCCGGCCTTGTTCTCTTGCTCGTCGTAGGCCATGGCCCGATTGGCAATGAGCGCGGCGTGGTCATCGCGATATTGCGTGTGTGTCATCTCCAGCGGCGCAAAGATATTGTCGGACGCGAATTCGCGCAACGTTTTACCGCTCGCGCGTTGGACAATCACGGAGAGCAGGAAAAATCCGCTATTGCTATACAGCCAGTCAGTACCCGGAGCGAAGTTGAGGGCCTTCTGACGAGTGATTAGCGCAAGGGCGTCGCCATCGGTCGTCACGCTGTCAATGTTGATTCCGGCGAGCTCAAATAAAGTAAGGTAATCGCGGAGGCCGCTGGTGTGATTTAGCAACTGGAGGATAGTGATCTTCTGCCCGTAATTCGGCAATTCGGGAATGAACTTGCGGACATCATCCTTGATCGAAAGCTTCCCCTGTTTCTCCAGCAGCAGAATGCTCGCTGCCGTGAATTGCTTCGAAGTGGAGCCAATATCAAAGACGGACTGCGGCGTGATGGCGACGTTCTCTTCGATATTCGCGAGCCCATACCCTTTGGCGTAGATTATTTTGCCGTCGCGATATACGGCCAGCGCACAGCCCGGAGAGCCTGGCTTCGTCAGGTCGCTGAAGACTTCATCGACGGCTGCGGCGGACTTTTCGTCGGATGTTGCCGCGTGTCCCGCGACGACACTGCTCAGCAAGAAACAAATCGCGGTGAGCGCGCTCGACGCCCGTCGCCATGCTGCCATCTTTCATCCTCCAATCGTTACAAAACCTCGCGCGGTGCGATAGACCACTTCCGCGTTCAACGGGTGAAATATATCACGCAAGCGCAAAGCTCGCGGGACTGCCGCGGTGCTTCGCTTGAAACTTTTCGTGTACACTTTTCGCCCATGCTCACCGCGATTACTCGCGCCGTCAGCCCCGGCATCGTGAATTGCGAGCTAACTTACGTCGCCCGCCAACCGATCGACTTTACAAAGGCCGAAGAGCAACATCGTGCCTACCAGCGCCTCCTCGAAAAATGCGGCGCGCGTGTCATCTCTCTGCCTGCCGAGCCGAGCCTTCCCGATTCGATTTTCGTGGAAGACCCAGCAATTGTTCTCGACGAATTGGCGATCATTTTTCCGCTCGGAACCGAATCGCGGCGGCCAGAGGCCGCTTCCATTGCGCAGGCCCTTGCGAAATTTCGCAAGCTTGCCAACGTAGAAATTCCCGGCCAAATCGAAGGTGGCGACGTTCTCCGCGTGGGCCGGCGGATTTTTGCCGGACTCTCCAGCCGTACCAATGCTGAGGGCATCCGGCAGCTCGCGTCCGTACTCGCGCCGTATGGATACGAAGTCGTCAGTGTTGCGGTGACTGGATGCCTGCACCTGAAATCGGCGGTTACTTATATAGGTCGCAACAGGCTGCTCGCCAATCGCGCCTGGTTCGACACGAAGCCTTTTTCCGGGTTCGAATGGATCGATGTCGCTCCGGAGGAGCCACATGCGGCCAACGCGCTGTGGATCGGGGGCACCGTGATCTTTCCGTCCTCTTTCCCGGGCACACATGCGCGACTGGAAGCGTGCGGCTTCTACGTAGCGCCGCTCGACATTTCCGAACTGCAGAAAGCCGAATCCGGGCTGACCTGCTCGAGCTTGCTGTTCGACGTAGCGCATACCTGAATTGGCACCATTCGGTTAATCATCAAAGACATCGATCCGGCGCTCCGAGATTTATTCGCTTTTCCGCGGAATCGTCCCGTGTTAAGCTGTTGGCGGTATGAATCTGTCCACCATCGCCGCTAAGCGAATTACCAGCGCGACTCCGTCTATGTCGACTACCTCGACTACGACTAAGTCGATTAAGACCGCTAACGGCGAGTGGAGAAACACCTAGCAAAGCTAGAAAAAAGTTTCCAACCCACCGCCGAAGCGAACCTGGCGGTGGGTTTCTTAATTCAGCCCCCTCCAGAGTCGCTCCCGCGGAACCAACAGGAGCGGCAGTCATGATCCCGGAGAACGCAGAAGACGATTTAGTCGCTGTAGATGATGTTGCGGGTGTGTGCGCGGTGTCGACCGCGGAGGTGGATGCGACCGCGGCAACTTGCGATTCGCTGGTCGCCTTCAAGTTCGGCGGCAGTTCCCTGCTGGGCGCCGAGCGCATGCTGCATGCAGCCAGTCTCGTCCGCCCCGCGGCGCAACGAATGCAGGTCGTCGTAGTGGTTTCGGCGATGAAGGGCATCACGGATCGCCTGCTCGGAATCGCGCAAGCCCTTAGTGAAGGCAAGAGCCAGCGCGCACGCTCGGAAGCAGAAGCTATTTTGCGTGCACATCTCGATGTTCTGAATGACTTGTCTCTCGATCCCGACGAACAGGATCGTGTCGCGCGTGACCTCAGCTCTCTGGGCCGCGATCTGCTCCACGAAGCCTCCGTCCCCAAACATAGCGCAGCGGCACCGGCTGCCGCCGAACTCTTTGATCGCCTCGCATCTTACGGGGAGCGCTTCAGCGTACGCCTGTTCGCCGCCGCCCTCGAACACTCCGGCGTTGCCGCCGTTCCCGTTTCCTCCTCGGAATTTGTCGTGACTTGCGATACATTTCGCGATGCCAAGCCGCATCTGGAGCAAACCAGGCAGCGCGGCCGCCACGTCTTGATTCCGTTGCTTGCAGACGCGGTCGTGCCGGTGGTCACCGGCTTCATTGGAGCCACTCCAGACGGACGCATCACGACGCTCGGCCGCAACAGCTCCGACTTTTCCGGCGCAATCATCGCGCACGTGGTTGATGCGGACGAGCTTGTGATTTGGACGGACGTCGATGGAATCTACACCGCGAACCCCAATGAGTCCGCGCAGGCACAGCTCTTGCACGATCTCAGTTACGAAGACGCGCAAGCGTTGGCATTGAGTGGAGCGAAGGTTTTGCATCCCCATGTCCTTCCGCTGGCGGAGGAAACAGAAATGACCGTTTGGGTGCGCAATACGTTTAAGCCGCAAGCGCGCGGCACCCGCATCGGCCCCTCAGGCACTCAGCATTCCTCTGACTCGCTCGCCAGGGTGCAGGCATGAGCGCGCCAACTCCTCGCTTTGACAGAAAGTTGCGTGCCGGCGTGCTCGGCGCGACCGGTCTGGTCGGCCAGCGATTGGTGAGTTTGCTTGCGGATCATCCTTGGTTCGAGCTGACCGAAGTAGCCGCCTCCGAGCGCTCTTCCGGGAAAACGTATGCGGAGGCCGTTCGCTGGCATCTCGACGCGCCGATTCCCGCTGCTGCCCGCGATCTGGTGGTAAGAAGCCTCGCGCCTACGCTGGAGTGCGACTTTGTTTTTTCCGCGCTCGATTCTTCGGTCGCGGGCGGCGCAGAAGAGGATTTCGCGAGCGCCGGCTATCCCGTGGTCAGCAACTCTCGAAATCACCGCATGGATTCCGACGTGCCGCTGCTGATTCCGGAAGTGAATGCCGCGCATCTTGAAGCCATTCCGCTACAACAGAAAAATCGCGGCTACGACGGCGGCTTCATTGTCACCAATCCAAACTGTTCCACCGCGGGCCTCGTTTTAGTTTTAAAGCCGTTGGCCGAAGCGTTTGGGCTGGAGAAGGTTTTCGTCGTCACCCTGCAGGCCATGTCCGGTGCTGGTTATCCTGGCGTCGCTTCGCTGGACATCCAAGGAAACGTAGTACCTTTCATCAGCGGCGAAGAAGAAAAGATGGAGTCCGAGCCGCAGAAGCTGCTTGGCAAGTGGAATGGCGAGCGTTTCGTCGATGCCGGGCTGGGCATCAGCGCGCACTGCAATCGCGTGCCGGTGCTCGACGGCCACTTGGAGTGCGTGAGCCTGAGCCTGAAGAAAATTGCTTCGCTGGAAGAAGTCCGCGAGGCCTTGCGCGAGTTCGCAGTCAACTCCGAACTAGCCGCGCTGCCCTCTGCCCTGCGCAATCCCATTGTCGTGCTGGAAGAGCAGGATCGCCCGCAGCCACGCCGCGACGTAAATGCCGGCGCCGGCATGGCCGCCGTAGTCGGCCGCGTTCGCGAATGCTCGCTGCTCGACATAAAGCTGACGCTGCTCTCGCACAACCTGGTGCGAGGCGCCGCCGGCGCTGCCCTGCTCAACGCCGAACTACTCGCCGCGCGCGGCTTGTTGCATGCTCGCAGTTTTACCGAGGGTGCAGACGTGCTGCCCGTTTCTTCCTGATGCGTAGATAGTATCCGCCCGTGAAAAAAAGCAACGCTGGTTTGTGCGGCTTCCGGTTGTACCAAAGGTATGAAACAGCTATTTCCATCCCTGACGACCTTTTCGATGCCGCTGAACCCTCGCTCGACGGACTAAAAAGTCTCGAAGCCGGCTTTTCAGGGATGCGCCGGCTCCCGAGCAAAGCGAGGGGTCTTAGTTCGTCAAGCCAACGTAGCGGCGTCCTCCAGGCTCAGAAATCGCGGAACCATCCCTCACGTCCGTCCTGCAATCGCACATTGGACCATTCTTCTTTTCGCCCAACTTTCGTCACTTTACCGCTGCAGTTCTTCGAGCACCCATTGCCGTCTTGTTCGGTGATAAAGCTGCCGTCGAACTCTTTGTACCAGCGTCCTTTGATCCAAAAATCCGCGAACCCTTCGCCCTCGACGGTATAACGGAAGATCGTGTCGTCCGCGTTCAGCCCGAGTTGCGGCATCGGCGCGGTAATCGTGACCACATCAGGCTCGTAGACCACGCTCAGCTTGCGCAAACCGCTCACAATCGTGCTCGCCGGCAGCTCCGCGATTTTCTTTCGTTTTGTCATCCACGTTTCGTAAATGGAAGTCGCGTGCTCGATTTTGTAGCGCTTCATCACCCAGTTTTCTTCCGCCGTGGCAGGCAGTGCCGGATGTTGCGGCATCAGAGCGCTTTGGTCCTGTCCAGCCGGCGCGCCCGCTAGCACCACAAACACAAGTAGATGCACGCTAAAAACGTAGCGCATGACGCAATCCTCCATACTCTCTTCCAAGACTATCCCAGCGCTTTCCAACCGAGCTGGTTTTTGCGTCCCACCGTTGTCGAGAAAATGAACCGGCCCGCCACTACAGCAAACACCTACGGCTCCCTACATATTTCAGCCTATCGAGTACTAGGCGGATCCTTGCTAGAGTGCCTAATCCTCATTGCGACCCGCAGCACCAAAGGATGCGGACGCCGCAAGGATGAGATTACGGGGTGTTTTCACCACCAGAGGCTTAACTCCTCCTGCTCCCGGTGCCCGGAAAGCGCACCTGCTCTTTCCCGCGCCCAGTTCGTCTGCTAGAGCCCTTGGGTAGCCACCGCGAAGTCTCCCCTCCTAAGGAGCTTGCAATGAACCGAACGTGCTGTCTTCGCAGTGTAGGTGTAAGTGTCTTTGCCGCCGCCGCGCTTCTCTTCGCATCCGGCGCGCCCGCTCAGCAACAGGGTCAGCAGCAGGTTGCACCCTCGGCAGCCTCGCAGAAAGCCGCGCTAAAGAAATTCGTCGACGCCACGAATCAGCTTTCACCCGAAGTACGAAAGCATCTGTCAAGCGGCCTGCAAAATTACTTGCGCTACGCCAACACCGCAGTGAACGGCACCGCGACTAAGCCCATCGCTGACATAACGCAGAAAACGCCGTGGGAAAGCGGCGCAAGTTTCGCCGGCAACGCAATCGTCGTCTCAAATCCAGTGCTAGACCCGAGGAGCGAAGGCTACACGCAGAACACAACCTCGAGCGCTTGGTGCGGCAACAGCATTGTGGTTGGGTACGAAGACACCGGAGCACTTCTTCGCACCGATCCCAAGCTGGCATTTGGCGTTCCCAACAGTCTTGACGGAATTTCGTACTCGACGGATACAGGCAAAACGTTCAAGGACTTGGGCGCTTTGACGCCCGGAACCTTTTACGCCAACGCGCTGCTTGGCGATCCCGTCGTCACCTGCTCCAGCCCCACGCATTTCCAATACGCGTCGATCTTGAACACCCTGGCCTCCGACGGCATGAGCCCGCTGATAGGTCCGTCGATCTCATTTTCAACCAACGGCGGAAAGACGTGGAGCGAGCCGCAGCAAGTCGTCTCGCTGGATGGCAGCACGGAAATAGCTGACAAACCGTCCATGGCAGTGGATCCGGCGGATCCCCACCACATGTATTTGACGTATACGCATCTCTCGGCCTTGGCCTGCACGAATATCGAGATAGTGCGCTCAACGGACAGTGGAAGAACGTGGAGCGCTCCGACGACAATCAATTCGGACTGCAACAATCCGAACATTCTGATGGACACTGGCTCCAGCGTAGTCGTTGCCCCGGGGGGCAGAATTTATGTAGCGTACGAATCGTTTCCGCTTCTGCCGGCCGGAACAAGTTTCGGCAAGACTGCGATTTATGTCGTGCGCTCCTTGGATGGCGCCGCGACTTTCGGTAAGCCGGTTAAAGTTTCGGATGTCATGCCCGGCGGCGACGGCGTCTATCTGAATGGCCCGCTGCAAGCCAATGATTATCCGCAGCTCGCCGTCGATCGCTCCAACCATTCATCGCGCGGCACGGTGTACATCACGTGGCCCGACGGCCGCAATCACGTCATGCCGGACCGCAATGCCCCGAGCGGAATGTACGCCTACGCCGACGTCTTCGTCGCAAAATCAACCAACTTCGGCTCTTCCTTCAAGGTCCTCGGCGCCATCAGCCCAACTCCAACGGATTTCCGCGGCCTCGGCCGCGACCAGTTCCTGCCGGCAATCGCGGTGGACAACGATGCCGAAGTGGCCGTGTGTTATTACGACCGCCGCAACGACCGCGCGAACCTGCGCGTCGACCGCTTCTGCTCCATCTCCGACAACCTAGGCAAAACCTGGAAAGACCTGGAAGTCTCCGTCCTGAACTGGCTGCCCACGCCGAACAAGGATCCGCTGAGTGGAGGATTCACCCATGTCATCAGCGAATATGACGGCCTCTCCTCAGAATTTCTGCTGCACAGCGACGGCTTCTTTGGCGCTTTCGTAATCGAACTAAGCGGCAACCAAAACGTTGTCGCCACCAAGTTCTGACGCCCGCCCCCACGCCCCGCAGCGGCCGTCTTGGGCAAGACCCGGACGAAGCCGCTGATTTCTTTGGAAACTACGGAAAACAAGAGCCTTAGCCCGAGTTGTATCGAAAACACCCAGCGCCGCATCACATTCCCTGTGGACGTGGATCTACAGGAGGCGAATCCAATGGAACGGCATTACCCGGAAGTTGTCGGCGTACGCCGCACCGGTTGGGCGGCTCTGGACCGCGATCCCCAGGAGGACAGGGTCGAGTACGTCTGTCCCCACTGCGGGAAACGGGGACAGAAAAATGCCCGTCGTGAGCGGACGCAATATCATTTCACGGATGGTTTTTTGCAGGACCTGCAAGGCGAGGTAACGAATTGCCGCGCTTGCGGGCAATCCTTGCGCGTGGTGCCCATTGTAATGTTGCACGATCAGGACGAAACCCGGCGCTTCGAAGCGGTCTTCTCAGACGAACTGGAAGTCGCGCATAAACCAGCGGCCTGATCGACGCTACGCCGTTTGGGTTTTTGGCAGCGAGCTGCCGCGTAAAGGCGCGTCGCGTCACACATATGTTCGAAACGTCGAGGCCGAAAAGAGAGGCCGGGTTTTATGCCCGGCCTCTTTTATTTGCACTTGGAGAAACGCCCTAGAGAGGGAAGCAATTATTTCCCGTCGTCGTCCCAATCGCGATGGCGGCGTCGCTCCCGATCATAATCACGATACCGGCGGTCACGGTCGCTATCGTATCGGTAATAGTAATTACCGCGCTCGTCGCGGTAATACCCATTATCGTCGCGGGAGTATCCGTTGCTGCCGTAGCACCGCTCGTACGCTTCGCGCCGTTCGTGACGCCAGTGATTGGCTTGACGGCTGTTGTAGCCATGGTCCTCTATGGCTTCACCCAGCTCGTGTTCTGTTTTCGCTATGCGCCGCTGGCAATCGTCACGACCTGCAGCCTCCGCACCCGGAGGGCCCGCGAAGAAAAGCAAACCACCTAGCGCCGCCGTAGCGAGTGCTGTTTTACTGAACACACTAAATTGGGCCTTACCGAACGAAGCTTTCCTCAGAAACGTATGCAGTTGCATACATCCTCCTTGGGCGCCTCCCTGGTGCTGGTTGGGGTTTTCGCGTCCTTGCAGAAGAAACCCGCAGGTCGGAAAAATGTCGCGGGGCAGGCGGAAAACTGGAACCGCAACGTAGCGAGGACGACGGAGAGATTCGCAGGACTAAGCGATAAAGAAAAAGAGACGCAGTATCAACTGTACTGCGCCTCGAAAACACTTACGATAGGCGAAGGATAGCCGTGGTTAACGTGGCGGGCGGTCACGGTCACGGTCACGGTCGCGGTCGCGATCGTGGTCATGGTCATCCCAATCGCGGTCGGAGCGCCACCGACGGCCATCTTCGTCCCACCAGCGATGACTGTGCTCCCAGCAGTACTCGCGCGCTTCCCGCAAATGGTGGCGAGCGTCATCGGCCTGGCGGCTCTCGCGTCCATGATGCTCGATAGCTTCATGAAGACGATGATCCGCTCTCGAAATACGCTTCTGGCAATCATCGTCGGCCCGCAAAGTTGGCGCGCCTGCGAAGAGCAGAAATCCGGCCAAGGCCGCACCGGCCAGCGTTATTTTGCCCGCACCAAAAATTCTCGACTGAAGTTTCGTCTGCATCCGGTTCTCCTCCAAATCTTGAATGAGACTCAAGCAGGGTTGGAGAAAACGTAGCACTCTCCGGAGCACGGGGACATACGGGGAGTTCCGCGAAGATGCGGGGGAATCGCTGTACCACGAAATGGAAGATGCCGAAAACTTATAGGTCGGAGTTCAGCTCCATGTGGTACTTCTCGAGTCCCTCGCGAATCCGACTAAATGCGTCGTCCACCGTATCGGCGAACTGCAGCATCTTGTACTCATCCTGATTGATCATGCCCCAGCGCACCATCGCGCG
>Ga0137415_10002485_pt1 | contig 18372 bp, 25 predicted proteins | sample CZODoug3_1_1_16f_FD_183082 | JGI IMG/M metagenome (GOLD analysis project Ga0137415, IMG submission 183082) | Vadose zone soil fungal communities from Angelo Coast Range Reserve, California, USA - CZODoug3_1_1_16fungal (Hybrid Assembly) | ecosystem: Environmental > Terrestrial > Soil > Vadose...
TTCGGCACATACGTACGGGCTCTCGTTCAGTGCGGTCTGTACCAGAGCGCTCAGCCCTTCAAATCCCCGGCGCATATCTGTTACGCCGGCAACCAACCAGATCCTCATGCCACCAGGCGGGCTCAACATGATCGCAGCAACTCCCGAATCATGACCCGCAGTGCCCGCGCATCAAGCGCTCCCCGAATCTTCACGTGCCCAGTCCCACAGACTTGGATCTCCAGACACTCGCCAGCCGGTGGCCCGCCCGCCGCCGGTTGCTCAACGGCCGGGTCAAGCGCTGCGGATGGCGCAACTCGAATCGGCAGGAGTGTGACTGGATCTGAGCTGCAGGCCTCGGCGGTCAGCTCTCCCCGGCGATACTGGCTGCGCCAGCTGAACAGCTGGTTCGCGTTGAGGTTGTGGCGCCGAGCGATCACCGGCACGGAGACACCCCGATCGAGCGTCTCTAAAACAATATGCAACTTCTCCTGCGCCGACCAGCGACGCCGACGCCGCACACCATCAGCGTCTTCCCCACTCACACTTGGCTTTGCCGTCGTGCCCACTTGTGCTCCCAGTGGACACGTCCGTTCGTGCCCACGTAAAACTACGTGGGCACATAATCACACTAGCGACAGCCCTCAAACATGGGCCACTGGCACACGCTTACGACCGGGCCGTCTGTCCCGTAGAACGTCACACTGAGATGGCGAACATCTTCGAGCTCCCGCAAATGAAACAGGGGCGGCGTGGAACCGCGGGCATACCATCGATCACGCATGATCGCCACTTCCGCATCGATGAAGTGATCGGCTAGATTTAATGCGGATCGCACCTCCGCTCCAGTGTCGTCGCTGGCCTTCCGGACGATGTAGCCGCCACCCGCAATCGTCACCAGCGCCAGCAGTGCTGTGATAATCAGTCTGAGTCGCGTCGGGACTGATTCCCGAAAAAACCAGGACGTACTCCCTCGACTAGTCAACCAGAAGTCATCGAAGCTCCGCGCGCTCCATGACTTAGAACGAAACGGGAGAGGCAGGACGCTGTGGATATCAGCACTGAATGCGTGTGCTGCAGGCTCTCTATCCGGCCCGACTTCGAGCAAGATTGCGACTACATCTCTTTAAACACAGCCGCGGCTTTTGCGAGAATTTCCCGCTCCTCCTTTAGACGACGGTTCTCGTCTCGCAGCCGTGTTAATTCCTCGCGCTGCGTACTCGTCAGCTCGTCATCGCCACCTCGGGCATCGCGCTCGGCCCGCTTGACCCAATGCCGGATCGACCACGGCGACACACCCCACTCTCGGGCGAGCTCGTGAAATCCTCGTCCTGACCAATATAATTCCACCATTCGCTTCCGGAACTCAGGTGTGTATCGTTTGCTTGATTTCGGGTTCTCAATTCCTGTCTTGTGTGTGCAGGGCGTACCACAAGCAGGGCAAATACAAGTCAGCATGAGAGGCTCCATCGTTTGGATCTCTCTCCTATAGACACGTGCTCTTTATCTCTCTATGCACCGGGGCTAGCCTTTCTTGCCCCATGCCCTGTGAATAGGGCGCCGGCCGGCGCCGCAGGCCGAAGATCCCTGCCCGCTCCGTAGTTGCCGCACATCCTGGCACCTCGGTCCAGAGGACCAGCCGAGTGGCAAGAGGTGCAGATAACAGTCTCGCGCCTGCCGAACCCGTACCCACGATGATGGATTTGTAGGACAACGATGGCTGTTGAAAAGCGAGCTGCATTTCGCAATCACGCCCTCCATGATCGCGATCCACTCATGCAACCGCGGCGGACCCGGCCATCGCATCGCAGACGGCAACAGGGAGCGCAACTTCGTTTGGGACTTCGATGGAGGCGGATAGCGCCGTGTCGGGTGTCGGGTGCCATGCACAGTTATGGTGCAATTCACGGGGCATTTCCGCAGGCGGAGGTGTGCACATACGCATACTCCACGATTCACTCTGCAGCTGTCCGCTCTAGTCTAAGGGCATACGGCCCGTGTGCGCAGACATGCGCTCCTGGTCGCCGTGAAACATCAACAACTCGGTTATCAGGAGCGCAGATATGAAACGGTCAGTCGCTGTGTTGAGTGTCAGTATCGCAGTAATGGGGCTCGCGTGCGGTATACCGGCCATTGCCGACATACCTGATGTGGTTACCATTACCGCAGCAAAGACCCCCGCGGATCACGAAGCAATCGCGAAAGCCTACGAATCGGAAGCGGCCTCGCTCGAGAAGATGGCTGCGATGCACAAGAATCTGGGCGAGACATATTCAAGCCAGGCGGGCGGTAAAGCCTGGCACGCGGCGCAGGCCAAACACTGCGACGGTGTAGCGTCCGATCTGGCGGCCGCCGCCAAGGGAGAGCGAGCTCTTGCAGCAGAGCACCACAAGATGGCAACAACTGCGAGGAAGTAGTTATTTAGGTTGCCCTTGCCGGAGGGTGCCCATGTGGATCCTCCGGCCGGTGCTGCGGGTGGCGTGCGCCGCTCAATCATTCTCCGGGTCTGAAGTGATGAGCCCCATCGCCGCTCGAGGAATCCTGATCGTTGGCGGATCTGGCGTGGTAGGACGCCGGATCGCTGCCGCGCTGGCACCCGACTACGGTGGCCAAGTCATCGTCGCGGAGCTCAAACTTGATCGGGCGAAAGATCGCTGCCACGGAGATCGACGCGGGGTTCGTTTCCGCGAAGTCGATGTGAACGCGCCATCATCGATAGCGGCGGCGTAAGGTGCATCGATCAGCCGCGCGCGATGTTGTCATGGTTTGGGTTGTCGGCAGCCCGAACCGCACGTAGCACCTCGCGGAAGACGTCGTCGAAGGGTGGAAGTTGGCTCATCTGGTGGGCGAGGCGAGCACTCCAAAGTCGCCGCAGGCGGTCTTCCTTGGCGGCGATTGCCTGCTCCATGCCAGCAACTACACGTTGCCGCAGAGCCAGCTTGGCATCGAGTTCAGTACGTAGCTCGGCAATGCGCAGGTCCGTCGCGCTGAATAGATACCAGAGGTCATATAGGTCACGCGGCTCGTTGCGCGCGCGATCACTCAGCGCCAGTAACTTCTCAACGAGGACCTCTTCGATGGCATAGACCTTCAGGGTCGGCCCATCGGGCAGGTCGTTGAAGCCTTCGTAAATGCGCTGAATCGGTCGGTCCTGCAGCGGGAAACATAGGACCTCGTTGATGGTGATGTCGACCTTTACGTCGTTCGACGCCGGCAGCGGCCCTTGGTAGCGCAAATAGAAGGTGTGGCTGTTCTGATGACCGTGGCGGTCTTCGTGGTCGAAGGCAATGCGCAGCCCGCACGCAGCTTCAACTGCTGTGTAGATCTCTTCCAGACCGGCCAATATCTCTTGGAGGGTGATAGCGCGAGTTAGAGTGAAGTCCAGGTCCTCCGAGAATCGGTAGTCTTCGAACCAACATCGCCGCAGCGCTGTTCCGCCCTTGAAGGCCAGCACGTCGCGCAGTGGATGGTTGGCGAGGCCGGTCAGAAACCAGGACAGCACATAGTCCCGTTCGATGATGGCCTCAGGAATGCGTCGTCCACCGGCGGTCTGCAGGGTATTCGAGATGAGTGAAATGTTGCGCTGGGGGACCATCAGCCAAGCCTCACAGCATCCAGTTCTTCAGATGTCACATTGAGCTGCAGCCGCCAGCGCGAGAGGTAGGAGCCCTCGGCCGGCAGCAACGGATCGAGGCGTTGATAGGTTGCCGTCAGGTTGCTGCGCAACAACTCCAGAACTGAGGCATCGGCAAGGCCGTAGTGCTCCAGCAGATAGCCGAGGCGTCGCGCTACGGCGCCTACATCGAGACGCCGCACATATTCCATCAGCTTGTCGATTTTCAGCTGAGTACGCTTCATCCACAAGCCCTTTGCGACTTCAGTGATGCCGCCGGCAAATGCCGGATGACGGAGGCAATCGATTATCGTGCGCTCCATGTCGCTGATCATCACGAGGCGCTCCTTGTCGATCCAATACTTCATGACTCCGAATTCCTTTTCACCGGTAATGTGTATGAATCGGAAATCATAGCCGCCGACTGTTTGCGGACGCACGCGGCGCGTACACGACACATAGATGGTGAAGTTTGGCTGCGTCACCATGCGATGCAGTTCGAGGGCAGTGCCATGCGACAGAAAGTAGGGCGCCGCACCGGCGAGTTCTCGCGCGATCAGGTAAGGGCTGTCGATGTGCTCGGTAGCCCGGCCAAGCTCGAAGGGCACTAAGTTGTACAAGCCTGGTTTCAGTCGTGTCAGCAGGCCGCGCTGCTGGGCCTTGTGCACGAGGTTGCGTGCGGCCGCAGGCGACAGGCCGGTAATTGAGCCGACGTCCGCCAAGGTGAACGTTGACCGGCGCCGCTCATTCAGCTCCGTGAGGAGTTGCGCAGCACGCGGGCCCAGCGTCTTTGCGTGCGGATGATATTTTGTGCTCAATCTGAATCCTGGTCAGATACGTATCGTACGCAAAATATAATATGGATTATATCTCGTGGCAAATCCGTCTCCGATCAAGATATAAGTTGAGCGCAAAATATGATTATGCGAATTCAAAGCTGCCCGGAGACGCAACCGGGGATTTGGGGTGGGCATCAGGGAAGCGGAATGCGGGCACCACTCATAATGCCGGGGTCGAGGGTTCGATTCCCTCCCTCTCCACCAATTGTCTTTCTCAGGGAATCTCGCCCGGTCTCATGAAGTATAAAACTTGCAGATATTCAAAGATTTGTGATCTCATGAGGTCTCACCGGCCTGCCTGAAGTCTCGGGCCGATGGTGGTATGTTTGCTGGTACCTAAAGGACATCTTATCAGGTACCAACAATGCTCACGGACACCAGCCTGCGGAGCGTGAAGCCCACGGATCGGCCCCAGAAACTCTCGGACAGCGGGCGGTCTTTACCTGCATGTAGCGCCGAACGGCGGCCGGTACTGGCGCTACAACTACCGCTTCAACGGCAAGCAGAAGACCCTGGCCCTCGGCGTTTACCCGGACGTGTCGCTTGCCAAGGCGCGGGCACGGCATCAGGAAGCGCGGCAGAGTCTCGCCGACGGCATCGACCCATCAGCCGAGAAACAGTCATCGGCCAAAACCTTCGAGATCGTCGCGCGCGACTGGCATGCCCACTGGAAAGCCGGACGCAGCGCCGGTTACGCGCATTACGTCCTCAAGCGACTGGAGACCGACATCTTCCCGGAGCTGGGACCGCTGCCGGTTTCGACCATCCCAACATCGGCCTTCCGCGAGGCCGTGCAGAAGATTGAGCAGCGCGGCGCCATCGAGATCGCCAAGCGGGCCTTGCAGAACTGCGGGCAGATCATGCGCTTTGCGGTGGCGAATGACATGGCTCCCCACAATCCGGTCGCCGACATCAAGCCGGCCGATGTCTTGAAGCCACGCAAGCGGCGCAACCTGCCGCGCGTCAGCGAGAAGGAGCTGCCGGCCTTGCTCCACGCCATCGAAAACTACGTCGGTGCCGATCACACTTGTCTGGCGCTGCAATTGATGGCGCTGACCTTCGTGCGGACGACCGAGCTCATCGGTGCCCGGTGGGACGAGCTCAACATCGAGGGCGCAAGGTGGGATATCCCGGCCGAGCGAATGAAAATGGACACGCCGCATATCGTGCCGCTGAGCCGGCAGGCGCTCGCCGTGTTGGAACAGCTCAGGGAAATATCGTTCGGCCGCGACCTGGTGTTTCCGGGCGACGTCAATCCCGACAAGCCGATGAGCAACAACACCATCCTGTTCGCGCTCTACCGCACGGGCTATCGCGGGCGCATGACCGGGCACGGCTTCCGGGGCGTGGCGTCAACCATCCTGCATGAGCAGGGCTGGCCGCACGAGCATATCGAGTTGCAGCTCGCGCATCAGGAGAGGGACGACATCAGCGCCGCCTACAATCACGCGCTCTATCTCAAGCCCCGCGCCGCGATGATGCAGGCATGGGGCGACCATCTCGATAAGCTGCGGGGACGGAAGGAAAGGGCGACCGACGTGGCGAATGAGAATGTGCGGAATACGAACGAAACGCTGGTCGCCTAGGATGGAATGGAATTCGCTATTTTCGAAAAAGGTCGCGTTGATTGAGAGCCAACCTGTCGCGCGATCCGCGTTTCTCGGATTTGTCATACTCTCAACCCATTGGTTCTGATAAACACAGGAGTAGAAAAATCATCAACAAGGGGAGCGGTTGCTATGGTCACGGTATTAGCCAGACGCATGCTCGCGCTTTTGTGCGTCGCACTACTCTTAGGTCTCCATCCTTCCGCGTCCAGGGCCGCCGTGCCCGACCTCACGGTCGGCCTGATTGCCGATCGATTGCATTCGCTTATTAATGATCTCAATCAAACAGGCTCTAACCTTATCGAGCAAGGTAACAACGCGGCCGCCGAACAACAGTTTCTACTCGCCGGCTTGTTGCAGGGAACGCTCGATCAGATTGACAAGGTGTATGGCAACCAGATGCGCAGCACGGTCGAGAGCATTGGCGGGGTAGAAAAGGACGCGTTTCTCAACCTCAATCAATCGCTCGACAAGGTGAGTGGGCTTGAAACGAAAACCGTCCGTGACCTTCAATCCTTGGTGCAGCAAACTCAATCAGCGGGCAATCAGTTGCTTTCCGCCATTCCTTTCACAAAGCGCTATCCAGTCTTTTCAGGCGTTCAAACACGCGACGTGTTGGCGGATTTCGATCAGAATCCCGCCGACGTCAAGATCATAGGCTTTTGGCTGATCGATCCCGAGTTAAAGACGCCACCCACCGTTTCCATCGTGACCGCCGCTGGTAAGGAAGTTGCCATACCGGCCACCTCGATTAGTCCTTATTTCGACCATGTGGATGTTCAATTGCCGGACTCTCTCAAACAGACCTTGCGGTTTCAAAATGGGCCATGCGACCCGCGCAAGACATTCCGTATCAAAGTAAAAATCGTCTATCTCCCGGCGCAACCCTGGTGGAAATTTGGCCTAGGAAAGACAGGGCAGCCGCTGGAGCGAACCTTCAACGTGATCTCCGGCAGCGAACAATTTAGCGCGGCAGTTGCTGTCTCCGGCACGACGATATCAACGTCTGACTTGGATGTTCCATTTTCAGAAATCAGTCCGAATATGGAATGGAGCTGCGAGGAAAATAAATCTCAGATCGCCACATTTACGCTGCCCGATGGAGCCACGCTTCTGTCGAAAACTGCCGATTGGGGTGAAATCGGCGGGCGCTACGAAAACCAGGGTTGCTCAGTAGCCACGGCGGGAACTTCCGTGACAGCAAACTGTTCGGTAAGGGGTGGCAACAAGGAGGGCGCGTTCGGGGTTTACAATTGCCCTGGCGGCGGTCACGGCAAGGCGCGCGTATCGGGTAGTTATCGCATACAGAACCGCACGACGGCGAGCTTCGGTAATCTACCAAATGGGTCGCTGTTGCTTTCAAACAAGAAGGGCGGCAGCAGCTTCATTTCGTTGCCGCAGCGAGCGAACTCGACCTATTCAACAGTCAGCCTGAATATCTTCCGCTCCACGAAGCAGGCGAGCTGCACAACAGTTTATGACCAGATCGTTGTCAACCTGCCGGCTCCGATCAATGCTGGCGCGACGGTCGTGCAGAGCGCCAAGCAGACGTCATCGAAAGGCGAATTTGAGGCGACGGCCGATCAAAGCCAAGTCTCCGTGAGCCGCATATCGGCGCTCGCGCCGAATGATTAGACTAGGCAAGCGAGGCCAGGATCGGCCGGCCTCGCACGAGCATGGATTCCCCGGCTCATTCCAGCCAATACTTCCTCGGTCTTCCCGCCCCTCGGCGGACTTCGGCGTCCGTGACCGGCGCACGATAGCCCTCCGGGTCATTGATCCAGGCTTGCAGCGCGGCGGCCGGCCATCCGCAGGCACGGCCGCCGAGATGCACCGGCGGCGGGAATCTTCTCGCGGCAATACGCCGATAGAGCGTCGGGCGGGATAGCGCCGTTATGCGTAAGACATCCCTGATGCGGTAGAAAGCCGGCGCGGCATTCAATGCAGTGTTTTCGATGACGTTCCTGTCACCGAGGTTAGTTGGGTTTGGGCTGATGGTGTTCACTTGGGTTACTCAAGATAGCCGTCATTACTGACGACGGTTAGGGTGATGAATCCGGGCCGGGTCTGAAATCTGCGATAGCTGCGCGCTCTTTCTCCCGTTCGATCCGCTCCGCCTCGGCGGCTTCCCGCTCGGGGATACAGACGTAATCCTTCGGATGATTGATACCGCAGGAAATGCATTGCCAGCAGCCGGCCTTGCATTCAACGGTGTAGTGTCCGCGCTTGTGCCAGCCCGGGAGCGAACGCAGAGGGCCGCCGCAGCCGTCGAAAGGAGTTAGTATTTTTCGCTATTCACTAGGTCGGTGAGATGGCGCAACTCGTTCGCCTGGCTTCTTGCCCGCGCGGCTTCTGGATTTAGCGCCGCCACATCTGCGACTCTGGCCGGATCGGCGCATGCAGCTCCGGCTGCAAAGACCACCTGACAAAGCGACCAAGCGCTGTCGATCGCCATATCCAGCAGGTTCTCATCGACATGAGCGTCATGAGTGGGACGCTTACGCTTCTCGCCGTTCCAAAGCGGATTACGAATGAACGTTGGCATAGTCGTGGACGGGATCATCGAGCCATGCATCAAAGCGTGTCGGTATTCTATCAAGTCTTTGGCCGCCAGCGAGGCTACGCCAAGTACGCTGTTGGCATCAGATGAGAACTGCGGCCAGACCTTGCCCAATTCCGTGATCCAATCGCTCGGCGATGTTTTGTCAGTCCAAGGACGAACCCCGTCAACGTTTTCGTCGCGCAATTTCCACAGGGTTGTTTCGAGGGTCGATTCAAAAACGCCCCATACGACTGCCAAGGTGCCGATGCGTTGCTGCACATCAGGCGTAAATCCCCAACCTGTCAGGTGCGTCAGAATTTTCAGAGAGCGCTGGCGATGTATCGGTGTCTTCATCGGTCTGGCTCCCGGCTCTCGGCGAGAAGTCGTTTACGGTTAACAGGCCGTCACTACGCTACGAGCCCAACTGGATTAAATGAGCCGGCCATCCCGGCGTTCAAGAACATACTCGTCTGGTCCATTGGCTGTCGCAATGTACTCGTCCTGGGCGGGTAATAAGCCAGTCGGCAGTTTGTTAGCCGCTAGTGGGTTGTGGACCACAGCCAACGGCTTCATGTTTCCGATAACCCACGACTCATCTATGTCAGTTGCCCAGATCGCGCTGACGGATGCGAAAGCTGGGTCGAGGAACGAATATGCCGGTACCGCGGCTCCATTCGGCTTTCGGATAACGGGTCTGTGCTGATGGCCGGCACCGACGGCCTTGTTACTGTCAAGGTCGATTGTAATTGTCATGGGTCCGACGGCGAACCCTGCCTCCACGGCATAGGGAAACTGACTAATGCCAATGATCGAGGCAAAGCCTGACCCACGCAGCAGCCGGCCGTTGACGGCGATCACATAGGCATCTTTGGGACCAACAACAGCTTTGTCGATGTAGCCCTTTGCGCCAGTCGCGGAATCACCCAAGAGCTTCTGCGCCTTTTCCTTAATGGCCGCTGTCCAGCGAAGCAGTATCGCTTGATGGGGATAGTCAACATTCCTGCCCTGCGCTGGCGGCACAAGCCAGTCTTGTGGAATACCAGTCGGCTGCGGACAAATGACTTCGATCCAGATGCTGCGTCCGTCGATCTCCATATGGAAGTCTGGCCCATCGCGCGAGGGTGTCAGTGGCAAGCCGACCTCAAGCATTTCATTGGCAAGCAAGATTTCGGATAGCCGTGGCCAGTAGCGCGCGTCGTCGCCGGAGCACAGCTCTTTTACGAGGTTGGAATCACCGAGACCAAGTTCGATGTGGCGTGCGCAAATGCACTGGAGGAATTTACGAATGGCAACCCTTCGGTCAAAGCCGTCGGGATTGCGTGTCAGCAAATAGCTATTAACTGCCTCAATTTGGCCAGCAATTTTCTCGTTCACATGAATTTCCGCCGTTTGAACGCCCGCACGTCATCGGCCGTCAGTTCGAACCATTCACCATTGAGGCGCTTCTCTGCGAAACGTTGATGCCAGTAAGATTCAATTCCTGGCGGATCGTCGGTTCGGATCACATGGGCCGTTGTCGCTTTCTCCGGCAACTGGAGTGCGATTTCACGCTCGCGACGGCCGGCCGCGTTCGACCGGCCGATCTTGTAGTATCGGCCGGACTTGATGAGATAGACGAAGCCGATCTCAACGTCCTGGTCTTCCGGCTCCTGTTCTGGCTCGGCCGCATCAGCCGGCAAATCGATGGCCTTGCAGAGTTGCGCCACATCTGCAAGGTCGCTGTGCGTTTCGCAATGCTCTCGCAGCTTCCTGATGAGTTTCACTTTGCCGCCAAAGCGCCGATAGGTCTTCTCCGTCGGGAACGTCGAATCGCGACGGCGAGCCAGCTCGACCTCCGCCGATACCGGGAATTTTCCAAGCTCACGCGCCAATTGCGCAAGCTTTCCGAGCAACACATCGTCCGTGTAGGCCACCGACATCGCGTTCGGCTCGTAGCCGGCCTCCCGGACTGCATCGCTCCAGCGTGCCCAATAACGGCCGGACCAGTCCCCTTCCCTGATCCCGGTTGCATTACCGAATTCACGGTGCCCAAGAGGCTTTCCGCCGTTGGCGTCAGCCGTGCGCCGAATTTCGTCGAGGATGTGTTGCTTGTTCATGCGTTGGAGCTGACGCTGCCAGTTAAATTTTCTGCAGCAATTGATCGGCCGATTAGCATGGTAGCAACTTCGTCGGGCATGGCTGCATCGCCACCCAACGGTACGCGGCCATAGACCCTAAACTGCCATCCAGAAATGTAGGGCCGCTGACTATCCCGAAACCCCTCGTATTGAAAACTGCCACTGCCGAGATCGGCGGAAACGTGATCTACCGCATTCGGGTGCGCGCGCAACCGCTCCCAGTGCTGTTGCCCCGCCTCTCGCATGAGCGCGGCGTCGGTGCCATAGCCTTGCGGCAACACGACCGTCCAGTGGTGATAGATAAGTCCACGGACAATGAACCCGAATAGGCGTTCGATCTTGGTGCTGTCGAACGGTAGTGCAAGGCGTTTGGTTAGCTTCCCATCGGCTCCGGCCACCCAGTCCTCTCGCGTGCCGGTCGCCAGCTCGCGGTGTAATTTCAGGTTGTTAGCCAGGCGGTGAGGTACGCGCTCCGAAAGCAGCCGCAGCGCGTCGCGATGCTGGCCGCCAAAGGGAAGAACGGTTGCAAGATACAGCTCAAGTAAGCTCTTCTCGCTATTGCAGATGCGACATGCCGGAACCTTCGGCAAGTTAGCACGCTCGGACTCGAGAAAGAACTCGCGGGCGAAAACGTGATCACCCGTCTCGCTCGGGCGAGTGGTGCAATAGACGCAGATTTTGTTTCGATACTTCTTACTCACATTGTTCGCTGCAACGGCCAGGAGGACATAACGGAAAGTGCCTTTTGCTCGGTCTCAACAAGTGCCGGATTGCAGCAATAAAAAGACTGCTCCCAAATCTCCCCTGTTGCGAAAGTACGTTCGCATACAAAGCCGATAAAGTGTACGCGTTCTCGCATAGTAGGTGACGCTGTCAACGGACAGTTGGGTTCAAACAGGCCCCTGATCGGCTCCGGTTTACCGGTCTTATCATTTATCCAACACTTAACTAAATGATCCTCCAGACCATGTCGCCCATAAGCAATTTGATGCCAGTCGGCCTTTTGACTCCGACCGTCTCCCATGTACCCACGGGCGTCCACCATCAGCATATGAATTGATCCAGCAGGCTCCGGGAATTTGATCGGCCCTTTCTTCCTCTCAAACACCTTCTCGCCAATGCGCTCCTGGGCTTTGATGGTTTCTCCTTCTTCGCTCTGCGTTCGATCCTCTGCATTCGTGCGCAAGGCGTAACCATAGTTGCTGCCTGACTGCCACGCAGCTCGCTTAAACGCTGCCGACTCATGGAGACTAACCAATTCAACTAGCCAGGGCGGACCAAGATCGACGCGAAAATCGACGGTTGTGTTCCCTACCCCCGTGTGATGCTCGTATTGCGCGGCCAGACCCGCCAATGCAAGCGAGCGTGCGAAGCGAATTTCAAACAGGAAGGACATTTCGCTCGGCTGAAGCGGCTTGCGCTGGTAAGCTGCCTTGTCAGTTATTCCTATCCGCAGGCGGTCCAAAATCGATTCGGTCTGATTGAGAAGTGGCGCAGCCCAACGGACGGCGCTCAGGTAATCCGCCGCGCTCAACGTTGCCTCGACTTCCTCCAGCTTAAGGCTATCAGCCCACATTACTGCTTCCGTCCTGTCCCGGTGTGACAGCTTGCGCTACGCGCCATGATCGTTCGTCTTTTGCTTATGCGTCAGGAAACAGGATGGCCTCGTAGTCTCTGGCTCCGTTCAGCACATGCACGATTTCAACGGCGTCCTCACGGACGCGATAGAAAATTAGATAGTTGCCATACACACAACGCCGGACGCCGAAATTCTCGTAGCGCGGCACAAGCGGATATCGGCGCGGCATGTCGGCGAGCGTATAGCACTGGTCCGTCAGCTCCAGAACAAACGTCACCGCCCGCTCAGGATTGTCCTGTTGTATGGGTTCCCCGATCTCGATCAGATCACTTTCCGCCGCAGCGGCGAAAACAACCTTCATGCAGACTTCGGGGCGTGGCTGCCGAACCGCTCCTCCATCTCTTTGCGTACCTGATCGATATCCTTGACCCGTCCCGCATCGGCATCAGCGATGCCACGAGCAATCGCACCATCAAGTGCTGCGAGGCGGCGTTCGCGCTGGAGCCAGGCGCGCATGGCATCCCGGATCACCTCGCTGACAGAACCGTACTCACCGGCTTTCACACGCTCGTGGATCACGCGCGCCATCTCGATGGGTATGGTTACGGACAGCTTTTCGAAGTTCGACGGCTCCATTAAATCCTCCGTTTATGCGACCCAGTAGTATCCAATACTACCTAATCCCCTTTTCAGCAATTGTCAAGCACATTCCTGGGCTATTTATCCGTCAGTCCACCCCTGCCCGGCATGTTCCAGGGCTCTAATGTCGGTCGGCTTATGGGTCTGGATTGTCGCTCTTGCCAGCACGGGCGCGGCCAGCGCCGTAGCCGCCAATCAATCCAACCAGGAGCACAATTCCGTGCGTCACGATCCAATCCTTGCCAGCCACGGCAGCCCACGCGATCACCGCGAAGAGGCCCAGGATGACCGCCATCACCGTCAGAAAGTCAAAGAGCTGCGGCTGTCTTTCTGCCTTCAGCTCCATCTCAAAGCGCTTTGTCTCCCCTTCTTCATGGAGCTGAATCCGCTTCGTCTCTTCCTGCGCCGTCGTCACCGTCGCATGCGTCCACTGATCGACGAGCGGCTTGGCAACCTTTAGGACTTCTTCCAAATTGACTTCGTTCTTCGCGGCCGGAATGACCTGGCCCTGTTGCGGTTCTGGCATGCGTGCTTTGCCTTTCGTGTAAGGAGACTCCCCTACCCGAGAATTCTATACCGTACAACAGGGAGGCTGATTGTTGGGTTCGTCAGTCATCGTCAAGATCCGTAGCGCCGATTTCTAGCGCGCGCTTGCGTATCGCTATGTAGGCAGTCTCCTGCGCCCAGTTCTTTGCTCTCAACTTCTTCACGACGTGGTAGGGATTCCAGAGCAAGATGAATTGAAACGGCCCGGACGGGCCTTGCTTATAGTCGATGAAGCCAAGGTCTTTGAGAATTCGCAGATGCGCGCGCCACGTTGCGACGTTGCGTTCTCCTTCGTAACCGGCATCGAGCGCTGCCGCGACTTCGTTTTCTATGTCGAGGAATGCGCCGTCACGAACCCGGCACCACAGCGCGAGATACGACCGGCCCGCCGGAACCGATTTCCCGTCGGTGACATGTTTGGACGCGTCGTTAATGAGTTTTACAAACAGAGGCATCGGGCGCGGCATCCACACGAAGCCTTTCTTGCTGCGGTCCTCCTGCAACCAAAGCTCCGTGTCTTTCGCGTCGGGCCACAATTCCTTGCAGAGTTTTAGATTCCCTTCCTTGGCCTTGTTGCGCCGGGTCGCGAGCTGCTTCGCGTTCAATCGCGGCGAATCCGCGACCGGCGGACCTGGCGGCGTTTTCGAGACGACTTTCTTCTTTACCGACATAAGATGCTCATGGCCCTATGGCTGCTGTGATGAGAGCCCGCGCCCGGATGTGGCTCCGGGCGCATCCCGCGCGTTGCAGCGGTTTTGGAGGCCGCTCCACTTGGGGTTTGGAATCCGAAGTGCCCGCGCGTTAAGGCCGAGGGGCAGCGGTCAGCGCTCGGACTAGCAACCGCAAAGGACTCATTGCGCTTAAGGCGAGACTGAAGCCAGGCGACAAGTTCGTCGTGACCGCCATCGACCGGGGCTTTCGCTGCACGCTCGACGCGATTCTTTTTCTTGATGATGTCATCCGTGACGGGCGCGTCGTGTTTGTCTCGCTGCGGGAAATAATTGACACCAGCACGCCAGAAGGCCGCCGCCGTTACATTCACGAGGCAGCGGATGCGGAGTATGAGCGGGCGAAAATCTCCATGCGTACGAGAGACAGAATGCAGGCACTCAAGCGCCGTGGCCGCAAATTCGGCAGGCCGAGCAAGCTTGACCCACGAAAGCACAGGAAGAAAATCGCATCGGCTCGCCAGGCCCTGCGCGGCAAGAACCCGAAGACCTACGCCGAAGTCGCTCGCAGCCTCCGTGTTTCCATCCGCACCTTGCGGCGGTCCTTGGCGCGGTAAAGCGCGCCGTTGCCTGATGCCTTGATGGCAAGCGCCAGGCGGAGCGAGCCCCAAGAGACGGCGCAGCCCGCCGCTTGTTGCGGCGTGAGCCGACTGTGCGATGGTGCTCACTGTGGTGCCTTGCGCAACGTCATACTGACGGTTACGTTAACGGGAATCGTTGCACACCCTCGCCGGGTGGGACGTTCAACGTTCTATGGTGCGCGGCGCAACAGGAAAAAATGTGAGTCCGTAGACAAAGGAATGACATGTTCCATCTGCTCGTATCCTATGCGGCATGGCCCGAAGGCGCTGGAACAATCGGGAGCAGCCGTGTTTATATTAGGCCGAACGAAGCACCAGGCAACACCTTCCTCAAAGATGGAAAGCTTGACCTCGCGCAAGTCACCAAGATTCCGGCGTTACTGGTTCATGAGACCGACGGCCCGGCTCCGCAAATGGCTCGTGTTGCACATATCACGAACGTAACACAAGGGCCGAGAGAGACAGCAATTCAATATGCCGTCGATAACAGTATTCGGCCAATCTCGAATGCCGATTTAGAGCGCTTTGCTTCACAGCTAGGTGTCACCAAAAACGGCCTAACTCACACTCATTGGGCTATTCAAGACGCAGACCTCTTCAAAGTCTTGCTGATGAACCAACAGAAAAATGCCGTTACCCCGAAGGTATTCATAAGCGATTCCATAGGGCAGCAAGACATCACGCTTGTTTCCGTGATGATGCCATTCTCTGCTGAATTTAATCCCGTTTACGCAGCGCTTCAATCCGCCGTGGCCGCTAATGGTCTTCGCAGCGTTCGCGCTGATAACTTCTGGGAGCATCCAACCGTCATTCAGGACATTTTCAATCTTATCGCCCGTGCGCGTTTCGTCATCTGTGACTGTACAGGTAGGAACCCAAATGTATTTTATGAAGCGGGTATAGCGCATACTCTTGGCAAGGAGGTCATCATTGTTACGCAGTCAGAGCATGACGTTCCATTCGACCTTCGACATCTTCGCTACATACACTATCTTAATAACAATGAAGGTTTGCAGAAGCTCTCGTTAAGCGTCCAATCAAGAATAAGCAACTTGTTGACTGGCGTTAGGTGAGCTGTTTTTTCGATAACGGTCGATGCGCGTATCGCCATTGGATTGCGGTCGCCGATCCCTGTCATCCTTTTCACACTGTGTGGCTAGGTGGTAGATGACGAAGTACGAATGGCGCGTCTTGTTCGTCAGCATCTTTTTGGCGGCCGGCGGTCTGGTCCTCGATTTCTGGTTTCGCAACGAGCACTGGTTTATGCGATCAGGTGCGTTGATTACCGCCATCGCCGTTCTGTTCGCCGGGCTCGAATTGCGTAAGCGACTGGAACGCGCAGTCCCCTTCGTGAAAGAGCGGTTTCGTCATGAACGGCCGGACCTGGTGAAACAGGCAAAAGCGCAAGGGCTCGGGCCAGAAGCAGCCGAAGCGGCAGTCGAGAGTATCGGCGAGACGGCGGTGCGCGAGACCGAGGAAGAAGCGCGGAGGTTCTACAAGCACTTGCTTCGAGTTGAAGTCGCCTTGCTCGTTACCGGCACGCTGATTTGGGGATTCGGCGATATGCCAATCGACGCATGGAGGAATTCGCACCCTCCGGCGGCCGGTCACCCGCCCGCAGCTTTGCATCCTTAGAGGTGTGGCGAAGGGGTAGGGCGGTGGCGTTCGCCAGATGGAGCCGGGAACATTCTTTTTCGACTGCCCCGGTTCGCGGTGGGTATTTCCGTTGGTACGGATATTCGGCGACCACTGGAATACCTTACCAATCAATAACATGGGCGGCGGTTAGATTCCCTCCCTTTCCATTCAATAACTTACGCTGTCCTCTGACCACATGAAGCATTGTGCGCGTGGGAGATTCGCGGGATTTCGTGGCTAGGTTTGCCGCCGTCAGGAGGTTCCCGATTTCCGCCGCACTGTAGTGCGTCGTCATTCTTGAGCTCTTGTGTCCGAGTAGCTCCTGCCGGCCCTTGAGGTTCGCCCCGGCCGCTCGTAGGCGCCGACCGTAGGTATGCCTCATGTCGTGGATCCGAACCCTCTTGAAGCCCACCGGACATTCCCTCTCCAGCGTGTCCTTGTATCTCGCTGCCGCTCGCCGGCGTCCCGTGCGCCATCCCTTGTTGTTCATCCTGCCCACGCGATCGCGCTGTCCCTGTCGATTCTGCAACGTGAACACGTACCTCCGATGCTGGCGGCGAACCTCCTCGACCCCCGCATTGCCTCACCCAATTTGTTACCAGGACGCGTCGTTGCCTCATCGCAGACGCTACTGGCCAGAGACCCGGACCCCGGAGGAGTTTCGCAGGGAGGAGCTACAGCGATCGGCTCCGGCCATACACTCTCGCAACTTATCGACGCATCGCTTCAGTAACATCGCGTAAGAGGCAACCGGTAACAAAATTAGGTGACGCAATGCGGGGGTCGATCACCGCCTGAGCCACATCGTTCAACATCGGCACCCTTGGCTCGCCGTTCTTCGTCACCGATCCAGCGGCGCTCCACACGTGCCCGAGCTCGATACGCCAGCGATCCAGCGAACCGTGTTTGTGTTGCCTGTAGATGATCTGCTTGGGGGCTCCACGAAAATTGTATCCGCAGCGCGGAGACAATTCCGCGAGGGCTATTGATTCCCCGATCAGCCGCAGGACGCTGCGGCAAACGGTGTCGACCGCGTCACCGGAATGACTATGCCCGATGTTGCGAACACAACTAGTCCGCGTGCAATTCCGGTCATTTCGAGATACGTGCGGATCTGGTCGCGGTAGTGTTTGAGCGCTTTGGGAGCTGGCTCGACGTCGCTCTTCCAGTCGATGACCACTTGCGGCATTCCGTCCGCACTGAAGGCGATCGCGTCGGCAACACCCGCCGAGATTTCCTCCTGCTCTTCGTTCAGCATAGATGAATAGACAGGAAACTCTGGCCTCAGGCTCTGTCTCAGGGCGGCAATCTCGGGAAGCGCCAAAGCACGGAGCACGCAGCCTGCGATCTCGGCCGGCACCAATCCATGGGCGGGATCGATCGCGATCGGCTGTCCCAGCAGCCCGATCAGGATTTCGGCGCGGATGACGATCTCGCTCGTGGTCTCATGGGTTTCGCCGGTCAGGACCTCCTCGATGAGCTTGTGCAGGATGAGTCCACGCTCGCGACCACCCTGCACAGCCGTCAGAGTATTGTCCGTCGCACCTATGCTGTTTAGATCCGAGGCCTGGATTTCCGGTATCTCGCCCCGCATCACCGGAGGCTTCGTGCCTTCGTCACGGCTCGGGGCCACCCAGGTAATCCGCCGACGGCGCGTGGCAATCGCGCCGGCTTCGCCGGCAAATAACTCACGAGTCTGCGGATTTGTGGCTTCGGTGTCAGCGTCGCCGACCTCCAGTGGAAGATGGCTGAGGTCGAGATCCGGGAGATCGGCAAGGGACAAGTCGAGAAGCGAGATCCATGCCGACCCCTTTGCTGGCACGTCGAGTCGGGGAAGGACTAGGAGTTCCCGTGCTCGTGTGGCGGCAACGTACCAGAGGCGGATGCGCTCGCGATCGAGCTCAGCCTTCTCCGCGTCGCGCGCAGTCTCGTAGCCCGCGGGTTTCACGCCGAAGACCGGGCAA